>Ga0209164_1005008_pt1 | contig 11486 bp, 7 predicted proteins | sample MTBNYHSulfiMetaG_FD_187458 | JGI IMG/M metagenome (GOLD analysis project Ga0209164, IMG submission 187458) | Enrichment culture microbial communities from rom New York Harbor, USA that are MTBE-degrading - MTBE-NYH (New York Harbor Sulfidogenic)... | ecosystem: Environmental > Aquatic > Marine >... | reverse complement strand
AAGAAGCCGGCCTGAAACATCTGCAGGCCGAGGTTGATATTAAAGGCCCGGAAACGGGGTGTGGACACATCGAAGATCAAGCCGTTGAACACCGGCATGGCCACGCCCCACCCCAATCCGAAGACTAAGCCGAGGGCGAAAAAGAGCCACTCGCCGGGAACATGGGCCAGCGCGGCATAGGCAAGGCCCAGCGCCACCAGGGCCACGGCCGCCAGCCGCCGCTTGTCCAAGCGGTCGAAGAAAGCCCCGGCGGCGACGCGAATCCCGATTTCACCCGCGGTGGAGAGGGTCAGGAAAACCCCTGCATAGGCGATCCGAATCGATTGCCCATAGCCATCCAAAAAGAAAAAGACCATGGCGTGCCCACAGTAGAGCAGCAGCATGGCGGCCAGAATCCGCAGCACCCGCACATCTTGTAAATTCGACACGATTTCCCGGCCGGTGAGGGCGGATGCATTGTCATCGCCCGGCGACATGGGCTCGCGTCCGGCGACGGCAAACACCAGGGGAAAGACCAGCAGTGTCAACAGGGCGAACAGCAGCAGGATGCGGTTGAAGCCGCCCAGCTGCGCGTCCAGAAACGGCAGCAGCGGAGGAATCAGGGTGTAGGGCAGCAGGGTCACCACGGCCAGGTATCCGAAGAACTGGGCGCTTTTGGCCTTGGGAATGACGCCCACGACGGCGGTCATCAGGGCCGTGCCCAGCACCGCGAAGGCCGCCCCGTGAAAGAGGCGCACCATCAGCATGCTCCAGAATTCGTCAGCGATCGTGTAGGCGGCCAGGGCGGCGACGGCCAGGGCGGTGCCGATGGAGAGCAGCAGCCGCGTGTTGCCGGCGTGGGAAAAGGGACTGACCAGCGGGCGCACGACCAGGGATGCGGCCGCCATGGCGCCGATCAGGATGCCGTAATCGGCCGGCGATACGGGCAGCGCCCGCAGATGGTCCACGAAACCGAAAAAGACGGCCACGTTGGCATAGGCCAGGAAAGCCGCGGCCATCAGGGCCAGGAACTTGCGGGATGTGAGCAGGCCGGCGCCGGTCGATTCAACCGCCAATGCAGGGGCGTCGCTCATGAGGCTTGCTCCACCGGGTCTGTCGTTGCCTGGCGCGTCGGGCGGTCGTCCGCCAGACGCAGCAGCAGATTGCCGGCGACCCGGCGGCGGTAATCGGCGCCGGCCCGGACATCGCTGATCGGGGAGAGGTGTCGGCTGACCAGGGGCCGCACCGCTTCCAGGGTCTCCTGGTCGAGCCGCCGTCCGGACAGGGCCGCTTCGACCTCCGGCAGGCGAACGACCGTGGGACCGACACTGCCCCAGGCCAGCCGTGCGCGGTCGATGGCGCCGGCGTCGTTGAACGTGACGACCGCCGCCAGGCTGGCAACGGCACAGGCCATGGCTTGTCGCAGTCCTACTTTTTCAAAGTGTTGACGCGTTCCTGCAGCCGGCTTGGGAAGGGTTACCGCGGAGATGATTTCGCCGGGCATCAGCGCGGTCTGTCCGGGCCCGGTGATAAACGACGCGATGGGCAGACGGCGGGTGCCTTGGATCGATTGAACGGTGACCGTAGCGTCGAGCACATGCAGGGGCGGCAGCGTGTCTCCGGCCGGCGAGGCGGTGGCCAGATTGCCGCCGATGGTGCCTACATGCCGGATATGGGGCGATCCCAGGGTTCGAAGCGCCTGTTGGAGTACGGGAAAGTGTCGGGCGATGACGGGATCGGCCAGCAGCGTCTCGTGGGTCGCTGCCGCGCCAATCCGGACGGCGTCGGCGGTTTCGCTGATGCCCCGCAGCGCGTCGATGCGCGCCAGGTCGATCAGGGCCGGCGGGTCTATCTTTCGGTTTCGGAGCCACACCAGCAGGTCGGTGCCCCCCGCAAGGACCCGTGCCTGGAGATGATCGGCGAGCATCGGCCACAGGGCGTCCAAGGTGCGGGGCTGCAGCACCGGGCGCCCCTGGTTTTCAGTTTGCGGTGGACAAACGGCCGCATGGGCGATGGGAGGCTCGTTTTCCCGCGCAGGTTCAGGGCGATGGGCGGAGATCGGCGCTGCATCATCGGTATCGGTGATGGCCGCAACGATTTTCTGATATCCGGTGCAGCGGCACAGGTTGCCGCTGACGGCCTCGATGACGTCATCGTGGCGCGGTTCGGGATGCCGCGCCAGCAGGTCCACTGCCGTGAGCACCATGCCGGGTGTGCAGAAGCCGCACTGCACGGCGCCGTGCCGCACAAAGGCGGCCTGGACCGGGTGCAGATGCCCCTCGGGAGCCAGGCCTTCGATAGTGGTGATCTTGCGGCCTTCCAGTTGGGACGCCAGCATCAGGCAGGAGAGCCGGCTGCGGCCGTCCACCAGAATCGTGCAGGCCCCGCACTCGCCGGTGCCGCACCCCTCCTTGGTGCCGGTCAGGCCCAGGTCCTCCCGCAGCAGGTCCACGGCCCGGCGGTCGGCAGGTGCCTCCAGGCAAATCGGTTTTCCGTTCAATTGGAATTCAATCTTCATGGGTGCCACTTTCCGAAAGGGCCGTGAGAAGGCGTTCCGCGGTCAGAGGGAAGCGGAACAGCCGCCGGCCGCAGGCATCGCTCACGGCGTTGGCGATGGCCGGCGCGGGCGCGTCGATGCCGATTTCGCCGGCCCCCTTCATGCCGAAGGGGCCGCTCTGTTCGGCCGTCTGCACCGCTATGGTTTCCATGGCCGGCATATCCGCCGCCGTGGGCAGGATATAGGTGGCCAGGTCGCTGGTCTGCATTCGTCCCTGGCGGGTGATGACATCTTCGAACAGGGCATATCCCACGCCCTGGGCCACGGCGCCTTCCTGCTGGCCTTCGAAGAGGCAGGGGTTGACGATCCGGCCGCAATCGCTCACCGTGAGATAGTCGATCACCGCCACCTGCCCGGTCAATCGGTCCACCTCCACCCGGGCCAGGTGCACGGCATAGGAAAAGATGGTGTGCGGAAATCCGTGCAGCCGCAGGTTGGCATCGCCGGTGCCCTTTTCCCTGGAGGCCGGGGCCCGGTAGTGATGGGTGGCGAAGCGTTCGGCGGCATTGAGCGCCCGGCCGAGCATGGCCAAAGGCAGCTCTTTCCCGGTGGGCAGGTGGCGCACGGCGCCGGGGATCAGGGCGAGTTCGGAAGGATCGGCGATCATCAAAAAGTCGGCGGCCCGGGCCAGCAAGCGCTTCATCAGCGCCTCGGCGGCCGGTATCAGGGCGTTGCCGAAGGTGTAGGTGGTTCGGCTGGCCGTCGCCGAGCCGCTGGGAAAGGTGCGATCCGTGTCCGGCAGCACCAGGACGAAGTTTTCCGGTGGCTGGGAGAGGATGTCGCCGGCCATCTGCTGGTAGGTGGCCACATTGCCCTGGCCCATATCGACGACGCCCGCCAGGATGCGGAAGCGGCCGTCGCCCATCAGTTCGATGCCGGCCGTGGCGGCATCCGGCACCACGGGGCCGTATCCCATGCCGTGGGACACGCAGGCGATGCCCGTGCCCCGCAGGCGGTGGGGCCCGGCCGCGGCCCGCCATTCATGGCGCGATCGCCAGAGCCGATGCTGTTGCACGGTCTGCAGGCAGGTCGACAATCCGATGGTGCCCTGGCGCGTCACGCCGGCCGGACAGCGGTCGCCGCGCGCAAGGGCGTTTTGCGCGCGCAAGGCCAGCGGACAGATCGATAGTTGCCGGGCCAGCATGTCCATGATGGATTCCATGGCCGCGGCCACCTGGGGCACGCCGAAGCCGCGGAAGGCGCCGGAGATGGGATTGTTGGTGTAGACCGCCCAGGCCTGGAGGTCGGTGTGGGGAATCCGGTAGGGACCGCCGGCATGCTCGAGACCCAGGGCCGCCACGACGCCGCCCAGGTGATCGTACGGACCGGTATCGAAATAGATGCGCGCCGAAAGCGCCTGCAGTACGCCGTCGCTGGATGCGCCCAGCCGGTAATAGAGCCGGGCCGGATGGCGTTTGACCCCGGCCAGGAAACTCTCTTCCCGGCGCCACCACATCTTGACCGGACGTCCCGGACAGCGCAGGGCGGCCAGTGCCAGCAGGCTCTGCACGTTGATGCCGTCCTTGCCGCCGAAGGCGCCGCCGCAATAGGGGGCCTGGATGCGGATGCGATCCATCTCCAGTCCCAGGGCCTCGGCCACCTCCAGGCGGTCCCGAAACGGGGTCTGGGTGGAGACAGTCATCTCGATCCGGCCGTCATCGCCGGCCAGGGCCCATCCGTTTTCCGTTTCCAGAAAGGCGTGCGCCTGGCGGGGCACCTCGAAACAGCCTTCCACGACCGCATCGCAGGCGTCCAGGGCGGCTTCGCCGTCGCCGGTGTGGATGTGAGCCGTGAACAGGGCGTTGCCCTGGGCATGGTCCGGATGGATGAGCGGTGCATCGGCCGCCAGGGCCGCTTCGGGATCGAAGACCGCCTCGAGCGGTTCCAGATCGAGGGTGATTCGATCCAGGGCCGCGGCCAGGGCGGCCGGGTTTTCCGCCACCACCAGGGCCACCGGGTCGCCGCAATGGCGCACCCGTTCGTCGGCCAGCACCGGCTGGTCCTTGCGGACCACGCCCTGGCGGTTGGTGCCGCCCACATCCGCGGCGGTCAATACGGCCTGCACGCCGGGCACTTCCCGCGCCGCCTGGGTCGCAATGCCGCGGATGCGGCCGTGGGCGATCCCGGCCCGTTTCACGCCGGCCCACAGGAAACCCGGTGCGTACATGTCCACGGCATATTTTTCCGCGCCGGTCACCTTGGTCAGGGCATCGGGCCGGATCATCGCCTCGCCGACTTGAAATACCCGCGTTTTATCGGTCATGATGCAACATCTCCGCCAGCGCTTCCACGAACGCGTTCATCGCATCGGGCAGCGCCATGGTGATGCGGATCCAGTTGGGAAAGCGGAATCCGGCCATGCTGCGCACCATCACCCCATGGGTCATCAGTTTGCGATAGGCCAGGGTATCGCTCATGGGCAGGCGCACCATGAGAAAATTGCCCTCGCCCGAGACATAGGTCAGGCCGAGATGGTCCAGTTCGCGGGTCAGCATGCGCTTGGCGTCGCGAACCAGGGCCCGCGTGGCCAGGATGTGTTCCTGGTCGCCCAGCGCCTTGAGGGCCGCCTCCTGGGCCAGGCCGTTGACCGAATAGACCACGCAGGTGCGCCGGACGATATCCACCACGTCGCGGTCGCCGGCCAGGTAGCCGATGCGCAGCCCGGCCAGGGCGTACATCTTGGAAAAGGTCCGGAACACCACCAGGTTGGGGTATTCGGCGATGAGCCGCAGGCCGTCGGGAAAATCCGGTTTTTCCACGAATTCGCAGTAGGCCTCGTCCACCACCACGATCTGGCGGCCGGCCACGCGGTCGAGAAACCGGCGCAGCCGCTCCTCGCTCCAGTAAGTGCCCGTGGGATTGTTGGGATTGCAGACGAACAGGATCTTGGTGCGGTCGTCGATGCGCGCGAGCATGCCCGCGTCGTCGAAGGCGAAATCCTTCAGCGGCACCAGCCGGGCCTCGAAGCCGGAAAAGGTGGCCACCCACTCGTACACCGCAAAGGTCTTGTCCGCGGTGACGATGTTGTCCCCTTCCTGGCAAAAGGCTTTGATCACGAAGGCAATCACTTCGTTGGCGCCGTTGCCCACGAGAAACTGGTCCGGGTGCAGGCCGAACCTGCCGGCCAGTTTGCAGCGCAGGTGGTAGGCGTCGCCGCTGGGATAGACCGAAGCCCGGGGCGGCGGATAGCTTTCGATGATCTTCCGGGCGGCCGGCGGCGGCCCCAGGGGGTTCTCGTTGTTGTTCAGGCGCAGGAGCCGGCTGCACCCGGCCATTTTCATCAGCACATCGTCGGGTTTGCTGGGAATGTAAGCCTCGAAGCACTTGATGTGGTCCGGAACCAGCCGGTCGATGGCCATTTTGTCCCTGCATTCGTCGTTCATCTTCATGCGTCGGTTCTCAACTGGAATATCAACAGGTCCGCCGAACCGGCATGGGGCAGAATCATGCGGGGAAAAAATCCCAGGGCGATCAGTCCGGGAGTGAAACCCGCCTGCCAGGCTTGCCCCAGATCCATCTCGAACAGGATCGTCGCCATGGCTTCCCGGCGCAGCAGTTCCACGTGGGCCGCGAGGTTCTCCGCGCTGTCCCCGCCGGGCCAGATCGGACGCAGGGTCGCGACGGCGAGACGCCGGTCGATTTCGGCGCTCAGCACGGAGAAGGGTTCGCCGGCCTCGCCGTCCGACCCGGACGCCTGGATATCGCGCGGAAACACCAGGCGCCGGTATTCGCTTTGCAGAAAGTCGACCACATCGGGATGGGCCCACACCACCTCACCCGTCTCTTCGACCATCATTCTAAACCGGGCGCGGGCCGGATCGCTATCATCGGTTGAAATTTTGTCCCGTTTTGGTTCCAGCGCTTCCAGGTACCCTTCGGGAAGATCGGGCGTGGGCCTGCGGTTGATCAAGGTCAGCGCCGACGTACGCGCCACGTGGCCGATACACATGTCCATGAGGTCGCAGGCCATTTGCGGGTCGCTGTGTTCCTGAAAAATGTAAGGGCCATAAAGTTCGACGGTCTTGCGCCCTTCCCAGCGCCAGGCGATTCCGCCGCCCAGTTCGCCGGCCGCACCATTGGCCGTTAAAATCTGGTAGTCCCCACCGGCCGCCATATCCACCACTTTGCCCGGATAGCGAAAATCCAATGGGATCAAGGCATCCGGATAATATTGGTTCACCAGGCGAAGGAACCATTTGATGTGGGCCGCATCCGCGGCCTGCAAGGTGTACTGGCCCAATTTTCCGGGCGCCTGAGACGAGGTGTCTCTTTTGATTTCAGGGTACTGGAACTCTTTGACCAGGGTAAGCACCAGGCGTTGGCCGGCCGACCGGGCGATACGAAACCGGTCGGTCATGCGCGAGGCGATCAGCAGTCCCATCTGATCGAGGCCGGCTTCATCGTCGGCATTCACCGTGGCGGTCATGTTGAAGGCATGCAGCTGCAACTCCCGCACCGGCAAGGATATCTTCGCCTCGATGAAACAACTACCGGCCGAGCAGCAGATCTCGACATCCTGTTCGGCGTGGGCCATCCGGGCAAGATAGGCGATGACCTCCTCGGTGGCCAGGGAGAGCGCGTCGGCGCCCTCTTCATCGAGGCCCAACCCCTTGGCCGCATGGTTCACGAATGCGGCGGCCAGGAAGATGAACGCCTCGGCGACGGGCATTTTCATCACAATCGGTCGGTTTTCTTTTTGGGGGGTCATGGTGTCCATTGCCCTGTTATCGGTAGAAGGGTCCGCGAAGTTAACTCCAAAAATGACCCAAGGGCGTTAAAAATTGAGCACCGGTTAAAGATTTCCCGGTCAAAGCCAATAAGAAAGTGTCAACCCGCGTCACCCGGATCCCGATGGACTTGCGGTCGGTCATCCGGCAACGCTTAAAAAAACCGGTATCATCGGCGGGTGGTCTCGACATCCGGATGACCCATTTGATATGTATTTAGCAAGAGGTTGGAGGTTCACCATGATCGAAAACTCGGCCGTCGCATTACTCGTGCCCAACCTGAAGCGCCACCCGGATAAGATCGCCTATTTCTGTGGCGCCCAATCGATCACCTACCGCGAGCTGGATTCGGCGTGCCGGCGATTCGCGTTCGGGTTGCAGCAGCGGGGAATTCATTCCGGCGAACGGATTCTGATCGTCTTGCCGGACGTGCCGGCCTTTCCCATCGCCTTTTTAGGATGCTTAATAGCCGGCGTGGTGGCCATCGCTGCCGGAACGACCCTGCAGGAAACGGATGTGGCGTATATCCTGAAAGACAGTGACGCCCGCCTGTTGATCACCCATCCGGCGCTGTCCGCATCGCGTGACGCCGCCAGAGGCATAGTGGATGAGATGCTCTGCGATCCCGAGGGGAAATTGGCATTGGCAGGGGAAGTTCCGCCCGCCGGTTGGCAACCCTATGCGCCCACAGCCGAAGATTTCGCCTTCATGCTCTACAGCTCCGGTTCCACGGGGCAGCCCAAAGGCATTCCCCACCGTCACCCGGACCTGATTGCGCCGTCACGCCGGGTAGGCGAGGAGATATTGGGCCTCAGCGCGCAGGACGTGATCTTTTCGGCCAGCAAATTGTCTTTTGCCTATGGATTGATCAACAGCCTGGTCTATCCGCTTTTTTTTGGCGCCTCGGCCGTCCTACACCCGGGAAAGCCCGATCCGGCCGAGATTTTGAGGATAATCGAGCAGCATCGGCCGACCGTCTTTTTTTCGGTTCCCACCATCTACATGCAACTGATTCTCTCGTGCGGCGCCGATCAGATGAAGCTCCCCATGCGCCTGTGCTGTTCGGCCGGCGAGGCCTTGCCGGAATCCATTTTCGAAGAGTGGCGACGGCTCACCGGCCTGGAACTGATCGACGGGATCGGTTCCACCGAGGCGTGCTGTATCTATATCAGTAATCGACCCGGACGGGTGCGGCCCGGATCGACCGGACAGATCGTCCCCGGCTTCAGCGCCCGTATCGTGGATGATGATCTCAACGATGTGCCGCCGGGCGTGGAAGGGCATCTGTTGATCAAGGGGGACACCCTGGCCCCCATTTATTGGAACCTGCCCGAAAAGAGCACGACGACCATGTTGCCGGACGGTTTTGTGCGCACCGGAGATGTTTTCGTGGAGCAGGACGGGTATTATTACTACCGCGGCCGCAGCGACGACATGATCAAGGCCGGCGGGCAATGGATTTCGCCGGTACGCGTGGAGGATACCCTGCACAGGCATCCGGCCGTAGCCGAATGCGGTGTTGCCGCGATATCGGTCGGCGGACTGGTCAAGCCGGGCGCTTTCGTATTGCTCGCGCCCGGTGTGCGGCAAGGGGCCGGATTGACCCGGGAACTGCGCGATCACATGCTCGATCTGCTCCCGGAGTATATGTGCCCGGCGCGCTTCATGTTCGTCGAAGATCTGCCGCGCACTGCCACGGGAAAGGTGAAACGTTTCGAACTCAGAAAAGCAATCTAGTGGAAAGGATGGAATTCACCATGGTAACGGTTGAGGAATTGAAACGGATCATGTGCCATGCCGGCATCGAGCGATCCATCGTCGACGCGATGGACCCTGCCGAACCACTCGCGCTGCAGGGTCTGGACTCGATTGATTATCCGGTGTTCGCACTGGCCGTGGAAGAACGCTTTAGGGTGAAGATATCGGATCGCGATGCCTTGCGGCTGAAAACGCTCGACGATTTTAAACGATTTGTCGAAGGGACCCGGTGACATGGAGAGACAAGAGGCCCTGGAATGGCTGGCCGAAGAGCGGCATGAGATCCCAGAAAGGCAGGTATTCAAGGCCGGCCTTTTTGAGCCGGCCGACGCGCCGGGCATCGCGCGGCTGTTTTACGCCGTTTATGGCGACGGCTATCCCATCGACACTTTCTACATCCCCGAGCGCCTGATCGCGCAGCATCGTACGGGAGAGTTGCACAGTGCCGTGGCCCGCACACCGCGTGGCGACATCGTGGCCCATGCCGCTCTTTTTCGCAGTTCGGCGCCCAATCCCCATCTCTACGAATCCGGCCTGGGATTGACCCTGCCGGCCTATCGTACCACCATGGCCTTTTTTCGGGCCTATCAACTCACCATGCAACTGGTCGGCCGCGATGGCGTCGATGGAATTTTCGGTGAAGCGGTCTGCAATCACATCATTACGCAGAAACTGTCCAAGACCAGCCGGTGCATCGAGACCGGGCTGGAACCCGCCCTGATGCCCGCCGAGGCGTATGAGGCCGAACAGAGCGCCCAGGGCCGCGTCGGGTGCATGCTTTATGCCCGGGTGGTCAATGACGATCGCAAGGTGCTCTATGTGCCTGAGGGGTATCGAGAGCAGCTGGCTTTTATGCTGGATGGCTTGAACCTGGACCGCGAACTGCTGCCCTCGCACGCCGGCCTTCCGGACAACGAGGGTGCCATTCAGGTGACCCGCTTCGATTTTGCCCAGGTGGCCCGCTGCATCGTCGGTGCGCCGGGCGCCGGGCTTTCAGCCAGGTTCAGGGATCTGGAAGAAGAGATGCGGCGACTCGGCTATGCGCTGATCCAAGTCTACGTGGATTTGGGCCAGCCGTGGGCGGGTGCGATGGTCGCCTTGCTGCGGGAGTTGGGGTATCGCCTGGGCGGATTTTTACCGATTTGGTTCGGCAGTGACGGGTTGTTGATGCAGAAGCATTTCGTGGATCCCGATCTGGACGGTCTCAAGATTCTCTCCGACCGGGGGCGCCGGTTGGTCGAAATGGTCCGGGACGATTTGGGAAGAAATTAAAAAAAACAGGCCCTCTCCTAGAGGAGAGGGCCTGAACACAAACGTGTTTCGACCCAGAAGACGAACAGGGCCTTATCGTTGCAAATTCTCGATCACGGTGGCCACGCCCAGCCCGCCGCCGCAGCAGGAGCTGAAGAAACCGTAACGGCCCTTGCGGCGGATCAGCTCGCGCATGGCGAACATGCAGACGCGGGCGCCCGAAGCCCCGTTGGGATGGCCGAAGGCGATGGCGCCGCCCAGGGGATTCCATTTGTCCATATCGATTTTTTCGCCGCTCTGCTTTTCCAGTTCCTTGATGACCGCAAGGTTCTGGACGGCAAAGGCCTCGTTGCACTCCATGATGTCCATATCGGAAATTTTCAATCCGGCGCGTTTCAGGGCCAGGGGAATCGCATAGGCCGGTCCGATGCCCATGATCTTGGGATCGACGCCGTAGTCGCCGCCGGCCAGCCATTTGGCCATGGGGGTGTAGCCCAGCTCTTTGGCCTTTTCGGCGGTCATCATCAGCACCATGGCGCCGCCGTCGTTGCGGCCCGAGGCGTTGCCCGCGGTGACCGTGCCGTCCTTGACGAAGGCCGGGGGTAATTTGGCCAGGCCTTCCAGGGTGGTGTCGGGACGGCAATGCTCATCGACCTTGAAAACGATTTCCGGGGACTTGCGGGTGGCCGGGAAAACCACCGGGACGATCTCTTCGTCGAAGTGTCCGGCGTCCATGGCCGCCTTGGCGCGCATCTGGCTGTTGTAGGCGAATTGGTCGGACGCTTCGCGGGAAATGTTGTACATCTTCTGAAGATTCTCGGCGGTCAACCCCATGCCGATGGCCTCTTCTTTCACCGGTGACAAGGTGGTGTTCAGCGGCATGGGCGGAATCAGCTTGTAGGGCGGATTGGACATGGAAAATTTGGCCGGAATCTGGCTGTAGGCTTCGCTGCCGCCGGCGATGACGATGTCGGCGTGACCGCAGAGAATTTTCCAGGCCGAATGGTTGATCGAGTCGATGGCCGAACCACACTGCATCTCCACGTAAGAGGCCGAGGTGTCATAGGGCAGGCCGGCATCCAACGATGCCCAGCGGGCCGGGTTGACGGCCACCGAGCAATGGGCGGCGATGCCCATCATCACGCAGTCCACCTTGTCTTTTTCCATGATCTTGGTTTTGTCCAGCAGCCCTTTGATGGCGATGCTGGCCAGTT
>Ga0209164_1005006_pt1 | contig 11487 bp, 12 predicted proteins | sample MTBNYHSulfiMetaG_FD_187458 | JGI IMG/M metagenome (GOLD analysis project Ga0209164, IMG submission 187458) | Enrichment culture microbial communities from rom New York Harbor, USA that are MTBE-degrading - MTBE-NYH (New York Harbor Sulfidogenic)... | ecosystem: Environmental > Aquatic > Marine >... | reverse complement strand
GCTGCCAGGCTGGACGACTCCCTTCAGCTACCTGCTTCCGCCCTATTGGGCGGCGGTTGCGCTGCATGCCTCCGCACGCGGCACGCTCGCGCCCGCGCAAATTACGGGAGTGTGGGCGATGCTGATGCTTTTCAATTTGGCATATATTCTGGTTTCACGCGCCCTATACCGCATCATCCTGCGTAAAGCGCGTGTGGATGCAACATTGAACATGACGGAAAACTGACATGTTTAAGCAGATATGGACCAATGCGCGCATTTTTTTCGAGGGAGCCATGTATTCCTACCGGGCGCTGTTCCGCTGGCTGAATCCGGCCACCTATCTGGCATCAAAAGTGTTCGCTCCTTTAACCATGATGATCTTTTTTGTCTACATCGGCGCCTATGCCAGCGGGCGCGAAAGCGCGCCCTACTATGTGATCGGCAACGCGCTTATTTTTGCCGCATCCAGCGGCATCTATGGAGTGACCATGAGCGTGGGCGGCGAACGCTGGACTGGCACGCTGCCCTACTTGTTTGGATCTCCTGCCAACCGCATGGCGGTCTTTGTCGGCCGGTCACTGATGCACATTCTGGATGGCATGCTGGGCGTTTTCATTGGCTTTGGATGGGGTGTGCTGCTGTTTCAGCTCGACCTTTCCCGCACCGACCCTGGAGCGCTGCTGCTCACTATCTTGATCACCACTTTCAGCACATCAGGACTGGGGTTATTGATGGGCTGCTTGAGCCTTATCACGCGTAATGTAATGCTGGTCAATAACACGGTTTATTTCCTGCTGCTCGTTTTTTCAGGAGCGAATATTCCGGTTGAGAATTTACCGGCATGGATGCAGCCTATATCGCAGGTGCTGCCGCTCACGCGCGGGGTTGCCAGCACACGCGCGATTATTCACGGGGAAGATCTGGCGGATGTTTGGGTTTTGTTACGCGAGGAATTGCTGATCGGAAGCGCGCTGACCATCCTGGGGTATTTTTTGTTCAAAACGTTCGAGATCCAAGCCAAACGTCTGGGCACGCTGGACGTTTTTTAGATACAATTCTCCCATGTCATCTCAACCGATCTATTTAGACTATAACGCCACCACCCCGATTGATGGGCGCGTGGCGGATGCCATGCTGCCGTATCTGTACGACCATTTTGGAAATCCTTCCAGCAGTCATGCCTATGGGATTACCGCAAAAATGGCAGTCGAAAATGCCCGCCGCCAGGTGGCACACCTGCTGGGCTGCCGCTCGGAGGAGGTTATTTTCACCAGCGGCGGCTCAGAAGCCAACAATCTGGCTATCAAAGGGGCAGCCTTTGCGCGGCGCGCGCAGGGCAATCACATCATTACGACCGCTATTGAACATCCAGCAGTGCTGGAAGTGTGCGCCTACCTGGAGCAGCAGGGTTTTCGGGTTACCTATATACCCGTGGATGAAAATGGGGTGGTGCAGCTTGACCAGCTGGAGAAAGTGATTTCTCCGCAGACCATTCTGATATCGGTCATGCACTCGAATAATGAAGTCGGCAGCCTGCAGCCGATTGAGGATATCGCGTCTATTGCGCATAGCAAAAATATTTGGCTGCACAGCGACGCAGCCCAATCCATCGGCAAACTGGCAGTCAGGGTGGATGAGTTGGGTGTAGATCTGCTGTCAATAGCCGGCCATAAGCTCTATGCCCCGAAAGGCGTAGGAGCGCTGTATGTGCGCACAGGCATAGAACTGCAAAAGATGATGCACGGCGCGCAGCATGAGGGCGACCTGCGCGCTGGAACGGAAAACGTGCTGGAAATCGTCGGCTTGGGTCAGGCGTGTGAATTGATCAGCCAGAATCTGGATGAATTTGCCGCCAATATGCGCGAAACGCGCGACCTGCTGCAGAGCAAACTCATAGCAGAATTCCCCTGGGTGAAGCTGAATGGCCACCCCCAAGAGCGCCTGCCAAACACACTAAACGTCAGTTTCAAAGGATTGGAAGCCAATACGATCCTGTCGGAACTGACAGGCGTGGCAGCCTCGGCGGGGGCGGCCTGCCATTCCGATCGCGTGGATATCTCCCACGTACTGGAAGCGATGCATATTCCCTTGGAATTTGCCATGGGAGCCATCCGGTTTTCAACCGGGCGGACCACCACCAAGGAAGAAATTGGGCAGGCTTTCCTTGAAATCAGCCAAGTCATCCATCGTTTGCAGCCAGGTTCACCAACCGAAGCGGTAACACTTGAAGCAGATCAAATCAAACTGACACAATTCACGCATGGATTAGGATGCGCCTGCAAGCTGCGCCCGCAGCTGCTGGAAAAAGTGCTGCAGGAGCTGCCCATTCCTCAGGACGCACGCATCCTGGTAGGCACTGAGACTGCCGATGATGCAGCGGTATTTCAGGTGAGTGAGGACCTGGCGCTGGTGCAGACGGTAGATTTTTTCACTCCCATCGTGGATGACCCCTATCAGTTCGGCGCGATTTCGGCGGCCAATTCGTTGAGCGACATCTATGCTATGGGGGCAGCGCCGCTGTTCGCGTTGAGCGTGGTGGCATTTCCAAGCAACCGGCTGCCAATGTACGTGCTGGGCGATATCCTGCGCGGAGCGGCGGATAAAGCGGCGGAAGCGGGCATCGCCATCATCGGCGGGCATACGGTGGATGATAATGAACCGAAGTTCGGGCTGGCGGTTACCGGTTCGGTGCACCCACAGCGCATCCTCACCAATGCCAAAGCCCAGGCTGGGGATGCACTGATTTTGACGAAGCCGATTGGCACCGGAATTCTCTCCACAGCACTCAAACAAGGAGCGCTGCGGGAAGGAGGAGCAACTCAGGCCATCGCGGCAATGGTGAAACTTAATCGGGAGGCAGCTGAAGAGTTGATGAAGGTTGAAGCGCATGCCTGCACGGATGTAACCGGTTTTGGTTTGCTGGGTCACTTGCTGGGAATGATGAAAGCCTCCAAAACCTGCGCCTGCATTGAGGCGCAAACGGTGCCACTGCTTGAGAACGCCTATGATTTGGCTGCTGCGGGAATCGTACCCGGCGGGAGCAAGAATAACCTGGCGTACACCGCACCGCACGTGCATTACGAAGCGCATGTGTCGCAAGTGATGCGCTACCTGCTCAATGATGCGCAAACTTCGGGAGGCTTATTGATCAGCCTACCGGCTGACCAGGCTCAAATTTATCTGACGGAAATGCAGCAACGCAACCATCCGGCAGTGAAAATTGGAGATGTTGAGGAAAAGGGCGAGCACTTTATTCTGGTGGTTTAAATACACATGAAGCTGCATCATAGTGATTCCAAATCCTCAGTAATCGCCAGTCTGAAAATTCTTGCGACAGCGATGATCTGGGCTTCCACGTTCATCCTGGCGCGCGTGGGCGTCCGCGCCATGGGGCCTCTTACCCTGGCAGGTTTGCGCTTTTTTCTGGCGGGGCTGGTTTTGATCGTATATCTAAGAATTCAGCACTTTGATTTTTCCGCGCTTCAAGGTCAGTGGGGAAATCTGCTGTTATTGGGATTGGCTTCTTTTACAATTGGAAATGGGACCATTTTCTATTCCTCGCAGTACCTGCCATCCACAACCGTTTCATTGATGATGAATTTCATCACACCGCTGGTGCTGCTGTGCAGCATTCTTTTTCTGAAAGAAATACCCCAATTGATCCAATTTTTGGGTTTGGGCGTGGCTTTAGGCGGCAGCTTGGTTTATTTTTCCCCGCAGCAGCTGCCGCTGGGAAACCCTGGTTTTTTGGCGCTGATAGTCGGATTGTTCGGATTCACCGCTTACACGATCTTGGGGCGCGCCATGGCGCGTGACCTTAAAGTTCACTTCCTTGCGCAGACCGCTTTTCCGCTGACTTTTGGAGGGGGCATTCTGCTGTGCATCGGTTTCTTGGTTGAAGGCTGGCCAACTTTTACCCTTGAGATTGGAGCAATTCTGGTTTGGCTGATCTTGGTGAACACTATCTTGGGTTATATTCTGTATAACCAGGCGATCGGGCAACTCACCGCTCTGAAAACCAATATGATCTTGAATCTCTCCCCGTTTTTCACAGCTCTGCTGGCATGGTTTTTGTTGGAAGAACGCATTTCACCCCGCCAAATTGCGGCTATGCTGGTCATCTTCATTGGGACTTTTCTTGTGCAAACCGACCCTGGCAAACTGCGTGATAACCAGGCAAAAACCTCCTCAGGGTTTAAATAAATTAATAATTGTCATATAAATAAAGTAAAAGCTGCGTATTAACATAGGGGAAATTGGAGGTATGCAATGAAATCGAAAAGTCTTATCGTAATGCTGGCTGCCATGCTCTTGATCGCAGCTTGTGCTCCCGCAGCACCCGCTGACGAACCTGTGCTGGCAGAAGAAGAAATGATGGCCGAAAGCGCTCCAGAAACTGAAATGGAAGCGGATGAGGCAGCGAACACTACGGAGATGGACTCTGCGGAAGACATGACGGCTGAAGTCAGCTTCAGTCAGGACGTCTGGCCGATTATAGAGGAATATGCTCTGGCGGCGCATGGCGGCAAAGGCGGAGTATTTTTGGAAAGCTACGCAGACATTATGAAATATGTCACCCCCGGTGACCCTGAGAACAGCATGCTGTATAAAGCTTTGATCGGAGATGGCGTGAAACAAATGCCACCGGATGCCCCCCTGCCAGATGAGATGATCCAGACCATTTATGATTGGATCCAACAAGGTGCGCAGGATAACTGATCTAGAGAGAATTTGTCCGCGAGTTTGTCTGCGGGCAAATTTTTTTAAGCGTTCCTCAAGACCTCAATATATTGCTCGATATTCTCCACAGGTTGAGGATAGCTCATATTTAATTTTTCAAGCTGAGCTACCAGAATGCGGGCAATGATCAAGTCGCGATACCAGTTGCGGTTGGCAGGAATCACGTACCATGGGGCAAATTTGGTCCCTGTTTTATCCAGCACATCTTGATAGGCTTGCATATAAGCGTCCCAGTGCTGGCGTTCATCAATATCATTGGGGTTGAATTTCCACTGCTTTTCAGGGTTCTCGACACGCTCGATGAACCTTTTTCTCTGTTCCTCCTTGCTGATGAACAAGAAAAATTTCAGAATTAGAGTACCTTCTTCAACCAGCAGGCGTTCGAAGTCCACGATCTGTTGGTAACGTTTTTTCCAAACTTGTTCGTCCACCAAACCATGCACGCGCACTACCAACACATCCTCGTAATGGGAACGATTGAAGATGACAATTTCACCGCGGGCGGGTGTTTTATGATGGACGCGCCAAAGATAATCGTGAGCAAGTTCAACCGGTGTAGGCACTTTGAATCCGGCAACCTGCACTCCTTGAGGATTGACGCCCTTAAAAATTGAGCGGATGGTGCCGTCTTTGCCCCCTGAATCCATGGCTTGCAGGATGATGAGTACTTTGTGCTTGTTTTCCGCGTACAACAGCTGCTGCAACGTGATCAATCGCTTGCGCAGTTTCTTCAATTCCTTTTTTGCCGCTTGTTTATCATCTGGGCTGAATGATAGATCGTCAGCGTTAAAGTTCTCCAGATGAACGCGGTTCTTACCCTCAGTCATATATGCTTTCATGTTCACCTCATTATGGTTATTGAACCTGTAAAATTTTCTGCATCATCTGCGCATCATCTCGCAGCAAACCGGAGGCGGGCAGTCTTTGCACCAGCAGCACCCAATTGGGATTGGCTTGAAAAACTCTTTGGAAGATCGGCAGAGCTTCTTCCAGTCTGCCGTTATCCGCCAATGTGACTGCCTGCCAGAAAGGAATCTCATCCACATGCGGGGCAAACTCGGCTGCCTGGCTGTATTTTTCATAGGCAGCTGCGCTATCATCTTGCAGCATCAGTTCATCGGCAGCGTTCATCAAGTCATAAGCGGATTGGAGCTTGACCAACCTTTCCAGTTCAGCAATCGGGTCAGGCGCATCATCCACGCGCAGGTCTATCAGAACATGTTTCCAGGGCTGTTCGGTCTTCTGCGCATCCACAACCAGCAAAGCGGCGCTCTGCATACCGCGGATATCCCCTCCAGCTGCTTGCCCGGCTTTCAGAGCCGCCAGCAGACGGAACGCCAGGCTGCCCTGCGCTTCTTGAAAGGCGGCAGCCATGTTTGGCCATACGCTGTCATTGAGCATCATATTGGCCTGCACGCAAAAATTCGAGCCGCTCTGATGCCCGGCTGCCTGGATGCAACGCTCGCCAGTGTGCACCGCGGCCCTGCCCCGAGCATCCAAAATAGCGACCTGGCGCAGGGCTTGCCCTGCATCTTGGCTGAGCAGCTCATCCAGAGCTGTCTGGGCACTTTTTCCCTTCTTCAATAGAGCCAATCCTTGCGGGCCATAACTTACCTCCACCATGGATTGGGTTGCGATAACCCCCACGCCTGCCTGCGCCCAAGGGCACAAAGCCCCTACTGCGAACCAATGTGACTGCACCGCTACCCCCATGTGCCCCGTGTGTTCATCGCGGGCAAGGATCGAAAAAGTGTTTAGAAATGCCAAAATATTTTCTCCTTTCAGTTTTTATCAGAAGACCAGCGAACATACATGGCTTGGTTGATCTTTCTACCGGCTGATTTTTCCTGCTGAACAAGCCAGCCGTATTGGAGAAAGCCGTGAAGGTTGTTCGATATGCCAGCCATCCATCCGGCAATTTCCTCAGGTTTCTGCTCGATATCATAAGCGGTCATTAGAACACAAAGTGCTTGAGGTGCGAGCAGTTGACCGCACACTTTCAAGAGTTCTTTTAAATGCTGTTCAAACTTCCACAGTTCTCCGTTGGGTCCACGGCCGAAGCGTGGAGGGTCAAGCTGAATGATTTCATATTGATGCCCGCGGCGCACTTCGCGCTGCGAGAATTTCAATGAGTCATCCACAATCCAGCGGATATGCTGCTGGATAGCAGACAGTGATTGGTTCAACTGCCCCCAGCGTATGGCTGAGCGTGAGGCATCAACATGGGTTACATGCACACCGTTGCGGGCTGCCAGTAAAGATGCCAAGCCGTTGTAACCGAATAAATTCAGCATGCGCAAGGGTCTGCCTGCTGATTGGATCTTCTTTTCCAGCCATAACCAATTTGGGCTCTGTTCCGGAAAGATTCCAATATGGCGGGATGCACCGATCTGCATTTGGAGTTGCAGCCCATGAAAGTCAATTTGCCATTGTTTCGGAACCTGTGTTCGCAGGCGCCAAATGCCGCTGGATTGGCCTTTACGCATCTCAAAAACAGCGTGCGCCTGCTGCCATATAGATGCATCCAAAGCGGGTTTCCAGCGCGCCTGCGGTTCATGGCGCACGAGCAACATGTGCCCCACACGCTCCAGCTTCTGACCGCTGCCGCTGTCGCGCAGCTCGTAATCCTGCCATCCGTTTGAGGAAAGTGAAACCTGTTTAACTTGCATGCGATTGTTCGATAAATCTGATGCTTTAATCATACACGTTCCCAGACAAAAATTGCTGCCAATTGTCATAAGGGTATAATTCTGCCATTCGAAGCATGCAAACCTATCATTTCGATCAGATCATCGACAGGCGCGACAGCCACAGCCTCAAGTGGAATAAATATGGACCCGGCATTCTACCACTATGGGTGGCAGATATGGATTTTGCTGCAGCGCCGCAAATTTTGGCTGCTCTGCAGAAACGCCTCACCCATCCGATCTTTGGCTATTCTGCATGTGATGAAGAGCTCTTGGAAATCATTTGCTTGTGGGTAGAACGCCGGCACGGTTGGCGAATCTCACCGGAACAAGTCCTATTGATGCCTGGTGTGGTTGCCGGCATGAACTGGTGCGCGCGCACTTTCGCGAATCCTGCAGCGGGCATTGCGATTCAAACACCCGTTTACCCCCCATTCTTCGGAGTAGCCTGCAATACGGGTTACCCATTAACGGAAGTGCCGTTGGTTATGACGCCTGCCGGTTATGAGATTGACTTCGATGATTTTGAAAGCAAGGTCAAGCACCAAACCAGCTTATTTATATTATGCAATCCGCATAACCCGGTGGGAAGGATTTTCAGCAAATCTGAGCTGCAAAACTTAGGTGAAATCTGCCTGCGGCACGGAGTGTTGATCTGCTCGGATGAGATTCATTGCGACCTGGTTTATGAAGGCAATCATCACATCCCAATGGCTTCTTTGTCTGAAGAATTCGCACAAAACACGATTACGTTAATGGCTGCCAGTAAAACCTTCAATATTCCTGGATTGCATTTTTCTTTCGCGATAGTCCCCAACTCACAATTGCGCGCGCGAATGCAGGCAGTTGGCGCGGGATTGGTAGAACCGCCAAACGTTCTGGCAAATGTAGCTGCCAAAGCTGCTTTTTCCGAATGCGAAGAATGGCTAAACCAGCTTTTGGCTTATCTTCAAGCCAACCGGGATTATTTAACAGAATTCATAGGAAAAAACATCCAAGAGATAGGGTATTATCCTCCGCAAGGCACCTACTTGGCTTGGCTGGATTGCCGCAAGATGAATTTAAAACCCGATCCGTTTCAGTTCTTTCTTCGCCAAGCCGGCGTAGCCTTGAATGATGGTTTGACCTTCGGCGGGAATGGCAAAGGTTTTGTGCGTTTGAACTTTGGATGCCCTCTCGAGGTGTTAAAAACAGCTTTGGAAAAGATGGCGGTTGCCATCAAATCAGTGTCCTAATAGGTTCGCGCATGCAGACTAACGAAAATAGGAAGAAAAAAAACTGCCTGACAACCTGCCTGGGAATCATCGGCGGCGGGATAGGCTTATTGATCTTTGCGCTAATTGTTACGGCGGGCGGTTATATTCTTCTGCGCGGCGCGGGTGCCTATCTGATCTATGCAGATGAGCTGGAACCAGCTGATGCGATTGTGGTACTCAGCGGCGGAACCGAAAGCCGCATGGCAGAAGCGCTGAAACTCTATAAAGACGATTATGGCAAGGTGATCGTTTTAACGGAAACGGGTGACATAACCGAGGGTTATGAGTACTTGAACAGCTTCGATATGCGTATTCAACTCATGAGCAATGGCGTCCCCAGCGGTAATATTCTCATTACCGACCTTATGGTGAACAATACGCTGGATGAAGCCATCGCTATTCGGAATCTATTGGAGAACCGCCAATATTCATCCGCGATTGTGGTCACCGATCCTTACCACACGCGCCGCGCCTCGATGATATTTGATCAAGTCTTTGAAGGGCATCCACAGAAGATAATGATCCGGGCAGTGGGTTCCTCCTGGTTCAACTCGCGCAGGTGGTTTTTAAGTAAACGCGGCTGGCAATTTACACTATTGGAATACTTGAAAATTTTTGCATTGAAATTTGGGATCGCGGAATAAAAAAAGAGGACCGCTCACGCGATCCTCATGATTTGGCAAAATTTTTATCTATGATACCGGTACGACCTCAGCTGCCTGAAGTCCTTTTGGTCCTTCCTCCACTGAAAATTCTACTACCTGTCCCTGCTTAAGCACGCGATACCCATCCATCTGGATTGAGGAAAAGTGCACAAACACATCCTCACCATCATCACGGCCAATGAATCCATAGCCTTTGGACGGGCTGAACCATTTCACGGTTCCGGTTAGACGTTCTGACATTTCTATCACTCCATATTCTAAATGCTTAAATATTTTTCGCAGGTTCGCCTGGCAACCATGTTATGTGTTTGGGCAATTCACCTGCGCCGATAGCAAAAGATTATCACCATTAAAATTGAATGTCAAGATTCGTTTGTCATTATTCATCAGTATCTCCGCTGTGAGTTTTTCTATTGAAGCAAAGGATGTAATGCGGTCATACTATGCAATGGCGGATATGACAGGAATGTATAATTCAGGCCGAGTAAAGATAGAATGAAATATTTCCCTCAGAACAGTCTATGAAAATATTTTTTGACTCAATTGGCTGCCGCTTGAACCAGAGTGAAATTGAACGAATGGCTGCACATGCGCGCCTGAATGGGCATGAGATTGTTGCCCACCCTTCACAAGCGGAGATTGTGGTGGTGAATACCTGCGCGGTCACGATGGCAGCTTGCGCGGATTCGAGAAAAAGGATCCGTCAAGCCGCTCGCTGCAGTGCTGCCCGCATTATCGCAGCTGGCTGCTACGTGGCAATCGCACCCCTTGAAACTGCAAACCTTCCTCAGGTAGCCTGGCAGGTTTCTAATGTCAATAAAGAGAGGGAAATAAAAATGATTTTAGGGAATTGCGCAATGCAAATGCCAGACAGCCTTCAACCACGCCAGGCATTGCCGGGCAGACAGCGGCGAACGCGGGCATTTATTAAAGTGCAGGAAGGCTGTGATAATTTCTGCACATTTTGCATTACCCGTATTGCCCGTGGAAAAAGCCGCTCACAATCCGTAAGTGAAATCTACCACGATATCCAGGCAGCTTTAAGCGGTGACGTCAAGGAAATTGTCCTTACGGGAGTGAATTTAGGAGCTTGGGGACGCGATTTGGAAGGGACTCCACGACTCTCTTCATTAATTAGAAATATTCTTTCAGAATTCAATCTACCCAGATTGCGGTTATCTTCGCTTGAGCCATGGGATGTTGATGATGATCTGATCGAAGTGATGCAATCCCCAAATTTTTGCCGTCATTTGCATTTGCCTCTGCAATCGGGTTCAGATTCAGTTCTAAAAAGGATGGCACGGCCTCATTTCACATTAGAATACCACCAGCTGCTGCAGAAAATCAGGAAGGTCCTCCCACAAATTGCCATTACGACCGATATTATGGTGGGTTTTCCAGGTGAGAGCGAAATAGAATTCATCGAAGGATTGGAATTCGTACGATCGATGAAATTTGCAGCCGGCCATGTGTTCAGTTATTCTATTCGACCTGGTACCTCTGCCGCGCACCTGCCAGGTTCGATTCCTTTTAGCGAAAGAAAGCGCCGGAGTGCTTTGATGCGGGATGTTCTGGCTGCGAGCAGAAACGATTATCAACGCGCTTGGATTGGCAAACAGGTATCTGTTTTGTGGGAGAAAGTCAACCAGCAAGGCGTGTACTGGCAGCTGGAAGGCTTGACGGATAATTATTTACGCGTGCGCGCGGATGCAGAAGAAAATTTGTGGAATGATTTTTCTCAGGTGCATCTAAAGGAAATAATCAATACACATGTTTTAAAAGGAGATATTGTGACTTTATTGTGATTGCGGTAGAATTGTGCCGCTTTTGTCTGACAATAGCGGCAAGATTAGTGAAAAAGCCGCTATGGTATAATTTACGAGTTATTTTTCGAGTTATTGAGGATAGAGTAGATGCCAAAAAGGACTTATCAACCCAGAGTAAAACACCGTGTGCGCGTGCATGGTTTTCGAAGCCGTATGGCTACAGCTGGCGGTCAGGCTGTTTTAAAGAGGCGACGTTTAAGAGGCCGCTTCCAATTGACCGTCAAACGAAATAATCATTCAAAAAATACCCGCTGGTAATGCGGTTATTGATAAACGCCTCTGACCTGAAGTCGCAGGATGCGTGAATCGAAAATTTCGGCTTACCGAATCG
>Ga0209164_1005005_pt1 | contig 11488 bp, 8 predicted proteins | sample MTBNYHSulfiMetaG_FD_187458 | JGI IMG/M metagenome (GOLD analysis project Ga0209164, IMG submission 187458) | Enrichment culture microbial communities from rom New York Harbor, USA that are MTBE-degrading - MTBE-NYH (New York Harbor Sulfidogenic)... | ecosystem: Environmental > Aquatic > Marine >... | reverse complement strand
CGCCGTGTGTCAACGCGACGCCGTGTGTCAACGCGACGCCGTGCGTACCAGCGTGACGCGGGTGTAGAGCGGCCGGAAGCCGACCCTCTCCTGGTTTCGCTGCGACGTGCCGCCGGGCTTTGCCTCGATCACCGCGAGCGTACTGCCCTCCTCGGCTGCGAAAGAAAGTCGTGTCCGAAGAAGGGCCTGCTGAACTCCTCTGCCGCGGAACTCGGGGAGCGTAGAGTCACCGGTGAGCCAGGCTGAGCCATCCTCATCGATACGCAACATGCCGATCCCGGCGGGAACGCCGCCCACCGTGCCACAGAAGCACAGCAGGTCCGGGCGGGCAGCCATGAGTCGAGCGAACTGCCAATCTCCCTCGGTAGCCCCCTGCTCCCGGAAGCCTCGCACGTTGAGTTCAGCCGCCAGGTCACGGTCCGCGTCTGACTGAGTGAGAATGCGCACATCAAGGGCGCCCTCTGAGCCATTCTGCGGCTTCGCGCCCCCCTGCGGGAGCTCTGTGATCAGCACCGTCTCGAACCCATCGGCTACAAACCCGGCGGCGCCGAGTCCGATCAGAAGCGATTCGTGCGCGAGCGGACACACATCGACCACGACCCGAGGTGAACCGTGCCGTTCGAAGAAGTCGACCAGGTCCGAGACGTCCTGCGCGGTGACCGGCCCATCGAGCCCCGCGCCCCACGCTCCGTTGATCACGCAGTCCGGGCCCATCCACAGCGCCATGCCCCCGGCGAAGCTCTGGCAAGTCGCGTCCGGATACAAGCCCGTCTCGCGTGCGAGCGTGATCATGCGCTCCCATTTCTCGAAGTGTGCGCGCTCCAAACGCTGCGCGAGTGCGGGCGTGAGCCACGTTCGGGTCTCAGACACCTGGCCCCCTTCACGAAGAAACGAGAAACGCGGGCGCTCGATTGCGCCCGCGCTCCATTATGCCCGTTCGTAGGTGCCCTAGATGCGGAAGCTAGAACGTCGCCTCCGGGGCCGCAATGCCGCATGCTCCGGCTGCCGCGGCCTGCCCGCAAGCAGCGCCGTCACACGTACCGTCGCATGACTCGCCAGTCACGTCGCACACGCCGTCGCATTCAGCGGCTCCCGCACACTCGCCGGCGTTCACGCCGCACACGCCGCCGCCGCACGCTGCGCCGCCGGCAGCACCTTCACTCATGGGACAGCCGGCAGCAGGGGCAACCGCAGCCGCGCCGATAGGACCAGCGGGACCTGCGGCCTTCTGCGGACCGGCAAACGCGATACTCAACGAACCAAGGATGACCCCGGCGACAAGAGCTGCCAGGACCAGAGCGATCGTCTTGCCGTGCTGCTTCATCCGATACCTCCGTGATTGCGAGTCGGGCGTTCGCGTTTCTTCATGGTAGTTCATCAGCGAACGAATGTGTGGAGATCCTGTGTTGTGGATGTGTGGTTCGCACAGGCTGACGTACTCTCGGCTTGGGTAGAGACCCAACAGGCATGCGGGCATGTCTGCCGCTGATCACGACGCGCCCGTTGGAGGGAACATGATCCACACGCGCGCCCCGTTCCGCGTAATCGCGCTCACGGCGATCGTGGCACTGCTGCTTGCGACCGTCGTCGGGTGCGGGAGTGACGAGCAGACCGTCGACTCCGAGACAGACACGCCGACCGGACAGCCGGGACCCAGCACTGAGGCCACCGAACCTGCCCAAGAACCTCCCCCCGCCGAGCAAGACGATGAGCCAATCGAAGACTTGCCGATGAGCGGGATCGGTTCGGACCTGTGGGGCCTGCTCGAGACGGGCTTCTACCGCACGATGTGGCAGACCGCCCCAGGCTACGAGACCCGCATGCCGGCAATTGGCCCGCACGGTGACGAGGTCGATATCTACGTCAACCCGACTCTCGCGAACGCGCTCTCGCAACCCGGGATCGAGTCTTGGCCCCACGGCTCGGCGATTGTGAAGGACGCCTACACCGGCGGCGAGCTCGACGTGGTCGCGATGATGCAGAAGCGGGGCGACATATGGTACTGGGCCGAATACCGCGCCGACGGCTCAGTCGTGGCCGAGGGAGCCGACACCCCGGCCTGCGCCAACTGCCATTCCTCCGGAGAGGACTACGTGCGCGCGTTCGGGCTCCCCTAGCGCGACCGGGTCACGTTCGCTACTCACGTTCTACCGGCGAGTACCCGTGTCCTCCGCCAATTCCCTGAGACGCTCGAGCAGTCGGACCATCGCGTAGGTGTCCATCCCGCAGTATTCGATAAGGGATGCGTACGTTTGCTCGGCGACGCCCGGTTCAACGAGCCCGCGACGCGCCTTGAGGTATCGCACGCTCGCCGTCTGGCCGTCTCGGATGTCCAAGCCGCTGTACGTGCAGTCGGGACACCATGCGGGCAGCACGTACTTGATGCTGGTTCTGCCACAGGCCTCTGGGTGCTTCGTGTTCGCCTTGACGATCGGCTCCAAGTCCACGAGACGTGGCTTGAGTCGCTCGATTCGCGGGGCGAGGTCCGGCAGCGCAGCCGCAAGCCCATCGAGCCGCTGCCGCTCGTAGTGCGTGTAATGCGTCACCGACCCGGTCTCGCCGAGGTCGGCGAGCATCTGCTCGGCGAGCGCACGCCGAGGATCGTCGCCGTCAACGTGTAGGTGATCCGTGTGCTCGCAGGAACCGTCCTCATGGTGAACGTGGATCGAGTACTGGAACGGGATTACCTGGTAGGGCCTTGTTCCCGGCCACAACGGCAGCGCTGGGTTCACGGTCTCGAAATCCAGGTGGTACACGGGCCACTCGAGTCCGGCCAGGTCGCGGGCCAGACCCTGGGTGTCGACATACGGTTCGCCTGCTTGAACGACCCTTACCGTCTCACGCTGGGTGGGTGTCAGCCGGAAGGTGGGTGGGACGTCGCGGATGCATGTCACCCCGGCATCGAGCAGCGCGTTCAACGCCGGCTCGCTCAACCTCGGTATGTCCGTGATGGGGTGCTCCTCAGGCAGGATCGAGTGGCAGTGCCCGGTGAAATCGCATCGGTAAGGGCTGTGACAGCGAGTCCCGATGCGCATGTCGGGTACCGGACCATCCAGCAGTGCCCTGAGTCGTTCGACCTCGCCAGGCACCTCGGGCATGTAAGCTCGAGTCTCACGCGTAACGTCGACGACGACGAACAGACCGCTCGGATCGTAGTCCCCGCCTTCGTATACGTAGGTGGTGTCGATATGAACGATGTGCGACCTGCGAACGGGCAGCCCCGCGCCTTCGACCACGTAGGTCTGCACAGCGGCATCGGTCACGTGCTCATCCTTGAGGGAGCTGGAGGACTTCACCTCGTAGACGTCCCAGAGGTCATCGCCCGCCGACGCAAGGATGTCGACGCGCACGAACACCCCGTCGAACTCGAAGGCCGGTTCGTACAGAACGGTCTCGCCCTCAGCGAGCGCGCGCGCAGTAGCCTCCAGCGCCTCTGCCGGGTGGCGGTGGTCTTCGGCAATCAGGCGACCCCCGGGCACCAGGCCCTGAGCGATACGCCCGACCTCGGTTCCCTGGTCGAGTATCCACTGGCCGGACTCAGTCCGCTCGTCTTCGAGCTCTCGGGCATGGACCGAGAGCCAAAGTGCCTTCTCGCACCGCAAGCCGGTCTGGAACTTCGATTTCGACAATCGCCTAACCATAATCTTAGTCTACCAGTCCGGTCTGACACGGCATTCGTATATGGTACCCGTGCGAGCACGACGCACCCGAGCGCCACGACCGCTTATCGGGCATACTCCTTAACCGGGTGCCTTGTTCGGCCGAGAGAGTAACCGTGGCGCTTGAGCTGAACGCGAACTCGACACGCCACGGGGAGCTGGGGAACTACGGTGGACGACTTCTACTCGCACATGACATCGCGCAACTGGGCGTTTGTCGGCGCCGAGGAGCAAGCGCTGGTCCGCGACGCCCACGTCTTGCTTGCCGGGTGCGGACTAGGCAGCGTGATCGCCACACTCGCGGTACAGACTGGGTTCACCCGTTTCACGCTCCTCGACCACGACACGGTCGAGGTTTCGAACCTCAACCGCCAGGCGTTCGACCGCGCGCACACAGGCGCGAACAAGGCGCTCGCCCTGCGCTCGATACTCGAGGCGCGCGGCGAGCGGCTGAGCGTTGACGCACACCCCACGCGCGTGACCACGGACAACGCAGCTGAGTGGGTCGCAGGTGCCGACGTCGTGGTGAACACTGTGGACTTCGACCAGGTCACCTTCGCGCTCAACGCTGCCGCCCGCGAGGCGGGAGTGCCGGTGCTGTTCCCCATGAACATGGGCTGGGGCGGCTTCTGCCTGGCGTTCACTCCCGACTCCGCCACACTCGAGGACATGGTGGGCGCCGAAGTCCCGAGCTCGGCAGCTGAGTTTCTTGGCAGGCTCTTGGAGTCCGCCGAGGACTTCTCGCTTCCCGACTACCTCGCTAAGCGGCTCCACGAGCTACCCGACATCGTGAGCGCCAGCGACAAGCCCGCGCCTCAACTCGGCGTGGCTGCCGTGCGCTCGGCGAGCCTGGTGGTCGAAGCGATGTGCCGGCTGCTCACAGGGCGTGCGGTGCGCAAGGCTCCTCGGCCGATGTACTTGGACGCGTGGGACGACTGGGGCGAGTAGCAGGCCGCGGGGGGCGGATGCGACTGCCGGGGGCTCGGGAGACCGGACACGGAAGGGGCTGTATGGGCGTTCAGGCGTTCGTTATGCGAAACCGGCACCTCACGAACTTCATGATGTCTCGCATGCCGGCGGACACGCACATCCGCCGAGGAGAGAAGAATGCGGTCTCGGTCGCGCAAGCGGCGATCTCGCGCACGCGCGCCTATCCGGACTTCCTCGCCTGGCACCAGCGCACCCCGCTCGAGGTCAAGGACATCGACGACTTCCGCCGGCTGCCCGTGATCGACAAGCGCACTTACATCGACTGCTACGAGCTGCCCGATCTCGTGCTCGACGGCGTGTTCACGCAGGCCTACACCATCGAGAAGAGCTCGGGACACGCCGGTGGCTCGTACTACTGGTTCCGTCGGCCCGAGGAAGACGAGATGTTCCCGTCCTACCTCGAGTACGCCTTCGTGCAGTTCTACGAGATGGACCGGCGTTCCACGCTCGTGCTTATCACGCTCGCACTCGGCACGTGGACGAGCGGCGAGAAGATGGCCCAAGCGCTGCGGGAGGTCGCGGCGAGCCGCAAGCACCCGCTCACGGTGATGGCGCCCGGCACCAATCTCGAGGAGATCCTCGAGATCGTGAACGACGTGGGGCCGCACTATGAGCAGGTCGTGATCGTGGGCTACCCACCGTTCATCAAGACGGTCGTCGACGAGGGTGCCCGCCGAGGAATCGACTGGAAGGCGCGCCGCGTGCGGCTGGGTCTGGGCGGAGAGGGCTACTCGGAACAGTGGCGCGAGCACATGGCCGCGATCATCGGCGTGGATTCGCACAAGGACCTGCTCGCGATCAGCGGCGGCTACGGCGCGGCCGACATCGGCATGACGGTGGGCCGCGAGTACCCGATGACTGTCCTGATCCGCAAGCTGTGCCTGGAGGACTCGGGGTTGGCCAAATCGCTGTTCAGCAATTCGGGCCGACTTGGCACCCTGCCCGGCTTACTCCAATACAACCCGGCCACGTGCTATCTCGAAAGCATCGACAGCGAACTCGTGTTCACGGTCCTGTCCGGCATCCCGCTTACCCGCTACAACATCCACGACCAAGGGGGCGTGCTCCCGTACGCGCAGGTCATGGAAACGCTGCAGGACCACGGATACGACGTGCCGGCCCGGCTCGAGCGGCTCGGCTACGGCCGAGAACAGATATGGCGCTTGCCGTTCTTCTTCGTGTTTGGCCGCACCGACGGCACCGTGTCGATCGTGGGCGCCAACATCTTCCCAGACAACATCCAAGCCGTGCTCAGCGAGGCCAACGACCACGACATCATCACGTTCAAGCTGTCGGTCGAGGTCAGCGAGGAGTTCTCGCAGCGCCTGGCCATCGCCTTGGAGCACCATGCCGACGAGCTGGCCGAAGAGCACGCCGCACGGCTCGCACTGCGCTACCGCGGCCTATTGGTCTCCGGCTTGCGCAAGATCAACCAGGACTTCCGCGACGCCCACGACGACAATCCCCAGGTCGCCGACCCTAAGGTGACCGTGTACGCGCGTGGTACCGGGCCATTCGCGACCAAAGCGACGATCAAGGACAGCTACATCGAATAGCACGGGCGTGATGCCCGCTCGTAAGTCCCGCGGCGGTCTACTGGATCGGGAGCCTGAGCACGAAGGTCGAGCCCACGCCCACCTTGCTCTTCACCGACAGCGAGCCGCCCAGCATCATCGCGAAACGGTGCGAGATGCTCAGCCCCAGACCGGTGCCAGGTCTTCCCTGCGCGGCGGTCTGCTCGGCCTGTTCGAACTCGGCGAAGATGCGGTCTAATGCTTCTTCGGGGATGCCGATGCCGGTGTCGCTGACTCGGAACTCCACACTCGGCCCATCGACCAGGACCTCGATCGTAATGCCCCCCTTGTCGGTGAACTTGACCGCATTGGTGAGCAGGTTGAGCAGTATCTGTTCCAGCCGTGTGGCATCGGTGATCAGCACGAGGTCGTCGACGGCCCAAAGCATGGTGAGTGTGAGCCCCGCGTCTCGGCACATCGGCTCTATGTGGTTGGCAAGCCCTTCGACGACCGCGCGCGCGTCCACCGGCTCGAAGCGCAGCTCGATCTTGTTGGCCTCGATACGCGACAGGTCGAGCACATCGTTGATGAGGTCGAGCAGGCGGCGCCCCGAGTTCTTGATCATGCCGAGTTGCTTGCGCTGTTCCTCTGTCAGTTCGCCCGCCGAACCCTGCAGCATGATGCCGCTGAACCCGATGATCGAGTTGAGCGGGGTGCGCAGCTCGTGGCTCACACTCGCAAGGAAGCGGCTCTTGGCGCGCGTGGCCTCTGCAAGGCGCGAGTTTGCGTCGGCCAGCTCGCGTCCGCGTTCCTCGGCCCGCCTGCGGGCCTCGGCGAGTTCACGCACTCGCTGCTCGAGGGTGTGGTTCGCCTTGGCAAGCTCGAACTCTGCCTGACGCAGCTCGGTGGCGTCCGTAAGCATGATGACGTAACCGACAGGGTGGCCCTTACGCTCACGTGTGCGCCGGATGCGGCCCCAGTACAGCCGCTCCCCGGCCGTGTACTCGAATTCGTGGAACTCCTCGCACTTGATCAAGAAGTCCTCGGCGTGTTCCCCGATCTCGTCGGAGGCATGCCCGAGCAGCGTCCCGGGCTCCGCATCGGACAGCAGACGCTCGGCCGCCGGGTTGAGCGCCATGATGACGCCGGCCTCGTTCACAACGATCGCCGCGTCCGACATCGTCTTGAAGACCTGCGCTGCCGCCACCGGCACGATATCTGCCAGACCCTTGCCCAACACCTGGTAGAGCAGCACGAGGTTGAGCACCGCGAACAGCACCGGCACGGGGTTCACGTTCAACGGCAGACCCAGCGGCATGCGCACCGCCCACAGGATGCCGCCTACGAACGGCAGCGCCGCCGCGCCTGCGAGCGCCAGCGCTTGCGTGCGTTCCCGGCGCGCTCGTGCGCGCCAGATCCGGCCGACGATCCACCAGGTGCCCACCGCGACCAGCGAGAACGTGATGAGCTGGTGCGGATAGGCCAGCGGCCCGTAGCCCACCGGCTCCCCGGGACCCGCTTGGCTTACGAACTGCTGGTGTAGCGGATTCGTGGCCGCTGCTACCACGGTATATGCGAGCAAGACGTGCGCGGCCACCAAGGGCCAGCCCTCGATCAGCTGCGTGCGTCGGGAGTACGCCGCCGCGAACAGATACCAGTACACCGGCGCCGCGGCCAGACCGATGATCTCGGCCACGTACACTAAGTACTCGGGACTGCCGATCGGCACGACGTCGAGCGCGACCGTCGTATCCAGGTTCAGTTCAACAGCGTAGAAGAACGACCACAGCATGGTGGCAGTGTTGAGCAGGAAGAAGAAGACGATCGTAGGGTTGTCTGTACGCCGGACCCGCAATGTACTGACCGCGAGGAAGGCGGCCAACATCGCGGCGGCAAGAGGCCATAGCGACACTCGGCTGATCTCCAGCATGACGGTTGCCCCAGCACCCCTCTGTCTGTGCCCGCGGGACCGGCACTACCCGCCGAGCTTGCGCGCGAGCACTTCGTTCACCACCTGCGGATTGGCCTGACCACGGGTCTCCTTCATCACCTGTCCCACAAAATAGCCGATCAGGCCCGTCTTGCCGCTTCGGTACTTATCGACCTCATCCGGATTGGCCTCAAGAACTCGTTCGACGATTCGTTCGAGTTCGTCGGTGTCCGAGACCTGCTTCATACCCTTCAATTCGACGATCGCTCCGGGAGCGTCGCCCGAACTCGCCATCTCCGCGAAAACGTCCTTGGCCTGTTTCGAGGAGATCGTGCGGTCCTCTACCAGGCCGACGAGCTCGGCGAGCATGGCCGGCACGATGCGCGACTCGCTCGGTGCGATCGCCTCGGCGTTGAGCAGCGCGCTGAACTCGCCGAGCATCCAGTTCGAGAGTTGCTTGGCCCGCTCGACACCGGCGATCGTGACTGCCCCATCAAAGAACTCGGCCATCCCGGTGTCGCCCGCCAGCGTCGCGGCGTCGGCGGCCGGAAGGCCGTAGTCGCCGACGAAGCGCTGCTTGCGCGCGTCCGGCAGCTCGGGGAGCTTGGCGCGGACCTCGTCGACCCACTCGGACGTGAACTCGAAAGGCACCATGTCGGGCTCCGGGAAGTAGCGGTAGTCGTGCGCCTCTTCCTTGCTGCGCAACGCGCTCGTGCGCTTGGCACCGGCGTCCCAGTGCCTGGTCTCTTGTACGATGCGCCCGCCTTCTGCCAGCACCTCGGCCTGGCGCACGATCTCGAAGGCGAGAGCGTCGTGCAGCGACTTGAACGAGTTCATGTTCTTGACCTCGGTCTTGGTGCCGAACTCGGAGTCGCCGCGCGGGCGGATGGACACGTTGCCATCCACGCGCATCGAGCCCTCCTCCATGTTGCAGTCCGAAATGCCCAGGGAAAGCCAGATCAGTCGCAGCTTCTGAGCGAATCGCCGGGCTTCCTCCGGCGTGCGGATGTCGGGCTCGGTGACGAGTTCCATGAGCGGGGTGCCCGCACGGTTGAAGTCCACCAGCGAGTGGGTTGCGCCGGCAAGCCGCCCTTCCGTGCCTCCCACGTGCACCATCTTGCCTGTGTCCTCTTCCAGATGGATGCGCGTGATGCCGATGCGGGCTACGTAGGCACCGTCTTCGGCGAGAGTGACGTTCGCGGCGCGCGAGGAGTCGGTGCGTTGTGAGGCGCCCCCGGCATCGACCTCGATGTCGAGGTGCCCCCGCTCGCAAAATGGCAGGTCGTACTGCGAGATCTGGTAGTTCTTTGGCATGTCGGGATAGAAGTAGTTCTTTCGGTGGAACTGGGAGCGTGGCGCGATGTCGCAGTCGATGGCGAGACCGGCGAGCACGGTGGCCTCGATCGCGTACTCGTTCGGTACCGGGAGCGCGCCGGGCATGCCTAGGCACACCGGGCACACGCGCATGTTCGGCTCGCCGCCGAACTCGACCGGACAGCCGCAGAACATCTTGGTGTTGGCCGAGGTGATCTCGGTGTGTATCTCGAGGCCGATCACAGCCTCGTACCGTTCGAGGACTTCTGCGAGCCGGTCCTTCGCCATGTGCGGTGGGACTCCCCTCTGCGACGTCAGCGTGCGTGAGCTGCCGCCTCTACCTACGAAATCCGTGCGTTCGATTCTACTGCAACGTCGAGCCGATGTCGGGAGGCGTCAGGCCGACACAAATGCGGACTGACCGTGGCCGCGATCGGAGCCATGGACGCGAGAGCCCGGACGCCTTCCGGGCGCCCGGGCTCTCTACCACTACTCAGGGGGAAACTCCACCTACTCCTAGTTGCCCGTGATCTTGAACGCCGCGCCCCCCAGCCCGGCAGTCCACACGTTGAGAGAATCTCGCGCCCACATGCCACTCATGTACGGAGCGCCCGCGGAACCTGCGTTCAAGACGGTCCACGTGCGACCGGAGTCACGCGAAACGATGGTCACGCTCTCGACACCACAAGCGAAGACAGTATCCGCGTCGCCGAACTGCACCTCGGTGAGGCCGCGAGCGGTGCCGCTGTCACACGCGGTCCACGACGCCCCGCTGTCTTCGCTGCGCACGATCGCGCCATCCGCACCGACCACGATCACAACGTCGGAGTCCTCGGGCGAAACGGCGATCTTGTTGAGTGTCGCTGTCGTGCCCGTGGCGGAGGTGGCGACCCATGTGGCGCCCCCGTCGTCGGTGCGGTATGCGACGCCGCCGCCGCCGACTAGGTAGCCAACGTTCTCGTCGGCGAACCGCACGTTCACACCGCTTACCGAGCCGTCCTGGGCGTGCCGTGCCCAGGTGACACCGGCATCGTTGGTCTCGAGCAGCTGTCCGCCCACGGTGGCGATACCGTGCGTGGCGTCGTTGAAGTCCAGGTTGATGCCGTGACGCGTGGTCACGGCGTCGTTATCGAAGTACTGGAACGTCGAGCCACCGTTGACACTGCGCGCGATCACGCCCAGGTACACCGGCACGACGATCTTGGTCGGGTCACCACCCGGGAACGCGATATCGTAGCTGTTGCCCACGCCGGTGTTCATGGCAACGCTCGGCGCGATCTTCATGCCCAGGTACTGCCACGTAGCACCGCCGTTGCTCGTCTTCTCCACGCGCCCGTCCATACCGACCGCATAGCAGGTCACGCCGTCAGGACTGCGCATCTCGAACACTGAGTTCGGGGCGCTGATGCTCGTTGCAGCTCGCGCGTAGTCAGCGAACCCGGTGAACTCATCGGCCGAGGAGACGTTCGTGAAGAAGCCGTCTCCCACCTTGCCGGCGGCGCAGCTCACCGTGAGGCGTGCTCCGGGTGATTGCGCGCTCGTGTCGAGCAGGACGGTGCGACCGTCGGCTTGCAGCGTCGCGCCGGTCACCGTGACGCCGGGTATCGAGAAGTCCGCCGCCGCAACGGTGTCTGCGACCAGGCCACGGTACGAGTCGAAGTGCACCTCGACCGTGTTGTCGGCGTTCGCCGCCGCCCACGTCACGCTCGGCGGGTAGTAGCCCACGAACGCATCGGCCGAGCTTGCCGCCCACGCGTCCCCGGTCGTGCGGAACGCTTCGTGCTTGAGGCGCGCGATGTAGTCGGCGCCACGTGCCTGCTTGGACGTGGTCAGCCGCACGGTCTTGCCGTCCGGCAGCACTGTTGCTGCCGTGATGGTGAGGCCGGGGATCTCGAAGTCGCTCGCCTGCACGGTGGATGCGTCGATGGGCGTGCTGAGCGCTTCCATCGGTGCGACTCCGGCCGGTTCGGTGAGACCCGTCAGGTGCAGGTCGACCGATTCGAGCGCCGCCTGCTCGGCAGCCATCGCCTGAGCGGCGGCGGCCGACGAGGGCCACCACTGCGTGCCGGTCGAGGGGAACG
>Ga0209164_1005004_pt1 | contig 11489 bp, 9 predicted proteins | sample MTBNYHSulfiMetaG_FD_187458 | JGI IMG/M metagenome (GOLD analysis project Ga0209164, IMG submission 187458) | Enrichment culture microbial communities from rom New York Harbor, USA that are MTBE-degrading - MTBE-NYH (New York Harbor Sulfidogenic)... | ecosystem: Environmental > Aquatic > Marine >... | reverse complement strand
CCTCAGTCGCGAGGCCTCCCGCACGGCCTCCAAGAAGCTCTGGGCGACCGTGCACGATCAGGTCTCCGGCGGAATGCCTCTGGCCGATGCGCTGAGCCTGCATCCCAGTGCGTTCTCACCGATCTACGTGGCGATGGTGCGGGCCGGTGAGACAGGCGGATTCCTCGAAATCGTGCTTGCACAGATCGCCACGTTCCGCGTCCGTGAAGCCGATCTCAAGGGCCCCGTCAAGGGCGCCTTGGTCTATATCCGATCATTCTGGCGGTGCTTTCGGCCGGCATCATGGCCTTTCTCCTGACGTTCCTCATCCCGCGTTTCTCGAAGATGTTCGCAGAATTCGGCGGTTCTCTGCTGGCGTTGACGCGGTACATCGTGGCCGCCAGCGACCTTCTCGCGCATTACTGGTTTGTTCCGGTCATCGGCATCATCCTGATTATCTTCGGCGTGCAGCGCATGCTCACGCATGAGGAGGGCCGTCGCACGATGGAGGGTCTGCTGCTTCGGGTCCCTCTGTTCGGCACGGGCGTGGCGCGATTCGCCCTGGTAAGGTTCTGTCGAATGCTGGGGACGCTCGTCGGCGCCGGCGTGCCTTTGATCGCTTCCTTGCGGGTGGCCAAGGAGGCCATTGGAAACCAGGTGCTCGCCGACACGGTCAGCAGCGCCATTGAGAGCGTTCAGAGAGGTCATCCGCTCGCCCGCAGCTTGGAAGGGTGCCGCATACTGTTCCCGCCGGCGGTGATTGAAATGGTCTTCGTGCGCCCCGTGATGTGGTGTCACGTCTCGAAGACTCCGATGTTGCTTGTGATCAGCCGGGGCATCATGACCTTCCGGCGCTAACAGAACAGCTCGATAGCGGTCTCGCTGCTTGGCATCGCGTTGCTGGCGGCTCTGTTGCTGCAGTTGCGTCAGGTCTTCCGGATGGTGGAGCTTGATGTGCATCCGAAAAGTCCCTCCTGTGTTTTCGAGAGTATGTCAGATGCTCGGAGCTGGCGCTACCCTATTGTAACGGGCGCGCGAGAATTTTTCCGAATCTGTATGACAGGACGACAGAACTGCGTGAGTTGAGCGAGGCCACGTCGGATTACCTCTGTTGGCACCACCGACTTTCTATGACGCGGACTGGGCGTTTTCATGCCTTTGGCCTTCGTTGTGGTTGAGCAGGTTCTCCGGGGAGACGATTCCGCACGAGACAATCATCTTGAACCCCTCTTCGATCGCCAGATCGGTGGTGACGACCGCCTCGGCCGGGACGAGCTCAAGGAAGCCCGTCGTTGGGTTCGGCGCCGTCGGGATCAGAACCTTTGCGAACCTGCGCCCGGCATCATCCAGCACGTACCCCGTCAAAAACCCGATGGCCTTGAGACCCGGATAGGGGAAGTCCACCACGACAACGGACTTGAACGCGGCCCCCTGCGGCAGAGACAGGGCCTCCACAACCTGCTTTGTCGCCGCATAGATGGTTCTGACCAGCGGGACTCTCAACCAGATGCCCTCCCCCGCCCCAATCAGCCGGCGTCCGACAATGTGTTGGCCAAGGACTCCGATCAGATATAACAGCAGCAGCAATAGCAGCACGGTGAGCAGGTAGACATAGAAGTTAACGTAGGCGTCCGGCAGCGACTCGATCCAATGGAGTCTCTCCAGGCGCGATTCGGCATACTTCACCACCGGGCGAAGCAGGCTAGTGCCCCACGCAAACAACCACCGCATCACCAGTAGCGTTACGCCGACGGGCACCAGCACTAGCATCCCGGACACCATCCGCCGGCTGACGGTTTTCTTGAACCTGGCCCAAAAGCTCGTCGTCTTCATAGCTAATCTCCAACCAAGCTATGTCTGGAGAGCTTGACTCTCCCGACACAGACGTTGAAAGGATCCCACCGATAGTTGTGACTGGGAAGCACGCCGCTGTGCAAGCGATATGTGGCATCCAATCGCGTGCAGCCGCTTCTGAATGATGGAGGCCGCCCGGGATGATAAGCATATAGGGTTCCTTCCGTAAGGCAGCATAGACGGGGGATCCAGAAGGCTGCCTGTGGGATGCAGCACCAGGATTGGTGACACTCAAGGAAACGAGCCCGCACATGCGTAAGACACTCTTCTGTGGCGTCGATCTTCATTCCAACAACGCGATGTATGTGATCACGGATCAGGAGGACAAGCCCCTCTTGAAGAAGCGGTTGCCGAATCTGTTGCTGGTGGTCCTGGAGTCACTGGAGCCTTTCCGCCAGCAACTCAAGGTGGTGGCCGTCGAATCTACCTACAACTGGTACTGGCTGGTGGATGGTTTGATGGATCATGGGTATCCCGTCGTTCTGGCCCACCCTTCGGCCATCGATCAGTACGACGAGATCAAGGAGGCCGATGATCTGACGGATGTGGCGTTCCTGGCTCGTCTGGCCCGACTCGAGATCCTGCCCACGGGCTGCATCTATCCGTGTGAGGATCGGCCGGTGCGCGACCCGCTGCGACGCAGGACCCTCCTGGTGCGGCAGCGAACGGCTATAATCCTCAGCCTGCAGAACCTGGCCCTGTGTCAGACGGGGCGGCGTATGGGCTGGCGCACCATTCGAGGCCTCAGCGACCAGGAACGTACCGAGCTTCTGGGGGATCACGACTGTCTGGCCTTTGTCACCACCGAGCAGGCGGATCTGATTCAACTGCTCACGGAGAAGATCAAGCGGTTCGAGAAAAAGGTTTGGGAACACGCTCGTCTCAAGCCCGTGTACGCCTGCCTACTGCCGTTAACGAGTTGCGAGCACGAGATCATCTGTCGAAGTCTCCCCGCGGACCGCTGCCATCTCGATGTCCGGCTGCTATTCGTGGTATACACGGATTCGTTGTATAGATTGACTATAGCGTTTGAGGGCATGCCTGTCGTCTATTGTGCCCCTTCCCTCTTGAAGTCGATATAGCCGCGATCCACGTCCGTGCGGATCAGTTGCACACTGAGCCGCTCACCGACGTCCATCCCTTCAAAACCCCTCACCAGTTTTCCTTCAACGGGCGGACGCAGAAGGCGGACCCATGTGCCTTTGTCAGATGCGCCGGTGACAACGGCATCGAACCGCTCTCCAATTCTTGATTCGAGCAGCATGGCCGCTGCGGATTTCTCAACCTGTCGTTCGACCTTCTTCGCGGCGTCCTCTTCTTCGGTGCAGTGCTTTGCGAGTGTCTCCAATTCTGCGGTCTCATAGGGCAGGGACCGTCCCGTCATCGCCGCTTTCAGCAACCGCTGCGTGATCAGATCGGGGTACCTGCGGTTCGGAACTGTGGAGTGAGTATAGTCCATGACCGCAAGACCAAAGTGCCCGGCGGCACTGCTTTCCGGAAGTTCGACAACGTATTCACTGGCCCCAACAGCGTGATGACACTGAGACAGAGATCGGGAAAACGGAGAGAATCGGCGGCTTTTCCCGATACCAGGAATTGCTCCAGGGTCTTTGCGTCGGGCTCCTTGGAAAGCGTGAAGCCCCACTCGGAGGCAAGCTCGATGATCCGGTCCCAGCGTTTGGGTGTGCGGACAACGCGCCGCAGTGACGGCAGCTTCTTGGACGCAAGGTATCGTGTGGTAACACCGTTCGCGGCGATCATGAAGTCTTCAATGATGTCCTTGGCCCTGTTCCTTTTTTCGGCTTCAAAGTCCTTGAGCTCATCTCCGTCAAACACCGGGTGTGCTTCTATCGTTTCGAGATTGAGCGCACCGTGCAGGTGCCGGAGCGCTTTCAGTTTCTGCGCCACGCGGTCCTGGAGTCGAAGATTCTCGTCGAGACCGCTGACCGTGCCAATCTCTTGCGGCTGCGGCCTGTTGCCCTCCAGCCAGCAACGCTACTGTAGGCAAGCTTTGCACGATTATACACCGTCGCTTGATAAAGGTCCGAACTCTGAAGCGATCCATCCCTGGCGAGAACCATTTCAATGACGATGGCAAGGCGGTCTGATTCACAGTTGAGCGAGGTAAGATCGGTCGAGAGTCTCTCGGGCAACATCGGAAACGTCTCGGCAACCGTGTAGACCGAGGTGGTGTCGTGCCGCGCATGATCGTCAAGTGCTGATCGCTTCTTGACAACCGCGTCTACATCGGCAATGGCGACAAGGACCTTTGTGGCCTCGTCGGGTATGACTTCGGCGACGGTAAGCTGGTCCAGATCGTGCGTATCATCGTTGTCGATGGCACACCAGAGGAGGTTCCTGAGATCACGCGTTGATTTTTCGGCTCGCGTCGCCGGTCCGTTGAGTTCATCGAGTTCGGCGAGCGCCTGGGGTGGAAAGTCCGGAACAAGTCCTCTTTCAAGCATCACCCGATGGGCAATTCTCTGCAAGATAGAGCGGTGTTGTCTATCGTTCGTGTGGGTCATGGTTTTGCCGCCAGAGCGGTTCACATCGGTTCATTTGAGGGACTCATCGTGCCGGATCTTTTGCTCCGCCTGGAGCCAGTCCTGGACCGCATGGCCTTCGCGGCGGCCTTGCCGCTCATATAGTTCATAGGCTGGCTTGGCGATATCCAGTGTTCCATCGACAGGTATCTTGGCCAATAGGGGCGCGGCAATTGGATCGAACACTCGATACGCGAGCAGTTTCACGCGGTCGTTCACGAGGAACCAGGCCAGAGCATAGCCCCAAACGAACAGTGCCCAGCCCCAACCGAGGGGTGTCATGAACAGACCATAAACCGCTATCAACGTCGCGACGATTTGCGTGCCGACCACGGCCACCCATAAAATCCGCGCTGGTCGTATGGACCAGAACGGGCCGCGCGTACGCGTGAGGAAGATCGTCAGATGTCCCGCGACGGACAGCTTCAAATATATCAGCGTTTGGATGTGCGCACGGTCCAGATGAAAGACGCGCTCGCCGAGATAGAACAAGCCGAAGGCGGAGACGACCCCGATGACGCCCAGCACCGTGGCGATCCCCAGCACCAGGCGCATGTTCCAGGCCTCAGGCCGAGCCTTATAATGAACATTGTCATAGGCAATGGACAAAATGGCGCCGTCGTTGAGCAACGCCAGCATCACAATCATTACCGCGGTCACAGGATAGAAGTTGAACACCAGGATCGCCAACGTCATGAGCAACAGCACACGCAGCGTCTCGGCGATACGGTAGATCGCGTAGCTGTTCATCCGCTGGAAAATCTTCCGGCTCTCCTTGAACGCATCGATAATCACCGACAAGCCGGGCGTCATCAGCACGATGGACGCCGCCGCGCGCGCCGCATCCGTTGCGCCCGAGACGGCAATGCCGCAGTCGGCCTTCTTCAGCGCGGGGGCGTCGTTCACCCCGTCACCTGTCATGCCGACGATGTGGCCGCGTTGCTGTAAGACGTCTACAATATGGAACTTGTGTTCGGGGAACACCTGGGCGAAGCCGTCTGCTTTCTCGATGGACTCCGACAACTGCGCCGTCTCATGATGCTTGGTGTCGCCGAAGCCGCTGGCATCGAGGATGTTTGTGCCCATCCCCAGTTTTCCGGCGGTTTCCCGGGCGATGGCCACTTGATCGCCCGTCACCATCTTAACGTTTATCCCTATCTGTCGGGCGGTCGCGATGGTCACTTTGGCTTGTTCTCGGGGCGGGTCGAAAAGCGGCAACACGCCCAGAAACTGCCATGGGCCTTGTGCGTCCGCCCGAGCCACACCCAACGAGCGGAAGCCGCGTGCCGCAAATTCGTTGACGGCTTTCTCGACAGCACACTTGACCTGCACTGCATTGGCCGACAACTCCAATATCACCTGCGGCGCACCCTTGGTCGTTTTGAACTCCTTTCCATCCGTGCCCTTGACGGTGGCTTCGGTACGCTTATGCACCGGGTCGAACGGCTGGAAATGAACCACTTGGTAGTCCTTCAATGCCTGGTCATCTTTCAGGCCGCCCAGCACAGCCAGGTCGATGGTATCCTTGTTGTCCGCGCGCGAGGCCAGCGCGGCGTTGAGGATGACTTGATCCACAGGGACGTCGTTCACGCTGAATGGATCGCCTAGCGTCAGCTTGTTCTGAGTCAGGGTGCCGGTCTTGTCCGAGCACAGCACGTCCACGCCCGCCAATTCCTCGATGGCCGCCAACCGGGTGACAATCGCCTCTTTCTTGGCCAGCAGGCGCGCGCCCACCGCCATGGTCACGGACAACACCGTGGGCATCGCCACGGGAATTGCGGCCACCGTCAACACCAGTGCGAACTGAAGCGTGGTGAGCATCAGGTCGCCGCGAAAGAGCGCGACGGTAATAATCACGGCCACCAGAGCCACCGCGAGGATGATGAGGTAATCGCCAATCTTCAGCACGGCACGCTGGAAATGGCTGACCGTATGCACCTCCTGCACCAGTTGCGCCGTCTTGCCGAAGTAGGTGTTCGCACCGGTGGCATAGACCATCGCGCCGATTTCACCCTGGCGGACGATCGACCCTGAAAACACCGCTTCACCAGGCTGGCGCGTGGCCGGCAACGACTCTCCCGTCAGCGCGGACTGATCCACCTCTATTGGGTCACCCTCCAGCAAGCGCGCATCCGCCGGCACGATGTCGCCCAGACGCACGCGGATAACGTCGCCCGGCACCAGTTCACGCGCCTCCGGGGTGATCCACTTCCCATCTCGCTTCACCCGGGCCTTGATCGCCAGCTTGGCCTTCAGGGCAGCGATGGCATTGCCCGCCTGGTGTTCTTCCCAGAATCCGACCACGGCGTTGGCCAGGAGCAGAAGAAGGATAATGGCAAAATCCGGCCAATGCCGGGCCACCGCTGAAAGGATCACGGCCGCCTCGATCATCCACGGGATAGGGCCCCAAAAATAGGTGAGGAATTTCAGGAACGGATTGGCTTTCTTTTCCTTGATCTCGTTGGGCCCATATTGGGTCAACCGTTTCTGCGCCTCGACTTGACTGAGGCCGTCCGGCGACGACCCCAATATTTTCTCCACTTCCGGCAGGGGCAGGGATTGTAGATCATCCTTCGCATTGGGCTTTGATCCCGGCTTCGACTCGGGAGCCTTGGACTGGTCGGTATTGGGTTCCATAATGGGTGTCCTCTCTGTCTTTGCTGTGCCGCCGACAACCAGCGTCCTTGCAGTGTCCATAGGATCATGGGTGTTCATTTGTGAACATCCTTGAGCTGCGAGAGTCTGCCGGGTTCCCGCTATTCTGCGACGTCGCCTGGAACCGGCGTCTGCGGTTCGCCGCGAGGCCCCCACGCCAGGTCATTGGTCATCAGGTAGATGATCATGGCCACAAGCATCCAGAACACGGCGACGTAGAGACGCCAATCACGATGCGCGCGTTTCCAGTAGGGCTGGTGGTCATGATGAGCGGTTGTCGTTCGAACCTTCGTTCCCGTGATTGTGCTTTTGCTTACTCATGGGTTCCCTTCTTTCTGGATGCCATCCGGGATGATTTCGGTCTGGCGCTATCATTGCCTGCCTTCATCCATTTCCAATCCCGAATCTCAGGCATATCTTGGCCGTGTTTGTTGATGTATTGCCTGTGCTCGACGAGCTTGTCCTTGAGCTGCTGCTTCAGGTAGATGCCCTTGTCGCCCGTCTGCGGCAGACGGGCGATGGCGTCCATCACGAGGTGGAAGCGGTCCAGCTCGTTCATCACCGTCATGTCGAAGGGTGTGGTGATGGTTCCCTCTTCCTTGTAGCCGCGCACGTGGATGTGGTTGTGGTTGGTGCGGCGGTAGGTCAGCCGGTGGATCAGCCACGGGTAGGCGTGGTAGGCGAAGATCACCGGCTTGTCCTTGGTGAAGAGTTCGTCGAAATCCGTGTCGCTCAACCCGTGCGGGTGCTCGGTTTGCGGCTGTAGCTTCATGAGGTCGACGACGTTGACTACGCGGATCTTCAGGTCGGGCAGATGCTCACGCAGAATGGAGACCGCGGCGAGCGTCTCCAGCGTGGGCACGTCGCCACAGCAGGCCATGACCACGTCCGGCGTCACGTCTTGGTCGTTGCTGGCCCACTGCCAGATGCCGATGCCCTCGGTGCAGTGCTTGACCGCGGCATCCATCGTCAGCCACTGCGGCGCCGGGTGTTTGCCCGCGACTACCACGTTGACGTAATGGCGGCTGCGCAGGCAGTGGTCCATCACCGACAGCAGGCAGTTGGCATCCGGCGGAAGGTAGACCCGCACGATCTCGGCCTTCTTGTTCACGACATGGTCGATGAAACCCGGATCCTGGTGCGTAAAGCCATTGTGATCCTGGCGCCAGACATGCGAGGCCAGCAGGTAGTTCAGTGAAGCGATCTTGCGCCGCCACGGAAGATGCGACGTGACTTTCAGCCACTTGGCGTGCTGGTTGAACATTGAATCGACGATGTGGATAAACGCTTCGTAGCAGTTGAAGAGTCCATGCCGCCCGGTGAGCAAGTAGCCCTCGAGCCAGCCTTCGCATTGGTGCTCGCTGAGCATCTCCATCACGCGCCCGGCGGGCGCGAGGAATTCGTCGTTCGGCACGGTCCTGGCGTCCCATTGGCGTTGGGTCACTTCAAAGAGGGCTTCCAGACCGTTGGAGAGGGTCTCGTCAGGGCCAAAGACACGGAAATTCCGCTGTTCGCTGTTCAGCTTCGCCACGTCGCGCAGGAAAGGCCCGAGCACATGTGTATCGCCGATGCCGCGCACCCCCGGCGAGGGCACATCCACCGCGTAGTCGCGGAAGTCCGGCATGCGCAGATCGCGGAGCAGACTGCCGCCGTTGGCGTGGGGATTCGCGCCCATGCGTCGATTGCCCTTGGGCGCCAGTTCGGCCAGTTCCGGCTTCAGGCGGCCCTGTTCATCGAAGAGTTCCTCCGGTCGGTAGCTCCTGAGCCAGTTTTCCAACAGCTTGAGGTGTTCGGGATGGGCCGCCGGGTCGGAGAGGGGCACCTGGTGCGAACGGAACGTACCCTCAACTTGCAGACCATTGACGACCTTCGGTCCGGTCCAGCCCTTGGGTGACCTCAGCACGATCATCGGCCAGCGCGGCCGCGTGGCGTCGTACTTGTTCCGTGCATTGGTTTGGATGTGCCGAATGGCCTTGATGGCTTTTTCCAGAGTCTCGGCCATGAGCTGATGCATCTCTTCCGGGTCATCCCCTTCCACAAAGTGGGGTGTCCAGCCGCAACCTCGCAGGAATTGCTCCAATTCCTCGTGCTCGATGCGGGCGAGAACGGTCGGATTGCTGATCTTGTAGCCGTTGAGGTGCAGGATCGGCAGCACCGCGCCGTCGGTAATCGGGTTGAGAAACTTGTTGGAATGCCACGCCGTGGCCAGCGGCCCGGTCTCCGCCTCACCGTCACCGACGACGCAGGCGACGATCAGGTCGGGATTGTCGAGCGCCGCCCCGAACGAATGGCTGAGCGAATAGCCCAGTTCGCCGCCCTCGTGAATCGATCCGGGAGTCTCCGGCGAGGCATGGCTCGGGATTCCTCCGGGAAACGAAAACTGAATGAAAAGCTTTCGAAGCCCGGCCTCGTCCTGGCTGACGTTGGGATAAATCTCGCTGTAGGTGCCCTCGAGGTACGTATTGGCCACGACGGCCGGGCCTCCGTGCCCGGGGCCGGAGACGTAGATCATGTCGAGGTCGTGTTTCTTGATCACCCGGTTCAAGTGCACGTAGATGAAGTTCTGCCCTGGGGTCGTGCCCCAGTGTCCCAGCAGCATGTGTTTCACTTCCGCGAGCGTCAGCGGCCGCTTCAGCAGCGGATTGTCGTAGAGATAGATCTGCCCGACCGACAGATAGTTGGCCGCCCGCCAGTAGGCATCCATCTTCCCGAGCTGTTCGGGGGTCAGTGGTTTGTCCGTTACCTTCATCTTGTTGGCCTTCATGATCGTGTTTCCTTTCCGATGGATTGACCTACACATGACTCCGGGACTACAAGTATGGCGTCAGCAATCGCGCAATGCCGTCGCGCAGGCGAGTCGGCAGTGGACGGCCATCGACCTCCTCCACGGTCACAGGATGGGCACCGGTCAGTCTCGTCTCGACCCACCGATCGAGCCGCCGGGCGAGTTCGACGTCGTAACACTCCAGGTTGAACTCGAAATTCAGACGCAAGCTTCGCGCGTCCCAGTTGGCCGATCCCAGCAGCACCCAGCAGCCATCCACTAGCATGAGTTTTGAGTGATCGAACGGAGGCAGGGTCAGCCATATCCGGCATCCATGCTGGAGCACTTGCCACCACATCGCCCGCGAGGCCCGCGAGATGAACGGCAGGTTGCTCTGTGCGGGCAGAATGATATCGACCTGCACACCCCGCATGGATGCCAGGTTCAGCGCGGATACCACGGCAGGGTCGGGCAGGAAATAGGGAGTCATAATCCGGACTGAATCCCGAGCAATCGAGAGGGCTCCCAACAGCGTCCAGAGAAGCTTCTCGAAATTCTCGTCCGGGCCGTCAGGCACCCCTCGCGCCAACACCGGCCCTGCGCTTTCAATCGTGGGAAACCACGAATCGCCACGCAAGGCTTCGCCGGTCGTGAACAGCCAGTCATCGGCGAACACCTCTTGCAGTTGTGTAACCACCGGGCCCTCCACGCGGAAATGGATGTCCCGTACCGGGTGCGGCGGTTGGCGTTGAAGGCAATGTCCCATCCGAATGTTCATGCCACCGGTAAATCCCAGCCGTCCATCCGCCACCAGGACTTTCCGGTGTATGCGCATGTTCATCGACAGCGGATGCCACAAGGCAAACGGCGGGAGAAACCGTGCATACTTCACTCCCTCTCGTCGCAGCGTGTGGAGAATGGTGGGCCACGAATACCGAGTCCCCGTCGCGTCAACCAGCACCCGCACTTCCACGCCCCGGCGCGCGGCCTCGCCAAGCGCATGTGCAAAGGCCGTCCCGACTTCGTCCCGATCGAAGATATAGGTCACGAAAGAGACTGTCCGGCGTGCGTTGCGGATCGCTTCCAGCATGGCCGGATAGGCTTCATCTCCGTTCACCAACGGATCGATTCCATTGCCCGGCAGCAAGGGTCGCTCTACCACACCCCCAACGACCCGAGCCAGCATCTTGAGATGCTCTCCGTGAGCCGGCAGATGACGCTGCAACTCTTCCGGCGGACATTCCGGATGCGCGGCTTGCGCTCGGTATCGCTCAAGATTCGCTCGCAGCAGGGCGGCTTTGCGGCGAATGCGATTGACTCCGAAGATGAAGTACAAGACGGCCCCGACCATGGGGACAAGCCAAACGAAGCCCACCCACGCGATAGCGGCACGCGAATCACGCTTCTTGAGAACCGCGTGCCCAGTCGCCAACACGGAGAGAAGCAATCCAAGTCCGATGGCAGTGATGTGCCACACATTGTGCGCCAGATTGCCAACAGCCATCGTCATTACGATCTGTCCCTGAGGTTAGCCGTCTTCATTTTCATGGCACATTTCCTTTTCACTCGGGAGGCCGAGAACGCGGCAGACCGTCTTGGCTATCATCTGTTCTTCGTCCGGGCGAATGACGCGGATCGTTACCGGGCCCGCCGCGGAAATCACGCCCTCATTCGCCGCGTTTCGCTTTTCTTCG
>Ga0209164_1005003_pt1 | contig 11491 bp, 11 predicted proteins | sample MTBNYHSulfiMetaG_FD_187458 | JGI IMG/M metagenome (GOLD analysis project Ga0209164, IMG submission 187458) | Enrichment culture microbial communities from rom New York Harbor, USA that are MTBE-degrading - MTBE-NYH (New York Harbor Sulfidogenic)... | ecosystem: Environmental > Aquatic > Marine >... | reverse complement strand
GCAATGCCTTCATAGATCATGCGCCCACCGACCCAAGCTAGAAGCAGCAACGCCAACCAATGATCAAATTGGGCGATGAGCTTGACCACTGTGCTGCCTAATAGCCATCCCAGCAGCGTCATACCCCCTTGGAAAAGACCAAAATGAAAGGAGACCCTGAAAATCGAGCGGATGTTTTTCGGAAAAGGGGAAGAACCGATGCAGAGCGATACCGCCAGGCAATCCATCGCCAGTCCAAATGCAATCGCTATGACCATCAAAATATCTTTCATTAGTCTCATCAAAAAACCCCTGGCAATGCCGTGGGGTTTTAGTTTTTAAACATTTCAATTTTATCATCAATCAAACCAAGTCGGTTCAAATATCTCACACTCCAATAGAATATCGCGCAGGCTCTGGCGTGAATGCAGTCTGAATTTTCTTAGGACGTGACGGACGTGGGTCTTAACCGTTTCCGGCGAGATGGCAAATCGTGCAGCGATCTGCCTGTCAGTCAGTCCTGAACAGATCAGCGCAGCCACTTGCTTTTCTCTAAAAGAGAGGGAAATCCAGTACCGATGCGTTTGGCTGTTCAAACGATGCAATCGCAGTGCCTGATTGAGCAGATAAAAGATTACCTGAGACTCCGAGCATTCTTCTTGTTCCGCCAACGCGCGCACCTCATTCAATATGTTTCTTGGCGAATCAATTTTCAGCTTCTTGAGGCTTATGCCTTCACCATGGTTGTACAAATCCCGCCAGAAGTCCATGCGCATATTATATAGAACATTATTTCTATTGTCAAGCAATCTACTTACTGGCACTATTCAATTGATTCTACTTTTTCGATTTCTGGAAAAAATTGCCGAATTGTACCCTCTACCCAACCATGCAGCGTAGCCGGTTGCAGTGGGCATTGTTCGCAAGCACCCCCCATTCTGACTTTGACGATCTTTCCATCGAATGAGCGGAACTCCACCCTCCCGCCGTGATAGTGTGCGATATACGCATCCAGCTGTTCAATCAGCCCGCGCATACGGTCTTCAGATGTGTGTCCGTGCGTGTGAATAATATTCTCTAAATCCATGCTCTAATCTGCTTTTATAAAAGGACAGTCTAATTATACCGATATCTTTTCTTGTCAATGTCGGGTAATTTGTTGCTTGAAGACTGAAGACCTCAACTGTCCTTCCATGATATGGCTGATATAGCTGCCGATCAATCTCGATAACTCGGTACGTGTTTTCATAGGTATATCAAGTTTTTCAAGCTGTTGATAAGTGCTGCGTTGGAAATGGCGAAAAAAACGCAGCACGTCTCTGCTGGCGGGAATTGCTCCGGATTCCAGCGTACCACATTGCGGACACAATATTCCCCCCATGCTTACTGAAAAAAATTGATCCTGAGCTTGGATTTCTTTTCCACAGACAACACAAGTTGTCAATTCAGGACGGAATCCTGACATATCCAGAAAACGGAGCTCAAAATATTTAACAACGTTAAAGGAGTCGCTGCATTCATCCACTCTGCGCAGGGTCTCTAAGGTCAAACGAAATAAAGCCGGTTCAGATTGCCCCTCTACAGTGACCTTGTCAACCAATTCCAAGATATATGCGGCCTCGCTTGTTTTCGCCAAATCTTCACGTATGGACGAAAAATTAGAAATCGTATCAGCTTGCGTAATGATCCAGAACGATTGTCCGCGAGCCAATACCAGCGCCGAATGGGTAAAGGGTTCCAGGTGAGGCGCTTTGCGAGAATGGACCTTACGCACTCCTTTAGCAAGAGTGTTCAACTTGCCATGCTCCAATGAAAAAATCCGCACAAAACGATCAGCTTCAGCGTAATCCTTATGGGCAATAACGATTGCTTCGACCTTTCGCACACGCTCCGCAATCGGCATGGTTTCAAGTGCTTTCTATATCAAATCTTGGGGTCCAAAGGAACCAGGCAACAATTCAGAAACGGTTTTCTCCATCCGGATTTTTTCATTCTCATCCGCGATGATTACCAGAGTATCCGTGCCAAATTCCGCCAGTACTTGGCGGCATGAGCCGCAAGGAGTCCCACCGTTCTCTGTCACCACTGCCACAGCTTGGAATTTTCTCTCTCCGTGAGAGACCGCTGTAAAGACAGCGATCCTTTCCGCGCACATGGTTACCGGGTAAGCGGCGTTTTCAACATTCGCTCCCTCATAAATACGTCCAGATTCCGTCAACACGGCTGCCCCGACTTTGTATTTTGAATATGGAGCGTAAGCCCATTGCCGCGCCTGTTTGGCAATACGCACAAGATCTATTTTCTGTTCTTGCGTCAATGCCATCATCTCTTCCCTTCGGTGCCCTTCTCAGTTTTCTTCATCGGCCTGGCCGGCACTCCAATAACAACCGATCCATCCTCTACGTCATGCGTCACCACCGCACCCGCTCCGGTTTTTGCTCCCTTGCCGATCTTTACGGGGGCAACCAGCATGGTATCGCTGCCAATAAAAACTTCATCCCCAATCTCAGTTTTAAATTTGCCCTCACCGTCATAATTGCAGGTGATCGTTCCCGCTCCAATGTTGACATTTTCTCCGATTTGCGCGTCACCGATATAGGAGAAGTGACCCATCTTTGTGCCTGCGCCTAGGGTGGAGTTTTTTATTTCTCCAAAATTTCCCATGTGCACGTGGTCAGCCAGATGGGCGCCCTTACGCAAATGCCCAAAAGGCCCCATATCGACATGGTCTTCTAAATGCGCTTTTTCCAGCACAGAGAATTTCACTTTACAGAAATTGCCCACACTGGTGTCCTCTATAAAAACCGAAGGACCAATGCTGCAGCCCTCTCCAATGCTGGTACTCCCGCGCAGGTAAACTTCCGGATACAGGACGGTATCCCTGCCAATGGTCACTCCACTTTCAATGTAAACGCGCTGTGGGTCAAGCATGCTGACGCCAGCCAGCATCCATTGCTGATTAATTCTTTTTTGAATGACGCCGACAGCCTCTGCCAAATGGATGCGATTATTGATTCCAATCGCCTCTTCTTTATCCTGAATTTCGCGTGCTTCAACCAGCCTGCCTTCTCTGTATGCGATTTTCACCAAATCGGTCAGGTAATATTCCCCCACAGCGGATTTTTCAACTTTATCCAGCGCGCCCCATAACCAATCTGCCTTAAAACAATAAGGGTTGGAATTGAGCTCGCAAATGGATAATTCTTCAGCAACCGCATCTTTTTCTTCAACGATTTTGCAAACCTTGCCTTGCTCATCCCGTAAAACGCGTCCAAATCCGCGCGGGTTGTGCTCTATTACCGTGGAAATTGTCATCGCGCTTCCATCGGCGATATGCTTATTTACCAGTCCGCGGTATGTATCGGCAGTGATCAGCGGGAAATCAGAATTGGCAACCAACACAATATCTGATTTTCCTTTCAAAATCTCACGCGCGCATTTTACTGCGTCAGCAGTACCCATCTGTGGATCTTGCAAAACATATCTTGCCCTATCCCCAATTATTTCGCGCACCATCTCAGCATGGCTTCCGACCACTAAAACAGGAGGATCCTGGCACAATTCTTTGACAGCGTCCAGAATATAGGCGACCATTGGCTTTCCCAGCACATCATGCAGCACTTTGGGATAGCTGGATTTCATGCGTGTGCCCAAGCCAGCCGCTAGAATTACGACATCGATCTTTTTACGGTCATTGTTCATATTTCATCATCCTGTCCGTTATATGATAATGAAAATAGTGGGGAAAAAGGCTGGGGCGCTCGGATTCGAACCAAGATCCACGGATTCAAAGTCCGGTGTGCTGCCGTTGCACCACGCCCCATTGATCCAGATTGCTTGAACGGGTTTGAATTTTAACACACTTTCACTGGTGTTTCATCCAAAAAGCATTTCATTTTAGATTCATTAACACAATTAACTTCCTCGCCCGCGCATGCGCGGATCCATGATATCCCGCAGGGCATCCCCAACAAGATTCCAGCCCAGCACAAATAAAACCAATGCCATACCCGGGTAAATCAAAATCCACCAATAACGCGATAATTGGGGAATCCAATCGCGCGCAAAGCTGACAAGCTGTCCCCAATCCGCGTACCCAATTTCGGTTCCAATACCCAAAAAGCTGAGCGCCGCGAAAGAAACCACTACAATACCGATATCCAAAGAAGCTACCACCAAGGTTGGGTAAATAGCATTGGGAATGATATGTTTGAACATGATGCGGCTGTCGCTTGCTCCAACCACGCGCGCTGCCATCACATAATCACGCTCGCGTACCGAAAGAATATCGCCGCGTATCAGGCGCGCGTAGCTCATCCACCCAAACACGATCAAAGCGATTGTCGCAGGCCACAAACCCTTGCCTAAGATAGGGGTCAGAATAGCCGACAAGGTCATCGCCGATAAGATAAATGGAAAAGTCTGAAAGATTTCCGTGATGCGCATGATAATGGTATCCAAAGCACCACCGTAAAAACCTGCCAGACTGCCAATAATAATGCCCAGAAAGAGCGTCAATCCTTCAATGATCACACCCACTTTGATTGCGGTGCGCGTTCCCCAAACAACCCCATAGAAAAGATCCCAGCCGCCGCTGGCGGTTCCAAAGAAATGCACCCATTGGTCATTTCCGGTGAGAGGTTTATACCAAAAAGGCAGCTCGGGGGCTTTTTTAACCCAAAGTTCGCCGGGTTCCTTGGGGTAAGGGCTGAATCCATCCCGCAGGATTTTATAAGGGTCGCGCGTTCCTTCTAGAGGTGGGGCGATCTGCGGCGCAAAGATGGCGACCAGAAAGAAAAAGAGGATCAAGGAAAAACCAATGATTGATAGTGGATTGGTAAAGATGCCATGTAAAATGTGGTATAGCTCAGGACCCAGCAATTTCTCCAAGCGGCTGATTCTGCGCTCTGTATATTCTCCAATCAATCCGGAGACGCTTGATTCATTGATAACGAAATCTGCCATAGGTTTCTCCACCTCTCCTAAGAAAGCCTTACCCGTGGGTCAAGGAAGGCATACATGATATCCACAATCAAATTCGAGATCAACATGATTAATCCCGTTAATAGGACAAATGCCAAAACAGTAATCACATCCAACTGAACAGCCGCAGAAGCGCCCGCGGCGCCAATACCGGGAAAATTAAAGATCGTCTCGGTGATGGTCACCCCGCCCAGCAAGGTCGCAATGGTAATGCCTGCCATAGTCACGACGGGAATTAATGCATTGGGACGCGCGTGTTTGTTGATCACATCTTTTTCGCGCACCCCTTTGGCGCGCGCAGTGACAACGTAATCCTGATTCAAGGATTCCAGCATTGAAGAGCGCATCACGCGCAGGAATAACGCCATATTGATATAAGAAAGCGTTACGATGGGAAGCACCATATGACGCAGGGCATCCAAAAAGATGTCAAACCGCCCATTCAATAATGCATCGATGGTGATAAAACTCGTGTAGTTCTTAAATTCCGGGCTATTGATAATCATATTCGCCCAATCTGCCACACGCCCGGGCGGGAACCAGCCATTGTTGGCATAAAAGAGCATTAATACTAGCAGACCAAACACAAAGGATGGAAACGAGTACCCCAATATACTGAAAACCCGTGCTACTTGATCAATAAACTTGTTATGATTAACTGCTGCAATAATTCCTAACCAAATTCCAACACCAACCAATGGAATAATAGAATACAACACCAATTCCACTGTGGCGGGGAAGCGCCTTTTGATTAATTCGGCCACGCTGGTGTTGCCTGAACGGGAATATCCGAAATCACCCCGTAGAATTCCTCCCGTAATCTCGCCAGTATCCACATCTTTCCTGCCTGTCAGCCAGCGCCAATACTGAACAAAGAATGGATCATCCAGACCGTAGCGTCGAATAATTGAATCCATCACCTGCGCATTTTTTGGGATCTCGTGAACATACAACGCGGCACGCTCAGCCGGATCCAGCGTAGAAAGCATTCCGAAGATCAGGATTGTTACTCCAAAAAGAATGATCGGAATGAGCAATAACCTGCGAATGATATATTGGGTCATTTGGATAATGGCATCCTTTCAAATCTGGGGGCGCATTTCTGCGCCCCCAACATTCGTTATTATTCTAGTCCTTCGAAAGTACGTAGTACCACTTGTTGGAATACATCGGATTCGCATACCAGCCATTCACCCATTTGGGTTCATAGTGGCGCTGCTTCATATTGAAGAGCAGAATCGATGGCGCCGTCTCGTAGTACTTGGTGTTGAATTTTTCTTTATAGACCTTTTCGCGTTCTGCCGGATCTACTTCAGTCACGCCTTCGGTGCAGATTTCAACGAATTCCGCTTTCAGATCAGCCGGGTAGGATTGTTTGAAAGCATAGTAACCCGCCGTAAAGGTGTATGCCCAGTTATGGGTATCGTAGTAATCCGAAAGCCATCCAATAATGAAGATCGGCAGCTTTTTGGCATTGTTGGCCTGCAGGAACGTCGGCCAGGGCAAACCCACCACCTCAACCACATACTGTTCGCCTGCTTCCTGTAAACCAGCCTGCAGAATTTCAGCAATGGTTTGGCGCTGCGTGTTGCCGGTATTGTACACTGCCGAGAGCCGGAATCCGACTTCGCTCAAGGGCTTTGGTTCACAGGCATCTGCGATAGCTTTCTTAGCAGCCACATCTTCTTGCGCTGCGGTGGCGGCAGCCTGCAGTTCTTCTAAGGTTGCTTCACCCTCTGCTAATCCTTCTTCGGGTTCGACGAAAGCCGCCACGGCAGCCGCGCCAGCAGCCGCTGCTTCTTCAGCAGCCGCCAGATCAGCCTGTGCTTCACTGCATGTCGTCCAAGTGGAAGCTTCTAGTTCTGCTTTGCATTTTTCAATATCATATTCATAAACAGGTGCATTCTCATCATAGCCAAGCATGCCGGGCAGCATCAGAACTGGTGCACGCGTGCCTTCCCCCAATAGAACATCCGCAAGATAGGTATCGTAGTCAAAGCAGTAATTGAACGCGCGGCGTACATGTACATCATTGAAGAACGTGGCAGTAATACCATCGCCGTCCAGATGACCGCTGCCCATGAAGGAGTTGCCGCCTTCTGTGTTAATATTGAATTGGAAACCGACATCTGTGCGGTCATTCACCACCTTAATATCTGTCACTTTAACCAAGGGGTTGGAATCATCAGCCGCAGCGAATGGTTCTCCGGACAACCATTGTTCATAGGTGCCTTCTTCACCCACCAATTCATCTACAATTGGCCAATCCTCTGTGGAACCGACTAGAATATTATCCGCATCGCCCGCTTGAGTCATCGCCAGGCGTGTGCTGAATTCTTCGACCAATTTGATAATGACTGTTTTAAGAGCGGGCGCGCCTACTGGTGCACCTTCCCAAGCCGGTTCGCTCATCCAGTAATTCTCATTGGCCGTCAGCACAATTTCCTCACCGGGTGTCCAGTGATCGAATTTGAACGGGCCGGTGCCCATTACGCTTCTGCCAAGTGTCGTCTCATTAAATTCTTCCGAAGACCAACCATAGAAAGGCGTCCAGGAAGCGCAATCGCCATTCCAGCCGCCATTGGCGGAAACCCAGGCTTTGCTCTGAATGCCGCCCCAACCTCCGCCAGCCAATGTGGCTAAGAAGGGCGCCCAGGGCTGTGCCAGTTTGAAGCTTACCGTGCCAGCTGTTTCATCTGGAACAATGCGCGCCTTTAAATCTTCACAAACATTTTGCAGCAAGGCTGCATCATATTCGGCAAGTGCTGCGCGATCGTCATAAGGAGTGGCATCACTCATATTATCCAGGATCGATCCCGGGTCGACCAGGTCGGCGCCATTGGCAACCGCATCAACCACTTCAGAAACATCCGATACACCCGCGCCATAGATCGGTTCCGTTAGCATCCATTGGGGTGAAGCGGTACCGCCCGCTAGGATATTGCGCCAAAAGGTGAAAGCCACATCTTCAACAGTCATATCGCTGCCATCATGGAATTTGACGCCCTCACGGATTTTGAAAGTATATGTAAGGCCATCCTCTGAAATACCACCGTTTTCTTGTGATGGAATTTCAGTCGTGATCATGGGAACGAATTCGACAGGTGAATCCTTCTTAAAGAAAATCAGGTTGTCCAGTACATTCTGCAGGATTTCACCACCGCCGGTTTCGTATGTCAGCGATGGGTCAAGCGTCTCGGGTTCACCAAAGGTGGTTTCTACCCAGGTGGTCGGATCTTTGGACGTCACAGCAGCGCTGGATTTTGCGCTCGGACCGCACGAAACCGCAACCATGGCAAAAATCGTCAACAGACTAAACACTACAAATATTTTTGAACGCATCATGCTCCTCCATAAATTTTTTTTTATTTTTTATGTCTATCGATGTATTAATTCTTTGAACATCACCTCCTTTTCAATGAGTGGCTTTCTTGCCAAAAGTGACACGCTACGTAATGATCCGGTGCCACTTCTTGCCATGCGGGTCTCTGCTCAGCGCAAATCTGCTGAGCAAGCGGGCATCGTGTGCGGAAGCGGCACCCGGAAGGTGGATTGATTGGGGAAGGTACATCACCAGCAAGAATAATGCGCTCTCGTTTTTCTTCGACGTATGGATCAGGAATCGGCACTGCCGAGAGCAAACCGATCGTGTAAGGATGCAAGGGATTTTTGTACAACATGTCACGATCTGCCAATTCGACAAACACACCCAAATACATGACAATCACTCTGGTGCTGATATGACGCACCATCGAAAGGTCATGCGCAATAAAGATATAGGTCAAATTAAAATCACGCTGCAGGTCTTCCAGCAGATTGACCACCTGCGCTTGTATTGAAACATCCAGCGCAGAGATAGGTTCATCGCATACAATCAAATCAGGCTGCAACGCAATAGCGCGCGCCACGCCGATGCGCTGGCGCTGCCCTCCGGAAAATTCATGCGGGTAGCGATCCACATATGCCGGATTCAAACCTACCAGAGTAAGCAGTTCCTTTACTCTCTCACGGATTTTTTGACCCTGCGCAAGGCCATGTACGATCAACGGTTCTCCGATGATTTCTTCCACGGTCATGCGCGGATTGAGAGAAGCATATGGATCTTGAAAGATCATTTGGATTTTTCTGCGTATAATGCGCATTTCTTCACCGCGCAAACGCGTCAGATCTTTCCCTTCGAATATAATATTTCCCGTCGTAGGTTCATATAGTCTCAGAATCGTGCGCCCGGTTGTGGTTTTTCCGCAACCGGATTCTCCCACCAACCCCAGCGTTTCGCCGCGTTTTACATCAAAACTGACATCATCCACAGCATGCACGTATCCAACCGTTCGTTGAATCACACCCCGCTTAATTGGGAAATACATTTTCAGATTTTCGACTCTTAAAAGGACTTCAGCATTTTTTTTCATCATGCCCGTTCCTTTCCGATAGCCGTATCTACCCAACAGGCAACCTTATGGTTGTCCTCCACCACTGATAATTTAGGATTTTCTTTTAGACAACGTTCAATACGATAAGAACAGCGGGATACGAATGGACAAATTTTTGGTTTTTTAAATAAAACTGGCGGTACACCATCAATGGAGATCAAGCGCTTTTTTTCATTCATGTCCAAGCGAGGCAGGCTGCGCAGTAATCCTAAGGTATATGGATGTTGTGGATTTCGGTAGATATTTTTTACCGAGGATTCCTCAACAATATAACCGGCATACATCACAAGCACGCGTTCTGCCAAACCTGCGATAACACCCAAATCATGGGTAATCCATATGATAGCCATCCCCAACTCATCTTTTAAGCTCTTTACCAGATCAATGATCTGCGCCTGAATGGTGACGTCCAAAGCAGTGGTTGGCTCATCGGCTATCAGGATTTGGGGGGAACAGCTCAAGGCCATGGCAATCATGGCTCTTTGTCGCATGCCTCCGGAAAATTGGTGCGGATAATCCTTTAAACGATCTTCCGGGTTGGGGATTTTCACCATATCAATCAACTCCACCGCACGCTGCCAGGCCTGTTTTTTATCCATACCCAAATGGATCTCAAGCGGTTCCGTCAACTGCTTTCCAATGGTGTGTACTGGATTGAAGGATGTCATTGGATCTTGAAAAACCATTCCAATTTGCGCCCCGCGCACATGTCGCAATTCTTCTTGGGAGAGTCTCAATAAATCCTTACCTTGAAATTTCACACTGCCTTTGGTAATTTCCCCTGGCGGCATCGGGATAAGACCCAAGACCGAAAGCACGGAAACACTTTTCCCACAACCGCTCTCTCCGACAATCCCCAATGTCTCGCCTTCTTTCAATCCGAAGGAGACACCGTTTACTGCATGCACCACCCCTTCGCGTGTTCGAAATCGTGTCTCTAAATCTGCAACGTTCAATAAATCACTCATGCATGGTTAATCCTTTTTGCCAGGGTGATGATGTTATGATAGTATATACAAAACTCTTTTTTTCGACAATCGCTTCAGATTCTCCCATTGTGAATTCTCTAAATCCCATATCGCACCAATTCCTCATGTTCTTTCACTCGCAGACTGCATCCGGATCCAGTTGTTCAATAGACATCATGACCGCCTGCATGGATTGAAAATGGTCGGGCAAACAGATCTTTTTATTTGCCAACAGCATATCAGGATGGTGAAATAAAGGGATGATGGGTAATTCTTCATTTAGGATGCGCAGTGCATTCTGCTGATTTGCATAATAAACTTTTTCATCCATACCTGCAGCCCTTGCGGTGTTGCATGCTTCATCATAGGCATTGTTCACAAATCCTAAAAAGTTCGCTCCTCCAGTTGTAGAACCCAGCCAATAATTCACTGCATTGGGAATTTCCGTTGAATTGAATAATTCGCAAACCGGTTCTGCGCCTATCTGCATAGATAGGATTGCTATGTCGAAATTGCGACCAAAAACAATACCATCCGGAGCCGGTTGATACATCTCCTGCAGGGATTTCTGTTCAACAGAGACCGCTATTCCGCATTGCGCCAAATCATCGGCGACCGCTTGACTGATTGCAGAGCGCATTGGTGAATCCGTAGTGAGTAGTGTTATCTCAAACTTCGTTCCGATAGGTACGCGTGAATTGGATAATGCCATACTGCGTGGCGTTGTTGGATCTTGATCTAGATCTTTCCAGCCTGCCTGATCTAAGTCGGATTTGGCCTGCTCAGGATCGAATGAATAAGGATTTAAGATCAAACCATCCAGCAATGCATGACCAGGAACAAGATAGGTATCACTGGTTTGAAGCCAATCTCCTCCATACTTTCTCAATAACTGCTGCCGATCAATACACAGGGCAATTGCCTTTCGCACATTGATATCACCAAATACATCAGGCCGGTCCACGCCATAAGGGTAATAATAATCGTCATATGAAGCTGGAGTGATGCCAAAAGCGATAAATTCGATTTCATCGGATGGATTGATTCGCATTTCATAGTCGCTGATGCTTTCATCGAATGAATCACTTTGGTTCATTTCTAAATCCAGCGCCTCACTTGCGACAAGAT
>Ga0209164_1004997_pt1 | contig 11509 bp, 7 predicted proteins | sample MTBNYHSulfiMetaG_FD_187458 | JGI IMG/M metagenome (GOLD analysis project Ga0209164, IMG submission 187458) | Enrichment culture microbial communities from rom New York Harbor, USA that are MTBE-degrading - MTBE-NYH (New York Harbor Sulfidogenic)... | ecosystem: Environmental > Aquatic > Marine >... | reverse complement strand
TTCAAACATTTCCCGGACCGATACCTCGTGAATGAAACGAGTAATGTCGTGCACCGTTCGGCATTTTGACGGGGTAAAATCTACCGAATCGGGATCGGTCAGGTTGAGGGGCGTGATATTGGTGAGAACCTGTTCGAGGGTCCTGTATATCGGACTTCCCTTCATGAGACTCAGCCTTTCGGGTCGCACGCCCAAGAGCGATTCGATCCGCCCGGAATAAATCCTGCCGTTATCCGCATCCACAGTAATCAGATCGCCATTTTTTATCTTAGTGGCGGCCGCAGGCACTCCAACCAACGCCGGGACGCCAAATTCCCGGGAAACGGTGGCCAGATGTCCGGCAACGCCGCCCTGTTCAGCCACTACTGCCGCGGCCTTGTGCAGTATTGCGGCCCAACGCGGATAAGCAAATTTGGTAACCATAACCGCACCATCAGGAAAGTGCGCCATGTCATCCTCATGTTGTAGCAAAAACGCCGGACCTGCAGCTACCCCTGGACTAGCCGTGATATCACCGTACAGTAGTGGCTCAGGTCCGTTCTCCTCGCTCGGTATAACGGGCTTCCTTCGTTCCATGGACGACTTCAGGCGGATTAAAGGACGACATTGGAGTATCACTACAGAACCGTCGCCTGTGATGGACCATTCTACATCCTGTGCTCCGCCGAAATGGGCCTCCAGGCGCGAACAGATCTCAGCCAGAAAAAGTGCCTGCTCATCCGTAACAGAGGGAACCTCACGTTCTTTTTCCGGGACTTCGACCGCACCAAGTCCGCCTCCGGCAGCCGGAACTAATTTTATCCCCTTTGGGCGGATAGTTTTAGCCAGTATTTTTACAGGCTTGGTATGCGACAGCACGAAAAGATCGGGGGAGGTCGTACCGTCAACCACTGCCTTGGCCAGTCCCCAGGTGGCATTGATGATTATCTGGTCTTTGCGGAAGTCCTCTGGATCTCTTGAATACGCCACCCCGCTGGCTACCGGATCGACCATGGCCACAACGCCCACACACATGGCAATATCCTCATCACGGAAACCCATATTCAGTCGGTAGGCAATAGCTGAGAGGGAATATTTACTGGCAACCACTTCCTTATAGGCGTTGACAAGGTTTGTACCGTCAACATTTAGGATCGACCGGTATTGTCCGGCGAAGGTAGCCTTATGTTGGTCTTCACCGAGGGCGCTGCTTCTGGCAGCAACTTTGACCCCTGGTGTTGTTTTTCCCTCAAGCTGCCGGTAGGCAGCCTTGATGTCCTCTTCAAGTTCAGGAGGAAGCGGGGTCTGAAGAATGGCGGCGCGAATCCTGGAGGCTTCCTTCTCCAGTTTCTCGATATCCGAGAGATCTACGGAACTGATCCAACGGTTAATTTCATCTTGTAGCTTATTGTAGATTATAAATCTCTCGTAGGCGGCGACCGTAACAGTGAACCCTTCAGGCACCCGTACACCGGACAATTTGGCAATGGAGCCGAGGTTTGCCATCTTGCTTCCCACCTGCTCGGCCATGGTTTCATCAACGTGGTCAAGGGGAATAACGAATGCTCCTCCAGCCAGGACCTTTCGTTCGGCCAGCGCGGTGTCGATCTTACCGAACACGTCCTTTGCAGCCTCAAAAAGCCGCCAGTATTTGCCTCCCCCCAGTTCATTGATACCCTTTATCATCTTATACAGGTTCACAGAGATAGCAGTACAGTTTGCCCTGACAAAGTCCATGCCGAAACTGCGCTTACCGTGCAGCATCTTTTCCATGTCGGCCATTATTTCAAGGACTTTATTATTAGAACCCAGCAGGGTCGTAAAGTGCCAATAACGGAGCTTAAAGGCGGCATATAAGTCCGCTTCCTCCGCTGCGCTCAGACGTTGTTGGGGTTCTTCTTTTGAAAAAAGCCTTTTTATTGATTCCCAGAAAGCCAAAGCAACTACCTCATATCTCTAAAAATTGAAGATCCCCGCAGCCCGCCTGCGGCGGACGGGGAATCTCCGTATGCAAGGTAAAATACATCATATTCGCTCGCTAACCCCGCTGCAAGTAGCGGGGGGATGCGCCCGCTATGCATGTTCACAGGCCCTTTGTTTTATTATAATGAATTATACAGCACAAAACGTCAACCGGAAAGGGGCTGTAAGTTAGAAGGCCAGCCCCGGTGTACGCATCAACGGTATCTTGCGCGGATATGGACCTCACACAAAAAAGGGCCTCTAGTGATAGAGACCCTTTTTCATGTGGATATCCCACTGGATGCTTTGCCTATTTTTCCATCCTTACCACCAGCACCGAGCAGGGGGCATGGTTTACCACTCGTGAGGCCACACCTCCCAGGATGATCCGGGCCGTGGCCCCTAACCCACGGCTGCCTATGGCAATAATGTCAAACCTACCTTTCTTGGCGGTGGTAATGATGGCATCAGACACCGAATTTGATGAAACCACTGAAGTCTTCGGGCTTATACCAGCCGCCGAGAGAACCTTCTGAGCCTCTTCTAACGCCCTTTCTGCATAGGCAGTAACTTTTTTCTCAAGGGACTCCCGTTCACGGGCCGTATATTCAATATCTATATCGGCAATAGAAGGCGTTACGGTCATAAGGGCTACCTGAGCGCCTGTGGCCTTGGCCATATCGGAGACCATCTTGACCGCCTCCATGGCATATTTGGAACCGTCGATCGGCACTAATATCTTCATGTTTACCTCCTGTCTTAGTCAAATCGTTATAGGCCGGCCACGGCCCGACGAGGACCATCCGCCTTCGGCGGGCTGCGGCGTACCTTCGACTCGTCACTCATCACTCATCACTTTATTATTCCTTCTTGGCCTTGGATTTGGTCATGGTCAGTCCTATTCCGTTGAATAACTCGTAGATCGAATAACCAAACCACAACGTGTAGATGACGTAGCCACCCAGCAACGCCACCAGAAGCGCCACGTGGTCTTTGACCTTCTCCTGCGTTATACCGTAAAAATTGTAGCCGGGCTCAATAACCTTGCCTATTACCTCATCCAGGAAAAGAGACTCCTCAAAACGTTCCTGCTTATCCAGATCCTTCTTGACCCCCTTAAAGGCCGAATGCCAGATATACATGACCTCCTTCTCATCGTAACCGTATTTGGCGGCCACCTCCGCCCCCCGGTCATTAAACATAAGATCAGCGTCGTTCTCCGCGACCAGCAACGTCTTACCAAAGTCTCCGCCGCTTAGAGTGACCTTATCTCCTGCTACCACGGCATTCGAGCCGTTTTTACTGAAAAGTATGGCGGCTTTTTCGGCCTCGGATCCATCTTTCATCTTGATGGTCATATCCAGGGGGTTACCCGCAAACTTGTGCGTCGTTTCCATGTACTTCGGGATAAAGTAGGTCGATCCCTTGGCCAGGGAGTTGAACATGTCATCCGCATAGATAATGGTCGTTTTCCCATTAAAAAGCGGCACAAACATGATAACGTAAAATACTATGGCAAAAGAGACTAACAAAAGCAGCCCCAGGTTGAATGCCTTGCTGTTTTTTACCAACATGGTTTATCCCTCCCCTCTCAATGTTCTCATGTTCCCAAAAAACTTGCCAAAGACGAACGCGCCGAATGTCGTGACCACTGCAAAAAAGAGGACTACGCCTATGGTATCAAACATACCGGCGGTCGATTTGGCTATGTCAATCCACCCTAACTCGTTGAATTTGTTCGGAAGGGCAAAGAGCCGGTTGAAGAAACCGGCCAGAACGGCCATGGCATAAAAGGCACGGATATAGATGCCGCGCACCACCTTGGTCGTCAACGCCCCGACCTGGATGCCGATAAGCGACCCCAGGAGCATGCCCATGGCCAGGGTGTAGAAAACGAATCCATAGATGGCATATTGCGAGATAGAGGCAAAGCCGGCCGTCATGATGATCTGGAGGATGTCGGTACCCACCGTGGTAAATGAAGACACCCCGAGCATGTAGACAAATATCGGAAAGGTCAGGAAGCCGCCGCCTACCCCCATGATGGCCGCCACAAAACCGACAAAGGTCCCGCAAATACCCACAATCCAGGCCGAGAGTTTCCTGCCGCCGGGGACCAGGTCCTCATCAAAGGCGATCATGGGCGGCATGTTGATGGCCTGGAGTTTTCGGGGCAGGCCGGTCAACTCGCCAACCGGGCCACCGCCGTGTGCCCCACCCTCGTCGCCTTTCTTGCTGGCTTTCACAAAGTCCAGCATGGCATAGATGCCGAGAAAACCGAGCAGTAAGGCGTACACGATGCTGATAAAGGTGTCACTGATAACCGGGTTCATGTTGTAGAGGGCCCGGTTGATAACCCCGCCGCCAAGCACGCCAAAGATGGACCCGCCGACAAAGGCGATGGCCAGTCCCACGGAGACGTTACCCAGTTTCTTGTGCACCGCCGTTCCCATGATGGCCTTGGCAAAGATGTGGAAGAGGTCTGTACCCACGGCCGTGATACCCTTGATACCGGCGCTCATCAGGGCCGGGGCGATAACAAAGCCGCCTCCTGCGCCGATGCAACCCGTAATCAGTCCGGCGATGAGGCCGATGGCTATCGAGGACAGAAATATAGTAGTCGTATAGGTGGCCGGGGCGTACGCCTTCTTGCCGCCCAGGATGTGCGGAAGGTCTGCCGCCGAGGCCACCATTACGGCCAGGATCGGCAGCAGCAATGCAAGTAATATCAACAACTTTTTCCTGTTTTTCAAGATGGACATGGATGCTTCATAGTCCCATCTGGCGTGTGCGGCGGACGCCATAACTAACACCTGATAAATTTTTCTCGTCGTTTTCATCAATATCCCCCCTGTTGGTTTGGTTAGTTATAGCATGGGCGAAGGTGCGAAATACGGACGTCCACGCTTGGTAAATTTTGTATACTAAACCTTGGGTACCGTGCCTCTACCCCCCCTTAATTAAAAAAAGCCCCGCCGTCTTCATAGTGCCTCCCTCCTCGCCGTTTTTATTTGAAAAAGCCTTACTTAAGATCGTATGAACAGCAATTCATTGTTTCTATACCAATATTAGATAAATGGCAAACAAAATTGTAAAAAGGCATCTATTCCCCCTCTCTGTTACTCGGAAAATCCTTTTAAATCCCCCTAGGAGTCTGTCGGACTTAGGGGATCGTTACGAGGGAAGTGGGAGATTATCAGGTAAAAAAGGACATTTCTAAATTGGCTTGACAAGGAATTTTTCTCTTCTTGACTTAAGTTATTATCTGCATTAAATTTAACGCGTAAGCGAGAGTGGCGGAATTGGCAGACGCGCTGGACTTAGGATCCAGTCCGCTACCGTGGGTGGGGGTTCAAATCCCCCCTCTCGCACCATTACTAATTCAAGAGGTCAGGAGTACAAAAAACGTGAGATGCAGAGTTGAGGATATAAGCGCCGTCCGCAAGAAGATCTATGTTGAGATTCCTCAGGAAGTCGTGGCTGAGGAGATTGAAAACGCTTACAGGGCCTTAAACAAGAAAGTGAGGATAAAGGGGTTCCGTCCAGGCAAGATCCCCAGGGAGATTTTAGAACGTTACTACCGTCAAAATGTGGAAGTAGATACCCTGGATAAACTTCTCAACGATTCCTACCCCAAGGCCGTTCATGAGACAGGGCTTTCTCCGGTAGCCAGGCCCGTGATTGATGAGGAAGAATTCAAGCCCGGGGAGTATCTTAAATACACAGCTACGGTAGAGGTTAAGCCGCTTATAGAAGTGAAGGATTACCTGGAACTGGAGATTGAGAGGAAGGAGTCGCCGGTTACCGACCAGGACGTAGAAAAAAAACTGGATGAGCTCCGGCAGATGAATGCTCATTTTAAATCCATTGATGAAGACCGGCCGATCAGAGAGGGAGATGTAGCGGTTATTGATTATAAGGGATTTCGGGATGGCAACCCCGTGGAGGGAAGCAACGGACAGAGTTATCATCTGGAGGTCGGCTCCGGGCTTTTCAACCCGGATTTTGAAAGGCAATTAATTGGTTTGTCGAAAAATGCCGAAACAGAAATAAAGGTGACCTTCTCAGAGGATTTTGCAAATAAAACAATGGCCGGAAAGACTATGGATTTCCAGGTTGGTGTAACTGACATAAAAGAAAGGGTTGTCCCGGCCTTAGATGATGCATTTGCTGTGGATCTGGGCGCTGACTTTAAGAACCTCGAAGACCTGCGCAATAAGGTCAAAGAGACCCTGGTTGAGGCTCAAAAAAAGCAGTCTGAAGCCGATATGCGGCGCCAGGTTATGGATCTGCTGATAGCAAAATGTGATTTTGAATTGCCGGAGAGTCTCCTGGAAGGAGAAATAGACGCTATAGTGGATGAGTCCCGGCGTAAGCTGGCAAGAATGGGCATACCCGTTGAATCTACGGGTATTTCCGATAAAGAACTACGTAACAAATTTAGAGAAGAGGCGGGGAAGCGAGCCCGGGGCTCGCTCATCCTGGAGGAGATAGCACGCAGGGAAAATCTAAAGGTGGAAGAGAAGGATATTGACGACGAATTCGCCAAGGTAGCCCGCACGCTCAACATGAAGCCGGAAGAGGCTAATCACCTGCGCGCCAACCCTAACCTTATGCAATCATTGCCGGATTATATATTACCCCAGAAGACACTGGATTATCTTATAGAACATGCGAAGATAAAATTGGCTCAGGCTGCTGTGGAATAAGTATTGAAAATAGATGGAGATTGGAAGATGACATTAATACCTATTGTTGTAGAACAGAGCTCACGCGGTGAACGGGCTTATGATATCTATTCGCGCCTTTTAAAGGAAAGAATAATCTTTTTGGGGTCTTCAATAGATGACGACCTGGCTAATCTGGTGATTGCGCAGATGCTTTTTTTGGAGGCTGAAGACCCGGATAAGGATATTACCCTGTACATTAATTCCCCCGGGGGAATAGTGACGGCCGGACTGGCCGTCTATGATACCATGCAGTACATAAAACCAAATATTGTGACTCTGTGCATGGGGCAGGCTTCCAGTATGGCCGCACTACTCCTGGCCGCAGGGGCTAAGGGCAAACGCTATGCGCTGCCGCATTCGCGTATTTTGATTCATCAACCCCTGGGCGGCGCCCAGGGTCAGGCCACAGACGTAGATATTCAGGCGCGGGAGATTTTGCGGCTGCGCGAAGAGCTGAACAAGATTTTGTCGGATCACACCGGCCAATCCATTGAGCGGATCAGCAGGGATACGGACCGCGATTTCTTTATGGGCGGCGGGCAGGCCATGGAATACGGCCTCATTGATGAGGTTATAGCTAAACGGCCTGTGCTTAAAAAGGAGGAAAATTAATGTCAAAAAAGGCTGATAGAAAGGGAAGCGATTTACTCTGTTCTTTTTGCGGTAAGAGTCAGGACGAGGTCAAAAAGCTGATCGCAGGGCCGGCCGTCTATATCTGTGATGAGTGTATAGAACTATGTAATGATATTATGGCTGAGGAGTATGAGAAGGAAGAGGTGGCCAAGAGGAGCGGCTCGATACCAAAGCCTCGAGAGATCAAAAATATCATGGATGAATATGTAATCGGCCAGGAAAGGGCAAAAAAGATACTGGCCGTAGCGGTTCACAACCACTATAAAAGAATTGACAGCCGAGTCGATACCCAGGGTATAGAACTGCAAAAGAGTAACATCCTCCTTGTCGGCCCAACGGGTTGCGGGAAGACTCTTCTGGCCCAAACCCTGGCCAAGATACTGAATGTCCCCTTTACTATTGCCGATGCCACTTCTCTCACCGAGGCCGGTTATGTGGGTGAGGATGTTGAGAATATTATCTTAAGCCTGTTGCAGGCGGCTGACTACGATGTGGCCCTGGCCTCGCGGGGTATAGTTTACATTGATGAAATCGATAAGATCGCCCGAAAATCAGACAACCCGTCTATCACCCGTGACGTCTCCGGCGAAGGCGTACAGCAGGCATTACTCAAGATTATAGAAGGGACTACGGCCAACGTCCCGCCCAAGGGTGGTCGCAAACACCCCCAGCAGGAATTTGTCAAGGTGGATACTACCAATATCCTTTTCATCTGCGGTGGGGCATTTGTTGGCCTGGAAAACATCATCAGAAACAGGATCGGGGTCAAGTCCATGGGCTTTGGCGCCGATATTCGCGGGGCGTCCCAGTCCAGGCTTGGTGATATCCTGGGTGAGGTCAAGCCGGAAGACCTCTTGCGTTTTGGCCTTATACCGGAATTTGTGGGAAGATTGCCGGTCGTGGCCACACTGGAAGAACTGGATGAAGAGGCGCTTATCAAGATATTGAAAGAGCCTAAAAATGCCCTGGTCAAACAGTATAAGAAGCTTTTCGAGCTTGATCATATTAACTTACGCTTCACCGAAGGGGCGCTGGTGGCCGTGGCCCGTGAAAGTATGAAAAGAAAGTCCGGCGCCAGAGGATTAAGATCTATTCTTGAGAATGCCATGCTGGACATAATGTATGAACTCCCCTCTAAGGGGGACGCAAGGGAATGTGTGATCAGCGAAGAGGTAATACTCAATAGAGAGGAACCCATTATCCTGTATGAGACAACAAAGGCTCGTAGTGCATAAGGGGTATATTTATGTTTGGTTCTAACGCAAAGGGGAAAGAGGATGCCTTGAAAAGGGAGAAGATCGTTGTCCCGCTTTTACCGCTGCGTGATATAGTGATTTTCCCGCACATGGTAGCGCCGCTTTTTGTGGGAAGGGAGAAGTCCATCCAGGCATTGGAAGATGCTATGGGTCGAAAGGCGGATCTTTTCCTTACAGCGCAAAAGGATGCCAAAAGAGACGAGCCCGGCGAAAGAGATATAGAACCCATTGGAACCATAGGCAGTATATTACAACTCCTGCGTCTGCCGGACGGTACGGTGAAACTCCTGGTCGAGGGTAAGAGGCGCGGAAAGATAACGCAATTCCTGCCCCATAAAAACTTCTTCCTGGTTGAAGTCGAGGAGATGGCTGATACGGGTGAGCATGGTCTGGAAAAAGAGGCGTTGGTGCGCACCGTACGTTCTACCTTTGAGGAGTATGCAAAATTTAACAAAAAGATACCCTCGGAGGTACTTTTATCTATTGCTTCTATTGACGACGTCTCTAAGTTAGCCGACACCATGGCGTCCCATCTGACCTTGCGCCTCGCAGACAAACAGGCCATCCTGGAGACGTTGAATCTGGCCAAGCGCCTGGAAAAGCTTTATCACCTGATGTGCGCCGAGATAGAGGTCGCTCAGATCGAGCATCGCATAAAAGACCGGGTCAAAAAGCAGATGGAGAAGACCCAGAAGGAGTATTATCTCAGCGAACAGATGCGTGCCATCCAGAAGGAGATGGGCGGCAAAGATGACTTTAAAAGTGAGCTGAATGAACTCGAGCAAAAGATTAAACGGAAGCGGATGTCGAAAGAGGCTGCAACCAAGGTGCGCAATGAGTTCAAGAAACTGAAGATGATGTCGCCTATGTCCGCTGAGGCTACTGTTGTCCGTAATTATATAGACTGGTTGATTTCCCTCCCCTGGTATGAAAAGAGCAGGGATCAGATAGATATTAACGAGGCAGAGAGGATACTGGAAGAGGATCATTATGGTCTTAAGAAGCCTAAGGAAAGGATTATTGAATACCTGGCGGTCCAGAGTCTTGTCAAAAAGATGAAAGGGCCGATTCTCTGTCTGGTAGGTCCGCCCGGGGTAGGAAAGACTTCTCTGGCCAAGTCCATAGCGCGGGCCACCAAACGAAACTTTATCCGCTTATCTCTTGGCGGAGTAAGGGATGAGGCGGAAATCCGCGGCCACCGGCGTACGTATATAGGGGCTATGCCCGGGAAGATAATACAATCTTTGCGCAAGGCCAAGGTCAATAACCCGGTCTTCTGCCTCGATGAAGTGGACAAGATGAGCATGGATTTTCGCGGCGATCCTTCCGCTGCCCTCCTGGAGGTGCTTGACCCGGAACAAAATTATAGCTTTAATGACCATTATCTCGATATCGATTATGATTTATCGGAAATTCTCTTTATAACCACGGCTAATACCCTCCACTCTATTCCACCTCCCTTACAGGACAGGATGGAGGTTATTCAACTTTCCGGATATACGGAAGAAGAGAAATTAAATATTGCCAGGAAATTTTTAATCCCAAAGCAGATTCAGGTTAATGGTCTTCAGAAGGGTGACCTGGATATTACAGATAATGCTATTCTGGGAATCAGCCGCCGTTATACCCGGGAAGCCGGCGTCCGTAACTTAGAGAGGGAGATTTCCAGTATATGCCGTAAGGTGGCCAAGGAGATTGCCAAAAACAAAGAGGAGAGGCGAAAGGCGGTGGTTAATGCCCAGTCCCTGGAGAAATATCTTGGTGTTCCTCGTTACCGCTATGGCCTGGCTGAAGAGAAGGATGAGATCGGGGTGGCTACCGGACTGGCCTGGACAGAATTCGGCGGGGAGATACTGCAGATTGAAGCAGTTATCATGCCCGGGAAAGGCAACCTGACCATCACAGGTAAGCTGGGCGATGTCATGCAGGAATCGGCCAGGGCCGCCCTCAGCTATGTCCGTTCCAGGGCTGAAGGCCTTGGACTGGATGCTGATTTTTACCAGAAGATAGATATCCATATTCATGTGCCGGAAGGAGCTATCCCCAAAGATGGTCCGTCGGCCGGTATTACCATGGCCACGGCTATAACCTCGGCCTTGCTTAAGATCCCGGTCCATAAAGATACGGCCATGACGGGCGAAATTACATTGAGGGGCCGTGTACTGCCTATTGGCGGGCTTAAAGAAAAGATGCTGGCGGCAAGGCGGAGTAATGTGCGTGCGGTGTTTATCCCTCGTGAGAATGAAAAAGACCTCAAAGATATTCCCCCTAGGTTGATTAAATCTATCCAAGTGGAAATGGTTGAAAGCATGGATGAGGTGCTCAAGAAGGCGCTGGTATTGGATGACCCGGAGTCTTTATTCAAGGGTCCGGCATCCTCTCCGGTAGGCGTTTTCCCTAAAGGGGAAGTCCTTCCAGAAATTACCGCCCATTGATGTATTGCTTCTTATAACTTTATGTACATTTTGCTTGACTTGCCAAAATGGAGTTGTTAATAGTACAAACCTGATCAGGGGCGGATAGCTCAGTTGGGAGAGCATCGGCCTTACAAGCCGGGGGTCACAGGTTCAAGCCCTGTTCCGCCTACCATTTCTTGTCTTAAAATAATCGTCGGGGTCGTAGTTCAGTTTGGTTAGAACGCCGGCCTGTCACGCCGGAGGTCGCGAGTTCGAGTCTCGTCGGCCCCGCCAATAACGTTAAGGGATTAGTCATTATGGCTAATCCCTTTTTTATTTTTGCCTGGGGATTCGTGACCCCGCTGCCCCAGAAATGACTTGACACTTCCGCCCCATTTATTATAGTCAGCCCCGTTTGACTGCTATTTTAAAAATATGGCTCATCTCCCAACTGAGTGGGTAACTTGATGCAGTTTTTTATATCTCCGGCAGCATGCAAGTGAGGATTTTGAGGCGGAGATATTCTTCATCCCGCAAACCATAGGAGCGACGT
>Ga0209164_1004992_pt1 | contig 11517 bp, 10 predicted proteins | sample MTBNYHSulfiMetaG_FD_187458 | JGI IMG/M metagenome (GOLD analysis project Ga0209164, IMG submission 187458) | Enrichment culture microbial communities from rom New York Harbor, USA that are MTBE-degrading - MTBE-NYH (New York Harbor Sulfidogenic)... | ecosystem: Environmental > Aquatic > Marine >... | reverse complement strand
TGGACATCGACATCTGGGAGGTCATCGCCGCCGCCGCCACCAAACCGTTCGGCTTCCAGCCCTTCTACCCGGGGCCCGGGGTGGGCGGCCACTGCATCCCCCTCGATCCCAACTACCTGGCCTGGCGGGCCCGCGAGGCCGGCTTCGCCACCCGTTTCATCGACCTAGCCGAACAAGTGAACACCCGCATGCCGGCCTACACGGCCGACCGTATCGCCGACCTGCTGAACCAGCGCGGGCTGCCGGTGTTCGGCACCCGGATCTTGGGAGTGGGCCTGGCCTTCAAGCCCGACGTGGCCGACGACCGCGAGTCGCCGGCCATCGACGTGCTCGAGTTGCTGGCCGCCCGGGGCGCCCAAGTGGTGGCCTGGGACCCGCTGGTGGACCCGGGCCGCATCGCCTCGTACGGGTTCACTCCGGTGGATGGGGGGATCCCCGAAGGGGTGGCCCTGGCGGTGATCCTGACCGACCACGAAGTGTTCGACTACTCGGCCATCGCCGCCGCGGTGCCGGTGGTGTTCGACACCCGGGGCGCCTACTCGCGGCGCGGCCTGGCGGCGGATAACGTCGTAGCCCTGTGAGGGCCCTGGTCGTCACCTCGGTACACCGCGCCGACGATCCCCGCATTCGTGAGCGCACCTTGGGCTCCCTGGCCGGCGCGTTCGAGGTGCGCTACGCCACCCGGGCGCCTGCGCCCAGCATCGGCGGTGACCATGAATGGGTCGAGTTGCGGGGTGGTCGGATGCGGCGCTGGTGGGGGGCCCTGCGCCAGATGTGCCGGGGCGACCTTTCGGTGGTGTCGGTGCACGATCCTGAACTGATCCCGGCGGCGCTGCTGGCCCGCCTGCTGCGCCGGGTGCCGGTGGTGATCGATGTGCACGAGGACGTGCCGGCGCAGATCCGGCACAAGCAGTGGATACCCCGCCCCCTGCGGCCCGCCGCGGCCTGGGCGGCGGGCCGGGCACTGCGCCTGGCGGAGCGCTTCGGCACGGTCACGCTGGCGGAGCCCAACTACCGGCACCTCTTTCGGCGGGACCACCCGGTGTTCCCCAACTACCCGGCAGCGGGGTCGCTGCCGCCCCTCGCTGCCGACGCCGGCTACCTGGTGTATGTGGGCGACGTGACCGAGGAACGCGGCGCCCTCGACATGCTGGAGGTGGCCGCCGTCCTGGGAGAGAAGCGGCCGCTGCGCCTGATCGGCCGCTGCGCCGCCGACCTGGCCGCCGTCCTGCAGCGCCTGGCCGCCGAGCGGGGGGTGAGCCTGGAGATCGAGGGTCCTCTGCCGCACCGACAGGCCATGGAGATCGCCGCCGGCGCTTCTGCCGGCCTCTCCCTGCTGCACGACCTGCCCAACTACCGGGATTCCCTGCCGACCAAGGTGATCGAGTACCTGGAGATGGGCCTCCCGGTGGTGGCGGCCGACCTGCCCGGCACCCGGCAGGCGGTCGTCGGACGAGAAGCGGTTTTCCTGGTGTCGCCGGGGGATCCCACAGCGGCGGCTCCCGCCGTGGAGCGGACGCTGGCCGGAGGCGAAGCCCGGCGGGTAGCAACTGCGCAGGCCGAGGCGCTGCGGGAGGCCCTGGTGTGGCCCGATGAGGCGGTGCGGCGCCTCTACCTGCAGACGGCGCGCGTTATGCGCGGTTGATCTTTGTAAGGCCTTTCCGGAACGGAAACCGCGCGCCGTAGTCGCATCGTCTCAGCGGCGTAAGGCACCGAACCAAGCAATCGGGGGAATCGGTGATGTCGAGCAAGAAGATCATGGCCGCTCTGGCGGCCCTGCTGGCCCTGGCTCTCCTCGCCACGGCCTGCGGCGACGACGACGAGGAGGAGCAGAGCGGCCTGCCCAACCCGGCCTCGGCTTTCTGCGAGGAGCAGGGCGGCACGGTCGAGATCCGTGAAGAGGCGGGCGGCCAGGTGGGCTACTGCGTCTTCGACGACGGGTCGGAGTGCGAAGAGTGGGCTTATTACCGGGGCGAGTGCTCGCCCGGGCAGTCCCTCGGCGGCGAGACCGGCATCGCCAACCCGGCCTCCGTCTACTGCCAGGAGCAGGGCGGCACGCTGGACCTCGCCACGGGCATCTGCACCCTGCCCGACGGCACGGAATGCGACGAGTGGGCCTTCTACCGGGGCGAGTGCGGGCCCGGCCAGGCCATGGGCGGAGCCGTGATCGGCGGCAACGCTCAGCTCCCCAATCCGGCCGCGGTCTACTGCGAGGAGCAGGGCGGCACGGTGGAGATCATCACCGCCGCCGACGGCAGCCAGTCCGGGATGTGCAAGTTCGCCGACGGCTCACAATGCGACTCGTGGGCCTTCTGGCGGGGCGAGTGCTCGCCGGGGGCCTGAAAGGACCGAAGCAGTAGGGCGGCGCAGGGGAAACCCTGCGCCGCCCTACGTGTGCGACCGCCGCCTGTGGTTCGCCCTCACCGCTCGCCGCCGCCGGCGGCTCGCGGCCCCCTCTCCCGCGCAGCGGGAGAGGGCGGGGGGTGAGGGCTTCCGCATCACCGGCAAGCCGGGAGAGGCTAGTTGACTAGGTCTTCTTCGCGCAGGCCGAAGGCGGGGTGGCGCAACTTGGCCAGGGCGCGCTTCTCGATCTGGCGGATGCGTTCGGGGGTGAGGCCGAACTCGCTGCCGATCTCCTCGAGGGTGCGGGGCACCGCATCCTCCAAGAACCCGTAGCGGGCGGTGAGGATGCGATGCTCGCGGTCGTCGAGGCGGGCCACGGCCTGGCGCAGCAGTCCGGCGATCTCGGCGTTCTCGGCTGCCACCGCCACATCTTCGGCGTCCTCGTCCGAGATGAAGTCGCCCAGCAGGGCGCCGTCCTCGCCGACCGGCTGGTCGATGGAGATCTCGTCGGCCACCAGCAGGGCGCGCTCCACGTCGGCCGGGTCGATGCCGGTCTCGGCGGCAATCTCGGCGATGCTCGGTGGGTGCCCCAGGCGGGCGCTGAGCCCGGCCGCGGCCCCGCGGATGGTGGACAGGGTGTCGTGCAGCTGCCCGGGGATGCGCACCAGGCGCCCCTTTTCGGCCACGGCTCGGGCCAGGGCCTGGCGGATCCACCAGGTGGCGTAGGTGGAGAACTTGAAGCCGCGCCGCCACTCGAACTTGTCCACGGCGCGCATCAGGCCCAGGTTGCCCTCCTGTACCAGGTCGCCCATGTCGAGTCCGGCGGCGCCGGCGTAGCGGCGGGCGTTGGCCACCACTAGGCGGAGGTTGGCCGAGATGAAGCGGTTCCGGGCCTCTTCGCCCCGGCGAATGGCGCGGCGCAGGGCGGCGGCCTCGGCCGCCGGGACTTTGCCCGCCTCGAGCCTGGCGGCGGCGTGGCGGCCCTCCTCGATCTGCTGGCCGAGTTCGATCTCCTCGGCGGCGGTGAGCAGGTCGTGCCGGCCCACCGACTCCAGGTACAGGGTCAGCGAGTCGGGCAGGGGGTCGGTGCGGGGTCGGGTCAGAGTGGTCGTCATGCTCTTTCGTGCCTCGTCGTTAAGTGAACACCTGCCGCCTTGTATTCGTTCCCGCAGGTCCCGCCGGATGCTGGGGGGTTCTCAGGCAGGCGCACCTCCGGGGCGGCGCGCCCTTCCCACCATAAAGCCCAGGCCCCAGGCGAGGTGCATCGTGGGCAGCACGAGGGGAAGGGCGAGCGCGGCCGGGTCGCGGCGGCGAGCCGTCTCGAACCCCGCCGCGGCCAGCAGCGCCCCCAGGTAGGCGGCCGGGACCGGGGCGGCAGCCCAGGGCCATGGAGTGAACAGCATGGCCACCGACCAGATCAGCCCCGCCACCAGGCCGGGGGCGGCGAGTTGCCGCCAGCGGAGGGAACGCGGATGCTTGCGTAGCATCACCCGCTTCCAGGTGCCGTACTCCCAGTACTGCCGCCACAGCGACAGCAGTGCGGCGCGCGGGGCGTAGGCCACCGCGAGGTCGGGGTGGAAGTACACCGTCCCTCCCGACTGCCGCAGCCGCCAGTTCAGTTCGTAGTCCTGGTTGCGGACCTGCCCCTCGTCGAAGCCGCCGACCCGTTCCAGGGCGGCACGGCGGAACACCCCCAGGTAGACGGTGTCCACCGCGCCCGGCTTGCCGCCGGTGCGGTAGCGGGCGTCGCCGACTCCCAGGAAGGTCGTTTGGGCGATGGCGACGGCGCGCGACAAGAACGAGGTCCCCTCCGCTGCCTGGGTGCCTCCCACGTTGTCCGCCCCGGTTTCGGCCAGGATCTCCACCGCCCGGCGCAGGTAGTGGCGGGGGAACCGGCTCTGCGCATCGCAGCGGGCGATCACCAGCCCGTGCGAGGCGGCGATGGCGGCGTTCAGGCCGGCGGCGGTGCCCCCCGAGGGGTTGGCTATCAGGCGCACCCGGGGGTCCGCCGCCAAGCGGGCCAGGACTCCGGCAGTGCCGTCGCGCGACGGCCCCTGGGCGACGACCACTTCCAGTTCGCCGCCGTAGTCCTGGTCGAGAGCGGCGGCGACGGCTGCGGCGACTGTGGCCGCCCCGTCGAGGACCGGCATGACGACCGAGACCGGGGGCAGCGCAGAATCAGCCAAAGCGGTAGCCCACCGAGCGCACCGTGGTGATCCAGGAAGCCCGGGTTTCACCCAGCTTGGCCCGCAGGCGCCGCACGTGGACGTCGACGGTGCGGGCCCCGCCGAAGTAGTCGTAGCCCCACACACGGGAAAGCAGTTGCTCGCGGCTCCAGGCGCGGGCGGGGTGCGAGGCGAAGAAACGCAGCAGCTCGTACTCCATGAAGGTGAGGTCGAGGGGAGTGCCCCCCAGTCGAGCCTGATAGGTGGCCAGGTTCAGTTCAAGGTCTTTGAACCGGATTACCTCCTGTACCGGCTCTTCCCCGCCCAAGGCCCGCAGGCGACGCAAGCGCAGGGCCACCTCCCCCGGGTCGATGGGAGACAGCAGGAAGTCGTCACAGGCCTCCATGGGCAGAGTTGCCGTCTGGGCCCTGTTGGCTACGAGCAGCACCGGGGCGCCGCCGTCGGCCCGGACCCGGCGCGCCAGGGAGAAGGCCGCTGCCGGGTCGTCGCCCAGTTCCACCACCAGCGCCGCCCATCCCTCTTCCGGCTCCTGGTCGGCGACGGCGGCGGCGTCGGCCACCGGTACCGGACGGGCTCCCGCCGCCAGTAGGGCTTCCACCAGCGGGGCGGAGGGCTGCTCGGGGTGGACGGCGACCAGCATCACAAGAGGGGCAGGTACTCCCGCAACTCGAAGCGGGAGACGTGGCGCTGGTAGCGATCCCACTCTCGCCGCTTGTTGCGCAGGAACCACGCGAACAGATGCTCGCCGAGGGCCTCGGCCACCAACTCGGAGGCTTCCATGGCGTCGAGGGCCTCGGCCAGGGTGCCGGGAAGGCGACCCACCCGCTCGGCGGCCCGTTCCTCGTCGGTGAGGTCGAAGATGTTGCCGGTTATCTCCGGCGGCAGCTCCAGGCCGCTCTCGATGCCGTCGAGGCCTGCCGCCAGGATCACGGCGAAGGCCAGGTAGGGGTTGCAGGCCGGGTCGGGGGCCCGGTACTCGATGCGGGTGCTGGCCGGCTTGCCGGGTTTGGCCGAGGGAACCCGCACCAGCGCCGACTGGTTGTTGCGCGCCCAGGCCACGTAGACCGGGGCGTCAAAGCCGCCTACCAGGCGCTTGTAGGAGTTGACCCACTGGTTGGTGATGGCGGTGATGGGGGCGGCGTGGCGCAGCAGGCCGGCGATGAAGCCTCGCCCCACCTGCGACAGGCCCTGGGGCGAGCCGGGGTCGTAGAAGGCGTTGCGGTCGCCCTCGAAGAGCGACAAGTGCAGGTGCAGGCCGTTGCCGTCCACTCCTTCGATGGGCTTGGGCATGAAGGTGGCGTAGATGCCGTGCTCCAGCGCCACCTCCTTCACCACGAGGCGGGCCGTCATCAGGTTGTCGGCCATGGTGAGGGCGTCGGTGTGCCGGAGGTCCAACTCGTGCTGGCTGGGGGAGACCTCGTGGTGCGATGACTCCACCGAGATGCTCATGGCCTCCAGCGCAGTGATGGTGTGGCGGCGGTACTCGCTGGCCACATCCAGAGGGGTGAGGTCGAAGTAGCCGCCGCGATCCAGCGCCTGCGGTTCCTCGCCCGCGTCGGCGAAGTAGAAGTACTCCAGTTCGGGCCCCACGTAGAAGGTGTAGCCCAGGGCGGCCGCCCGCTGCAGGTTGCGCTGCAGCACCGAGCGGGGATCTCCCTCGAAGGGCTCGCCGTCGGGCATCACGATGTTGCAGAACATACGGGCAACCGTCTCGGAGCCCTGCCAGGGGAGGGGCTGGAACGTGGTGGGATCGGGGCGGGCCAGCATGTCGGACTCCTGCACCCGCGAGAACCCCTCGATCGAGGAGCCGTCGAAATCCATGCCCTCCTCGAAGGCCGTTTCCAGTTCGGCCGGGGTGATGGCGAAGGATTTCAGGAATCCCAGCACGTCGGTGAACCACAGGCGGATGAAGCGGATGCCCCGCTCCTCCACGGTGCGCAGCACGTACTCTTCTTGCTTGCCCATGGGTTGTTAGGACCTCCCGGGCGTCATGGTAAGGCCGCGGCGAGCACGAGGGGCATTCGCTAGCGTCCGGGCCGCCGCTCCGAGACCAGGAGGAACACCATGGACGAGCAGGAACGCCGTGAGGCGGCGGTCAAGCGACTGAAGGCGAAGCGGGAGTTCTGGCAGCACCTGGTGGTCTACGTGCTGGTGAACGCCCTGCTGATCGTCGTCTGGTGGGTTACCGGCAACGGCGACTCCCATTTCTGGCCGCTGTGGCCGCTCCTTGGGTGGGGCATCGGCCTCGCCCTGCACGCTTGGGACACGTTCCGGCGGCCGATCAGCGAGGAGGCCATCCGCAAGGAGATGGAGAAGGGCGGGGCGTAGGGCCTGCTCCGCTCCCGTCAAGCAGTGATCCCCGCCGGGGGCGGGGATCACCTGTTTCTGCGCTCCGGCCACAAGCCGGCCTGCGATCTAGCCCTTGCTGCGCACCGGCAGGTTGAGGTTGCCGACGAACCGCTTCCAGGTGAACGGCTTGGCCGCTTCCTCGTGGCTGGGGGTGAACACCAGGGAGATGAGCACCGCCGCTACCAGGCAGGAGATCCCGGCGATGGTGTAGGCCAGGGGGAACTTCTCCAGGTCGCCCAACTGGCCGGCGAGGATGGGGAAGATGATCCCGCCGGCACCGTAGGAGAGGAACACGAAGGGGTAGTTCCGGCCCACGGTGTCGTTGCCGAACTTGTCGGCGGTGAAGGAGGGGAACAGGGCGAAGTTGCCTCCGAAGTTGAAGCCGATGAGCGTGGCACCCACGTACAGCCAGGCCTCGCTCTGTGCCATGGTCATGAACAGCAGCAGCACGACGCCCTGGGTGGACGTCAGGATGAAGAGGGAGGCCTTGCGGCCCAGGCGGTCGCTCAGTGCTCCCCAGACCAGGCGCCCGATGCCGTTGGCCAGGGCGAAGAACACCGCCGCGGCCGTTTCGGCAATCGCCTCGGCACGGTCCTCGGTGAGGCCGGAGCCCATGAGCTCGTCGACCGGGGCCAGCTTCATGACGCCGGTGGCCATGAGGCCCACGCCGGCCGAGGCCACGAACGTCAAGAAGATCAGATAGAACTGCGGGGTCCGCAGCATCTCCTTGGGGCTGAAGCCCGCCCCGCCGGCGGCCGTCTTCTCGGGAGGGGTGTAGCCGGCGGGAACCCAGCCGGCCGGCGGCATCTTCATGGTGGTGGCGCCCACCACGACCAGCGCGGCGAATATGCCGCCGTAGATGACGAAGGTCCAGCCGAGGCCGATGTTGTCCAGCAACTGGCCCCAGTTGCCGGCGAGCTTGATCCACAGCAGGGCGCCGAAACCGAAGCCGGCCACCGCGACTCCGCTAATCATGCCCTTGCGGTCGGGGAACCAGCGCATGCCTACGGCGATGGGCACCACGTAGCCGAAGCCGATGCCGGCGCCGCCGATGAAGCCGACTCCGAGGAGCACCACCCAGAAGCTGTCGCCCCCGCCGATGCCGGCGACGGCGTAGCCGGCTCCCAGCAGGATGCCCCCGATGGCGGCCAGGCGGAACGGGCCCCAGGTGGCCAGCTTGCGCCCGGCAAACACCATCACCAGGGCGAACATGGCCAGACCTACGGAGAAGACGATCTGCGTCTGCGCCTTGGACCACCCCGCGTCCTTCAATGGGGTGGTGAACACCGACCAGGCGTAGATGGCCCCCAGGGCCAATTGGATGAGGACGGCGCCGACCACCACGGGCCAGCGGCGCAACTTGGTTTCGGGCATGGCTCCCTCGCCGTGTCGACTCGAAAGTACGGGAGGTGACACTAGTCGGCCCAACCGGGGGCCCGGGCCGGCGGCGCCGGCCCGGGGCCTCTCCTCGGTTGTGCCTCCGGCTGGCTACATTCCGGGCCGCCGCGCCCGATCACGAGAGGGACGATGACCGCCGCCGTACAAGCCACCGGGTTGGTGAAGCGCTACAAGCAGGTGATCGCGCTCGACGGTCTCGACCTGCACGTGCCGGAAGGCACGGTGCTTGGGTTGCTGGGCCCCAACGGCGCCGGCAAGACCACCGCGGTGTCGATCCTGGCCACCCTGCTGCGGCCCGATGCGGGCTCGGCCACAGTCGCCGGGGCCGACGTGCTCAAGTCCCCGAGCAGGGTGCGCCGGCGGATCGGCCTGTCCGGGCAGTTCGCCGCGGTGGACGAGCACCTGACCGGCTTCGAGAACCTCGACATGATCGGGAGGCTCTACCGGCTGAGCCGGGAGGCCGCCCGGGTCCGGGCCCGGGAATTGCTCGACCGCTTCGACCTGGCCGACGCCGCCGACCGGCCGGTGAAGACCTACTCGGGGGGCATGCGCCGCCGTCTCGACCTCGCCGGGGCCATCGTCGCCGAGCCCCCGGTGCTGTTCCTCGATGAGCCCACCACGGGCCTCGACCCGCGCAGCCGCACCGAGATGTGGGGGGTGATCCGCGCGCTGGTCGGCAAGGGGACCACGCTGCTCCTCACCACCCAGTACTTGGAGGAAGCCGACCAGTTGGCCGACGACATCGTGGTCATCGACCACGGCCGGGAGATCGCCCACGGCACCGCGGATGAGTTGAAGGCCCGGGTGGGAGGCGAGAGGATCGAGTTGACCGTGACCTCGCTCGATGCCGTCGGCCCGGCTCGAGGGATCCTGGCCCGCTTCTGCGGCGGCGAGGACAGGGTCAAGCAGCGGTCGCGGACCCTGTCGGGCCCGATTTCGGGCGGCCCGCCCGTGTTCCGGGAGTTGCTGGCGGCCATCGAGGAGGCGGGCGTCGCCGTCTACGACGTCGGCATGCGGCGGCCCACCCTCGACGACGTGTTCCTGGCCCTCACCGGCCACGTGGCGGCGCCGTCGGAGGACGCGGACGCCGAAGAGGTGGCGCCGTGAACGCCGTGCTCCGCGGACTGCTCGAGAGTCACATCATCGCCAAGCGCAACGTGATCAAGATCAAGCGGGTGCCCGAGGTGCTCGTCTTCGTCTTGATCTCGCCGATCATGTTCGTGCTGCTGTTCGCCTACGTCTTCGGCAACTCGATCGCCATCGCCGGCGGCTCGTACCGCGAGTTCCTGATCGGCGGGATCTTCGCCCAGACGGTGGTGTTCGGTGCCACCTTCACCGGCGCAGGCCTGGCCGACGACATGCAGAAGGGGATCATGAACCGCTTCCGGTCGCTGCCCATGTCGCGGGCGGCGGTGCTGGTGGGGCGCACGGCGAGCGACGTGGTCTATAACGTGCTGTCGCTGGGCATCATGGCCCTGACCGGCCTGCTCGTCGGCTGGCGCATCCACACCAGCCCCTGGGAAGCCGCCTTCGGTTTTGCCCTCCTGCTCGCCTTCGCCTATGCCTTCTCCTGGGTGATGGCGTACGTCGGGCTGCTGGTGCCCAGCGTCGAGGTGATCAACAACGCCTCGTTCATCGTGATCTTCCCGTTGACGTTCATCGCCAACACCTTCGTGCCCTCGGAGAACCTGCCCGGTGTGCTGCGAGTCTTCGCCGAGTGGAATCCGGTGTCGGCGGTTACGCAGGCCGCCCGGGAGTTGTTCGGCAACATCCCGGCCGGCACCGCGGAGCCGACGGTGTGGCCGCTGCAGAACGCGGTGCTCTACACCGTCATCTGGATCCTGGTGATCATCGCCGTGTTCGCCCCGCTGGCGGTCAACCGCTTCCGCCGCCACCGGTAGATCCGGCGGCAGGGCCCCGGGGGCCCGGCGCCTCACCGCCGCTCGAAACACAGCGTTCACCATCCGGCAACCGCGAAGAAACCCGCCCGGGGTAGCAATATCGGGTTGCCCCGAGCGCGGAGGAGACATGGCCACGCCCGATGACGTGCTGAAGATGGTCAAAGACGGTGGGTACGAGTTCGTCGACCTGCGTTTCTGCGACCTGCCCGGCCAGGTGCAGCACACCACCATCCCCGCTTCGGGCCTCACCGCGGCATCGTTCGAGGAGGGCTTCGGGTTCGACGGGTCCTCCATCCGCGGCTTCCAGCAGATCCAGGAGTCGGACATGGTGCTGGCGCCCGACCCCGACGCTGCCTGGGCGGACCCCTTCCGGGAGGCCAAGACGCTGCTGCTCTACTGCTTCGTCAAGGACCCGCTCACCGGCCAGCCCTACGACAAGGACCCCCGGTTCGTGGCCAAGAAAGCTGAGGCTTTCCTCGCCGGCACCGGCGTGGCCGACCTTTCCTACTTCGGGCCCGAGGCGGAGTTCTACATCTTCGACTCCGCCCGCTTCGATCAGAACCAGCATTCGGGCTACTACTTCTTGGACTCCGAGGAGGGGGCCTGGAACTCGGGGGCCGAGGAGCCCGGGGGCAACAAGGCCTACAAGCCCGGCTACAAGGAGGGCTACTTCCCCGTCCCGCCCACCGACCACTTCGCCGACCTGCGGTCCGAGATGACGCGCCTGCTGCTCGAGGCCGGCATGGAGGTGGAGTTCCACCACCACGAGGTGGGCACCGCCGGCCAGTCGGAGATCGACATCCGCTTCGGCACGCTGCTGCAGACCGCCGACCGGGTGACCCTGTTCAAGTACCTGGTGAAGAACGCCGCCTGGCGGCGGGGCAAGACGGTGACCTTCATGCCCAAGCCGATCTTCCAGGACAATGGCTCGGGGATGCACGTGCACATGAGCCTGTGGACCGGGGGCAAGCCGCTCTTCTACGACGAGAAAGGCTACGGCGGCCTGTCGGACATGGCCCGGGCTTACATCGGCGGCCTGCTGGCCCATGCCCCGGCGATTCTGGGCTTTGCCGCTCCCACCACCAATTCCTACCGGCGCCTGGTGCCCGGGTACGAAGCCCCGGTGAACTTGGTCTACAGCCAGCGCAACCGGTCGGCGGCGGTGCGCATCCCGGTGCACTCGCTGAAGCCGGCTGCCAAGCGAATCGAGTTCCGCTGCCCCGACCCTTCGGCCAACCCGTACCTGGCGTTCGCCGCCCTGCTGCTGGCGGGCCTCGACGGGGTGACGCGCCGGCTCGACCCGGGGGCGCCGGTCGACAAGGACCTCTACGACCTGCCCC
>Ga0209164_1004989_pt1 | contig 11519 bp, 10 predicted proteins | sample MTBNYHSulfiMetaG_FD_187458 | JGI IMG/M metagenome (GOLD analysis project Ga0209164, IMG submission 187458) | Enrichment culture microbial communities from rom New York Harbor, USA that are MTBE-degrading - MTBE-NYH (New York Harbor Sulfidogenic)... | ecosystem: Environmental > Aquatic > Marine >... | reverse complement strand
CGCATCCACTCCTACGCCATCAGCCACCCCTGGCAGGCGAACTTCATCGAGGCCAAGTTCAACATCAGCCGGGTGCTCGACCTCCCCATCCTCTCGGTGGAGCGCTTCAGGGAGCGCACCGGGATGGCGGAGGCGCCGGGGACGTGACCCGGGCGCACCGGCAGAGGCTCTGCGCGCGGGCCGCTCGACGGCGGCCCGCGCCGAGGCCCCCGGCCCGCTCCCGCCGTCGCCACGACGAGCCTCTCCCCCGATCGTCGGCGACGGGCGCAGCCGCCCCTCCCCCTGGGGCGGCTGCGCCACCCCCGTCCATCGACCTACCGAGGAGGACAGTCGCGTGAGCGACCAGTACGCACCACTGAAGCAGGCGGTGATCGACGGCAACGCCGACCTCACGGGCGCCCTCGTGCAGGCCGCCCTCGCCCAGGGCGCCACGGCCAAGGAGATCCTCGAGGGCGCCCTGCTCCCCGGCATGGAGGTCGTCGGGCAGCGCATGAAGAGCGGTGAGTGCTTCATCCCCGAGGTCCTGCTGAGCGCCCGCGTCATGCAGGGTGCCCTCGACACCCTGAGGCCGATGCTCGCCGAGGGCGAGGGCGGCGGCTTGGGGACCGTGGTCATCGGCACCGTCGAGGGCGACCTCCACGACATCGGCAAGAACCTCGTCGGGATGATGCTCTCCGGGGCCGGCTTCGAGGTCGTCAACCTGGGCACCGGGGTGAGCCCGGCCCAGTTCGTCGCCGCGGCCAAGGAGAAGAAGGCGACGATCGTCGGCATGAGCGCCCTCCTCACGACGACGATCCCGCGCATGAAGGAGACCATCGACGCGCTCGCCGCCGAGGGCCTGCGGGACTCCGTCAAGGTGATGGTCGGCGGCGCCCCCGTGACCCAGGCCTTCGCCGAGGAGATCGGCGCCGACGGCTACGGCGCCAACGCCGGCGCCGCCGTGGAGCGCGCCAAGGCGCTGGTCAAGTGAGGCCGGCGGGTCCCGCCCCGGGGCGCATCGCGCCCCGCGTCAGCATGCTCACGGACGAGGCCTTCGCCTACGTCCACGCGCAGACGCTGGAGCTGCTCGCCTCCGTCGGCGTGCGCTACTCCAGCGTGCGGGCGCGTACCCTGCTGCGCGACGCCGGCGCCCTCGTGGACGACGAGAGCGCGATCGTGAGGATCCCCGCCGAGCTCGTCGACCGCGCGATCGCCTCCGCGCCCCACGACGTGCTGCTCGCCGCCCGCGACGGCGAGCACGACGCCCTTCTCGACCGCACGCGCACCTTCGTCGGGCACGACGGCATGGGAGCCATGACGCTCGACCACCGCACCGGTGAGCGGCGCCCGTCGACCGACCAGGACCTGTACGAGGCCTGCGTCCTGGCCGACGCCCTCGACGAGTTCGGTTTCTGCTGGTACGTGGCGACGCCGAACGACGCCCCTCCGGCGGTGCAGTCGCTGCAGGGCATCGCCACCATGCTGCGGGGCTCGGGCAAGCACGTCCAGGGCGACCTCAGCGACCCGCGGCTCGTACCCTACGCGCTCGAAGCGGCCGGCGCCGCGAGCCCCGGCGGCGTGTGGGACCCGGCGCGCCCGGTCTTCTCGATCGTGTACTGCCCCGTCTCGCCGCTGCAGCACGACGCCGACGCGCTCGACGCCGCCCTGCTGCTCGCCGAGAACGGCGTGCCGATCGTGGTCTACAGTCTCGCCCTGGCGGGAGCGACGGCGCCGGTGACCCTCGCCGGCACGATGGTGCAGACCAACGCCGAGATCCTCAGTGGTCTCGTCGCGCTGCAGCTCGCCGCTCCCGGCAGCCCGTTCATCTACGTGGGCAACTCGAGCATCCTCGACATGAAGACGTCGACGTACGGGGCCTGCGGGCCCGAGGCGCTGCTCTTCAACACCGCCCTCACCGAGATGGGGCACCGCTACGGGTTCCCTGTCCTCTCAGGGGGGCTGTCGAGCGACGCCAAGGAGCTCGGCGTGCAGTCGGGCTACGAGGGCGGCACCATGGCCCTCCTCACGACCCTCTCCCACGCCGACCTCTTCGTGGGCATGGGCATGCTCGACTCGGCCGGGTTCCTCTACCTGCCCAAGATCGTGCTCGACGCCGAGGTGGTCGCCCAGTGCGCGCACATCGCGCGCGGCGTGCAGCTGGACGACGAGAGCGTCATGCTCGACGTGTCGGCACGCGTCGGTCCGGGCGGCCACTTCCTCGCCGCGCGCGAGACGCGCTCGTTCCTGCGGCGCGGCGAGCACCACCAGCTCAAGGTGTTCCAGCGCGGCTCGTACGACACGTGGCGCGCGGACCCGGTGTCGGAGACCGACAGGGCCACGGCGGTGGTCGAGGAGGTCCTCGCCACGCACCGTCCGCCGGCCCTGCCGCCGGGCGCGGAGGAGCGCATGGCCGCGGCGGTCGCGGCGGCCGCGGAGGAGCTCGGCTAGAACGACCCCTCGAGCACGGCGAGCATCACGCCGGCCAGCGTGACGAGGGCGGCGGCGACTAAGCGCGGGCGCGCGCGCTCGCGCAGGGCGACGAAGCCGAAGGCGATGGCGAAGACCGGCGTCGTCGCCATGATCAGCATCGTCAGCACGGGCCCGATGCGCTCCACGCAGAGGTAGAAGAGGACGGTGACGACTGTCTCGAGCGCCCCGGTGAGCGCGATCAGGCGCACGACCGTACGGCGCCGCTCCGCTGACAGGGGGTGCGGCGTCAGCGGCGCGCGGCGGGCGAGGATGAGCAGGCCGATGATCGCCATGCCGAGCACCTGGCTCTCGATCATCATCGTCGCCGTCACGCGCCCGTAGGCCTCGCCCGCGAGGGCGATGAGGATGGGGCCGAGGCCCCACGCCGCGGCGGTGCCGACCGAGAGCGCGATCACGACGGCGCGGGGGGCGGCGGGGCCGGCGGCGGTCGCCGCCGGCCCCGCCGCCCCCCGCTCGAAGGCCGGACCGCCGAGGGCGTCGACGTTCACGTCGGGCTCGTCTTCCATCCAGCGCGAGATCAGCACCACCCCGGCCATCACGACGACGAGCCCGGCGAGTGTCGGCGCCCCGAGGGCCGCGCCCAGGATCGCCCAGGCGAAGAGCGCCGTCCACACGGGGTCGGTGCTCGCGACCGGCGCCACGACGCTCACCTTGCCCACGCGCAGCGCGGAGTAGTAGGCGGTGAACCCGATGAGCCAGGTGACGACCGACGAGACCCCGATGTACCCGGCGGCGGCCCAGTCCGTCCCGAAGCCGGGCGGCCACGCGTGGAAGAGGGTCAGCGAGACGGTCAGCAGCACGAGGCCGACCGCCGAGGCGCCGCGCAGGAAGAAGTTGAGCCCCAGCGGGGTGAGGTAGGCGAGCGAGCGTTTGTTGACGATCATGACGACCGCCCACAGGGCCGTCATGAGGGAGGCGGCCAGCGTCCAGGCCACGTACGTGCTCGAGATGACCGCACCTCCCGGTCGTGCCGCCGCCCTCGGATGGTCTCCGAATCCTACCGCAGGCGCGCGCGGCGGCCGGCCGTCGGGCGGCGAGCCGCGGCGGTGGCGACCCGCGGAGCCGTCCCTCGCCCGGGCGGCACAGGGTGGGCCGTCAGACCGCGCGGGGCCCCGCGCGCGACGACCGCAGCGGCGCGCCCCCCGCGGACGATATAATCCGGGCCGTTGCAGCGGGGGGAGGAGACGCATGAACACCAGTGTCGGCAGGACGGCGCTCGAGATCGTGGTCGGTGACATCACCGAGCTCGCCGTCGACGCCGTGGCGAACGCCGCGAACACCGAGCTCTGGATGGGCGCGGGAGTGGCCGGCGCCCTCAAGCGCGCCGGCGGCGACGAGGTCGAGCGCGAGGCCATGGCCCAGGGCCCCATCGCGCTCGGCGAGGCGGTCGCCACCCACGGCCACGACCTCAAGGCGCCGTGGGTGATCCACGCCGCCGTCATGGGCCCCGACCTGCAGACCGACGCCCGGGCGATCGCCGCCGCGACGGCGAGCGCGCTCGAGATGGCCGGCAGGGTGCGTGCCCGCTCGCTGGCGCTGCCCGCCTTCGGCACCGGCGTGGGCGGCTTCCCGCTCTACCAGGCCGCCAGCATCATGGTGGCCGAGACGGTGCGCTTCCTGCAGGCGCACCCGAAGACGAGCCTCCGTCACGTGATCTTCTCCGTCCACACCGACGCCGCCAGGGCGGCGTTCAAGCACGCCCTCGCCGGCAGCGCGCGCTTCAACCGCTGACCGCCGGCGCCGCCTGCGTCTCCGGCGGCGCCGTGGGGGGCGCGGCCGAGCCCCGGACCGCCTGGCTCGCCGCCGGCCGACCCCGCCCGTCAGGCGTCGCGGATCTCGGGCGTGGGCGGCCTCACGCGCTCGTCGGGCCGTCTCCCGTAGACCGTCTTGATGAGGAACGGCGACGTGAGGGTCGTGATGAGGACCATGCCGATGATGGCGGCGTAGACCTCGTCGCCCAGGGCCCCGGAGGCCAAGGCGATGCCGGCGACGACGATGCCGACCTCGCCGCGCGGGATCATCCCGACGCCCACCTCGCCCGCCACCCGCGCCCCTTCACGGCGCGCGCCCAGCCGCGCCCCGACGTACTTCGTCACCATCGCCACGGCGGTGAAGGCGAAGATCTCGAGGAGGACGGTCGGGTCGGCGAAGGCGCGCAGGTCGAGGTAGCTCCCGATGAGCACGAAGAAGAAGGGCTGGAAGAACCACGCCAGCGGCTCCACCGTCTCCTCGACCGCGGTGTGCTGCTTGAGCTCGGCGACGACGAGGCCGGCGAGGAAGGCGCCGACGATGGCCGCGAGGCCGATGTACTCGGCGAGCAGCGAGAGCCCCAGCATGAAGACGACGGCGACCTCGAAGACGAGCGTCGCCGAGAGACGCGAGGCCAGCCCGGTGAGGCGGGCGATGAGGCGCGGCCCCAGCAGGCCGATGCCGACGACGTAGGCGACGGCCTCCACCACGAGCAGCGAGAACTCGAGCCAGTTGCTGCCGCCGAGGGCGTACGCCGTGACGATGCTGAGGACGATGAGGCCGAGGACGTCGTCGAGCACGGCGGCGCCGAGGATGATGCTCACCGACTTGCGGCGCTCGTAGCCCAGGTCGCGGAGGACGCGGATCGTGATGCCGACCGAGGTCGCGAGGAGCGCCGTGGCGACGAAGAGCGTCTCGTTCGTGTCGAAGCCGAAGAGCGGACCCATGGCGAGGCCGCCGGCGAACGGCAGCACGGCGCCGAGCACGGCCACGAGCGCCGCCGAAACCTTGGTGCGGGTGAGCTCGGCCATGTGGGTCTCGAGACCGGCCATGAAGAGCAGCAGGATGACCCCGAGCTCGGCGAGCACGTCGAGGAACTCGGTGTGCTTCACGACGTTCAGCAGGTAGGGCCCGAGGAGGGCGCCCACGAGCAGCTCGCCGATGACGGCGGGCTGGCCGAGGCGGGCGAAGACGCGCCCCATGAGGCGGGCCGCCGCGAAGGCGATGAAGATCTGCAGGAGGATCTCGGTCAGCGCGGCGTCCTTTCGTGGGACGCGGGTCCGGTGCGGTGTAAATTCCATGGCATGGATGAGGTGTCGGGCGCAAGTGCGGGGCCCGCGGCGCGGGGGAGTCTGACCGACGTGGGCGGCCTCGCGGTCGGTCACTGGACCGACCGCGAGGCCGCGACCGGCTGCACCGTCGTGCTCTGCGGCGAGGGCGCGGTCGGCGGCGTCGCCGTGCGCGGCGCCGCCCCCGGCACGCGCGAGACCGACCTCCTCGACCCCGTGAACGCCGTGCAGCGCGTCAACGCCGTCCTGCTGACCGGCGGCAGCGCCTTCGGGCTCGACGCCGCCGGCGGGGTCATGCGCTGGCTCGAGGAGCGCGAGCTCGGCTGCGACGTCGGCCTGTGCCGCGTGCCGATCGTGACGGGCGCCGTGCTCTTCGACCTCGCGGTCGGGCACGGCGACGTGCGTCCCGGCTCCGACGAGGGCTACGCCGCCTGCGCGGCGGCGAGCACGGGACCGGTCGTCGAGGGCTCCGTCGGCGCCGGCGCCGGGGCCACGATCGGCAAGCTGTACGGCGTCGCCTCGGCGACGAAGGGAGGGGTCGGCGGCGACGCCGTCCGCCTCGGCGGCGGCGCGGTCGTCGCCGCGCTCGCGGTCGTCAACGCGTTCGGCAACGTCCGCGACCCCGCGAGCGGCCGCGTCCTCGCCGGGGCGCGCGGCGCCGACGGCGGCTTCGTGGACATGACCGCCTGGCTCGCCGCCCACGACGAGGACGTCGCCGACCGCGGGCGGGCGACCAGGTCGCTGTGGCCGGAGCGCGAGGCGCCGGGCGGCGCCGGCTCCGCCGGGCCGGCGCCGCCCGGCGCCTCGACGACCCTCGTCGTCGTGGCCACCGACGCCGTCCTCGACAAGGCCGGGGCGACGGCGGTGGCGGGGATGGCCCACGACGGCATCGCCCGGGTCGTCGACCCGTGCCACACGCAGCGCGACGGCGACACGGTCTTCGCGCTGGCGACCGGCACGACGGGCCGCGAGACCGACGTCTCCGTGCTCGGCGCCGTGGCCGCGCGTGTGGTCGCCGCGGCCATCGTGCGCGCCGCCCTCGCCGCCACGTCGCTCGCCGGCGTCCCGGCCCACCGCGATCTGAAGACCACGATCGACGGCCCCGCCGGGGCGATGACCCGCGACCCCTCGAAGCCATGAACGGTCCCGACCTGCTCTACCTGACCCGGGCCGAGATCGAGGGCCTCGGCGTCGGCCCCGCCGAGGTCGTCGACGCGCTCGACGCCGGCCTGCGCGAGAAGGGCCGCGGCGACGTGGTCATGCCGCCGAAGACCTCGCTGCTCGGGCCCGACCGCGCCTTCTGCCAGGCGCTGGCGGCGTGGTCGCCGGCCTCGGGCGCTCTCGGCGTCAAGTGGGTCACCATCTTCCCCTCCAACACCGACCGGGGCCTGCCCGTCGTCGGCGGCCTCGTCGTGCTGAGCGACGCGACCACCGGCCTGCCGCAAGCGATCCTCGACGGCGCGGTCGTCACGGCCTGGCGCACCGGCGCCAGCGCGGCGCTCGCGGCGCGCTACCTCGCCCGCCCGGACGCCAACTGCATCGGCCTCCTCGGCTGCGGTGTCCAGGGGCGGGCGAGCGTCGAGGCCCTGGCCGCGGAGCTGCCCGGCCTGGGCGCCGTGCGCTGCCATGACTCGGTCCCGGCGGCCGCGGAGGCGTTTGCCGAGCACGCGGCCGCGCGCCTCCCCGGCGTCGAGGTCGTGCTCTGCGAGGAGCCGCAGGACGTCACCCGGGGCGCAGGGGTGGTCGTCACCGCCATCACCATGGCCGAGGGCGTTTCGCCGCCGCTCGGCGCGGGCCGTCTCGAGGCCGGGGCGCTGGCGGTGTCGATCGACTACGACGCCGCCTGGAGCCCGGCGGCGATGGCCGAGTGCGACAGGTTCTTCTGCGACGACACCGCCCAGGTGCTCGCGACCAGGGCGCACGGTCCGCGCCTGCAGGAGATCCCCGGGAGCATCGCCGGCGACCTCGGCGAGCTGGCCGCGGGCCTCGTCGGCGGCCGCCGCGACGCCGGCGAGCGCCTCTTCTGCATGAATCTCGGGCTCGCCGTCGAGGACGTCGTCACGGCGCGCCTCATCGTCGCCCGCGCCCGCGCGCGCGGCGTCGGCACCGTGCTGCCCGTCTGAGCAGCGGCATCGGGAGGGAGCGGCCGCCGCGGCGGCCGGTTTCACGCGCGGCCGCGGCCGCCTCGGTCAGCGGAGCGCCGGGGCCCGGTCGTCGAGCGCGCGCAGCAGCCCGAAGCACCCGGTGAGCATCATGTCGCCGTGCGGCGCCGCGAACTCGAACGGCAGGGGCGAGCCCTCGAGCAGGGCGCGGCGCGGCCCCGTCGCGATGAGCGGCAGCCCGCCGGGCACGGGCTCCCCGAGGACGGCGCCGTGCCCTCCGTCCCCGCGCACCTCGTCGCCGTCGAGCTCGCCGGCGAGGAAGCGGCGCAGGTACTCGACGAGCGCGGGGCCGTCGAGCAGACCGGTGTGGTGCTCGAACACCCCGGCGAGGCGCCCCTCGCGGGCGACGACGCACACCGTGTGCCCGTTGCCGACGTTGACGAGGACGGCGTCGCCGCGGCCCTGAGGGAGGACGCCGTAGAGCGCCGCCGGGCCGGTGTCGGCGACGAGCGGGCGGGCGAGGCCCTCGCCCGCGCCCCCGTCGCCCACGCGCTCGGACCCCGCGTCCGCGCCGGCCTCCGCCGCCGGCCCCGCGAGCCGCGCGAGCCGCCGCGCGGCGTCGAGCGCCGCGCGCAGCCGCGTGAGCCGCGCGGGGAGCGTCGTCTCGTCGTAGAAGAGCTCGGCCAGCCGCCGCCGCTCGCGGACGGCGCGCTCCCAGAACGAGAAGCGCAGGACGCGGTTCGAGCCCGTCGGGCTGTAGCCGTGGTCCTGGACGGCGACCGCCACGGCCGTGACCCCGAGCTCCACGCCGAGCCTGCCGAGGGCCTCGACGAGCCCCTCGGGGTCGAGGTCGCCGGAGCGCACCTCGACCACGTCGGCGCCGCCGGTCGCGAGCAGCGCGGCCGCCTCGTCCTCGCCGACCACGTGCACGCCGAGGCGCCGTGTCTCGTCGGGGTCGTCGGCGAAGGTGAGCACGGCCTCATCGGTCGCGACGAACGTGGCGCCCGCCCGCAGGTGGCGCTTCATCGCCGACGCCGAGGCGCCGCCGCCCATGACCGGCCCGCGGAAGACGACGGTCGCGCCGCGGGCCGTGGCGGCGGCGATGCGTCGCCCGGCGACCACGGTCGCCGACGGCACGACGAGTTTGTACGCGTTCTCGAGTGGCTCGCCCTCGCGGGTCAGGAGGACGTCGGTCGTGCCGGCGCCGACGTCGACGCACAGCGCGCCACCTGCGGCGGGTGCGCGCCCGCGCAGCGCCCCAGTGGCGCGCGACGGTCCGGCGTCGCGCTGCGCCCCAGTGTCGCGCGGCACCCCCCTGTGGCGTGCCGCCCCCGTGTCGTCGGGCGCCGCCGCGTGGCGCGCCGCCGCGCCGCCGCGGCGCGCGACGCCCGGCGCCTCGTCCGTCACGCGGGGCGCCCCGTCGGGCGCCGCGCCGGCGGGCTGAACCGCAGCTTCCAGACGTTCTTCATCGCCTCGACGACGATGTCGTTGGTCATCTTCGACTGGCCCACCCTGCGGTCCACGAACACGATCGGCAGCTCGACGATGCGGAAGCCGAGCTGATGGGCGCGGTACGTGAGCTCGATCTGGAAGCCGTAGCCCCGCGTGTCGACGGCGTCGAGGTCGAGCGTCTCGAGCACCTCGCGGCGGAAGCACTTGTAGCCGCCGGTGAGGTCGTGGTAGGGCAGGCCCAGGATGGTCTGCGCGTAGAGGCAGCCCCCGCGGCTGATCACCTTGCGCGGGAGCTTCCAGTTCTCCACCCCGCCCCCGTGCACGTAGCGCGAGCCGAGGACGATGTCGGCGCCGCGGTCGACGAGGCGCAGGAAGTCGGGGATGTAGCTGGCGTCGTGGGAGAGGTCGGCGTCCATCTCGAAGACGCGCTGCGCGCCCATGGCCAGGGCGTGACGGAACCCGTCGATGTAGGCCCGCCCGAGACCCTCCTTGCCGGGCCGGTGCAGGACCGAGACCTCGGGCACCTCGCCGGCGAGCTCGTCGGCGAGCTGCCCGGTGCCGTCGGGCGAGTCGTCGTCGACGATCAGCGTGTGCAACGGCAGACCGTAGCCGTCGGCGACCTCGCGGATGCGGGCCACCGCGTGCCGCAGGTTGGGACGTTCGTTGTAGGTGGGGAGGACGATGACGTTCACAGGCACAGTATAGCGGGCCCGGGCGGCTGACCGACACGGGCCCGGGCGGCTGAACGACACGGGCCGGAGCGGCCGGCCGGGGCGGGCCCGGGTCGGTGGCCGGAGGGGGTCCGGGCAGACGCCCCGATGCGGCTCTCCAGCGCCGTGCGAGGGCGCCCCGCGGCGGCCCTCCAGCGCCGTGCGAGGGCGCCCCGCGGCGGCCCTCCAGCGCCGCCCGAGGCTGCCCTGAGGCGGCGCTCGAGGGGGCCGCCGCCGGTCCTCCGCCGGCAGTCCTCGCGGGAAGACTCTCACCTTCGACCTGACAGTGAGACATTTCTTCCGCCGGATCGCAGAAGGGGGGTTGCGTGAGAGGCCGAATGGACTATATTGATGTCCCTACTCGCCGGGGGCACCACATATTGTGGTCGTGGCGAGTCCGCTGCTGGGTGAGGTCCGATGCGCTGTCCCTACTGTGGAAGCGACGAGAGCCGTGTCGTCGACTCCCGTGACTCCGAGTCCGGCGACGCCGTGCGGCGTCGCCGGGAGTGCTTCGCCTGCGGGCGGCGCTACACGACGTACGAGCGCGTCGAAGACGTCCCGCTCGTGGTGGTGAAGCGCGACGGCCGCGAGGAGCTGTTCGCGCGGGCCAAGCTGCTCAACGGGCTGCTGCGCGCCTGCGAGAAGAGGGCCGTCGACCGCGAGCGCCTCGAGCACGCGGTCGACGAGATCGAGACCGAGCTGCGCCAGGGTGGGCGCGACAGGGTGGGCACGCAGGAGGTGGGCGAACGCGCCCTGCGTGCCCTGCGCGAGATCGACAAGGTCGCGTACGTGCGCTTCGCCTCGGTGTACCGGCAGTTCGACGACCTCGAGGAGTTCCAGCGTGAGCTCGCCCGTCTGGAGGAGACGGGCGCCGACCCCCTCCCGGGGGAGGAGCCGCTGCCGGGCCTCGAGGCGACCGGGCTCGACGGCGAGCTCGAGGCGCTCGTCGCTGGGCGCCGCCGCAACGTGACACGACCGACTCCCTGACGGGGACAAGAGGAAAGAGGGGCAGACGAGACATGGCCGACGCAGTGATCGAACTCACGCCCAACGCGCTGCGCGTGTTGCAGCGGCGGTACCTCAAGAAGGGGGAGAACGGGGAGCTCCTCGAGACCCCGGAGGAGATGTTCGGCCGCGTCGCGCACGCGGTCGCCCAAGCCGAACGGCTCTACAACCCCGCGGCGCCGGTCGAGGAGTGGGAGGAGACCTTCTACGCGCTCATGACCGGCCTCGAGTTCCTGCCCAACAGCCCCACGCTCATGAACGCCGGCCGCGAGCTCGGCCAGCTCTCGGCCTGCTTCGTCCTCCCCGTCGGCGACTCGATGGACTCCATCTTCGAGGCGGTCAAGAACACCGCCCTCATCCACAAGAGCGGCGGCGGCACGGGCTTCAGCTTCTCGCGCGTGCGCCCCAAGAACGACCTCGTCCTCAGCACCAAGGGCGTCTCCTCGGGGCCGCTCTCCTTCATGAGCGTGTTCGACGCCGCCACCGAGACCATCAAGCAGGGCGGCACGCGCCGCGGCGCCAACATGGGCATCATGCGCGTCGACCACCCCGACATCCTCGACTTCGTCACCGCCAAGCAGGACGACGCCAAGCTCAACAACTTCAACATCTCGGTCGCCGTCACCGACTCCTTCATGCGCGCCGTCGACAACGACGAGGAGTACCCGCTCGTCAACCCGCGCTCGGGCGAGGTGGTGAAGCGGCTCAACGCGCGCAAGGTCTTCAAGACCATGGTCACCCTG
>Ga0209164_1004985_pt1 | contig 11524 bp, 11 predicted proteins | sample MTBNYHSulfiMetaG_FD_187458 | JGI IMG/M metagenome (GOLD analysis project Ga0209164, IMG submission 187458) | Enrichment culture microbial communities from rom New York Harbor, USA that are MTBE-degrading - MTBE-NYH (New York Harbor Sulfidogenic)... | ecosystem: Environmental > Aquatic > Marine >... | reverse complement strand
AAGATATAGATAGGTCATGTGGGCCTTTATTTCAAACAGGAAATTCCGATTGATTTTGCGTTTGGCCCGGGAAAAACCGATTGAGCCCCACTAAGAATGTCAAGGCGGGGCCCGCTATTAGGGAAGGATGTGTCAGCGTATCTGCCCGGGGAGTTCTTCGCGGTTGGAAGGAGAAAGGAGGAAGTCGACAAAAGCCTTGCAGGGAGGAGAGGTGGTCCTCCGTCGGTCTTTGATGAGAAAGAAGCGTCGAGACATCCGGAGTCCTCCTACCCTCAAGGGCTTGAGGATTCCGGCCCTGATTTCCGTATCCAATGCCAGAGACGACAGGATCGAGACACCCAGCCCCGCCTTTATACCCTCTTTTACCGCGGTGGAGGTGCCGAAACGAGCGACAATGTGGAAGGACCCGATTCCTTGATCCCCGGCTGACCGGAGATACTCCTCAACCATTTGCAGCGTTCCCGATCCCGATTCCCTGGCTATATAGGGCTCCTTGGAAAGTTCCTGCAGGGAGACCGTCTTTCTCGATGCCCAGGCATGGGAGGCAGGAACGGCGAGCACAAGCTCATCGCTCCAGAGCTCGTTGCTGATCAGCGTTTTGTTCGAACTCTTCGAACCGATCACGCCGAACTCGAACCGTCCCTCCAGAACCAGCTTCTCGATATCATGGGAATCGCCGATGGTGAGGGAGACCGTGACATCGGGGTACCGTTCGCAGAAACGTCCTATTATGCTCGGGAGGATATATTCGCCCGGGATGGTGCTGCAACCGAGGTCGATTGTGCCTTTCCTGACACCCAGGAAATCTCTTATTTCGAGAGATACCGTGCGCTTCATGTCCAGAAGAGCGAGAGTACGTTTATAGACCATTTCCCCGAGTTTTGTGGGTACCACCCGCCTTCCCAGACGATCCAGAAGTTTCGCCCCCACCGCATTTTCGAGAGTGGCTATGCGCTCACTCACGGAAGCCTGCGCAAGGTGCACCTCTTCCCCCGCCTTTGAAAAGCTTCCCAGCTCCACGACCTTTTGAAATATCTCAAGCTGGCGGAGGTCGAAATCAACGGACTGTGCAGGGGCAGGTGCTGCCTTTTTCACTGAGGATCCTGTCATCGGTTTATTTGTCACCGGTCCTTTGTCAGTCGCCACTTTCTGATCCTTGGGCCTTGAGCCGTGCGCCTTGCGCCGCGCTCACAGGTATTCAAACCACATGCTTCCAACCTGGTCGAAATTTGCCCGAACTTTTCGGCCCCCCGAAATCCAGTCACCATGGCCGGGGAGGACGTGTTCCACATCGAGCCGAGAAAGACGCAGAATGCTCGTCTTGAGATCTTTGCCGTTACCTCCGGGCAGATCCGTCCTTCCAAGACCTTGATGGAAGATGACATCCCCCGAGAAAAGCGCTTTTTTCTCGGGCCAATAAAGGCATATGGACCCCGGCGAGTGGCCCGGGGTGTGCAAAACCTGAAATGTCTTATCGCCGACCCGGAGTTCCCCTTCCTGAAGCAGGAAAGAAGGCTGAAAATCCAGGAGTCCCATGGCGGCGCAGAAGTCCATCTCTGCTTTGTTCATGGCGATCAGGGCGGGCAGCCGGGAGAAAAGACGGACCGCTTCCATGTGGTCCGGGTGGCAGTGGGTAACCACGACAAGGTCAATGTCGTCAGGGCGAAAGGACAGCGCTGCAAGACCATCCGTCACGTGCCCGAACAGATGAGCATGTCCCGGATCAATGAGTATTTTCATATTGCCGTCGATCAGATAGGCATTTGAATTGTTGGCCCTGTAATCTGTCCACAGGAAGCCATGGAGGTTATCCGTTATCTTCATGCGCGGACCAGGTCACCGGGGATCGAGTGCGGAAGGGAGCGGGCTACGCTCTATGTGCTTCATCCATTCTAAGAACATCCTTTAAAGAGGTCTCCTTGAAATGCTTCATCATCAAGCCCAGAGCTTTTCCCCAGACCGGTCTTACAGGGCAGGTGGCCACATTGTCGCAAATGTCTTCAAACTTGAGGCAATCAACGAAGGTGAATTTTGATTCAAGCAATTCAAGGAGCTCCCACAGGCTGATTTTTTCCGGCGCCTTGGCAAGCATGTGTCCGCCCTTAGGGCCCCTTACGCTGCTAATCAGTTTAGCTTTCTTGAGCGGGATGACAAGCTGTTCGAGGTACTTGATGGGTATATTCTGGTTTTTCGAAATCTGGGACATGCTCACCGGTCCTTGACCGTAGCGCTTCGTCAGTTCGATCATGAGCCTTGTTCCATAACGTCCTCTGGTGGATAGTTTCATAGAGCCTCGCGTCTGTGTGTTTGCAGGAAAACCCCGGACGATCTTTTTCCTTTCCGGCCTTCGAAAAATTACACTATGCAGGTATGGTTAAAATGTCAAGGATTTTGGGACTCCCGGTGTTGACAAAGACAAGTGAGAGAGTAATCTGTGACACACCGAAAAGGCGGAGGAGCAAGAATGAAGGATCTACCGATTCAAGGGGATGCATCATGCTCAGAGACATGCGGAAAGGCTCAGGTTCCTTCGGAGGAGGAAATTCTTATCCTCAACGCCATGCGCCTGGTCAAGGAAAGGGTGAGGCAAATTCGAGACAGATTGTCAGAAATATCTTCTTCCCCCGGGGGTGAAAACGAAACAGGGGGGAAGGCGTGGCTGGAAGAGGAGATGAAAAGGCTCAAGTTGAAATGGGAAGACCTGGAGCGGGATCGCAGGAAGGCGGCTCATGAACGGATGGTGCTGCTCGGCCACGAAGAACCGGGCGGCGAAGGCTGACAGGAGTGGCAGGGGACAAATTGACATCCGTGCTCGATGGGCTGTATCCTCTTGGCGTGAATCGATTTCCCTGCAAAAAGGAGGCATTGCGATGGCTTTGAGGGTTCCGATTTGTTTTGTCGGACTTGCATTTCTGATCTTGACGGCCGGGTCGGCGATCTCTTCCGCTACAGAGGAACAGGGGCGGGTCGAGACGATGCAGGAAAGCGTCAGCGAGGCTATTGAAAAAAGCTACAGGCTCAAGGCGCGGCAGGAACGGACGGAGCAGGCCGAGTTTGCCAGGAAACAGGCAAGGGCGGATTTTTTCCCCAAGTTGAGTACAAATTACAGCTATAACCGGCTGAGCGAAGCCAGGGTTTTCAGATCGACCCTTGCTCTTGACGCCGACATTGCGATAAGCACCCGGGACAATTATCGATGGTCCGGTCTCGTGAGGCAGCCTATTTTCACAGGCTTCGCGCTGACCAGCACTTACCGGTTAGCGGAACTGGGGGTCGATCAAACCGAACTGGAATTTGAACTGGAGAAGCTGGAGCTGGCTCTTCAGGTCAAGGGAGCCTATCTTGACGTCCTTGCCGCGGACAAGGCTGTGCTGGTGGCGGAGCAGGATGTGAAAACGAGAGACTGGACGGTGAAAGTGGCGCGCAACTTCTTCGAAGTGGGAATGATACCGATCAATGACGTTCTGAGGGCTGAGGTAGAACTCGCTAACGCCGAACAGGGTCTGGTCCGGGCGACGAATGCGGCGCAGGGTGCCCGGGCGCGGTTCAATACTACCCTGGCCAGACCCATTATTTCCCCGGTCGAACTGGAAGATATTCTTACCCACAGGGCGATCAAAGGCGAGTACGAGAGCTATCTGGAGAGGGCCCTGGCCAATCGACCGGAGATAAAGATCCTCGATGTCAACATTCTTCAGACCGGCCAGCGTATCCGGGTGGCGAAGAGCAGGTACTATCCCGAACTAAACCTGACTTACGAATATATAATGGAAGGTGATGATCCTTCGGTATCCGGCAGTCCGTTTCACGAAACCAACAGATGGGAGGCTCTGGTCGTTTTGTCTTGGACCTTTTGGGAGTGGGGGAAGACTTACTATGCCGGAAGGGAGCAGGAAAGCGTCATGCGGGAGTTGATCCAGACCAAGTCGGATGTGGAAGACGGCATCCGTCTAGAGGTCAAGGACGCGGTCCTGGGGCTTGAGACGGCCGAAAGAAACATCCCTACAACTCAGAAGGCGGTGGCCCAAGGCGAAGAAAACCTGAGGGTGAACGAGGAAAGGTACAAAGCGCAGGTCACGACCATCGCGGAATTGCTGGATGCCCAGACCCTTCTCGCCCAGGCCAGGTTGAACCACTATCGCGCTCTTTATGATCACAACCTGGCAAGGGCCCGTCTCGAACGTGCCATGGGCGAGTATTAAAAGCGGTGTGTGTCGTGTGTTGTGAGAGGTCAGTTGACTTGAGGCGCCGGAGGTGCCTGACGACAAACAACAAACGAACGACGACGGACAAGGTTCATGATCCAGCTTTTCCATGTCTCCAAATACTTTGGTGCCAATGCCGCACTCAAGGCCGTGAGCACGAGAATCCGCAAAGGAGAATTCGTTTTTATCACAGGACCCAGCGGCGCGGGGAAAACAACACTTCTAAGGCTCATGTTCGGTGCGGAACAGCCAACCGAGGGGCAAATTCTCATAAACGGCATAAACCTGAGCAGAGTGGCCGGAAGCAGGCTCGATCTTCTGAGAAGAAAAATCGGCTTCGTTTTTCAAGACTTCAAGCTGTTGAACCGACGAACCGTATTCCAGAACGTGGCTCTTGCTTCGGAGGTGACCGGCGAAAAATGGACGACTACCAGGAAAAAAACCCGCCAGCTCCTGAGGGCCGTGGGACTCGCTCCGAAGGAGCAGGCGCATCCTCTGGAGCTTTCCGGGGGAGAGCAGCAGCGGGTGGCGATTGCCAGAGCGATGATCAATGATCCCTTGATTCTGCTCGCCGACGAGCCGACGGGCAATCTAGATCCCGAAATCACCAGGGACATCATGATCCTGTTTCGAAGCATCAATCTGCGAGGAACAACGGTGGTAATCGCGACCCACAACAAAGAACTCCTTAGAAACACGGACCAAAGGATCATGTTTCTGCAAAACGGAGCGATCCACGAATAAGAACCTATGGGGAAACTGAGGATCTGGGTATATTACTTTAAGAATGCCTTCGCGAGCATTCGGGGCAATCGACTCATTTATTTGATCAGCACGGGCACCATCTCGATTTCGCTCCTCCTCTTCGGCGCATTCGTCCTCCTGTCCGTGAATTTCAGCAACTGGGTTCAGAGCTGGGAGAAATCCCTCTCCATGTCCGTATATCTTAAGGACGGGGTGGACGAACAAAAGAAGGAAAAAATCAGAGGGTCGATAGAGAACCTTCCGGGCGTCGAGATCAAGGCTTTCATCTCCAAAGAAAGAGCCCTGAGAGACTTGGAGGAGACTCTGGGTACCCAATCCGGCCTTCTTGCGGGTCTGACCAGGAATCCTCTGCCTGCGTCCTACGAGGTCGTCTTCAGAAATGAAGACCTTGGCCGCGAAGATCTGAAAAACATCAAGGCGTCCCTGGAAAGACTGGAGGGGGTGGATGAGGTCCAGTACAGTGAGCAATGGATGGAGCAACTCGAGGGAATGGTCTACATGACCAGGATCATCGGCTTCATCGTGGGAGGGCTCCTTTGTGTAGCCGTCTTGTTCATAGTGACAAACACTATTAAGCTCGCAATCTATTCGCGCCGGGATGAAATCGAAATCTATAAGCTCGTGGGGGCAACCGATTGGTTTGTCAAGACGCCTCTCCTCATTGAAGGAGCGATCCAGGGCATCTTCGGCGCTTTGATAGCTTTGTCCATACTTTTCGTTGCATACTCCCTCTTGACCGTCAGGTCCGTACGTCTTTTCGGCCTGCCGGTGATGGATATCGTTTTCATGAATATAGGGCATGCGCTCCTCATTCTCGCCTTGGGGTTCGTCCTTGGTTTGCTGGGAAGTTTTGTCGCCATCGGAAGATTCTTCAGGTTCTGAAGGGAATCCGCAGAGCGGAGATCTGCACATGAAGAGTTCGATCAACCTCCATTTGATTCTTTTTGCCATGCCGGCCGTCCTTTTCTGTGCTTCTGCCGCATGGGGGAACCAAAGCCGGGTCGGAGAAGATCAAATCGAGAGGATTGAAGAGGTTCTGTCCAGGGAAAGGGAGCAGTTTGTTAAGTTCATAGAAAAGGAGCAGGAACTGCTGAAGAATCTCGCCCTTCTCGAAAAGGAAATCGACAACAAGCGCAGAGGCTTGAAGGAACTCGAAGAGAGCGCGTCCCGCATAAGGAGAGAACTCGACGATGGGCAAGCTGAACTTGCTCGACTGGAGAACGCGCTGAAAGAGGCGGAAGGACGCTTAGGCCGTCGTCTGGATGCCTTCTACCGCAATGCGAAAAGGGGATACGCCAGGCTTTTCACCACCGCCAAGGGTATGGACACGCTGAGAAAGAGAATCAAGTACTTGCGAACGATCATGAGCGATGATCTGGGTCTGATGCACACCATGGCGGCTCTGCAGCATGAGTACAGAGCGGAAATCTCCGGTGTGAAAGCCAAACTGGCAGAACTGGATCGGCTTCAAAAGACGGAGAGCAGCCGCATGAAGGCTTTGAAAGAGGACATCGACCGCCGCGTTGTGCTGCTCATGAAAATACACAGAGAAAAGGAGTTCTACGAGACGGCGGTGAAGGAGCTGCAACTGGCCGCGCGGAACCTGAAAGAGACCCTCGTGAGCCTTGAAAGGAAGGGGGAGGAGAAACCCGTTCCCCTTTCCGGTCTTTTCGAGGAATCCAAAGGAAGGCTTCCCCTGCCGCTCCAGGGAAAGATCATAAAGCCTGGGGGCCTGAATGGATTGAAGGGCATATTTATCGAGGCGCCTTGCGGTACGGAGGTCAAAGCCGTTTTTCCCGGAAGGGTAGATTTCTCGGGGCCCCTGAAGGGTTACGGCGAGGTGATCGTGATTAATCACGGGTCCCGCTACTTTACGGTTTCGGCCCAGTTGGCGGAGAGAGCCAGGAAGGAGGGAGAGAGCGTGGGTGCAGGGGATGTGATCGGCTCCGTGTGCCAAACCGATTCCTTGGAAGGAACGAGACTCTATTTCGAATTAAGAATGGGCTACGGCAATCTCGATCCCTTGAAGTGGTTAAAAGTTAATTGACCACGCCCGACCGGGTAGGGTATGATTATTCCAGAGTATTTGGAGGGAATAGGAGCAAGATCATGAGGGTAAGTAATAAGAAATTGTTTGTCGGGCTCTTCCTTCTGTGTCTGGCGGCGGGAGTCATAATCTTTGTCAATGGCAGCCCTCGGCCGGTTACGGCCGGAACAGGGGAGGTTTACAAGAGCGTCGAGCTTTTCACGGAAGTTCTACGTCAGATCGAAAAGAGTTATGTCGAACCGCAGGACACGGAGAAACTCATCCAGGGTGCCATCAAGGGAATGGTTCAGAGCCTCGACCCCCATTCATCCTTCTTGACCAGGGAAGAACACCAGGAACTGCTCATAGAAACAAAGGGGAGCTTCTCGGGAGTCGGGATCGAAATTACGATTCGGGATAATTTCCTTACCGTGGTCTCACCGATTGAAGGCACACCTGCCTACAAGGCCGGAATTCAGGCGGGAGACAAGATCATCAAGATAGACGGCAAGCTTACCGCAGACATGACGCTTCCCGAGGCGGTGAAGGGCATCAGGGGAGAGAAGGGCACCAAGGTCAATCTCACGATTATGCGAGAAGGAGCGGACAAGCCCCTTGAATTTACCGTGACTCGCGATCTGATTCCCATCAAGAGCGTGCGAAGCTTCCTTCTGACCCCGGACATCGCCTACGTACGCATCAGCAATTTCCAGAGCAAGACATCCCGTGATTTGTCTACGGCCCTGGAGACAATCGAAACAAAGGCTGGGCTGCGTGGACTGGTGCTGGATTTGAGGAATAATCCGGGGGGTCTTCTTTCTCAGGCTATCGAGGTTTCCGATCTGTTTATCGACTCGGGAGTCATCGTGAGCACCAAGGGCAGAGACTCCTCCCAGGACCTGCACGCCACCGCGCACCAGGAGAGATCGGAAAGAGACTACCCGATCATAGTTCTGGTCAACGGCGGTAGCGCCAGCGCAGCAGAGATCGTTGCCGGCGCTTTGCAGGACAACAGGCGTGCCGTCGTCTTGGGAACGAAGACCTTCGGAAAAGGATCGGTCCAGACGATCATTCCCCTGAGCGACGGTTCCGGACTCCGCCTGACAACGGCGGTGTATTACACTCCGAACGGTCGTTCGATTCAGGCCAGCGGGATTTCTCCGGATATTGAAATGAAGTTCACCCCGGCTTCGGAAGAAGCGAAGGAACAGGGCGGCGTCATAAGGGAAAAAGACTTGAAAGGGCATATGCACAACGACCAGGGCAAGGAAGCGGCGCCCGAAAAGACGGATGAGGAGAAAGAGACGGAGAAGCGGGCGAAGGAGTTGATCGAAAACGACAACCAGGTTCGGGGAGCTCTCCAGTTGCTTCAGTCGTGGAATATCTTTTCCCAAATGAAAGTGGGCTCCTGACACCTCGGTGTTGGTGCGTCGCGGAACCGGCTCTGTGAATGTCACGAAAGAAGAAAGGGAGAAAAAGGCGCGGACCCTCATTCTACGCATCGATTGTCGCTCTCTCCGGGTCCGCAGCCCTCTTCCTAAGCACTTTCCTGTATCTTGCCTTCTTGAGTGGGAAACCCTCCACGCCTCTCTTTGAAGAGATATCCTCCCCTTTGGTAAGACACATCACGGGAATCGATCGGGTGATTTATGCGTGCCTCTACGAGGCCAAAGTGCCTCAGAAGGATATCCGGTTTCTTGAAGTCAAGGCGAAGCACATCGGCCGGGTTGAATGGCATTTCACGGACCTCCTGGTCCAGGTGTCGAGACAGGGATCGGCGTCCGCACTTGAAAAAACTCTGACGAAAAGGCTCTCCTCCCTGGGCCCTCATGTGCGTTTCCGGACAGGCCGGGGACCCAATGGCGAAACACTGGTGCATGTCTTTGCCGGAACCTATGATACGCATCGAATCAGAGTCGAGCCCCATCTCCGGACCGTAACAAAATCCGCCGAACACGACAGCCCCAGGCCGACGGAAAGACGCGGGGACTACCGGTCTGGACCGGAGGAGAGTGCAGCGTCGGAATTTCCCGACCCCTCGGGCCGAAGGCATCGAGGGACTATGCCGAGGGTTGCAGTCATTATCGACGATCTGGGCTATGACCTGAATTTGGCGAAGTCTTTCATGAACCTTGATCTGGCTCTCACCTTGTCCTTGTTACCCAGAGCGCCATTCACCAAGAAAATTGCGGGAGCGGCGGAGCAGAAGAAGTGCGAAGTCATGGTGCACCTGCCCATGGAGCCTGAAGATTACCCCCGTGTTGATCCCGGCCCTGGTGCACTCCTCACAAAGATGAATGAGTACGAACTCAACAATCTCATGGAAGAGAACATTGAGATGGTTCCCGGAGCGCGAGGCGCCAACAATCATATGGGCTCGCGCTTTACGGAATCAGTTGAAAAAATGCAAGTCCTGCTGAATCAGCTCAAACGCAGGGGTCTGTTCTATGTCGACAGCAGAACGACGAATAGAACCGTCGCTCTGGAAGTCGCACGGAGACTGGGGGTGCCCGCGGCGGAGAGGAGTGTCTTTCTTGATAACGATCTGAGCACCGAGGCCATGTCGTTCCAGTTGCGACGGCTTCTTGCCGTTTCAAGACAATCGGGGAAAGCGGTCGCCATCGCTCACCCGCATCCTGAAACAGTCGCATTTATGAGGCAGAGCATTCCGCTTCTGAAACGGGAGGTGATGGTGGTTCATGCGTCGGAACTTACGGAATAGAGATGACATCCTGTATCGACACAGGAGTTGCGGCATGACGGCGAGCGTGCTAATGTGCGTCGCGTTTTGATTTGACGAGTTTTTCTCGCGCAGAACCCTGCGGATTGATGAAAACAAGGAAAGAGGAGTGAAGCTATGAAGGTGCCGCTACTGGACTTGAAAAAGCAGTACGAGTCTCTCAGACCCTCCATCATGGCGACCACCGAGGAGGTTTACAACTCCCAGCAGTTCATTTTGGGAACCAAGGTGAGGGAACTGGAGGAAAAGATTGCCGCATACTGTCAATGCCGCTTTGCCGTGGGTGTATCGTCAGGAACGGACGCCATTCTCGTTTCCCTGATGGCAGCGGGCATCGGAGCGGGTGATCTGGTGATCACAGTGCCGTATACTTTTTTTGCAACGGCAGGGTGTATTGCAAGGGTGGGCGCCGAGCCTGTTTTTGTAGACATTGAACCGGATACTTTCAACATGGATCCCTCCAGGCTGAAGGCAACGCTCGAAGGAGTTGACAAAGATCGGCGTGCAAGGTTGAAGGCCGTGATGCCCGTTCATCTTTTCGGGCAGTGTGCGGATATGGAACCGATTCTCGAACTGGCGGATCACTACGGCCTGGAAGTCATTGAGGATGCAGCCCAGGCCATCGGATCCGAATATGCCTTCCGGGACGGCACTGCAAAAAGAGCCGGCTCAATGGGTGATTACGGTTGTTTTTCCTTTTTCCCTTCCAAGAATCTGGGGGCCTTCGGAGATGGAGGAATGGTCACGACCGATTCCGAGGAAACTTACGAGACACTGTTGATCATGCGTGGTCACGGCGCAAAACCGAAATACTACCACAAGGTCATCGGCGGAAATTTTCGTCTTGACGCGCTGCAGGCGGCCATACTCGCGGTGAAGTTGGATCGTCTGGACGAGTGGACGGCCAAGAGACAGCAGAACTCGGCGCTGTACAGAAAATTTTTTGGAGAGGCGGGGCTGCTGAAAAATGTGACTTTGCCTCTTGAAAAAGGCAAGAGGCATATCTACAATCAATTCGTAGTAAATGTTCCGGAACGGCGGGACGAGCTTCGGGAGTTCCTGAGTTCGAAGGGTGTGGGAACCGAGGTCTATTATCCTCTTCCTCTGCACGTTCAGGATTGTTTCGCATACCTGGGTTACAGGGCAGGTGATTTTCCTGTTTCCTTGGATCTGGCAAATAGAAGCATGGCGCTTCCAATATTCCCGGAGCTTTCTTCGGATCAGATAAGGTATGTGGTTGATAAGATAGCAGAATTTTACTCCCCTAAAAGTTAAGGAATATTTCGTAATTTTTTTAAAAAAAATGCTTGACACGTGGGGATCAAACTGTTTAATCTACGTGTCTGCCTCGGGATCGAAGATCGAAGAACCAATCTTGACAGTGTTCGCCGAAGATCTTAGATTACTATGGGCTTGTTCTTTGAAAACTAAATAGTGACGCCGTGTAGGTCCCTTCAATAAACAAAAACAAAGGATCAGAAAGATCCCAGGATATAACTGGAGAGTTTGATCCTGGCTCAGAATGAACGCTGGCGGCGTGCCTAACACATGCAAGTCGAACGAGAAAGCGCCCTTCGGGGCGTGAGTAAAGTGGCAGACGGGTGAGTAACGCGTGGGTAACCTACCCCCGAATCTGGAATAACTTCGCGAAAGCGTTGCTAATACCGGATATTGTCCGGAGAACCGTGGTTTTTCGGATGAAAGGTGACCTCTCCATGGAAGTTGCCGTTCGGGGATGGGCTCGCGTCCCATTAGCTAGTTGGTAGGGTAACGGCCTACCAAGGCTTT
>Ga0209164_1004984_pt1 | contig 11525 bp, 9 predicted proteins | sample MTBNYHSulfiMetaG_FD_187458 | JGI IMG/M metagenome (GOLD analysis project Ga0209164, IMG submission 187458) | Enrichment culture microbial communities from rom New York Harbor, USA that are MTBE-degrading - MTBE-NYH (New York Harbor Sulfidogenic)... | ecosystem: Environmental > Aquatic > Marine >... | reverse complement strand
CGTGGAGAACCTGGTGAAGACCGGCAAGCCCATCGTGGACGCCGGGATGCACCACCAGGTGGCCATCGCCCTCATGGGATTGCCCTTCCATTCCGATACCGTCCACACCGCCGAGTTCTACATCGATATCGGGAAGCGTGTGCTGGAGAGCGGGATCCACGTGGATTCCATCTGCCTCAAGGACGCCAGCGGCACCACGGACCCCATGACCATCTACAAGGCCGCCGTGGGGCTCAGGAAGATCATGCCCCCGGAGATGCCGCTGTGGATGCACACCCACGACACGGCCTCCACGGCGGTCTCCTGCTACCAGGCCGCCATCCACGGAGGGTGCGACGGGGTGGACGTCTCCATCCGTCCCATGGCGTCGGGAACGGTGCAGCCCGACGGCCGCTCCCTGGCCCATGCCCTGAAGGGCACGGGGTACGAGCTGGACATGGACGTGTCCAAGTTCCCGGAGATCGAGGCGTTGCTGGAAGAGGGGATGAAGGACTACGACTTCAACCCCACCACCACCACGGCCGACGCACGGGTCCTGGGCTTCCCCATGCCCGGAGGCGCCATCGGGCCCAACGTCCACATGATGGTGAAGGCGGGGATCCTGGATCGGTATTCCGACGTCCTGGCCGAGTTCCCGGTTGTGGTGGAGGCCGGCGGGGCGTGGACCAGCGTGACCCCCGGCAGCCAGCAGTACTGGCTCCAGGCCTTCAACAACGTCATGTACGGACGCTGGGAGAAGATCGAGGCAGGGTACGGGAAGGCGGTCCTGGGCTACTTCGGCAAGACCCCGTTGGCTCCCGATCCGGAGGTGGTGAAGAGGGCCGCCGAGCAGCTCAAGCTCGAGCCCTTCACCGGAGATCCCCTGGAAAAGGCGCCGAAGAACATCGAGCCGGCCAGGAAGATCCTGGAGGAGAACAACCTCCCGGTCACCGACGAGAACATCTTCCTGGTCCTCGCCTGCATGGTTCCGGGCAAGAAGACCGAGACCAACGAAGGGCTCCGCTTCCTCCTGGGGAACGCGAAGATCGACGTTCCCCTGAAGAAGAAGGCCGAGCCGGCTCCGGCCCCTGCCGCCGCGCCGGCCGCTCCCGTGGCCGCGTCCACCGCCCCCATTTTCACGGGTCCCGTCACCACCCGCATCCAGGTCCAGGAGGGGGCCACCACCCGCACCTTCTCCGTCACGGTCGAGCCCGTGGGCGGAGGGGCTTCCGCCCCGGCTGCGGCGGCGGCCCCGACGGCTGAGGCGCCGTCCGGAGGAAACCAGGTCTTCTCGACCTTTGCCGGCCAGGTTGAAGTGGTGGACATCCTCAAGAAGGTCGGGGACGTGGTGAAGGAAGGGGACACGGTAGCTGCGGTGGAGGCCATGAAGGCCAAGCATGACATCCGGACCCAGTTCGGTGGTACGGTGAAGGCGGTTCACGTCAAGATCGGAGACGAGATCGACAGCACCCGCCCCATCATGACCATCGCCTGAGGCGCCCGGTCCATGGATATCTTCATCCAGCTATTCGAGCAGTCGGGGGTGGCCAACATCGGCATCGGCAACCTCGTCATGTTCGTGGTAGCCGGGATCCTCATCTACCTGGCCGTCACGAAGAACTATGAACCTCTTCTCCTGATCCCCATCGGGTTCGGCGCCATCCTGGCCAACCTGCCCATGGCCAACATGGGCTCCTACGGGGACGGGATCATGGCCGTGATCTACGATGCCGGGATCAAGACTGAGCTCCTCCCACCCCTGATCTTCCTGGGGGTGGGCGTGCTCACGGATTTCCGGCCTCTCCTGGGCAGACCCCTCACGTTCCTCTTGGGCGCAGCGGCACAGCTCGGGATCTTCGTTGCCGCGCTGGGAGCCTTCTACCTCCTGGGCTTCAGCGCCCAGGAGGCGGCAGCCATCGGCATCATCGGGGGCGCCGACGGACCCACGTCCATCTTCCTCACCATCAAGCTGGCCCCCCACCTCCTGGGAGCCGTGGCCGTGGCGGCCTACAGCTACATGTCCCTGGTGCCCATCATCCAGCCCCCGATCCTTCGGCTCCTGACCACCAAGAAGGAGAGGGGCATCGACATGCCCCAGGCGCTGCCGGTCTCCAGAACGGCGGTGATTCTCTTCCCCATCGTGACGGGGATCATCGCTTCGCTGGCGGTGCCGTCCAGCGCTCCCCTCATCGGCATGCTCATGTTCGGCAACCTCATCCGGGAGTCGGGGGTGACGGAGCGCCTCAGGAAGACCGCCGGCGGCGCCATGATCGACATCGTCACCATCCTCCTGGGCATCTCCGTGGGCGCCACCATGGGGGCGGAGTACTTCCTCACCTGGCAGACCATCCTCATCCTGGTCCTGGGTGCGGTGGCGTTCTCCTTCAGCACGGCCGGAGGCATCCTCCTGGCCAAGCTCCTCAACCTGTTCCTCAAGGAGGGGAAGAAGATCAACCCCTGCATCGGGGCCGCCGGCGTCTCGGCGGTGCCCATGAGCGCCAGGGTGGTCCAGCAGTTCGTCTCCCAGGAGACGCGGGGCCGGGTGAACCCCCTCATGCCCGCCATGGGACCCAACGTGGCCGGTGTCATCGGCTCGGCCGTGGCGGCGGGCGTGTTCCTGGCCATGCTGGGGTAGGACCCGGCTCGGCGCCCCCCGCGGGCGCCGTCGGCGTTGGACGAGCCCCCGGGCCGCATCGCGGTCCGGGGGCTTGGTCTTGTTCCGCCTCCCGTGATGGGAACCGGTAGGGCACACACCCATCCCCCCCGGGTTCTACCCGCGGATCCACGATCGGGGCCTGCCGCCCGAAGCCTGACTGGCCGACTACGTGCGCACCTACGTGGAGCGGGAGGTCCGGGAGGTGCTCAACGTGGCGGACCTGGAGGCTTTCGAGCGGTTCTTGCGACTGTGCGCGGGTCGCAGTGGGCAGATTCTGAACCTCAGCGGCCTGGCCGCTGACACCGGCATCAGCCACACCACGGCACGTCGGCTTCCCTCGCCGGCCTGCGCTACTGGCGCAACCTGACCGGAGACGACACGGCCCCTGCCGCGTTGGTCTACGGCGGCGACCGGTCCTTCGAGCGAGAGGCCGTGGCGGTGCGGAGCTGGCGGGGCCTCTAGCCCCGGGGCTCTCGGGTCTCCACGCGAGACGCTACCTTTCCCGATCGAATCCTCCGCGGTAGGGCGGCGGCTCGGCGCTCCCACTTCCTGATCCCCATCCTCTTGCCGGCCATTCTGTTGCGGACTGCCGGCGCCGATCCGTAGCTTGCGGCAAGCTCTCGGTGCTCCGTTCGAACCTCGATGTTCCGATTCCTTGCCGGCAGAGGCCCCGGAAGGGGCGATGGTCAGGTCTTGGGACTAGGCTGCCCCATCCGGAGGGGGGAAGATGCGCAGACGTGCAGCCTGGGGCCATCGCCTCGCCCGAGGTCTCTTCTTCCTGTTGGCCACGAGCGCCTGCGACGGCCTGACCGACCCCAAGGACCAGGAAGGGCCCCCGGTGACGCCCGAGCAGGCGCTTGTCCTCATCGGAGAGTCGCTCCAGGGCTGGTTCTACGGCACCCACAGCTACTACAGCGCCATCTTCGCCCTCTCCAACATGGCGTTCCAGCACAGCGAACCCTGGAACCATGCATCGGAGCTTTACTCCCGCATCCCCCGGGTCGCCTTCCAGAACGCCAAGGCTGATGGCAACTACGACTACATGACCCGCTCGTGGTTCTACTCCTACGCCGCCCTGCGTGCGGTGGCCGACGGATTGCGGGCGCTGGAGGGGCCGGACGCGGGAGCGGCGCTCGAAACCGAGGAGATGGGCGCCGCCCGGGCCTTCGGGAAGTTCGTGCAGGGGCTGGCCCACGCCACCATCGCCCTCCTCTTCGCCGAGGGGTTCGTGGTGGACGAAGCCACGGACCTGAGCCGGCCCCAGCAGCCCATCCCCTACGCCGAGCTGATGGCCAGGGCCATGGGTTACCTGGACGAGTGCGCACAACTCTCGTCCACTGCCACATGGACCCTCCCCACCTCCTGGATGACCGTGCCCCTTCCCGGGCCCGAGTTGGCCCGGGTGGCCCATTCCGTGAAGGCGCGATACCAGGCGGCCGGGGCCCGGACCCCAGCCGAGAGGGCGTCGCTGGACTGGAGCGCCATCCTGGCCGACGTGGCCGCCGGGGTCACGGACGACTTCATCATGTTCATGGACGACCATGGGGGGTGGAGCAACGACGCTCTCGGGTACGGCACCTACGGCGCCTGGGGGCAGATGCCCTACTTCATCTACGGGATGGCTGACCAGTCGGGGAACTTCCAGCTCTGGAGCGCCCAGACGCTGTCCAACAAGAGCCACACCGTCGGCGGAACGCCCATCCTTATCGTCACCCCCGACCTCCGCTTCCCGCAGGGCGGGACGCTGGAAGCCCAGCGGGCGGCGCCCGGCCGGTACTTTCGCGTGAACCGCGAGGGCGCCGAGACGGGGAACACCTGGGCCCGGGCCGACCGGGGCACCTGGCGCTGGTCCTGGTACAAGCACACCCGTGGGGAGGAGTACTGGAACGAGTTTCAGTACCACCAGCCCGAGATCCGCATGGAGGAAATGAAGCTCCTGAAGGCCGAGGGGCTCTACCGGACGGGGGATCGGGCCGCAGCGGCGGCCATCGTCAACGAGACCCGCGTTGCGGCGGGCCTGAGCGCCACCGACGCCGCCGGCACCAACACGAGCTGCGTGCCGAAGCTCCCCGACGGGCAGTGCGGCGACCTTTTCGAGATGCTTAAGTGGGAGAAGCGGATGGAGAACACCTTCAAGGGTCCCTTCGGGAACCTCTGGTTCTTCGAGGGGCGGGGGTGGGGCGATCTGTGGAAAGGCACCTGGCTGCACCTCCCCCTCCCCTGTACCGAGGCCCAGCTTCTCCTACTCCCCTGCAAGAGCTTCGGGGGACCCGGCGGGGAGGGCGCCGCAGCGCTGAGCACGTACCGCTGGAACGGGGAGGGGTGAGTCCCGCCACCCCTGTCCAACCGGGTCAGCCCCTCCGATCGTTCGAACGACCTGGTGGTCCGATGGGGATTCCGCAGTGTCTTTCCGGTTGCGGCCGGTACTACGGCTGGGATCGGGAACAGGAGCCCACTCTTCATTATCAACCTCGTTCTGGTCTTTGCCCCGGAAGTGATACGGACCCGCTCCTTCCGGAAACCACTCGGATTGCCGGAGGATCTCCGAGAAGACGAATGTCTCCGGAAGGGTGCCGAAGGCAGACCGCTCCCCGACCCCTCGCACCCGATCAATCCCCATAGCCAACCGCTTGGCTCCCGCTCGCGGCTCAGCTCAACCCCCCTTTCGCGGGGGGCCGTTTGAAAGGTTTTCCGCAGTAGGCCCGTCCATCCAACGGTGCCGCACTGGCGATACGGCCCATCCGGCAATGGCCCCGCCCGCGTGCGATGCGTCCCATCCGGCCATGGCTCCCCACCACTTGAATCCCGTACCCTTCACGGGAAGTGATCAAGCTCTTTACATCTATATGGGTTATTTGATATGGTTCTATGTATGAAGACCACTGTGGAGATTGTGGATCCCCTGCTGGCTGAGGCCAAGGGGGTGGCGGCCCGGGAGGGCACTACGGTCCGGGCCCTCATTGAGGAGGGACTTCGGCGCGTCCTGGAGGAGCGCCAAGCCACGGAGCGCTTCGTCCTCCGCCGGGCGTCCTTTGGTGGCAGGGGCCTCCATCCGGACGTCAGCGAGGGATCGTGGGAGCGGATCAGGGACTTGATCTACGAGGGGCGCGGCCGTTGATCGCCGTGGACACGAACATCCTGGTGTACGCGCACCGGGAGGACTCGGCCTGGCACGACCGCGCCTCGGCTCGCCTGGACGAGTTGGCCGCTTCCCCGGGGCCCTGGGCCATCCCCTGGCCTTGCCTCCATGAGTTCTACGCCATCGTCACACACCCGCGCATCTACGACCCTCCCACCCCCACGGCCTTGGCGGTGGACCAGTTGGCGGCCTGGCTCGAAGCCCCCAACCTGATACTCCTGGCGGAGTCCCCCGGGTACTGGCACCGACTCGGGCACCTTCTGGAGAGCGGCCGCGTGGCCGGCCCCCAGGTGCATGACGCCCGGGTTGCAGCCCTGTGCCTTCACCACGGCGTCCGGCTCCTCTGGTCAGCGGACCGGGACTTCAGCCGCTTCCCCCACCTCCCTCTGCGCAACCCCCTCCTGGCGGAGGCCGGTTGAAGTAGGGGTCGGGGGCGAACGAGGAGAAGCGCGCCCGCATCGCCCGGGCCCGTGAGCAGGCGGCCGAGCGGATCAAGCTCGCCGGCGAGGAGACCGTGGACGGGCGGGCCACCTACGCCCTGGCCATGACGGACCTGGGGTTGAGCCAGACCATGGAGGACGGCTCCAGGGTCGAATTCCACACTGCCTCCGTCTGGATCGACAAGGAGTACTTCGTGCGCCGCAAGACCCGGTTCGAGGGGGTCATGCACGCCGAGGGGCAGTCCCGGGAGTTCTTCATGGAGCGGCTGGAGCGGGACTACCGGGACGTCCCCGGCACCGCCCTCTACGAGCCGTATCTCACGGTCATGCGGGTCGGGGGAATGACCACCCCGGCGCAGGAGCGGGAGATGCGGGAGGCCGTGAAGCAACTCGAGGAGTTCGAGCGGCAGATGGCCAGCATGCCGGCCTCACAGCGGGCCATGGTGCAGCGCATGATGGGCGACAAGATGGAGCAGGCCCGGGCGCTGGCGCAGGGCGGGGCGGTGGAGTTCGAGATGATCACGACCAACATCGTGGTAAACCCCGACCTGGCCTCCGGTGCGCTGGCCATGCTGGACGAGGCGTCCCTGATCCGCGTCATCCAGCAGGACCTCGCGACCCTGGGCTACGACCCGGGCCCGGTGAACGGTGAGCTCACTGACGAGACCAGGTCCGCCATCGTGAAGTTCCAGACGGACACTCACCTGGAGCCAACCGGGGAAGCGACGACCGCTCTGGCTTCCGCTCTGAAGGCCGCCATCGCCGGGCGTGGCGGAGTCCAGGGGCCAAGTGCGATCTGACAGGGTGAGGTACTCGTCCACCCGTGCGCGAAGGAGGCTCTCCATGTCAGAAACCTTTCCGTCCGACCCCATTCAGCGCCCTCGGCTCGTCCGGTGGTCCGCATCCGGATGGATGTGACGCTGTGCGCAGCCCTCGGCCCGGCCCCCGGGGCGTCCCCCCTCCATCGGGCTCGCCCTCAGTGGAACAAGCATAGCGACGCTTGGGCGTTGCCGCCGGAGGCCGGGTGAGAAGCTGCTGCGAGGCGGGCCGGGACGGCTTCCGGCTCCACCGTTACCTGGTGGGGCTGGGGTTCGAGAACCCTGTGGTCAACTCCTCGCGCATCGAGGTGAGTCGGCGTAGGAGGCGGCGCAAGAGTGACGAGCGGAAGCTGAACAGCCTGCTTCGGCTCCTGGGCCGGCATGTGGAACAGATCAGCGGAAAGATTTCATGGATCCTGGCCAGATGAGCGGCCCAGCTGGACGGCCTGGAGGGGGTGGTTTCGGGGGGTTGGGGGGAGGGCGCCTCTGCCCGGGAGGCGAGGCGGTGGAGGTTGCTGGAGGGGGAAGTGGGGAACCGGGGGCCGGAGTGGCGAGGGCGTTGTCCTCCTGGGTTCGAGCCATGACCACGGGCCTCATGGGAGCATGGGGAGGAAAGACCCCCTGGAAACGGAGGCCACATGGCTTTCCAGCACAGCGAGCCTTTCAACCATGCATTGGAGCGGTCCTCCCGTCTCCCCCGGCCCGTTTTCCTGGACAGCACGGCCAGCGACGAGTTCGACCACATGACCCGCTCGCGGTTCTGCTCCTACGGGGCCGAGGGCGCCGCAGCGCTGAGCACGTACCGCTGGAACGGGGAGGGGTGAGTCCCGCCACGCCTGTCCACCGGGGTCAGCCTCTCCGATCGTTCGAACGATCTGGTGGTCCGATGGGGATTCCGCAGGGTCTTTTCTGTTGCCGCCGGTACTACGGCTGGGATCGAGAACAGGAGCCCATTGTTCACTGCGGCAGGCCGGCCTTCTGGAGGAGACGCCCCATGCGCGGGTCGTCCCGGAGCCGGTCGAAAACCGGATCCACGCCCAGATCCGCAGCCCACTCGTCGCGCTGCTCCACGGCCTGCTCCAGGAACGCGAAGGCCTCATCCCTCCGTCCCAGGGCAGCATGGATCGTAGCCTTCAGGTAGGGTGAGGCGCCCGGCACCCCATCCAGCTCGCGGAGCACCGTCTCGGCCTCCTCGGGCTGGTCCGCCCTCGCCAGCACATAGCCGTAGACTCCCAGCGAGAACTCATCCTCCGGGGCGAGGGTACGCGCCCGCCCGGCGGCATCGAGGGCGTCGGAATGGCGTCCAAGGTCGGAGTAGGTCAGGGCGATGTTCGCCAGCACCACTGGGGACTCCGGGGAGAGGGCCAGGGCCTCCTGGTAGGCCCGGACCGCCTCCACCTCCCTGCGGGCGTAGGCGTACATGGAGCCCACGTTGCTACGTGCCCCTGCGCTCATCGGGTCGAGCTCCACGGCCCGCCGTGCCTCCGCGATGGCATCGTCGGCTCGGCCCAGCCGCATGAGGAGCCACCCCAGGTTGGAGTGGGCCTTGGCATTGTTGGGATTGTAGCGCAGGGCCCGGCGGAAATGCCCCTCGGCGGTCTGCCAATCCCAGTCGATCCAGGTAGATTGCAGGCCCAGGCTCACATGGGCCTCGGCCTGCGTGGAGTCCAGCGCCAGGGCCCGCTCGGCCTCCACCCGGGCTTCCCGGGCGGCCTCGTCGTGCGGGAGGGAGCGCAGGTAGGCAGCCATGAAGAGGCTGGCCGAGAGCTCGGCCCGCGCCCTGGCATAGGTCGGATCCCGGCGGACCGCCTCCCGCAGCAGGCGAACGGACTCGATGTCTCCCGCCGGCGTGCTCAATCGGCCGGCGGCGATGCCGCGCAGCACCAGGGCGTGAGCCTCGGGATCGGTGGTCTCCTCCCGGGCGAGGGGGGCGTCGGGCCCCCGACCCGACAGGGTAAGGCGGAGCTCGGACACGATGGCCCGGGCGATCTCGTCCTGGATGGCGAAGACGTCCCTGAGATCCCGGTCGTAGCTGGCGCTCCACCGATGATAGCCGCTCACCGCGTCGATGAGCTGCGCCGTGATGCGCACCGTCGAGCCGGCCTTCCGCACGCTCCCCTCCAGGACGTGCGCCACGTGCAGGGCCCGTCCGATGGAGTCGATGCCCACCTCCTTGCCCTTGAAGGCGAAGGCCGACGTCCGGGAGGCCACCCGCAGCTCCGGGAGCTGCGCCAGCACGTTGAGGAGCTCCTCCGTCAAGCCGTCGGAGAAGTACTCCTGCTCGTTGTCGCTGCTCATGTTGACGAAGGGAAGCACGGCGATGGAGCCCTGCTCGGCCACGGTCGCGACACCCGGAGCCGCGGACTCGGCCGGCGGAGGCTCGGGCGAGCCGCCGCGACCGACGAAGGCGAGGGCAGCGCCTGCGATGGTGAGGATGCCCGCCAGCATGAGGAGCTCGACCCCCGCCACCTTCTGCGCACCCTTTTCGCCATGATACCAGGCCAACACCAGGGTAGCGAAGAAGCCGATCCCAAGCAGCATCGTGGTCGCCTGTAGCACGAGGTCGGGCCAGGCGAAGGGCTGGGCCAGGATGTCGAGCAGCTGCAGGAGTAGCCAGGCGCCGGCCAGATAGGCGAGGGCCCATTGCACCATCTTGCGCTGCTTCAGACGTTCGAGAAGAGGACCCGACAAGGGCGTCAGCCTCCGGTCAAGGCGACCATCCGCGCCGCGATGGCAGGCAGGAGCCCGCCGTCATACCCGAGTCAAGATGCCGGCACGCCAATCGTCCCGGCAATGGCCACCCTTCCCGTCCTGTCGCCCTGGGGAAGCTGACGGCTCCAGGCAGTGGATGGTGCGCGCCGATCCAATGTAGTACTTTCAATCAGCATAGTCCCCATCCTCCTCAGTTTTTTGGCTCACCATGAGAATACCCCGGTTCATCGCACCCGTCCTGAAGGATCTCTTCCGGAAGTACCCGGTTGTGACCATCAACGGCCCCCGGCAGTCCGGCAAGACAACCCTGTGCCGCTCGGTCTTCCCTGAGCTGCCCTATGTGAACCTCGAGGCTCCGGACATCAGGACCTATGCCCAGGAGGATCCCCGCGGGTTCTTGGGAGGCTATGCGGACGGAGCCATACTGGACGAGATCCAGAGGGTTCCGGATCTCCTCTCCTACATCCAGCCCCTGGTGGACGAAAAGGGCAGGAACGGGCTGTTCGTTCTCACGGGGAGCCAGCACTTCGGCCTTTCGGAAGCCATCGGGCAGTCCCTGGCGGGCCGGACAGCCCTCCTCCGGCTCCTTCCCTTCTCCCTTGGGGAGCTGAAGGCCCTCGGGCCGCTTCCCGACACCGACCGCCTTCTCCATTCGGGGCTCTACCCCCGGATCCACGATCAGCGGCTGGATCCCGCCCAGGCTCTGGGTGATTACCTGGAGACCTATGTGGAGAGGGATGTGCGACAGCTCCTGGAGGTCCGAAACCTCACGGAATTCCAGAGGTTCGTGCGGCTCTGCGCCGGTCGCACGGGCCAGCTTCTGAACCTGCAGAGCCTGGGTAACGATGCCGGCGTGTCCCACACCACGGCCCGGTCCTGGCTGGGAGTCCTGGAGGCTTCGTTCATCGTCTTCCGCCTCCCTCCATTCTTCGCGAACGTCAGCAAGCGCCTCATCAAGACCCCGAAGCTCTACTTCCACGATGTGGGTCTGGCGGCGTACCTCATGGGTATCGAGAGCTGGGCACAGGTGAGAACCCACCCCCTGAAGGGCGCGCTCTTCGAGACCCTGGTGGCATCGGAGGTCATCAAGCACCGCTACAACCAGGGCAAGCGCAGCAACCTGAGCTTCTATCGGGAAAGGGCGGGAGCGGAGATCGACTTCCTCTATGAGGTGGGCGGAGGCTTCGTTGCCCTGGAGGCCAAGGCGGGGGAGACCCTTAACCAGGGGTTTTTCGGTGGCTTTCCGAAGGTGAGCAAGACCCTCGGAAACAGAGTGCTGGCCGAGGTGCTGATCTACGGTGGGCCCATGTCAGGAGAGAGGGAGGGCGTTCGCTTCACCCCGGTGGAAGGGTTGGGGGACGCCCTCGCCGATCTCGACCGTAAACTGTTTTGACCTCTTCCCCTATTCAGAGGGGCCACCCAGATAGTTGACCTGGATCTCCTGCACCTGCGACAGGAGAGGTCCGAAGCGATGCACAGAACCAAGCTCCCAAAGGCGTCCATAAGCCTTGGGTCCGCGTCCTCACACAGGTAGATTTCGGGGAACCGCCGACCAACCGCAGGAAGAAGGGACCCCCGCCCATGACGTTCACCATCGAGCAGGAGCAGGAGTCCGACGGCCGCTGGCTCGGAGAAATCTCTGCTCTTCCGGGCGTCCTGGCCTACGGGGTCACCGCCACAGATGCCATCGCCAGGGTGCAGGCTCTGGCCCTCCGTGCTCTCGCCGACCGCCTTGAACATGGTGAGGCGGTGCCGGAGAGAACTGGGCCCTCGGATGCTGG
>Ga0209164_1004981_pt1 | contig 11529 bp, 13 predicted proteins | sample MTBNYHSulfiMetaG_FD_187458 | JGI IMG/M metagenome (GOLD analysis project Ga0209164, IMG submission 187458) | Enrichment culture microbial communities from rom New York Harbor, USA that are MTBE-degrading - MTBE-NYH (New York Harbor Sulfidogenic)... | ecosystem: Environmental > Aquatic > Marine >... | reverse complement strand
ACTCCTATGCTACAATCATTGCATGTGGAAACAAGCAGAACATTTGACTATGACAGAAGAGCAGAGGCGAACCTTGTCGGCCTGGGTGAGCGCCAGAACAACGCCTCAGAGAACGGTATTGCGTGCGCGAATATGCTTGATGGCGGCGGATGGGCTATCGAATAGTGCCATCGCTATGGCACTGGGCACATCGCGACCTACAGTCATTCTATGGAGAAAGCGTTTTATGGCTCTCGGTTGCCCTGGGATCTCTGAAGACGCCCCTCATGGCGTGAGTTCTCGCCGCATTCCTGCGGAGAAGGAGAAGGCTATTATCGAAGCTACGCTTCATACAAAGCCACCTGGCGCCACGCAATGGTCGGTTCGAACAATGGCCAAGGCACAAGGGGTTGGAAAATCAACGGTGCAGCGGATTTGGGACGCCAATGGTCTGAAGCCACACCGTGTGAAGACCTTTAAGCTCTCCAAGGACAAGCGCTTTGTAGAAAAGTTGACAGATGTCGTGGGCTTATACCTAAACCCGCCTGAGAAGGCCATCGTTCTTTGCATCGATGAGAAGACCCAAATCCAGGCTCTGGATCGAACCCAACCCGGATTGCCCATGAAGCGAGGGCGTTGCGGAACAATGACCCACGACTACAAGAGAAACGGGACGACCTGCCTGTTCGCGGCCTTGGTTGTGCTGGAAGGAAAGGTCATCGGCTCATGTTTTCCAAAGCACCGAAACATCGAGTTTCTTAAGTTCTTGCGCAAGATCGACAGAGAGATTCCGAAGGACAAGCAAATCCACGCAATCATGGACAACTACGGAACGCACAAGCATCCTAATGTCCAGAACTGGTTATCGAAACATCCAAGGTTCCACTTCCACTTCACGCCCACCAGTTCTTCCTGGCTAAACCTAATTGAGCGCTGGTTCGGGGAGATCACACGAAAGCGCATTCGAAGGGGGACATTTTACAGCGTCGAGGATCTCATTCAAGCCATCGAAGAATACATTCGCGTAAACAACAAAGACCCGAACCCGTTTGTATGGACCGCAAAGGTTGAAGATATTCTCGCCAAGGTGTCTCGTTGTAAAGCCGTTGCCGGGACACTACACTAGGTTATAACCGAGCAAAGCATCAAGGCAGAGATGCCGATTTCCCATCTAATCGTGCTGACTGGAAAAGACCCGCCTTTGGGCGCAATGGAATCGGGCGGCATTCTTTATTGTGTTTCTCGGACAAATACACCGTCGAGACAAAGAATGGCGGCGTACTTTCAACCTTTATTGTCACAACTGAAAGCGGCGATAATCCCTTCGTATTGCTAACGGAGCATTTTGAACCATCCGATGGGCATGGCACAAGGCTTACCACTGCTGTAACCAGGAACCTTCCAAACCCAACAAAGATTAGGAATATACTCTCAAGTCGATTTCTTGCGGACCCTAACTTCAAAGTTATTGTGAATGGGGAAACAGCACCTCTAGCTGAACATAAGGGATTGATGGACCAGAGAGTAATTGAAATCCAGGAAGGATTATCCGTCGAGGCATACTTCCTAGAGCTCAAGAGTAGTAGTGGGAGATTTTTACAAAATGGCGTTGCTTTTTGGGTTGGTGGGCGACTAGTAGGGTCACCCACATGGACCCTAAAGGACCGCGTTTTGATAGATGGCCGAACAAGACTGGCGAAGAAACACGCGGTCATTATAAAGGCGGATCAACTCATCGATCTCATTCTCTCAGACTGGACAGCCTTCAAACAGTCTGAAATAGTAGATAAAGTTTTCTCGGCAGTTGGAGATTACGTTGAGAACATGATCAGGGAGGTCGCATCAGAACGAGTTGAACAGACCAGGGTTCAAGTTCTTTCTGAGCATAAGGATTCCCTTGAGCGCTTAAAGCCACTTGCACGATATGAAGTAGAGAGCTTATTAACAGATATCACCTCGGAACACCCAACACTCAACCACGAAACGGTTTCTCTTGCCGTTGAGGCCATAATTCGACTAGAACAATCCAGAAGTGGATCTGAACTTCTCCTAAAGCTCTCCCGACTCTCTGATGGCGATATAGAAGGTCTAAACCGATTACTAAGTGAATGGACCGTGAGAGACGCCCTGACTGTTCTGGATGAGATTGATAATAGGATATCAGTGATTGAAGCACTTGAGATGCTCGCCTCTGACCCTAAAGTTGATGAACTTAATACCCTACACCCACTGGTTACTCAAGCCAGGTGGCTTTTTGGTCCAGAATTCGATTCATCTGAATACGCCTCCAATGTCTCACTGCGCAATGCGGTCAAGATAGTTCTCAAAAAAAGGCTCACCTCTGAATCATTTAAGAACTCCCGAAGGCGGCCTGACCTCGTTATCTTGGAAGATTCAACCTTATCGATTACTGGCACTGAAGGATTCGAGGACGAAAACACTCTAATCCAACTACAATCTGTGCTTATTATTGAGCTAAAAAGAGGTGGATCCACAATAGGGCGCGATGAAATGGCTCAGGCAACCGACTATGTGGAGGAGATACTTTCATGTGGCGCTTTTGATGGGACACCGTTCATTCATGCGTTTGTCGTAGGACATCGCAAAGATGACAAGACACAACATACTCGAAAAATTGGTGATCCAGTAAAAGGGATTATTTTTGCAACAACATTTGGCCAACTTGTACGAACTGCAGGGAAGAGGCTTTTCAATTTAAGGGAGAAACTTGCCGAACACTATATGACTCTTCCCCGAAGCGAACTTATCGACCGTGTCTTATCCCAACCTAAGCAACTTGAAATCCCTGCTGATTGAAAGGGATATAAGGCTTTTAACTCGGTCCACATCAAGAAGTATTAATACGGGAATATATGACATTTGTTGACTCTGTAAGATACTTTGTCAGGCAAGTTAGAGGTATTTCTAATGGTCAAGATTGATCGAAATGTTGTTGAGAACTTACTAAATTCCGCAGGAAGTAATATAGATGCTACGAGCCTTCTGCTAAAATACCAAATTAAGGACGAGCAAACGATAAATTCGATTTGCAATCTTTGGTATGCAATTGAAAAGTTAATTCGCGCTAATCTCTACATCATAAATCCATTGCTACTTAAGAAAAAATCTACTTCAGCGGATATTCTACTCACCTCGTTGGATCAGAAGGCATTTAATTCCAATTACGTGCTTAAACTGCACAACGATTCCATTTCCGTAAAGGAGGCATGGGAGTTGCTCCTCGATGCAACACCTAACCTAAAATTATTGTCGGCATACTTTGACGAAGGGGTGCATATTCGAAATGACCAAACCCATCTTTTTTGCACCCGCCCACCTGCGTTGACTCTTAAAAAGGCAAAAAGGGATGCATGGGTCATTATTCAACATCTTTGCGACTCCATATCAGCTTTTGCAGCCGAAAAGCAGGAGTTAAAGGGCTTCGATTGCACAGCAAAACGGCTTTTCTCGGATCCGGAAGCACTGAGGGAGCTGGAAAATGAAGTCCAAAAATTCAACCTTCGCCATGAATTTGAAATAATCCAAGAAGAAAACAAAAAGCTAATTGCGAAGAATAAACACTTTCATGACTTACTTCAAAGAAGCGATATTGTCCCGGTAGAGCACTACTTTGATGTTAACTGCCCCGTTTGCAATGAACCCAATGGCCATGTAGGTATTTCAATAGATGAAAACTATCGCGTAGATAATGAGGGTGACGAAGCTTGGTGGGAGGGGCCAATTCACTACGAGGTGTATTTTGAGAATTTTGCCTGTGATCATTGCGGGGCTTGTGTTACATCCCTCAGCGTCCTATCCGATCTAGGATACGACGTTGACTTAATTACACCCGAACTTGTAATAGATTGGGATATCAATGAAGGTGTGCAAAATATCACAGCAGAGTACCCCGACAGGAAGGGCTTTCACATGGGAAGCTCTATAACCTGGGTTAATGCCTAACTCGCACTATAAGTGGATTTAATTAGCCGTCGCATCTTTTCCCCTGATACATAATGAAAATATACGACATTAATTCTCACAAAGGATTCGGTTGGTCTGCGGCTTCGGGCTCCGGCCCTGGAAGGGCCTCTGGCAGCCGAAGGCCGCAGCCCGTTTCTCCCTTTACCCCGCCCCACCCGCTTTCACCCGGCGGGGCTCAAGAGCCCCGGCCCAAATTTTCTCCCGGCAAAGGGGCGGAGACTCGAGACGATCCAATGCCGCGCAAGCGGCGGCGTGGCCTGCGAAGGATAAGGGCCATGACGGGCCGCAACCCGCACGCCGGGGGGTACCCTCCCGACCTCCCTCCCCGTCACGCGGGATTGCAAGTGGCCCTTCCGAGAACGCGCGTTCTCGGACATGGCCCCCAAGATCCCCGCCGCTCGCCCGGAGGGTTGACATAAGACACCGGTCTTATGTCCAAGCCACTCGGGCCTTCGGCCCTCGGGAACTTGCGCGGCTCCTAAATGAAAGAAAAGGGGACTGTGGTCCTACAGCGGTTTCGGCCGGGGGGGCGCCGATGCCTTCGGCACCGGCAGCTTGCGGGTGCCAGAGGCTTGACGCCACTGGCGTTTAAAGAAGTTATCTTCTCCAAACCCACCACCCATCAGAAGCAGCCCAGCGCCGTGAATCATTGAACCAAGTAGTGTCTCCACGGCCTTACTTGGATACTTGTGATCCACTTTTCTCGACCCTTACCTCTTGACATCATATGTACCCGAGGTATATTAGTACCCAGGTAGAACACGTGCGAGGTGCCATATGCCAAATAATCAAGAGAAGCAAATCCATGTGAAGATGACATATGATCTACACAAGGAACTTCGCGTCCAAGCAGCCGTCCGTGAAACAACGATCCAGGAGTACGTCATACGTGCGATCAAAGGGCAGCTGACCAAGGACTCTAAAAGCAAGGAGATTAAGAATGTACGCCAGTAGCTATACAACAGAAGAGCTTCTGGATAAAGTTGTATGCGGTGATGCACTTGAAATTCTTAGGAGATTCCCAAGTGAGTTCGTGGATATGGTCGTGACAAGCCCGCCGTACTACGGACAACGAGACTATGGCAACGGACTCCAGATCGGCACCGAGACTTCACCCACTGAATATCTTGATAGACTAGTTTCTGTATTCAGCGAGTGTCTGCGGGTTCTGAAACCAACTGGCTCGCTATGGCTTAACATTGGCGATAAATACATCAATGGAAGGCTCGGTAGCCTGCCGTGGCGCTTGGCGATAATGCTGCAAGATGATGTAGGTTTCATACTCAGGTCCGATGTCATATGGCAAAAGCCCAACGCAATGCCATCTTCAGTCAAGAACAGACCTACAACTGACCATGAGTACATATTCTTTTTTGCCAAGTCCGGGGATTACTATTACGACGCCGATTCTATAAGGGAGCCGCACGTAACCTTCACAGAGAAGAGCAAGATGAAGGGCGGGAGAAACCATTTTGGAAAAGCTAATGGAACCCCTGAAAACGGCAAGAATAGCGGCAACTCAAACCTGCACGATGCCCGTTGGGACCAAGCATTCCACCCAAAGGGAAGGAACAAACGAACCGTGTGGGAAATCCCTCTATCAAAGTTCCGGGATGCTCACTTCGCCGTCTTTCCCGAAAAGCTTGTAGAGACATGTATTCTTGCAGGGAGTGCTCCTGGGGGCGTGGTTCTGGATCCCTTCATTGGGAGTGGTACAACCGCGCTTGTTGCCTCAAAGCTGAATCGACGTTTCATTGGGGTTGACTGTTCAGAAAAGTTTTGTGCTATGGCAAGAGAACGTGTCCAGAACTCTCAACCGCTTCTTGCACTATGAAACAGAGCGGAACAACTCAAGCATCTTCTCGAGTTCTTGAAGGAGCAGGGGCTCAACCTTGGTGATTTGGTTTGGATTGGCTTGAATGTAGACGAAGTGCTCGCAGGCAAGATCCTCGAGTTTGCCTCCCCATGATTCCGCAATAATTATAGGCAAGCAGCGGTGGCCCGCAGCTTCCGCTACAGAAACGGACTTGTGGATATCCCGAGTGAACAGAAGGGCATGGCCTCCTCCCATCGTTTCACGCGTCTTGACTGGGATGAGCAAGGTTTCTTTGATCCCATAGATCGGCACATCGTAAGTCTCGTCTCCGACTGTGACCTGCTTGTCGCCAATCTTTAGTTCGATATCGTGTTTCGCGAAGAGATCCACTAATACTCGCCGCACCACGGCCTCAAATAAGGTTCCTTTGAGCGCACGTCGGCTACCCTCAAGTCGGGCAACGAGAACCTCAGACAGCGCTGGCCACTCCCAACTGGCCGAATCCGGGAAGAGAGGTGCGACATGTTTCCGAAGTTCGTTCAGAAGGTTTGCCTTACGTTCAGTAGCAGTGTCACCTTTGACGTGCTTGACGAGAGGTCCTAGGCGCTGCGCTGGTGCGTCGCGAAAGACCCAAGACAAGAAGAACCATCGTGCTTTGGCGTTGCCGTATGGCTTACCGACACCGTCAAGTAGTTTCGCATCTGACTTCCGAACAAGATAGGCCGAAATAGCCTCAAGGGCCCTTAATTCATCATTCGTGTTAACGAATGAAGGTAGGTCGGCGAAGCCATGTTCCTTGAGACAAGCAAGGAAATCCTCCAAATAGGCCCGGTTCTCACCAACAACGGTTACAAGCTCCCGAAGTCGGATGTTCTCGATAACGAAGTCCATATGTTCCCTTTCTTCTTTCTGTTTCCAGCGCCTCACATCACCAGCAGCAAAACGTAAAGAGAGGAGTATACTTCACATTTCTGTCCGCGTGCATGTGATTATTGGACATCAGTTCACTAAGGCTGAGTTGGGACATCGAATGCAAGAACGGTTAGTAGCAGTTCTCGGCTAGGGTCATCACGATGGCACATCATATAGCGGAACCTCGTATTAGTGGCTTGAGGAACTGTACGCTTGTAATTTGAATGCCGCTCTAGTACCGGGGGAATTGCCTCTAGGACGGCAGTGAAGTTTTTTTTCTTATTAAAAATAAGCACCGCAATCTTAGTGTCGCGCCACGAACTATAGGAGAGAATCTGATCAACCGTTTCCGTAAGCTTCTTTGGTCCACCCCAGAATTTGCATTCGCCAATGAAAATATTCTTTCCATCCACTCTGATGAGGATGTCGGTTTTTCCGGTATAGTTGAATGTTTCCCCTGTAGCGGCACCTTCAAAATGTCCGTTAAGCTGAACAAGAAAATGAGTCCGCAAGGACTCTTCATCCATGTGAGAAAACGCTGAGGGGCTCCGCTCCATAACTTGGGCCATGTTCTCAATAACATTTAGAATATGTTCATAATGCTCAGAATCCAATTCCGGCTCTGGCTTGTATGGTGCAGTGCTAGCAGCTGGTGGGCGAGGCTGGATCTTCCGCCGCACTTGTGGCGCTGCGAATGTACGGGCCGTTCCCGGTCGTTCTTTCAGTGGTAATCCGAGCGCGGCCACAAGGCTCTGGTCTCTTAGCAATTTTTCACGGCGGCGCTCAATAATTCCTCGTGCAGAAGAAAAAAGACTTTCATTGAAGGGCCTTACGTCTTTCCGTAGGTTCTCAAGGTAACCTTTAATTTCAACAATTGTGCGGTCAATTTGAGCACGAACACTCTCAGCAGTTAGATTCGTTCCCCGGATCACCAGCACCAATGTGTTCTCCCGGACTTCGGCAATGGGTGGTGACATCGTGTACGTGCTTGGCTTGATGTTGAAAGCCTGGGCCTCACCGTCGAAGGGAACCGTAATTTCCACTTCTGTACCAGCGACGTGGAACGGCTTACTACGGTCCATGATGAACCTCATCCGATCATGGCTCACATCAATCTGAGCCTCGTGCTGGTCAGCGACGATCTCTTCCTCTCGTAATACGGGAACATCGATTTGATATTTCTTTTCATAGTACTTTGAGAGGTCGTCCACGGGGGTGTTTAGTAACTGATTGCCGTTGTATTCCTTGATATCATTGGCAAGCTTGTTTGCGGCCAACGGAAAAGGGACCACCCCGGCCATCGAAAAGTCTACCACCCCTGGGCTAGTGATGCTTCCTTTCATGCGTTGATTTTCTCTTCGGCAACCGTCGTTGTGGGGGGACCGCCTGGCTCCACGGAGGGCGTAGCCCGAAGTGGAGCCAGGCGGAGGCGGCGGGTCGCCTCTCCATAGACCCCCCGATTATTTTGGAACTTCTTCAAGTTGATTCCCTCCTTTCCTTCGATACCGGGTCCCTCTCGATTCATCGTGAACATGAGGTTTGCGACAGCGATTCGCTCAACGGCAAGGTTTGCAACTCCTTGAATTGACTGGCGATTGCTCCATGTGGCGCGCGTTTCATATGGATGTTGAGTACACATCCCATCCGCCTTATTTCCTTTAGCCGCTTCTTCTCTCCTTGGAGGTCCGATTTTCATAACTACGAGATTTACTCCCGTTGCGGTAATCCGGCCATTGGAGACTCCCTGATTCGACCTCCGTCTGCGGACGACTCCGGCGGCTGGGACGTTTCAACACTCCGCGAGTCCATTACAGCGCGATCGTATTCATAGAGCCCGGTCCGGCCATGGGTGAGTCCGTTGCGGGCCAAGATGCGAGCGATCGTGCGCTCGGAGGGCAGGGGGCGAAGATGTTCATGCTCATCCAGTCTCAAGCGAAGAGTCTTGGGACCACAGGGAAGCCCTCGATTGTACAATTGCAATCGAGTCATTACGACGATTTCCTCCACCTCCTCCGGTGGACGAGGAACGTTAAAAGCATTGTCCTCTTGTGCTATCTGTTCCAGATCGACATCCTTCCACATGGATTTTCCCTTTCCTGGGCTCACGAGTCCGTCGACTCGGTTGGGTCCTCGATTTTTCCTTCGATCCGATCCTTCCGTTTCCCCCGTCCGGTCCGGTAGGACATGCCTCGGGTGGTCAGGATATGGGCGTGATGGGCCAATCGGTCCAGAAGGGCCGTGGTGAGCTTTTCGTCTCCGAAGACCTGAACCCATTCGGCGAAGGCCAGATTCGTGGTGACCAGAGTGGATCGCCGTTCGTAGCGGTCGGCCAGAAGGTTGAACAATAGTTCGCCGCCCTCCCGCTTGAACGGTACGAATCCCAGTTCATCGACGATCAGGAGGGGGACCTTCTGATACCGGCGATGGAGCCTCCCGAGGTTCCGTTCGTCCCGTGCCTCAAGGAGATCGCGAACCAAATCGGCGGCCTTTCGAAAGGCCACCTTGATCCGCCGTTTCGCCGCCTCTACGCCCAAAGCGATCGCCAAGTGAGTCTTCCCCGTGCCAATGGGTCCGGCGATGACCACGTCCTCACCATTCTCGATGAACTGGCAACTCTCCAGCTCCAGGACCTTGGTCCGGGGAACACCCCCCAGCGAATCCCACTCGATCTGGTCCATCGTCTTGATGTCCGGGAAACTTGCCTGACGCAGGTAACGGCGTGCCGCATTCTCCTGGCGGTGGCGAACCTCATTTTCCAGAAGCTCACGCAGATACTCTTCATAGCCCCAGCCGCCGTCACGGGCACGCCGTGCCACCCCGGCATACTCCCGACCGATCGCCGGCATCCTCAGACTTCTCACATGCCCCTGGATCACCGCATCCAGCACCGCCCCCGTCATTGCCCACCTCCCATCAGGAGCGTGTCATAGTCCGAGGCACACCCCGTTTCAATGTGATAGGAGCGAAGTGCGACCGGCACAGCGGTTTCTATCAGAACGGGATTCTGGTTCATATACCGCCGCAACGACAAAAGGTCACAGCGCCCTTGACGGAGAGCGTCTTCCAGGGCCGGGGTGACCACCTCTTCTCCATGCTCATGGATCGCCCCGAGAATCCCCGCCAGAACCCTGGCCCCCTTCTTCGGTCCATGTGTCCTTTCCAACAGATCCCACAAGCGACCATAGGGAGGACCCAGTTCCACGACCAGCTCGGGGACCACTTGGCGGACGGCCTGCGGTTTTCGGGCCAGCTCCCGCATGTAATGCCGGTAAAAGATTTGCCGCTGACCCCGTGCTTGGCGCGGGTGGGTCATCTCTTCACCCCGGCAGTGGAACAGGATATCTACCGGCCCCACATATGCCATGGCTTGCAACCGTGCCCATCGAGACGGCAGCGAGTACAGCGCCCCTCCCACCGTTGCCGTCGAACTGCGGCTGATGGATACCGGCACGACCCGACGAACATCGAAGGCCATCGAAGGGAGGGGAAGGAAGTGCCCCTTTTCTTCCTCAAATAACTCCCGTAGAGCCCTGCCGTCCGCTCGGCGCTTCTTCTGCCACATCCGTTCCGCGTCTGCAAGGACCGTAGCCGAAATCTCCTCCAGGTCCTGCCCGAAAACGATGGGGGTCATATGCTGCAGCCGTATCCCTTTCCCTCGGCTCTCTACTCCTCCTTTGTCATGACCTTCGCCCGGACGGGCGAAGCACGGCTCGAACAGGTAATGGCTGCAAAGGGCCAGAAACCGATCCGTCAGCTCCCGTTCCTTGAGGCCCATTATCCGTTTCACCGCCGCCGAAAGATTGTCGTACACCAGGCGCCTGGCCACTCCACCAAAGTGAGCAAAGGCCCGGACGTGGCCATCCAGAAAACTCACCTGATCGCAGCGGTCGTAGATATGCACGAAGTCACGGCCCGAGTACATCAGCCTCATCAGGAACTTCCAGGCTTTCCGCCGGAGCCCTCCCTCTTCCACCGTCACCTCGAAAAAATCGACCTGAGCTTCATCTCCAGGCCGATGGATCAGAGGGATGTACACCTCGGCGGTCTTCCTGCGTTTCTCGGCCAGGTACCTCCTGACAGTCCTTTCCCCGACCTGATGGCCCTCCTCCGCCAGCTGACGGTGAACGCGCGGCGAGGTGATGCGGTGCTTGGGTGCCGTCCGCGGCCGCCACTCCTCCAGCAACTCATCGATCCGCGGCCCCACTACCTCAAGAACATCCCGACGTCGCGGCTCCGACTCCGCCCTGAAAGGTTCCGATTTTTCCAGGTATCGTCGAATCGTTTTACGGTCCACTCCCATCTCACGGGCGATCCGTCGGATGCCGAGTCCCTCAACATAGTGCTTGTGACGTATCACGTGAACTTTGTCCATCTTGAGCATGCTCCTTTCCTCCATGGCTCATGCGCCATGGAGAATCATGCCTCAAGGTGGTCCCTTTTCCGATGGCCGAAAGGGGGAATTTCCGATGGCCGGGTACACAACGACCATAAGGTGCGTATACTCGCTGTTATAGGTTTGCTTATTGCCTTCCGAGTCCTTTACCGTATAGCTCGATCCTTTGTGCCACTCCCATTGGTCATTGACATAGAACCAGTTTAATCCCATGGGATCAATGCTAATGACAGGGTTGTTTCGCACATAGGCGTAGAGATTCCAACTCTGTGGATCTTCCTTATTGCCCATGACCTTGTCCGGGCTCATGAACCGCCCCAAAGAAGCGCCATAGTAACGAGTGTGCATTAGTTGCCATAGCGTCCGATCCGGCTCCGACCAGGGCAACAACCAGGGGCTTGATTCGGAGGAGGGGTGCGAGAGGCCCCAGAGGGCCACGGGCGGG
>Ga0209164_1004975_pt1 | contig 11537 bp, 1 predicted proteins | sample MTBNYHSulfiMetaG_FD_187458 | JGI IMG/M metagenome (GOLD analysis project Ga0209164, IMG submission 187458) | Enrichment culture microbial communities from rom New York Harbor, USA that are MTBE-degrading - MTBE-NYH (New York Harbor Sulfidogenic)... | ecosystem: Environmental > Aquatic > Marine >... | reverse complement strand
AATTCGCTCTGGGCTACAGCAACCTGGGCCACCTGTACGAACGGCAGCGCCGCTACGAGGAGGCGATGGAGGCTTACGCCGAGGCTATTCGGGTTGATCCCGGCTTGCCGCAAGCTTACTACAATATGGGGATGTTATGGGCCGGCGTGCTGCGCGATCCTGAGGAAGCCCGGCAATGGTTTCTGGGGGCGCTCGAGCTGGACCCCGACTTCCAGCTGGCCCGCCAGGCGCTGACGCAGCTCGAACAGGCCGGCGCTCAACCGCCGCCGGGGGGACGGTAAGAACCCTGGAATAATCCGCAGCGCCTGTTCCCGATCCGGCTCACTGCACCCAGCAGTGTTCCACCCCCGCGGCAAGTTCAGCGCCGAAAGACAAGCCGACGCTGACGCTCCAGACGCCGAAGCTGGACAGCGAGTGACTTCCGCCGGCGCCGATGACTCCGATCGAGGCGGAGCCGAACGAACCCCACCCGGACAGGCTTTCTCGCAGCTCGCCGGCGTTACAGCCTCGGCCCCGAAGACCGCCCGGCGCAGCCGATACACCCAAGCCGCCCCCAATGCGAACACAGGTGATGGTGAAGCGGGCGCGAGCTGAACCTTCCGAACAGATCATGCTCACCGTCGAAGCGCTGCCGCCCGCCAGAAAAACCATGAAGTCCGCCGCCATGGAGACTCCGTTCCAACGCCCTGAGGGACAGTCGTCGCACTCGTCGCACAGGCCGAACACGTCGCGCAACACGATCGGGTTATTGCCCGCGTAAACATACTCATGCCGGCCCACGCCCAGATACCCATTGGCGTCCTCCAGCATCAACAGCGGATCGGGTTCGATGTACCGCCCGACCTCGGGATCATAGTAGCGCTTGAGGTTGTAGTGCAGGCCGGTTTCCTCGTCGTAGTACTGTCCCAGAAAGCGGGGGTTGAACGTCACGGTGCTGGAAGGCTCGACCGTCGCCTCGCCGAAGGCGGCATAGCGCGCTCGCCAGGCGACCTGCCCGGCGCTGTCGGTCAACAGTTGAGGTGTCCCCAAGACATCCCGGTGAACGTAGTAAGTTTGCCCGCTCGAGTGGTCGTGGAACTGGAAAATCTCGCCCGTGACCGGATGGCGGGTGTACGAGCGTAGAAGAGTTTTTTCGCTGTCATATTCGGCCATCAACAGCGGTGCATGGAAATAGTAAGTCGTCGCGCCGTTGATTTCTTTGAAGTACCGGAGGCGACCGGAATCGTAACCATAACGAACGACGTCGCCGCCCGGCAATTCCACCCGGCGCAAGCGGTTATCGGCGTCGTGCGTGAAGACCGTCGTCTCACTCGCGTCGGCCCGGGTCGAGAGATTCCCCTCCGGGTCATAGGTCAGACTGACGTCGCCGTAGCCCTCCAGGCGGTGAAGCGCATTGTAGCGATACTCCGCCACGTCGCTGCTGCTCGTTCGGTTTCCGACCGCGTCGTAGGAGAAGGATTCTACATTCCCGCCCGGGTGCTCGGCTCGGATCAGCCGACCGTTCGCATCGTAGTTGTAGTAGTGAGCGCCCTGCGGAGTGCTGACCTCGGTGGGAACAAAAACAGCGTCGCGCGTGTAGTCCCACTGGGCGAGAACTTCGCCTCCCACCCGGCGGACCACGATGCTGCGGATAATCCCCAGCTCGTTGTAATCGTAGATTGTTTCCACTCCATTGGCTGCCAACTCCCGCCAGGGAAGGTCCGACTCTTCGTACTCAAGCGTCGTCGTTCCGCCCGGAATGGTATGAATCGCCGTCAGGCGGCCGGCGCTATCGTAAGCGAAGCGGGTCTCGCCCCCGTCGGCATCCGTGATCGAGGACAACTGGTTACAGCAGGAGTAATGGTACTCGAAGTGCTTTCCGAGCGTCGCCAGATTCCACAGCGTCAGCCAGCCGAGACGATTGTACCCCAGCGTGCAACGGACCAGGCCATTATCATAAGCGGTGACCCACCCGGCGGAATGAAACTCCAAAGTATCCTGTTCGCCGTTCGGCAGTGTTCGGCCTTTCGGCTCTCCGGAATCGTAGTAAGCGTACTCGATGACTCTTCCGCTTTGGTCGGTCATCGCCTGCGGTTTATGGATCGCGTTGTAAACAAACTCGCGGGTCGTATCATCCGGATAGGCGATGCCGGTCAGCCGGCGGCCGATATCGTAGTCGAACTGAACAGCATAGCCCGCCGCGTCCGTCGCGCCGGCGAGGTTCCCGTCTGCGTCGTAGGCATAGTGTGAGGTGTTTCCTTCCGCGTCCGTTGCGGCGATCAGATTTCCGGCGGCGTCATAGCCAAAAGTTGCCGCGTGACCCAAGGCATTCGTCACGGCGATGATCTTCCCCGCAGCGTTGTAAGCGAACTCAGGGCCTGGATAGACCGCCTCCGCAGTGCCCGGGGAAACAGCGCCATAGGACACGCCGGCAACTCGGCCGAAGGCGTCGCGGTCGAGAGTCAGCGACCCGCGCCCGGGCGGCGTGACCGCGTTGATTTCTCCAGCGGCGTCGTAATGGAAGGCGGTCACGCGACCCAGTGGATCGATCGAGCGCGTCTTGCGATTCATGGCGTCGTACTCGTAGCGGGTGACTGTGCCCAACGTCGTCGTGACTGCCGTTACGTTGCCGGCGATGTCATAGCCGTAAGTGATCAGCCCCCCCTCTTCGTCAACCAGCGACGCCAGCCGGCCCAGGGCATCGTAGGTGAAGAAGCGTTCCCGGACTTCGGGATACTTACTGGGGCTGGTGATTTTTGTAACCCGGCCTTTGGAGTCGTATTCCCACTCCGTAATCGGATAGCGGGGATAAGCTTCAAGTGACTCCCTGACGATATGGCCGGTCGCATCGCGAGTGATATAAGTGTGGACAAAGAGGCCGTCGGGGCGAGGCGAGGAAACCTGCTGCCGCCGGCCATCGTCATCATAAACAAAGATGGTGGTGGTGCCGAAAGGATCGCGAAAGTAGTTGAGGAGATAAAAATCCCTCGGCACCGACAAGGCGTTATACTCCCACTGGTACTCACCGCCCCCGGGAAGCGCCAACTTTTTCGGCAGCCCGCAGGATTGCTCCCATTCATACTGAGTAACATGGCCCAAGGCATTGGTCACCGAGCGAACCCGGCCGGACAGGTCGGTGATCATCTTCACCGTGCCGCCGTCGGGTGAGTCAATCCGATCGAATCCCGGCTTGGACACCGGTGAGAGTTCGGTATCAAATGGAGAATCATCGTTCAAAGGATTCACCAGTCCGGCCAGCTGGCTCGCCTCGTACCGATAGACAATAGAGTCGCCGCCTGTGCCTCTCGTCTTCAATGCCGCACGGGGAGAGGTCTCAACCGACTCCACGCGGGCGTATTGGTTGAAGGTGTATTGGGTCGTCCTTCCCCGGACGTCCGTCTTCCCGACGAGCAGATGACGCTCGTCATAGTCGAACTGGTGCCGGCCGCCGTCCGGCTGCTCGACCGAAGCCAGGTTGCCCTGCGAATCATACACCAGGCGCGTCACCCGGCCGGCCGGGTCTTCCACCTGGGCGAGCCGCCCCCCGTTGTAGGTAAAATGGGTTTCCAGGGCGTAAGGATCGCGTACCCGAAGCAGATTGCCCTGTTCGTCGTATTCATACGTCGTCGTATTGTGATCAAGATCGATGACGTGGGTTTGAAGCCCCTGCGCATTGAAGCGAATCGTCGCCTCGTCGTGCAGGAGCAGGGAGTAAGTTTTGTCCGGATGTTGGACCAGCCGCGAGCGGTCGCCGATCGGCGCGGTAAACTCCTTCGTTGCCCCCCGGGGCATCCCATAGTTGACCACTCGAATGATCCCGTTCTCCGTGTCGGCAACATAGAGATTGCCGTCCGGTCCCAGGGCCACGCCTTCAGGACGCCACAGCTGAGCAGCGGTCGCATAGCCGCCGTCGCCCCTTGCATAGCCGCCGTAGCCCAAGGGGAGATCCGGAGCGGTGTTGAGGCTGCCCCGACCCGCGACGAAGGAAAGCCGCTGAGCGTTTTCCAACATCCAGACGCCGTCATGCTCGTAATCGAGGATGAACAGATTCCCGCTCCCGTCCATGTCGAGATCTCTTGGGTATCCCAACAAGACACTGGTGGCCGGCCCGCTGACAGGATAAGGTTTCCACTCGGTGGAAACGTACTTCTTACCGGCAATCCGTCGAACGATACCGGTATCCTTGTCCACCCGGCTGATGTAAGCATCGCCCCGATCGGAATACTCGCTATACAAAAGATGCCCCTGCGGGTCGATCACTATCCCCATCGGCCGCGGCACCCGCACCTCCAGGCGATGTCTTCCATCCGCTTCGTCGCCCGAGATGATCCCTCCGCCGACATAAGTCGAGATGATGCCATCGGGAGTGACTTTACTGATCCGCCAGTAATACTGCACGGTTAAGTCGGAATTGGCGATATACAGATTGCCTTCCGCGTCCAAAGCCACATCATAGGGGTAGGCCAGTTGGGCTTCCGTGGCCGGGCCGCCTTCGCCGCCCGAGCCATGCTCGCCGTTGCCCGCGATAGTCGTAATGATGCCCCGGGTATCAATCTTGCGAACCCTCTGATTCTTCGAGTCGGCAAAGATCAGGTTGCCCTCAGGGTCGAACAGCATGCCCCTTGGCTGGGAAAGATAAGCGCCTATGGCCGGACCACCGTCGCCGAGATTCTCCCAGGTTCCTCCGCCTGCGAAGATGTGGCCGATCCAGTTCTCATCGAAACGGATGATGTGATCCTGGGTGCAGACATAAAGGTCGCCCGTTGCATCAAAGGCGAGCCGGGCCGGTTTGACCAGGGGAAACTCCATAGCCGGGATGCCATCAGCGACAGCCCAGCTCTGCGAGCCGTAGCCCTCGCCGGCCACCGTGTCGATCGTTCCAAATCCGCTATAAACTTTCTTCTTGGTTCCCTCGGCGAGCATGATACTGCCTTGGCCATTGGGGTAGAGCCGCCGCAGGCCGCCCAGAGTCCAGCCCGCGCCGAGGGCGCTGTTGCGGAGATTCAGAAGAGGCTCGCTCAGCTGGTACTGGGTATGCCACCGGTCCAGATCGCTCTCCCGCACCGGCACGCCCGTGTCTCCGGTGGGAGGGCCGCCGAAGTAATTGGCCAATCCGTAGGTAGGACGATAGTTGTGCCCCAGGATGAACTGTGCCCGGTAAACTCCGCTGTCCACCCAGTTGCCCTGTGCGTCTTGACCGGTCGCGTAGTAGGCAAAACGGTTGAACCCGTCCTGGGTGGCACACTGAACCTCCCTGGAATGCCCCAGGAAGGAGACCTGGAACTGGTAGCTCCAGGGAGGGGCAATATATTCATCGGGCTTGATCAGTGTATTCACCCCGACGACGGTATTGGGATAGGCCGCATCACTGGCGTATTCCAACCACAAGCGGCGCTCCTGCCCCCCCGAACGATAGGAGGGAAGCTCCACAAACTCATTCAGGTGCCCGGTGCGCGAGGCAATAAACGAACTGCGCTGATCTCCCTCTTCGCAATCATCGTCATCGTCACCGCCTTCTTCGCCCCGCTCCCGGCGCTCGGGAGGACGCCTTCTGCGCCGGTCCTCGGGCGGGCCGGAATCCTCCTGGGGCCGCCGGGTCATATTCGGATCACAGGGACTGAAGTGATCCGACAGATACTCGACCCAAAGGCCGTCGGCAGAAACGACCGCCATCCCCTCCGGAATCCACCGCGCCTGTTGCCGATCATAGATACCTACCGGAACGGGGGTCCCCGGCTCGAATCCGAGGTCATTGGCAATTCGGGTTGTCGCATTCGTGGCAAACCGGATCCCATCCGGGTAACGATCCAGGCAATAGGTGAAGTGAGATGTGTCCGGCAAAGGGGCGGGCAAGGAATCGCCGAACGGGTAGCGTGCCGAGGTCACCCCGACCGTGGTGTTCAACGCTCCCGGCGGGATGGTAATCTCGATGGTCCCGTCGGAGCTGACATACGTTCCCCCTTCCGGGCCGATTTGGGTCACGTTTGTATCCACCGGCACGAGGTAAACCGGATCGACCGTCATCATCTCGCCGGGAAACATCATGACCCGGCGGTGCGCGTAGGTCATATTCTCCGTGCGAACTTCGATGATGACTTGGGTCAGTCCCTGCTCCTCCGGCAGGAGCACCTCGTAGGTATATTCGCCGTCGGCAAAAGTCTCCGCCAGGGAATCCTCCCCCAGCAGGAGCACTTCGAAGTCAGGCAGCGGTTGTCCGTCCGCCGCGCTGAACGCCTGGCCGACAATGAAACTCGGCACGCCCTCCCGAGGAGCCGTCTTCTGCCAATCGAGGGCAAAGAGCCAAAGGTCGCCGTATCCGATGTCGCCGCTGCCGTCCAGGTCGTAGTCTTCCAATGTCCCAGTAGCCGCCTCGTGCCAGTGATCCAAGAGCAGCAGCAAATCCACCGCGTCGGCGGTCGAATTGCCACCGAAATTGGCTTGGCCGACGGCAAGCGGGTGAACGACCGGATAGTTAAACTGCGCCGCGCTTGCGTGGTAGAAACCGACCACAGCCCCTGCAACCGCCAACAACCCAACCCCGATTAAAGACACAAGCCTGTGATTCATCGCCGCCCTCCTCAGCTCATGCAGAACCCTTCATTGGATTCGGTCTTGCCCGTTTGCCTTCCAATAGCACCCCTGTAGCAAACCCATTCCCGCCTTGATACCGCTAACCTTGCTTGCCTGATCACGGATCAACCCAGCAATACTCGCCGCCCAAGGCGAGTTCCAGGCCCAGTCCCAGTCCGACGCCGCCTCCCCACACGCCCCACGTTTCCGTAGACGTACTCACGCCACCGGTGATAATGCCCAAACTGCCGGAGCCAAAGGCCCCGGAACCGCCCATATTGTTCATTGCCTCCATGGCGTTGCAGCCCCGGGAACGAACCACGTTGCTGGAGCCGCCCAGGCCCAGCCCAGCGCCGAAGCGGAGGCAACGCAGGTGGAACGAAATGCGTTGCATCGGATTGTCCGCGCAGTGGAGCGACACTCCGCTGATCGCGCCGCCGACCACCAGGATCATGACGTCGCCGCCCAGGGTGCCTCCGAGCCAGCGCCCCGAGGGGCACTCGTCGCACTCGTCGCACAGCCCAAACGGATCATACAGGCTGAGCGGGCTGTTGGAGGCGTAGACGTACTCATTCCGGCCCATCATCTGATACCAGAGGGGGTTGCTCAGTGCGGCCAGCGGGTCCGGCTCGATATAGCGCCCGACTTCAGGCTCGTAATACCGCTTCTGGTTGTAATGCAGGCCGGTCTCCTCGTCGTAGTACTGGCCGGGCAGCCGCTGGTTGAAGCTCAGGGTGCTCGAAGGATCGATCATCGCCCGGCCGAAGGAATCATACGTCGCGCGCCAGACCACGTTCCCTCCCGCGTCCGTGATGAGATGAGGCGTGCCGAGCCGGTCGCTGTGGACAAAGTAGGTCTGGCCGCCCTCATGGTACCGCAGGACCCGGCCGGTCCTTGGGTGCCGGAGATAGGCCCGAAGGAGATTGCGCCCTTCGTCATACTCGCCCATCAGCCGAGGCGCGTAAAGATAATAGGTCGTCTCGCCACTCACGGTTTTGGAATGCCGGTAGTGCCAGCCGTCGTACGTGTACTCGGCGGTGGCTCCGCCGGGCAGGTCAACATGCGTCAGGCGACCCACCGCGTCGTGGATGTAAGTCGTCACGCCGGAGGGATCGGTTCGGGAGGCCAGGTTTCCTTCCGCGTCGTATTCCAGCTGCACCTCTCCGTATCCGATCAGGCGATGCGAAGGACTATACTGGTAGAGCGCAACGTCGTGACTGCTGACGCGGTTGCCCGCCGCGTCGTACGTATAGCTTTCAACGCTGCCGCCGGGATACGCCGCGTTCAACAGGCGGTTCATCCCGTCATAGGTATAGGCGTAACTCCCCTCCAACGTCTCGATCGTCAGGGGGTTCTGATTGGCATCATACGTATAGGCCCACCGCGCCAACACGTCGCCCGGGGAGCGCTGGACCGTGACGGATTCGACCGACCTCCGCGGGGTGTAAGTATAAATCGTCTCCACGCCGTTCGGGTGGACGACTCGGACGGGGTTGCCGTGCGATTCATACTCGAACGTCGTCGTGCCGTCCGCCAGGCTGCCCATCGCGATCAGCCGCCCGGCTGCATCGTATACGAACTCCGTTTCGAGATTGCCCGGCCCCGTCAGCCGAGTCAACTCGCCGCAGCAGGCGTACTCCATATCCAGCTGCATCCCCCGCACGGTCTCCCGCACCTGTGACACCTGGTCGTCGGTCGTGTACTGATACCGGTAATTCACGAGGCTGTTCCTGTAAGTCGCGTCCACTCGCCCCACTCTCGTGATGCGCGCCCGGGCATCGTGTTCCACCAGCAGGTGGGTGCCATCCGGCAACGTCCGCTCCGCCGGTTCACCCGCCCTATTGTGCGTGAACGTGATCGTTTCGTCGCGGCGGGTCGTCTGCGTTGAGGGGTCGTCAATCCCCAGAAGGGTCGAATACGCGAAGGAGCGCGTCGTGTCGTCCGGATACCGCACCGCGATCAGCCTCTGCGCCAAGTCGTAGTTGAACTCGACCGCGTAGCCCGTCGGATCGGTGACCGAGGCGAGGTCCCCATCCGGGGTGTAGGTGTAACGAGTCGCGTGTCCCTCGGCATCGGTGGCTGTAATCGGATTCCCGGCCGCGTCGTAGCCCAGGCTGATAGTATTCCCGCACGCGTCGGTCACCGTCGCCAGATTGCCGTCGGTGTCGTATTCGAACCGAGGCCCCGTTGCGTCCTCCTTCAACGTCCAGCCGTTCTGCGGCGGGTAGTCCACCGCCGCGACCCGCCCGTAGGCATCGAGAGAGAATCCAACCTCGCCCGTGTTCGGACTGTCGATCTTTGTCACCCGCCCGTTCGAGTCGTACGTCGTCACGCTCTCCCGGCCGAGAGGGTCAATCTCGCGCACCCTCCGATTCCAGGCGTCGTATTCGTACCGCGTGACGCGGCCGGACGGCGACGTCGCCGCGGTTACGTTCCCGGCCGCGTCGTAGCCGTATTCGGTGGTCCCGTGGAAATCCGTCTTTTGCGTCATTCGCCCTCGGTCATCGTAGACATAGGTTGTCACCACATTGATGGGATCGGTCATCTCAATGACCCGCCCCATCGAATCGTATTTCCACCGCGTGACGCGGGTATTTTCAGCCTGCTCCCGGTAAAGCGCCAGCCGGTCGCTGTCATCATATTCGAGATCGATGCGCATATTGGAGAGCGTGATATAGCGATAGGGCCGTCCCTCCAGGTCGTAATACGTGTACCAGGATCCCTTGTCGGACAGGATGGACGTCTCGAGGGTGTAAGTGTCGTAGAACGCCTTGTACCACTCATACTCGCCGCCGCCGGGGGTCCAAATGTAGGAGGGGCGCTTGCACTCCTCCTTCCACCGGTAGCGGGTGTTGTTGCCCAGCTCGTCGGTCACGCTCCGCACCCGTCCCGAAAGGTCCGTGATCTGCTCAACTCTCCCGCCGCCCGGACGCTTGACCCGGTCGAAGCCCGGCTCAAGCGCCGGGGTCAGCTCCGGGTTGAAAGGTCCTGCTTCGGGCCAGTCGTTCACCTGCCCCGCCGTCTGGCTGAATTCGTATTCGTAGCGCAGGGGGCCTGCCTGTGCGCCCGGTTTTCCCGCGGTTGCGTCTTCCTCGACCGCCTCAATGCGCGACCAACGATCATAGAAGTAGTTAGTCGTAAGCGAGCCGTCCCGCTTCTGGATCATACGGTGCTCGCCGTCGTAGGCGAACTCCCGCGTGCTGTCGTCGGGAAACACAACCGCCGCTAGATTGCCCGCCGCGTCGTGGAAAAGGGTCGTTGTGCGGCCCGCCGGATCCTCAATCCGGGCCAGCCGTGCGCCGTCATAAACGAACCATGTTTCCAGGCCGTAGGGGTCGCGGATAACGGTCAACCGATTCTGGCTGTCGTATTCATACGTTTTCTCATTCCCGGAGATATCGATCGTCTTCGTCTGCAACCCTTCTGCATCGAATCGAACCGTTATGCCGTCCGGCATCAGGCGCGTGTAAGTTCCGTCCGGGGTTTCCAGCAGGCGCGAGCGTTCTCCATAGGGCGGCGTGTATTCCCTTGTCGCGCCGCGGGGAAAGCTGCAGTTAACCATGCGGATGCGGTTATTGGCCGTATCCGTGATGTAGAGGTTACCATCGGGTCCGAAGATCGCCGTATCCGGGCTGTTCAGCGTCGCGGACGTCGCCTGGAGCCCGTCGCCCAGGAAGTCGCGGGTGAAGTCGCGGGGGCCGATGCCGGCGACGGGCGAAATGCACTGGTTTGCGTCGAGTTTGGCCACGTAGCTGCTACCGCCCATATGCGCGATATACAGGCAGCCATCATCGCCAAAGCGGATATCCCGGATACCTCCGAAGTAGTACTCCAGCGCCGGCCCGCTTTGGACGTAGGTTCCCCCCAGTGTGTTATCGTGTGTGCCGGCGACGAAGGAGAGCATTCCTGTATTTCGGTCGGCGCGCACAATGAACTGCGTGGACGGCGTGTAATAGAAGTCCCCGTCGGGACCGAACTGCATGGCGCTGCATCGCGACATGGCGAGGTCGTTCCGGTGCAATCCTTCAGGATACAGATACGGAGCCTCGAACCAAGTCTCGGTCCGGACGGTGCCGCCCCCCGCAAAGGTCGTGATGATCCCGTTCCGGTCAACCCTCCGGATGCGGGATACCCCCGGGTACTCGAAGCTATACCCGGAACAGGCGATATACAGGTTGCCTTCACCGTCGAACAGCAGGGCGTCAGGATGGGCCAGCTCGGCCTCCTTCGCCGGGCCGCCGTCGCCGCCGTTTCCATAAGTGCCACTGCCGGCCACGTGCCAGATGCGGCCCGCCGGGTCGATCCGGAACACCCTGTCGTCATCCCGAGCAGCAACGTAGAGATCGCCAGCCGCGTCGAACGCCAGCCCGATCACGTAATTCAGTGGGGCGTCCCGGGCCGGCATCCCGTCGACGAAGGTGCCGGAAGCATACGTGGTCCCGGCAAACCGATAGCAGCGCCAGTTCGGGTCGAAGCGGATGATCTGGAACTCCGTGGATACATACAAGTTGCCGGTGGCGTCAAACACCAGGCGCCTAGGCTCGAATACCGGAGTCCGATCGGCCGGCAGCCCGTCCTCGACATCGTCGCCGCTACGATTCGCTATCCATTTGCCCGCGACCGTCCGGATCATTCCGTACCCGTTGAACACCTTCTTGCGGGTGCCCTCGACCAGCAGAACCGCCCCCTTGCCATCCGGGTAGAGCCGCTGGAGGCCGCGGACCGTCCACCCCGGCGCCAAAGCGCTGTTCTGTAAGTTGAGAACGGGGACGTTGGCGGTATAGTCCGTGGTTCGCTGGATCGGATCGCCGTCCCGCGCCTGGACCCCCGTCCCTGTCGTCGGCGGGCCGCCGAAATAGTCGGCCAGCGCGTATTCGGGATAATAGTTATGCGCCAGAGAATACTCGGCCCGGTAGACTCCGCTAGGCACCCACTCACCAGCAGCATCCCGGGCTTCCGCCCAGTACCCGTAGCGCGAAAAACCCTCC
>Ga0209164_1004974_pt1 | contig 11538 bp, 10 predicted proteins | sample MTBNYHSulfiMetaG_FD_187458 | JGI IMG/M metagenome (GOLD analysis project Ga0209164, IMG submission 187458) | Enrichment culture microbial communities from rom New York Harbor, USA that are MTBE-degrading - MTBE-NYH (New York Harbor Sulfidogenic)... | ecosystem: Environmental > Aquatic > Marine >... | reverse complement strand
CCATCCGAAAGGAGAAACGAGATGAACCAGGGTGTTGAGATCAGGGAGCTGCCGGAGATGACGGTGGCGTACGTACGGCACGTCGGCCCCTACCAGGGCGACGCGAAGCTGTTCGAGGGGCTCTGGGGCTCCCTCATGAGCTGGGCCGGGCCGAGGAAGCTGGTCAACTTCCCCGAGACCCAGGCCCTGATCGTGTACCACGACGATCCCGAGATCACCGAGAAGCAGAAGCTGCGCCTCAGCGTCTGCCTCTCGGTGCCGCCGGACACGCAGGTGGAAGGGGCGGTCGGCAAGATGACGATCCCCGGCGGCCGGTACGCGCTCGCCCGTTTCAACCTGACCCCGGAGCAGTACGGTGATGCCTGGCAATGGGTTTTCGCCCACTGGCTGCCGGGCAGCGGTTACCAGCCCGACGACCGCCCCTGTTTCGAGATGTATCCGGGAGGCGACGCGCCGGACGAGACGGGCAAGGTCACGGTGGACATCGTGATCCCCGTGCGCCCGTTGTAGAGCCTGGAGAGCTCTGGAGGTCCAGAACGGAGGGGATGATGGAGTGCCGCACGTGAGCGCCGGGTCCTTCTCGGCGCGGGCCAAGCGGGCCATCACCGCCATCCCCTTCGGCCGGGTCGCCACCTACGGCCAGATAGCCGCCTGCGCGGGCAACCACCGCGCGGCCCGGCAGGTGGCCTGGCTGCTGCACGCGGCCTCGGAGAAGGAGGCGCTGCCCTGGCACCGGGTGATCGGCGGCCGGGGCAGCATCTCCCTGCCCCGGGGCGGGGGCTTCGAAGAGCAGCGCGCCCTCCTCCAGGGCGAGGGGGTGCGCGTCGACGAGGCCGGCCGCATCGAGCTGGCTCGATACCTGTGCAACCTGCGCCCTGACGCCCCGGGCGGGGAGGCGGCACTGTGAGCGGGCGCCGGGAGCCCCGGGAGCCCCGGGCAGGCGGAACCCCGGCCCTGCCCCGGCCCCCGGCCCCGGGCGGCCGGCAACGGCTTCGCTGCGCGGTCGTGGGGCTGGGACGCATCGGCTCCACGCTCGAGGACGACCGGCTGAGGGAAAAGCCCGCCAGCCACGCGGGGGCCATTCGGTCCAACCGGGAGTGCCTGCTGGTGGCCGGCTGTGACCTTCTCCAGGAGCGCCGGGAGGCTTTTGCCAGGCGCTGGCGCTGCCCCGAGCTGTACAGCGAGCTCCGGCCGATGATCGAGGCCCACAGGCCCCACATCCTGCACCTGGCCACCCCGACCGAAACCCACGGTCTCCTGATCGCCCAGGCCGCCGGATCGGGAGTCCCCCTGATCATCTGCGAGAAGCCCCTCTGTTCGAGCGCCCCGGAGGCCCGGGCAGCGATCGCCGCCTGCCGGGAGGGAGGCTCGGTCCTGATGGTGAATCACGAACGGAGGTACTCCCGGGACTACCGCAGGGTCCGGGCGCTGACTCAGGGCCGGCGCTACGGCGCCCTGCTCTCGATCCAGGCACGGGTGTACCTGGGCCGCGGTCAGCCCCCGGGGGCGATACTGCTGGAAGACGGAACCCACATGGTCGACATCATCCGCTTCGTGACGGGCGCGGAGATGGAGCCCGGCTACGTGCACGGCGACCCGGGCTTGCCGGCGGGCGCCCTCCAGGTGCTGTTTCGCTGCGGACGGGCCGACGGCTTTCTGGAGGTCTCCGGCGGGCACGAAGCGCTCGTGTTCGAGCTGGAGCTCGGCTTCGAGCACGGGCGGCTGCGAATCGGAAACGGGGTCTACGAGCAGTGGGAAAGCGGAGCCAGCCGGCACTACGAGAGCTTCCGCTCCCTCCGGGCCGTGCGGACCCGCCCGTGGCGTACGACCGGGTATTTCACCGGGATGCTCGCCGATGCCGTGGCGGTGATCCGGGAGCCCGGGCGCGTCCCGCTTTCCTCGGGGCTCGATGGGCTCCGCGCCGTGGAGGCGATCGAGTCCATCGTTGGCTCGGCACGATCATGAGGGAGCCGGGCCCGTGGATTTCGGGGCCCCAAGAGGGTATAATGGACAGTAGATGATGCGAGATCGAAGCACCTGCTCCGCCTTCGTCACAAGGAGCAAGCTCATGAAAACCGCCCTTGTTCTGTGCGTGGTGATCCTTGCCGCGGCGCTGCCGCTGACTGCTCAGGAGCTCCTGGTCGAGTACCTCGAGGGCACCCTGGAGCTCAAGCAGGGAGCGCGCTGGGTCGAGCTGTACATCGGCGACTCGCTGTCCCCCGGAAACGTGATCCGCCTGGGCGCCAGGGGCTTCGCGGAGCTCTCCGCCGGGGACGTGACCATTACCCTCAGCCAGGCGGGCACCTACAACACCGAGAGCCTCCTGAAGTCCGGCCAGAAGGTCGCCGCCTGGAACCTCGGCGGGGTGGTCAACTCGAAGCTCTCCAAGCTCATGGCCCCGACTTCCCAAACGGAGACCGCGGCCATGGGCGTCCGCGGCTCCGCTCAGGGCACCGAGGAGCTGACCTGGGTCGAGGAAGGAGCCGAGTATCTCGAGGAGGGCAAGAAGCTCCTGGTAGCGGGGAAGCTCGACGAGGGGATCACCAGGCTCAAGGAAGGGGCCGAGTGGGCTCTGACCGACGAGGAACGCAGCGAGCACCTCTTCTACGCCGCCTACGGCCATTCCCTGAAGGGGGAAAGCGCCGTGTCCCTGATCATGCTGGAGGACATGCGGGTTGGCTCCGCGGCCCATTTCTTCACCGACTATGTCCTGCTGAAAGGCAAGCTCCTGATCGACAGCCTGGCCTTCGAGGACGCCCTGGCGCTATTCGGCCAGTACCTCGAGCACCCGGACATGGGGGAGACGACCCAGGTGGTGCATTACCTGGCCGCGGTCTGCTACCAGGGCCTGAACAGGCACCAGCAGGCCCGGCGGAGCCTGGAAGCCGCCTACCAGATCGACCCCGCTTCGGAATACGGCCGCTGGGCCGAACGGATGATGGGGAGCCTGTAGAAATAGCCGGTGTGGCAATCCGGCGGGACGAGTTGACCCTGGGGGCGGCGGGGATGTACTCTGCCCGGGTGAACGAACCCGTCGGCGCTCCCGGTGACAGCCATGCCAAGGTCCAGCTGCTCCGCTCCCTGGAGGTGTTCAGGTCGTTGACGGCCGAAGAGCTGGACGCCGTTGCCCGGCACAGCCGCTGGCTCTCGATGCCCGAGGGCAGCGCCCTGTTCGCCGGAGATCAGGACGGCGGGCGCCTGTACGCCATCCACGAGGGCGAAGTGCTCATCTCCAAACGGGGCGACGAGGGACGCGAAATCAGCCTGGCCACCTTCCTGGCCGGGGAGAGTTTCGGGGAGCTCAACCTCTTCGACCACCAACCCGGCGACACCTCGGCCCGGTGCGAGCAGGACTCCCTCTTGCTCGCCTTCCCTGCGGGCGAGGAACCCGGGGCGGCCGATCGCTTCTTTGCTGGCCACCCGGGCATCGGAGCCAAGGTCCTGCACAGCCTGCTGGCCGTGGTGGCCCGGCGCATCCGCTCCACCAATAGCCTCATCGCCGAAAAGTCCCCCTGGGTCCAGGAGTTGCGCCGCCAGGTCTCGCTGGACAAGCTCACCGGCCTGTTCAACGCCAGTTTCCTCGAAGAGGACCTGGTACGGATGGTCGACGAGGGGCACCGGAGGGTCTGCCTGCTCATGCTCAAGCCGGACAACTTCAAGACCGTCAACGACACCTACGGCCACCAGGCGGGAGACCGGGTTCTGCAGCTCATGGCGGCGGAGCTGCGGGCCCGCCTGGGCGGAGGCAGTGGGGGGCGCGGAGAGGGCGGACCTCAAGGGCCGGGCGGAGCGGACAGAGCGGAGGGACCGGACGGATCGCCTGCCACGGACAAGGGCACGGGGATCCGGTACAGGGGCGACGTGCTGGCCGCCGTGCTCCCGGGGGCCGGGCTCCAGCAGGCACGGCGGGCGGCCGACGTGATTCGCAAAGCCATGAGCGCAATCGACCTGCGGGAGGTCACCGGAGGGCAGCCCTTGCGGATCACGGTCAGCCTGGGGGTCGCCGACTCGGCCGACAGCTCCGCGGGCAGCGCCGCCGCCCTGGTGGAACGGGCGTACGAGAATCTGTTCACCGCCAGGAATCGCGGCGGCGATCGAGTCTGCGCCGCCCGGGGCGAGACCAGGCGTCGCCGAGGGGAGTGACGACCGGGACATGCCGACGCCCATGGACTTCCTGAGGAGCGTACGAGTCTTCGCCGACCTGGAAAGCCGGGAGCTCCGGGACCTGCTGGGAATGCTGCGCCCCCACGCGCTGGAGGCCGATCAGGTCCTGTTCCGGGAAGGGGATGCCGGCGGAGAGCTTTTCGTGGTTGAAGCCGGCTCCATCGCGATTTCCGTGACCCTCGCGGACGGGCAGAGCCTGGAGATCGCCGGCTTCGGGCCGGGGGACTTCTTCGGGGAGATGTCGATCTTCGAGAACGAGCCGCGCTCGGCGACCTGTCAGGCCAAGACTCCCTGCCGGCTGCTGTCGCTGCACAAGGACGACCTGTTCCGGTACCTGACCGAAAGCCCAGCCAGCGCCGGCAAAATCATGCGGCGAATGCTCGCGGTGACCCGGCGGCGTCTGGAGGACACCGGGGAGTTCCTTTCCGACATGGTCCAGTGGGGCGAGGAGGCCCGCCGCCGCGCCATCACGGACCCCCTCACCGGGCTGTACAACCGGCGCTACCTGGACGAGGCGCTGGAGGAATACCTGATGAAGGCCCGGGAGAGCGGCCAGCCGCTCTGCCTGGTCATGCTGGACCTGGATCACTTCCGGGAGATCAACGAAGGATACTCCCAGGAGATCGGGGACGAGGTCATCGTGGCGGCCGCGGAAGTGTTCCGGCGGCACCTGCGCAAGAGCGATGCCGCGGCCCGCTACGGGGGAGACGAGTTCACCTTCCTGCTCCCCGCCACGGATGCTGCAACCGCCGCCGGTGTGCTCGAAGCAATCCGGGGCGACGTCGAAACTCTGAGCCTGCTGGAGGAGCTCGGTACGGAAGCAGCCGCGCCCCGGATACGGCGGATCACCACCAGCCAGGGCCTGGCCTGTTTCCCCGAGCACGCCCGGGACCTCAAGACCCTGCGGGAGCAGGCCGATGCGGCCCTCTACCGGGCCAAGGAGCTGGGCCGAAACCGGGTGGTGACGGCCTCCGAGCTGTAGTCGGGGCCCCGGGACCCTCACCACCTGCCGGTGATGCCCGAGATGCCGAAGGCCTTGAGGGCCAGCCGCTGCACGAAGCGCAGGAAGTTCGCTTCCCCCGTGACGATGCTCTCGAACACGAGGCCGATCAGCCCGCCTTTGCGGAACACCACTCGCCCGGATATCCTGAACTCCTGGCCGTCCAGCTGCAGGACCGCCTCCGGGAGCGCACTCCCGGCTTTCAGCTCCGGGGCGCTGTCCGTGTACCTGGAACGCACCGCCGCGCCGATCTCCGAAACGTTCACCACCTCGAAGGTGTAGATCTTCCCGGCAGACTCGCTGAGCACCGCCAGGGACCCGGTGAAGACCGGGCCGGCGTAGTAGCGGGGGTGCACCCTCTTGCCGGGAGCGCGCAGCTTGCGGTGGATGATGTCGTAGACTCGCTTGAGATGAAACTCCGGCAGGAACGGTTTGATGATGATTCCACTGACCCCGAGGATCAGGGCTTCGTTGGCCTCCTCCAGAGTCATGGCGCTGGCGATGAGAATCACCGTAATCTTCTTCTGGGCGAGCTGCAGGCCCGCGGTCACCACCTTCCACTGCCTGGCCAGCCCGTCGGTGTCGATGACCACGTAGTCTGGGTCCAGGGTGTTGAGCTCCCGGATGGGCTCCTGGATGTCTTCGTAGGCGCTCACCTCGAAGCCCAGCAGGGTGTAGGCTTCTGCGAAGCTGCTACGAATCTCTTCCGATCTGGAGATTACGACGAGATTCTGTTCCATTCGATGTGCAAACCCGCACGAACCTCTCCCCGGAAGATTGAGGGGCCCCTGTCGTGCGGCGGCTCGTCCCGCTGTGGGCGGCAGGTCGCATTCAGGCGGGCACCCCGAAGTTCTCCCTTTTCGCTTGAGAACACGGCGGCATTTGTGTATCTTATCACAAAATCAACGAATATGAAATTCACAGAACTGACCCTGAAACCCGAAATCCAGAGAGCCTTGAGCCAGATGGGCTACCAGGATCTCACTCCGATCCAGGAGATGACCTTTCCGCACATCCTTGCCGGCAAAGACCTGCTGGCCACGGCGGAGACCGGCTCGGGGAAGACCAGCGCCTGCGGCATCCCCATGGTGCAGCGCATCGATGCGCAGCAGCACGCCATCCAGGCCCTGATCCTGGTCCCGACCCGGGAGCTGGCCCTCCAGTACGTGGACGAGATCGGGCGCATCGCCACCCACCTTCACGTCGTGCCGTTCGCAATCTACGGAGGCTTCGACATGGGGGTGCAGAAGGCCAAGCTGGGAAGCGGAGTCCACATCCTGGTGGCCACCCCGGGGCGGTTGATCGACCTGATCTACGGCGGCACGATCTCCCTGTCTCAGGTATCGACCTTCGTGCTCGACGAGGCGGACGAGATGATGAAGGAGGGCTTCCTGGAGGACATCGACTTCGTGTTCTCCTGCCTGGTCCATCAGCACCAGACCCTGCTGTTCTCGGCCACCATGCCGGCTGAAATACGCCGGCTGGCCGAGCGGTATCTGCACGAGCCGGTGACCGTCCAGCTCAACACCCAGCAGGTCGCCCCTCAGTCCCTGAACCACCAGTTCCGCTTCGTGTCCCAGGAGGCACGCCTCCAGGGCCTGGAGACGGTGCTGAGAGAGGAGCCCATCCAGCAGGCCATCATCTTCTGCAACTCCCGCGACAGCGCCGAGCGGCTGTTCGTCAAGCTGAAGAGCGGCTTCCAGAAGGTGGACCTGATCCACGGGGGCATGGAGCAGTCCAAGCGCAGCTCCGTGATCCGAAAGCTCCGGGGGCGCCAGACCCGCTTCATGGTGGCCACCGATCTGGCCGGGCGGGGACTGGACTTCACCCACGTGAGCCACGTGCTCAACTACGACTTCCCCAGAAGCGCGGTCACCTACACCCACCGCACCGGCAGGGCAGGGCGAATGGGCCGGGAGGGCACGGCCATCACCTTCGTCACCCCCCGGGATGCCCGGTCGGCCCGCGGCATGATCGCGGCCAACCACATCGAGGCCACCTGGGTCGGCGACCTTCCGGATCTCAAGCCCTCCCATCCCAAGCACCGCAGCAGGCATCGCCCCAGGCCGCGCCGGAAGCCCGGCTGAGTCGCCCCTGTCAGGCGGCACGACGGCGGGTTGACGCTCATCCGACATGACTGTCCGTGACTTCATCCGCCGGGTGCTCCAGGGGGCGGCACGCCTCTCCGTCGCCCTCCTCACCCGAACCGACATCCACGGCCGGAAGCACCTGCCGCGAAGCGGAGCGTGCATCCTGGCGGGCAACCACGACGCGGCCATCGAGATCGTGCTGATGCTGGCCGTGGCGCCGCGGCCGCCGGTGTTTCTGGGCACCGGGGACGTGCCCCTGGACCGGAGCTTTCGGCTCCTGGGCCACCTGTACGGCTTCATCCCCTACCGGCGCGGCTCCATGGACCGCCGGGGGCTGGACCAGGCCCGGGCGGCCCTCCACGCTGGCGAACCCCTGGGGGTCTTCCCGGAAGGCGGGATCTGGCAGGCCGGGGCCAAGGACACTCGCCGCGGGGTGGCCTGGCTGAGCGATCGCGACGGGGTGCCCGTGGTCCCCATGGGGTTCCGGGGCATCGTCGGCGCCCTGCCGAGGGTGTTCGCCCTGCGCCGCCCACGCCTCTCTGTACACATCGGTCCCCCGCTCCCCCCGCCCGACCCTGCCCAGGGGCCGCCCAAGCAGCGCCAGCAGGCCCTGTCGGAGCGCCTCGAGGGCACCATCCAGGAGCTGGCGGGGCAGCGGCGGGCGGGGCAGCGGCGGGCGGGGAGCTCCGGCCGGTCCCGGGCAGCGGCGGCCCGCGAACCCGCGGGTCTGCGCGTGGTGCTGGCCCTGCGGCCTGCTTCCGGGCATGAGCGGCTGGTAGAGTGGACCGATCCTCCGGGCCAGGCCCTGGCCCACTTCCTGTCTACCTCCCTCCTGCGCAACGTCTTCATCGAGAACCTTCACCGGCGCGTGCGGGCCCTGGAGCCGGGGCGCGGCTTCTTCCCCGCCGGCGATACGATCCGCGCCGCCCGTATCCTGCGGGGCTACTTCCGCCTGCGCAACCCCGGCTTCCTGGCCTACCGCTTCGGGGACGCCAAGGCCGCCGCGGTCGTGGAAGGGCTCACCCGCCTGCAGCGGGTGCTGGAACAGCGCGAGCGGGGCGTGGTGCCCGCCGGTGCCCGGGGCCCGCTCCAGGTTTCCCTCGAGCTGCTGTGAGGACTTCGTGAAGGAGATAATCCGGATCGCGGCCTTTCTGAAACCCTACGCCGGCAGGATGGCCGCCGCTGTGGCGATGCTGCTGCTTTCCTCGGCCGTGATGCTCGCGCAACCTCGGCTCACCCAGTGGGCGGTGGATTCCGGGATCACCGCCGGCAGCATCCGCACGGTGCTCCTGGCATCCCTCGCAGTGCTGCTTTCCGCGGCGGCGGGCTCCGTGATCATGTACCTCAGCGGCACCCTCCTGATCCGGGCCAGTCAGGGCGCAGGCTACGATATCCGCAACCGCCTCTTCGCCCGGGTGGCCTCGTTCTCCTTCGCCAACTTCGACCGCTTTCGAACCGGGGAGCTGATGGTACGCCTCAACTCGGACGTGAACATGGTCGTGATGTTCTTCCGGATGGGCCTCTTGATGATGATCCAGGCGGTCTTCTTCCTGGTCGGAGCGGTCCTCCTGATGTTCGCGACCAACCCCCGGCTGGCCACGGTGGTCGCCGCGGTCATGGCCGGGATCTTCGTCCTGTTCGTGCTGTTCTCCAGGGTCATCCGCCCCCTCTTCATGAAGGTGCGGGAAGCCCTCGACCGCCTCAACAATACCCTCCAGGAGAACCTGGCCGGAGCCAAGCTCGTGCGGGCCTTCTCCCGCCAGGGGCTGGAGAAGGAGAAGTTCGGCCGGCGGAATCGGGAGTTCTACGACCTGTCCCTCAAGGTAGGGGTGTTCATCGGCATCATCATGCCCTTCCTGATGCTGGTGGCCAATCTGGCCCTGCTGCTGGTGCTGCGCATGGGCGGGGCGGCCGTGGGCGCCGCTGCAGGCGCAGGCATGAGTCTTGGAGAGCTCACCGCCTTCAGCAACTACGCCATGATGGCGGTGTTTCCCATCGTGATGCTGGCCATGGTCCTCAACTTTCTCATCATGGCCTCAGCTTCCGCCGGCAGGATCAGCGAGGTTCTCGCCGCCGAGCCGGGTCTCACGGAGAAGCCCGGCGCCGCCTCGCCGGCGTCGCTCCGCGGGGCGATCGAGCTCGAGAATGCGTCATTTCGCTATGGAGAGGGGGAGCACGCACTCCATGAGTTGAGTCTCAGCATCCTACCGGGAGAACGGATCGGCCTGATCGGCACCACCGGTTCGGGCAAGTCCACGCTGGCGAGCCTGATCTGCCGGTTCTACGACGTGACCCAAGGGACCCTGCGCCTGGACGGCCGGGACGTCCGGGAGCTGTCCTTCGACGCGGTCCGGGGCCGCACCGTCCTGGTCCTTCAGGAAACCGTGCTCTTCTCGGGCACCATCGCCGAGAACATCCGCTTCGGCCGCCCGGAGGCCACCATGGAGGAGGTCCGGGAAGCGGCGCGCCTGGCCGGAGCCCTGGAGTTCATCCTGGACAAGCAGAAGCAGTGGGAAGAACCCGTCGGGGAGCGGGGCATGGGACTATCCGGGGGGCAGCGCCAGCGCATTGCGATTGCCCGGGCCATCCTGGCCCGCCCGGACATCCTGATCCTGGACGACGTGAGCTCCGCCCTCGATCTGCAGACCGAGAGCCGGATCATCGACAACCTGTACAACCTTCCGGAGCGCAGGACGACCATCGTGATCAGTCAGAAGGTCAGCGCCGTGCAGAAGGCCGACCGCATCGTGGTGCTGGACGGGGGGCGCCTCCAGGCCGAGGGCTCCCACCTCGAGCTGCTGCGCACCTCCCCGCTGTACAGGGAGATCTACGAAACCCAGAGCGTGGAAGCCGAGGAGGCGGGCGCATGAGCGGCCGGCGCGGGTTCGGCCCCGGGATGCACGGGGCCCTTCCGGGGGATAAGCCCAAGGACCTGAAGGCCGCGGGGCGGCGGCTCCTGCGCTTCTTCGGCCGGGAGAAGGGGCTGTTGCTCTTCTCCCTGGTCATGCTGGCGGCGGCCGCCGCCCTCAACGCCATCGCCCCCACGGTCATGGGACGGGCGATCACCGAGCACCTGGAGCGCAGCCTCGACCTCCCCCTGTTCTTCCGGCAGATGCTGGTTCTGCTGGCGATCTACCTGGGGGCCTTCCTGGCCGGCGCCGGCGGCACGTTGGCGATCAACGTGATCTCCAACCGGATCATCTTCCGCTTGAGGAGGCAGGCCTTCGAGCACGTTCAGCGCCTGGCCGTTGCCTACTTCGACCGGGTCGGGATAGGAGACATGATTTCCCGGCTCACCAACGACATCGAGACTGTCTACCACTTCATCTCCAACGGGCTGGCCGGCTCTCTGAACGGGATCTTCACGATCGTCGGGGTGCTCGTCGCCATGATCGCTCTGAACCTGCCGATGACCCTGGTGCTGTTCCTGATCGTCCCGGTCCTCCTGGTGCTCGTGCGGGCGATCGGCAAGGTCGTGCGCAAGGCGGCGGCGGAACGGCAGCGGCAGGTCGGGGCGCTCTCCGCCGCCATCGAAGAGTCGGTCAGCGGGATGAAGGTCATCCAGAGCTTCCACCGGGAGGTGCAGGAACGGCGCAAGTTCGACGAGGTCAACCGCAGCGCCCGGGACGCCTCCATCGCCATGGAATCCGCGTCGTACATGATGGTGCCGGCCACGCAGCTGGTCAACGGTCTGGCCCTGGTCCTGGTCCTGGGCTTCGGCGGGGCCATGGCCGTCCTGAACCCGGCGGTGTACTCGATCGGGCTGGTGGCCGCCTTTCTCGTGTACGCCCGGCGCTTCATGCAGCCCTTCCAGCAGATCTCGAACGTCTACAACCTCTTCAACTCCGCTCTGGCCGGCGCCGAGCGCATCTTCGAGGTCTTCGACTCCCGGGAGGAGATCCCTCAGGCCGAGCATCCCCGCCCGGCCGATGGAATCGCCGGGCACGTGGAGTTCCGCTCCGTGGGCTTCGGCTACACCCCGGACCGGCAGGTCCTGGGGGACATCTCCTTCGAGACCCACCCTGGGGAGCTCACCGCCATCGTCGGACCCACGGGCGCGGGGAAGACCACGATCATCAACCTCCTGTGCCGCTTCTACGACGTGGACGAGGGCGAGATCCGGGTCGACGGCACGGACATCAGGGACTACGACGTCCACGCCCTGCGCGCCTCCATGGGCGTGGTGCTCCAGGAGCCCTTCTTCTTCGCCGCCACGATCCGGGAAAACCTGCTGTACGGGCGCCCCGGGGCCTCAGAGGAGCAGATGGTCGAGGCCGCCCGGAC
>Ga0209164_1004973_pt1 | contig 11538 bp, 6 predicted proteins | sample MTBNYHSulfiMetaG_FD_187458 | JGI IMG/M metagenome (GOLD analysis project Ga0209164, IMG submission 187458) | Enrichment culture microbial communities from rom New York Harbor, USA that are MTBE-degrading - MTBE-NYH (New York Harbor Sulfidogenic)... | ecosystem: Environmental > Aquatic > Marine >... | reverse complement strand
GTCGAGGTCCAGGTCCCGCATCAGGAGCAGATCGTGCGCCAGACTCTCGACCGTCTGACCGGGAAGACCGAGCATCACCCCGGACCCGATCTCGTAGCCGATCTCCCGCAGCCGCCTCAATGCGCCAACGCGGTCATAGGGCTTCCCGTGGGGCGGGTGGATCGTCTCGTAAAGCACGCGGTCCGAGGTCTCGAACCGGAGCAGATACCGATCCGCACCCGCCCGCCACCACGCCTCGAAGTCCTCTGCCGACCGCTCGCCGAGGCTCAGGGTCACGGCGCAGCCGGTCTCCCCCTTGACTCGACGCACCGTCTCGCGGACAACCTCCCGGGTCAAGCCGGGGTCCTCACCCGCCTGCAGAACCACGGTCCCCAGCCCGGCGTCCGCGACCCGGCGAGCACAGGCGACGATCTCCTCCAGGGTCATGCGGTAGCGCCGTGTTCGCTCGTTGGCGGCGCGCAGGCCGCAGTAGTGGCACATCCGCCGGCAGTGGTTCGAGATCTCCACCAGCCCGCGGAGGTGGACGGCGTCGCCCACGCTCCCTCGGCGGACGCGGTCCGCCGCAGAGAACAGCTCCCCCAGCCGCTGCGGGTCGTCCTCGCCGAGCCAGCCCCGCACCTCCGCCAGGCCGAGCCCGCCGTCCCCTTCGCGGCGCACGCTCATGGCCGGGCCGACCGATAGGCCGCCAGCGCCTCGGGAAACGGCATGAGGGCCCGGTCAAGGATGCCGGCGAGGTGGGCGATGACCAGGCCGTAGTTGGTCAGCGGCACCCCCTGCGACGCCGCCCGGTGCTGGCGGGTCAGCATGGCGCGGCGGTTGAACATGCAGGCGCCACAGTGGATGACCAGGCGGTACGGCGACAGGTCGTCGGGAAAGTCGTGACCCTGGACGTGCACGACCTCGAGGGTACCGCCCACGTGCTCGGCCAGCCACCTGGGGATCTTGACCCGCCCGATGTCCTCCTCGATGGGGTGGTGTGAGCAGGACTCGGCGATCAACACCGGGTCGCCGGGCGCCAGCCGGTCGACCCCCCGCAGGGCGGAGGCCATGGCGACGAGGTCCCCTTTGAGCCGGGCGAAGAGAACGGAGAACCCGGTCAGCGGGACCTCGCGCGGCACGACCTCGGCGACCTCGCGAAACGCCTGCGAGTCGGTGACCACCAACCGGGGCGGGCGGGCGAGCAGGGACAGCGTCGAAGCGAGCTCCCGCTCCCTGACCACCACGCTGACGGCGTGCCCGTCGAGCAGGTCGCGCAGGGTCTGCACCTGGGGCAGGATCAAGCGTCCCTTCGGCGCCTCGGCGTCGACGGGCACGACCAGCACCGCCACCTCCCCCGGGCCCACGAGGTCCGAGGCAATCCTCGGCGTCTCCAGCCACCCCTCGGGCGCCGCCGCCAGCAGGGCCGCCCGCAGAGCCTCCACCCCCTCGCCCCGCGACGCCGAGGTCAGCACGCAGGGAATCCCGCACCGAGCGAGATCGTCCACGGTCTGCGACCGGGTCACACAGACGTCGACCTTGGTCAGGGCCACCACCACCGGTACGCCGCGCGACCGGAGCTCCCGGATCAGGTCGTCCTCGAAGCCGGACCAGGTGTCGGCCTCGCACACCACCACGGCGAGGTCGGTCCGGTCGAGCACGCGGCGGGTCTTCTCGACCCGCCTCTCGCCCAGCGCCCCCGCGTCGTCCACCCCCGCGGTGTCGACGAACACCACCGGTCCCAGCGGCAGGACCTCCATAGGCTTCTCCACCGGATCGGTCGTGGTCCCGGCCACGGCCGAGACGATCGCCACCTCCTGCCTGGTAAAAGCATTGAGCAGGCTGGATTTACCCGAGTTCCGCCGGCCGAAAAGGCCGATGTGCAGACGCATGCCCCGCGGGGTCCTGCGACCGGCGGTCACCGCGCCCCCCCACCGCCGCCGACGGCCACCGAACGGTCAGCAGTAGACATCGCTGGCACCCCCCTCGACCCGCGCCAGCAGCCGGTGCGACACCCGCGCCCCGTGGTCGTCCATCCCGGCGATCATCCCCTCCACGGCGGCCAGGCCCAGCGCGCGGGTCTCCTGCCCGGCGTAGTCACGAAGGTATTCGGCGAAGGTGGAGACGGCGTTGGGGTCGCAGTGGTGGCGGATCTCGCCGGGTTTGGCGAGGTCCATGAAGTCGGCCCCGGTACGGCCGAGCCGGTAGCAGCCGGTACAGAACGAGGGGATGTAGCCCAGGGCGGTCACGTCGCGCACCACCTCGTCGAGGCTCCGGTGGTCGCCGAGGGAGAACTGGGCCTCGTCGAGCTCCTCCCCCTCCCCGTACCCGCCGGGGTTGGTGCGGCTGCCGGCAGAGATCTGCGACACGCCCAGGGCGAAGCTCTCGCGGCGGATGGCCGCGGTCTCCCGCGTCGACATGATGATGCCGGTGTACGGCACCGCCAGACGCAGGATGGCCACGATCTTGCGGAAGTCCACGTCGCTCACCGGTTGCGGCGGGTGCTCGGAGAGGCTGGACCCGACCGCCGGCTCCAGGCGCGGCACGCTGATGGTGTGCGGGCCGACCCCGAAGCGCCCCTCGAGGTGGCGGGCGTGGGCCAGCAGCGCCAGGACCTCGAAGCGCCAGTCGTACAGGCCGAACAGGACGCCGACGCCCACGTCCTCGACGCCGGCGGCCATGGCGCGGTCCATGGTGCCGAGGCGCCAGTCGAAGTCGGCCTTGCGCCCCGCGAGGTGGACCCGGGCGTAGGTCTCGCGGTGGTAGGTCTCCTGGAACAGCTGGTAGGTGCCGATGCGCGCGCGCTTGAGAGCCGCGAACTCCTCGACCGACAGCGGGGCGACGTTGACGTTGACGCGGCGGATCTCCCCCTGCCCGTGCCGCACGGAGTAGATCGCGTCGACCGCGTCCAGCACGAAGGAGATGCCCTCGCCGGGGTAGGACTCCCCCGCCACCAGCAGGACCCGCTTGTGACCCTGGTCCACGAGTTCCAGCGTCTCCCGGCGGATCTCGTCAACGGTCAGCGCCCGCCGCCTGACCGCCCGGTTGCGGACGCGGAACGCGCAGTAGGAGCACTCGTTGCTGCACAGGTTGGAGATGTAGAGGGGAGCGAAGAGCACCAGGCGCCTGCCGTAGATCGCCTCCTTGACGAAGCGCGCCGCCTCGAACAGCTCGTGCAGCAGGTCCGGGTCCGACACCCCCATCAGCCTGGACACCCCCTCCGCCTCCAGGCCCCTCAGCTCCCTGGCCCTGGCGAGCGCCTCCAGCACCTCCCGCCTCTCGGCCCGGCGACCGGCTTCGATACAGGAGTAGATCTTCCCCTCGTCGATCACCGGCGGGTGCTCCGTCTCGTTCACTGGGGACCTCCCGGCTCGTCCGCACGCGGGATCGCGAATGCGAAGGTCGAGCCCACGTCCTGGACGCTCCTCACCGTCACCTGGCCGCCGTAGAGGAGGGCGATCTTCCTGACCGTGGACAGCCCCAGGCCGGACCCCTCGACCCCGGCGGTCTTGCGATTCCTGATGCGCACGAAGTCGTTGAACAACCTCGCCGTTTCCTCGTCTGTCATGCCGACGCCGGTGTCGTCGACCTCGACCCGCACCGCGTCGCGGTCCCGGAGCACCCGCACCACCACCTCGCCGTGGTCGCGGTTGTACTTGACCGCGTTGGACACCAGGTTGCTCAGCACGATCTCCAGCTCGCCACGGTCGACCACCGCCGTGACCGGCCCGGCGTCCTCGAGCCGCACGCGAATGCCCCGCTGCGCGGCCAGCGGCGCCTGGCCCTCGACCGCTGCCCGAGCCAGCTCCGTCAGGTCGTGCTCGGCAAGCTCGCGCACGGCGGCTCCCGACTCGATGCGGGTCATGTCGAGCAGGTCGACGATCAGCTTGCGCATGCCCTGGATGCGAGCCTGGGAGCGCGCCAGCGCGTGCTCGAAGCCGGCGGTGTCACCGGCACGGAGGCCTGCCAGCATCAGGTCCAGGTAGCCTTCCACCGCGTTCAACGGCGCCTTGAGCTCGTGCGCCAGGACGCTGATGAACTCGAAGCGGACACGGCGCTTCTCCTCGGCCAGCCGCTGCGCCTCGCGCACCAGCAGCAGCTGGTTGGTCGCCTTGCGCACCGTGGCCCGCAGCTCCTGGGGGGTGAACGGCTTGGTGAGGAAGTCGAAGGCACCCTGCTTGGTGGCGGTGATGGCGGTCTCCAGAGAGGCGTAGGCGGTGATCATCACCGTGATCATGTCGCTGGCTCTCCCCTGGAGGCGGGCGAGCACGTCGAGGCCGCTGATCCCGGGCAGCTTGTAGTCGAGCAGGAGGATGTCCGGCCGTCGGGCCTCGACGATCTCGAGCGCCTCCTCGCCACTGCTCGCGGTCTCGACCACGAAGGCCACGGTGGCGTCGAGCTCTTCGACCCTGGCGGTGAAGCGGGACAGCGCCCGAACGGTGCCGTCCCGCATCCCGGGCTCGTCGTCGGTCACGAGGACTCGAAAGGTGTGCTCCATCGCTACTCCAGCCGCTCGCCGTTGGCCGACCGGGGGATGGCCACGGTGAACCTGGTCCCGGTGGGACCGGCCGCGGGGTCGTGGTTGGACTCCACGGTGATGGCGCCGCGGTGCATCTTGACGATGCCGTAGGCCACCGACAGCCCCAGCCCCGTCCCCTTGCCCATCTGCTTGGTCGTGAAGAACGGCTGGAACAGCCGTCCCCTGTGCTCGGGCTTGATGCCGTGGCCGGTGTCCTGCACGGCGAGCAGCAGGTGCTCGTCATGCTCACGGGTCTCGACGGTGAGGCGCCCGCCCCCCTCCATCGCCGCGCAGGCGTTGGAGATCAGGTTGGTCACCACCTGGGTCATCTGCTCCGGGTCCATCTCGCAGAGCCGGTGGCCATGGGCGCGGACCACGGACACCTCCACCTCGGCCGGTATCGGCACGCTGGCCAGCACCCGGTCGAGGAAGTCGTCGACGACCACGCTCTCGAGCAGCACCCGGTTCTCGCGGGCGAAGTCGAGGAGGTCGGAGACGATCCGCTTGCACCGGTCGGCCTGGTCGGCGATCAGGGCGAGGTCGTCGCAGAGGCCGCTGTCCTCGCCGACCTCGTCCTTGAGGAGGTGGGCGTACATCAGCACGACCCCCAGCGGGTTGTTGAGCTCGTGGGCGATGCCCGCCGCCAGCTGCCCCATGCTGGCGAGGCGCTCCGAGTGCATCAGCTGCTCCTGGGTGCTGCGCAGCTGCTCGTTGCTGCGCGACAGCTCGCTCACCGTCTTCTCCAGCTCGGCGATGGCGTAGGGCAGGCACATCTCGCTCTCGGCCAGCCCGGCGTGGATCGCGGCGGCGTGCTCCCGGCACCTGGCGTACCCGCAGGCGCCGCAGTCGAGCTCGTCCTTGGCCGAGGTCTTGCCCATGCGCTTCATGATGGCGTCGATCTCGGGCGTGGAGGGCAGCGGCAGGAGCTGGGCCCGATCGGTGAAGCCACGCTCGAGGTCGAGCCCGGCGAGGCGGTCCATGGCGCGCCCCCACTCCTCCCTGTCGAGCGAGGCGAGGCGGTACCTGACGTAGTGGCTGACCCTGGTGCGGCGCTTGAACAGCGGCTCGGTGGTGGTCAACCCGGGGCCCATGACACAGCCGTTGCAGCAGAGGACCTCGAGCAGGGTGCCGTCGAGGTCGTCCCGGGCGAGGTCCTCGATGGCCGCGTTGAACCGCCCCTTGCCGTACGCCGCCACGACATCGTTGGTGACGAGGTCCTCGGTGATGCCCGAGGCCTGTAGGAAGCCGCTCGAGAGGGGGAAGAGCGCGCCGAGGTTGGGCCGGGGCCCGTCGAAGTCCGACGGCTCGCTGGTGTCGAGCCCGACCCCGTGCTGCGCGAACATCTGCCGCAGCTCCGCGAAGGTCAGGACCGCGTCGACCTCGCCGCGGACCCGGTCGTCCCTCGCCTCGACCTTCTTGCCCAGGCAAGGGCCGATGAAGACCACCTTGAGGTCCGGGCCGTGGAGGTGGCGCAGGGCCCGCGCCATGGCGACCATCGGCGACACGATGGGCGCCAGCGAGTCGAGGATCTCCGGGTGGTAGCGCTCGACGTACCCCACCACCGCGGGGCAGGTGGTGGTCACGTGGCGCTTGCCCTTGGCCTGGACGTACAGCCTGCGGTAGCGCTCCGCAACGAGGTCCGCCCCGAATCCGACCTCGGTGACCAGGGCGAAGCCGAGCGCACGGATCATCCCCACCAGCTCGCGGAAGTCGTAGTCGGCCTGGAACTCGGCCGGGAAGCTCGGCGCCAGCTCCGCCGCCACCCGGTGCCCCGAGCTGAGCAGAGCCTCCACCTCGTCGATCGTGGTCACGCCGACCTTGGCCCCCTGGGAGCAGACCTGCACGCAGTTCCCGCAGCCGATGCAGCGCTCGGGGATGACCTGTGCCTGGCCGTCGGCGATGCGGATCGCCTTGGCCGGACACTCCCTCACGCAGGTGAAGCACACCCGGCAGCGGTCCGGCACGGTCCTGACGTAACACTGGGTCTGCTGAGTCGCCATGACACCCGCCTCCCGGAGTCACCGCCCCTCAGGAGCCTGTGGGGCATGGCGTCGACGGTGCCGGCGACCCCGCTCGCGCGCCGTGCCCCGCGGCCTCCGGGCCCGCCCGCAACAGCCGGTCCACCGCGCCACGCAGCTCCTCCGGCCGCACCGGCTTGTCGAGCAGCGCGTCCGCCTCCAGCCACCGGCGGCCGCGCGCGTCCTGTGACCTGAACGACATGCCGGTGGCCGCGGCGACCCCAGTCAGCAGAATCACGGGCAGCCCGGGGTAGAGCCTGCGCACGGTGTGGCACAGCACGAACCCCGAGTCCATCTCCTCCATCATCAGGTCGAGGATCGCCAGGTCCGGCTGGTGACGCAGCAACAGCTCCTCGGCTTCGGCCCGGGACGCGGCCACGATCACCTCGTGGCCGTCGAGGCGCAGCACCCCGGCCACCTGGTCCCGGTAGTCCGGGTCGTCGTCGACGACGAAGACAGTCCTTTTCTCGCTCATCCTCGACCCCCTTCTGCAGAGCCTGCCGGAGAGGCACTGGCACCGCATCCCACTGTCGTCCGGGTCCAACCGCCGACCATCACCCGCCCCCCTACCGCAGCACGTCGCGGCGCCCGTAGTGCGTGTGCAGCAGCTCGTGGCTGGTGTGACCGAGCGGCTCGCCCAGGAGCTCTTCGTAGAGCCGCCGCACCTCGGCGTTGCCGTGGCTGACCCTGACCGGCCCGTCGCGGTCGATGGCGTAGAGGGCTCTGGCCCGCGCCGCGACCGCGTCCCGGTCCACGCCGACGGGCTGTCCGCCGCCGCCGACGCACCCGCCCGGGCAGGTCATCACCTCGACGAAGTGCAGGTCGTCACGCCCGGCCCTGACCTCCTCGAGCAGGGCGCGGGCGGCGGCGAGCCCGGAGACCACCGCCACACCGAGCCTCTCCCCGGCGACCTCGACCTGCACCTCCTTGCGCGGCGCGGTCGTGCGCAGGGGCTCGACCCGGTGCTGCTCCAGCTCCCTTCCGGTGAGCAGGACGTGGGCGGTGCGGAGAGCCGCCTCCATCACCCCCCCCGAGCCGCCGAAGAGCTTGCCCGCCGTGGACCGCTCGCCGAACGGCGTGTCCGCGCTTTCGGGCTCGAGGGCGGCCAGGTTCACCCCGCATCGGCGCAGCAGCGCGCCGAGCTCGCGGGTGGTGAGCGCGAAGTCCACGTCCGCCAGGCCGCCCCGCCCGAGCTCCCGCCGGCCGGCCTCGAACTTCTTGGCGGTGCAGGGCATGATCGACACGCTGACGATCCTCTCGGGGTCGATCCCCTGGCGCTCCGCGAAGAAGGTCTTGACCAGCGCGCCCAGCATCTGCTGCGGGCTCTTGCAGGTCGAGAGGTTGGGGATGAGCTCGGGGTAGAAGGTCTCGACGAAGGTGACCCAGCCGGGGGAGCAGCTGGTGAACATCGGCAGCACGCCGCCGTGGCGGATGCGGTGCACCAGCTCGGACCCCTCCTCCATGACGGTCAGGTCGGCGGCGAACGAGGTGTCGAACACCCGGTCGAACCCCACCCGCCGCAGCGCGGCCACCATCCTGCCGTCCACGTCCGTTCCCGGTGCGAGCCCGAGCTCCTCGGCCAGGGTCACCGACACCGCCGGGGCGTGCTGCACGACGACAAACCGCGTCGGGTCGGCGATGGCGGCGAGCACCTCGTCCACCTGGTAGCGCTCGACCAGGGCGCCGGTGGGGCAGACCACGACGCACTGGCCGCAGCTGACGCAGGAGGACACGTTGAGCCCCCGGTCGAACGCGGTGCCGACGAACGCGCGGCTGCCGCGACCGAGGAAGTCGATGGCGGCGACCGACTGCACCTCCTCGCAGACCCGGACGCAGCGACCGCAGAGGATGCACTTGTTGGGGTCGCGCACCAGGGCGGGGCTGGACACGTCGCGTGCCCTCGCCTGCCGGCGGCGCCCGTACAGCCGCTCGCCGACGCCGAGCTCCGCCGCCAGGGAGCGCAGCTCGCAGGTGGAGGAGCGGTGGCAGTAGAGGCAGTCGTCCGGGTGGTCGGCGAGCAACAGCTGGACGACGGTCCGCCTCGCCTCCAGGACCCGTGGGGACCGCGACTTGATCTTCATCCCCGCGGCCACGGGGTAGGAGCAGGAGGGTACGAGCCCGTTCATGCCCTCGACCTCGACCACACACAGGCGGCACGCGCCGGTGGGGGCCAGCCCCTCCATGTGGCACAGGGTCGGCACCTCGACCCCGCTGCGCCTCAACGCGGACAGGATCGTCTCGTCGTCGCGGGCTTCGACCGTACGGCTGTCGACTTCGATGGTCGGCATCGTGTCACCTCGTCCCTACTGGATCGCCTGCGTGCATTGGGTGAAGTCGAGGTCGCACCGCAAGCACCTCCGCGCCTCGCACCGGGCCGCGGCCTCGTCCACCGCCAGCTCGACCTCCGCGAAGCTGTGCCTGCGGGCGGCGACGGGCAGGTGCGGTGGGCGGACCCGAACCGGCGTCTCGTCGGTCTCGTCGACCGCAACCGGTGCGACGTACGCCTCGGGCAGCTTGACGCGGGTGATGCGCTGCATCCTCCGACCGGTGAGGTAGCGGTCGATCATCTCGGCCGCCTCCTTGCCGTCACGGACCGCGTCCACCACCGTGTTGGGACCTCGGACCACGTCGCCGCCGCTGAAGACGCCCGGGCGGCTGGTGACGTGCGACTCGGTGTTGGTGCGAACGGAGCCCCAGCCGGTCAGGGTCAACCCGGTCACCCCCTCGGTGCTCGGCTCCTCGGAGATCGCCGCGATCAGGGTGTCGAGCTCGACCTCGTGCTCCGAGCCCGGCACGGGCACCGGCCGCCGCCGGCCGCTCTCGTCCGGCGGACCCAGCTCATTGCGCTGGAGGCGGACCCCCCGCAGCACGCCGTCTCGCTCGAGAACCGCCACCGGGGCCACGAGCTCGACGATCTCGACCCCCTCCTCCCGAGCCGCCTCGACCTCCTCGCGGTAGGCCGGCATCTCGGCTGCGGAGCGCCGGTAGAACACCGTGACGCTGTCCACCGCCCGCTGCCGCCTGGCCACGCGGGCGGCGTCGACGGCCGAGTTGCCGCCGCCGACCACGCCGACCCGGCCGTGGCCGAGCTCCTCGCCGCGGAGGTTGTAGGCCTTGAGGAAGTCGACGCCGGACAGGATGCCCTCGGTATCCTCGCCGGGCACCCCCAGCCGCTTGCTGCGGTGGGCGCCGGTGGCGAGGTACACCGCGTCGTAGCCCTCCTCGAACAGGGAGTCGAGGGTGAAGTCGCGGCCGAGCGCCACGCCGAGCCGCAGCTCGGTGTTCTCGTTCAGCAACGCCGCGATCTCGCGCTCCACGATCCCTCGCGGCAGGCGGTACTCGGGGATGGCGCTGACCAGCATGCCCCCGGGCGTGCTCTCCTTCTCCAACAGGGTGACCCGGTGCCCCTTGACCGACAGGCAGTGGGCGGCAGTGAGGCCCGCGGGGCCGGCGCCGACCACCGCCACCCGTCGCGCCCCGTCGGCCGCCCTGGTGACCTGGACCCGGAACGCGCCGGGGTCGACCCGGTCGACGACGAAGCGCTTGAGGGTGCGAACGGCGATGGGGTCCCCGCCCGTGGCGCCGCACCGACAGAGGGTCTCGCAGGGGTGGTGGCAGACCCTGGCGCAGGCCGAGGGGAAGGGGTTGGCCTCACGGATGACCCGGTAGGCCTGCTCGTACTCGCCGCGGGCGACGTGGGCGACGTAGCGCCAGACCTCGGTGCCCACCGGGCAGCCGGTCTCGCAGGGCGCCCCCACGAGGTCCTTGCAGGTCCCGGCCGGGCAGCGGCGCTCGTAGACGTGGGCCTCGTACTCGTCCCGGAACCAGCGCAGGGTGGCCAGCACCGGGTTCGGCGCGGTCTGCCCGAGGCCGCACAGCGAGGTGTCGCGGATCACGGTCGCGAGACGTTCGAGCTCCATCACCCCCTGGAACCTCTGCAGCGCGTCGAGCTCGGTCTCCCCGTGCCGGTTGTGGGTGAGGGACTCGAGGATCTCGAGCATGCGTCGGGTGCCCTCACGGCAGGGAATGCACTTGCCGCACGACTCCGACTGGATGAACTCCATGAAGTACTTGGCCAGGTCGACCATGCAGGTGGACTCGTCCATGACCACGAGCCCGCCGGAGCCCATGATGGCCCCGAAGCTCCTCAGCTCCTCGTAGTCGGTGGGCAGGTCCAGGTGCGCCTCCGGGATGCACCCGCCCGAGGGGCCGCCGATCTGGACGGCCTTGCAGCGGCTCCCGCCGGGGGTGCCGCCACCGATGCCGTTCACGATCTCCCGGATGGTGGTGCCCATGGGGACCTCCACCAGACCGGTGCGCTTGACCATGCCCGACAGGGCGAACACCTTGGTCCCCTTGGAGGTCCCGGTGCCCATCGCGGCGAACGCCTCGGCCCCCATGGAGAGCACCGACGGCAGGTTGGCCAGGGTCTCGACGTTGTTGACGATCGTCGGCTTGCCGAACAGACCCTGCTGGGCCGGGAAGGGCGGCCGCGGTCGCGGCATGCCCCGCCGGCCCTCGATGGAGTGCATCAGCGCGGTCTCCTCACCGCAGACGAAGGCGCCCGCCCCCATCTTGATGGCGATCTCCAGGTCGAAGTCGCTGCCGGCGATGCCCGTGCCCAGCATGCCGTAGGCGGTGGCCTGGGCGATGGCGACCCGCAAGCGTTGAACCGCCAGCGGGTACTCGGCGCGGATGTAGACGTACGCCTTGCTGGCGCCGATGGCGTAGGCGGCGATGGCCATCCCCTCGAGCAGGCGGTGGGGATCGCTCTCGCACACCGCACGGTCCATGAACGCTCCTGGGTCACCCTCGTCCGCGTTGCAGATCAGGTACTTCTGCTCGGCGCGGGCGGCGCGGGCGAGCTTCCACTTGCGCCCGGTGGGAAAGCCGCCGCCGCCGCGGCCGCGCAGGCCGCTGGCGAGCACCTCGTCGCAGACCTCGTCGGGGGTGCGGTCGACCAGGGTCTCGGCCAGGGCGCTGTACCCCCCCCAGGCGACGTACTCGTCGATGGACCCGGGGTCG
>Ga0209164_1004972_pt1 | contig 11541 bp, 6 predicted proteins | sample MTBNYHSulfiMetaG_FD_187458 | JGI IMG/M metagenome (GOLD analysis project Ga0209164, IMG submission 187458) | Enrichment culture microbial communities from rom New York Harbor, USA that are MTBE-degrading - MTBE-NYH (New York Harbor Sulfidogenic)... | ecosystem: Environmental > Aquatic > Marine >... | reverse complement strand
AGGGAATACAAGAAAATTTATTTATGGACATTTGAAGGACTGCATGCCGCAAAACATCTTTACGAGAGAGAAGGTTTTAGACTTACTGTCGAGAACAAAGGAGCTCAGTGGGGAACCGAGGTCAAAGAACAACGGTTCGAGTGTTGCTTGAGGGATCTCGAATAACCGGCGAATCAACATTAGTGAGAACCAAAAAGGAGGGAAAGATGCCGTCGGTCCAGACAAAATCTTCGGACACAGGTGGTCTTTCAGGAGATAAGTCCCGCGAAATGAGGCTGGGGCTTGTCATGTATGGAGGAGTGTCGCTGGCGATCTACATCAACGGGGTGGCGCACGAGTTCTTTCGGGCTGTGCGCGGGCGAGGAGTCTATAAGTTGATCAAGGCTCTGACCGATTCCGACATCATTGTGGACGTGATCAGCGGCACGTCGGCAGGCGGCATCAACGGCATCCTGCTGGCTTACGCTCTCTGTAATAACAAGGATTTTTCCTCCTGCGCCAATCTTTGGCGCATCGACGGAGACATCCGCAGTCTGTTGCGCTCGCCTGCACATGAAGCGGCCCCGACAGAATCTCTCTTTGACAGCGAAGGGTACTATCAGCAGCGACTGGAGGCCGCTTTCCGGGAAATGCCGGACTATGTGCCGGAGGAGTGTGAGATCGATTCTCCCTTTGCCGAGCTCGATCTCTTTGTCACGGGCACCGACGTTGACGGCAACACTTATACCCAGTTTGATGACGCCGGCCACCCGATCGACGTAAAGGACCATCGTTCCGTATTCCACTTGAAACACCGCCAGGGGCGCAAAGAGCCATTCAAACCGGACCTTTCGCCGGGGCAGTATGTTTCGACCGAGACGACCTTTCAGGCTTTGGCCAAACTGGCACGGATCACGTCCTGCTTCCCTGCGGCTTTTTGCCCCGTGCATGTTGCCGACGACAGGCTTGGAGATGCCACTGTGGACGGCAAGCTCCAGACCTGGGGCGACTTGGGCAAGGATTCTTATTTCCTTGACGGCGGGGTGATCGACAACAAGCCGTTCACTTACACCATCAAAGAGATTTTCCACCGGGCAGCCGACCGGCAGGTCGATCGCAAGCTCTTCTATGTGGAACCCGACCCCGAGCGGTTCACCAAGCAGGAAGCCGCCTTATGCCCCAATCTCCTGCAGGCGGTCATTGCTTCCCTGATCGGCATTCCCGGTTATGAGAGCATCGCAGACGACCTGAAAATGCTCGCCCGGCATAACTCCAAGATCAGACAGTACGAGCGGCTCAGGAACAACCTGGAGCAATCTTCACAGCCCATTTGCATAACACGCCGGGACAGGCAGCTTTATGAGACGTGCAGCCTTATTGTGATCAGCGAGCGGGTGATTCAGGGATTGCTCAGAGTGGAGGGGAAGGACGAGCTCTTGAGTCACGATGCCCGCCTCAGCGCGGTCGCACTGATCGAGGCGTTCGACAAAATGCACCAAAGTCTGCGCAAGGTTCGATCCGAACGTCAAGCCGGGTCCAGTGTCCCCAGCATATTGAAAAATTTCGATGTCTATTACCGCCTGCGCCGTCTGTTTCGCACTGTCTATAAGATAGCGGAGGTGCTGCAGAAAAAGCAGGACAGGTTCCTAAGCCAGACTGAATCCGACAAATACACCAGCCTTTGGCGCATGCTGAACCGCCAAATAGAGCTGCTCGACATCCAGAGATACCACATGGAAAGACTTGTGGACCAGGCGCAGATCGATTGGCAAGAAGAAATTGCAGCCGCATTGAAAAGCGCCGACCAGGAAACGGTCAGCCAGAAAGCAGCGCTCATCTGGGCGGTGGTCAATGCGGCATGGAAACGGCTCCTCGGTCCGGACGGAGAACCTGCGGCGATTGTAACTGCGGCGTTCGGGGAAACGCGGCAGCGCCTACGTCATCCCGAGCCAGGTGTCTCCCCGAAGGGACTGGACGCGGCGACCTTGCATGCCTTCAATGCGGCGCTGAAACGGAAGGCCGACGAAATCGTCGCGGAGATGCCTGCCATCATTGCCGAGGAGCGAGGCAAAGATGACGCCGCAAGAGAGCAGGAGGACATCACTTTCAAGAGTATCCTGCAAACCACCAAAGAACTTGAAATGACCATCATCAGAGCGATGCTCAACAACTCCGACGATTCTGCCGAGAGCTCGGTCAGAGACGTCTACTTCCACTTCGATGAGATTGACCTGCATCTGTTTCCCATTGAGCTATTTGGGGAACTGAACGAAAAAGACGTCATCGAGACCATCCGCATCAGCCCTCTTGACGCTCGCAAAGGCTTCAGCAACAGGCAGCTTGCCGACAAAGTCTCAGGTGATGCCCTCTACCATTTCGGCGGTTTTTTCAAGCGATCCTGGCGCTCCAACGATATCTTGTGGGGGCGGCTGGACAGTCTATGCCAGTTGGTCGAAGCCTTGCTCGATACAAAAAGAATGGCCCAACTGCTCGCAAACCCCGGCAAGCTCCGGAAAGTGCGCGCCCGTTTTTTTCATAACCAGCCGGAAGCCGGACATGAACCCCGATGGATCAGCGAGATGACACCCGCAGTGCTGTTTCCCAATGCCGGAGCAGCAACCCATCAGGCCATCGAGGAGTGGCTCAAAGAGATGCTGTGGGACGACCGGGGAAGCGAAGCTAGCTCCGACCAGTCGGCAAGGACCCACGGCTTCGGGGAAGAGCGCTTCAGCGAGATGATTGCCCGCATCATAGAGGCCGCCCAATTGGAAGTGCTCAACGAAGATCTGCCGAACGTCATCACGGATGCTTTGGAAGAGCAGGCGAAGTGGAACCAGTTCTGCCAGCAAAGAACCTACGGCCCGAAAGGCAACTCCTGCGCCTCACCCGATCCCGAGCACGTGAATCCGTTCGTCTTCAAGCCCGCCGAAGGCACTCTCGACCCTTTCGTTTCGGTGCTGGCCGCTGCCGGAACAGCAAAAGAGGCGATGCGCGGCTTTAAGGAGAGCCCTGCGAGCAAACAGCCTGAAAGCCCCATGCAAACCAATCTCGGCAGGTTCTTCCATAACCAGTACAGAGTCGGATCCGAGTCCCTGACCCGCGACATCCCGCCGCTGGTGCTGCTTGAAATGCTCTCTGTCGCACTGCTGGTGCTGCGCAACTGCATCTTCACCATTTTTGGGAGCAAAGCGGAGACCATCCGCTCTCAGCCCCTGTACAAGTTCATGGTGGAGCTCCCCCTGCGAGGCTTTCATACACTGGTGGTCTTCACCCGACGCTATCCGGGCTTGAAGCTATGGCTGCCCGTCCTCCTCACCGTCATTTCAGCACTGCTGCTCTTCATAGGCATAACCTGGCGCGACGTCATCATATGGACCCCCCCTGAAGGAACGACCGCACTTTATGCCGGAAGCGCGCAGGATATTCACGGAGAGTTTCAGCTGCGCTGGTTTCTCTTTTTCATCGCATCGCCTTTGCTGATTATCGGGGCTCACATCGTCTATCTTTATCACGGCATGGCCAAAGAGTGGAGGTGGCTCGGCAGAGTGCGCGACGCCTTCATCGCGTTGCTCATCCTCTTTCCTGTTCTGGTTTTGATAATAACCTACCGCGAGGTTTTCAGCTGTGCCGTGACCGGCCTACAGAATTGGGACAACTCTCTTGGGCAGGCGGCGGGTTATATCGTCGGCATAGCCATTGCCCTCACCTTCCTTGGACCGGTCATCGGCTTGAGCGTTCTTGAGCTCATCTCGCGGAAGAAAAGACTGAAGCCGAAGGATTTGGCCTACCGCCTCGAAAAGTTTTTCAGTCTGCACGAGATGCTCGTCATCGCCCGCCGACTGGATCTGTTCGAGACCGAAGAACTGGATGGACTGGCAGCTGAAATTGGTGTGATGAGCTCCGAGGAAATCAGGCAGCTGACGGAGAAGCTCCAACTGACGCTGGCGGTCGCAGACCCGCGCTACCATGAAGAAAAGCGGTCCATCGTCTACTCAGAAGTCCTTTCCGGGGTGAAGGAGATCGAGAAGGAGATTAAACGAAAGGCATACGAGGAGCTCAACCGAAAGCTCGCTCAAATGAAAAACGAAACGACCGAGCGAGCGTTGGGGGAAATCGAGTATTCACAGAGCCACGGCGATCGGGAGAAGCTTCAAGCAGTGGACGCGATGTTTCAGACGCTGCAAAGTTTTGAAGAGAAAAGGAAGCGGCTGGCAATGGAATGGATCGACGGGGCGCAACAGCCGTTGCCGGCCGAGCCTGCCGGCAAGCTGCTCGCATCTCGGATCGCGGCCAAAGCGAAATCCCTGGAGCAAGCTTCAAGGCCCCGGGACAGAGGTGATTCCCCGCTCCACAGACTGGAGCAGATGATGTGTTCCATCAATCCGGAAGTGTTGCGCTAGCCTGGATTTCCATGGATCAGAGTATTCCTAACGCTATCATCCGTAAACCGGCCATTGGCGTTGGTCAATGCCTCTCTATGGCACCTTTTTACTTCACATAAAATTGATGTTCCACCACGCCAGCCCATCGAAACAAGTCTGAGGCTCTGTGTTAGATCCAATATCCTTCCGCCTCCAGTTGGCTTAAAATCAAGGTTTTTCACTGAGACAAACACTATCCTAAATTTCAACTTGATTTCCATATCACTATCTGACATAGTGGAACTATGTCTAACAGTGAAGCGAAAAATCTAACGGATCTCTCTCGCGTCTTCCTCGAGCCGGTCAACTCGACACACCGACAGTACGAGGCATTGCGGGCTTTCTTTGTCGAGGGTCTATCTTCATCCGAGGCAGCTCGACGGTTCGGATACACCCCCGGCAGCTTTCGAGTACTCTGCCATGAATTCCGCCAGAATCCTCATCGGAACTTTTTCCTTCCTCCTTCGAAAGGTCCCCAGGCCTCTCCGAAGACGGACCCTGTGCGTGATCAGATCATCGCTCTTCGAAAGCAAAACCTCTCCATCTACGACATCAGTAAGACTCTGGCCCATGGTGGACACAAGCTCAGTCCTGCCGCTGTTTCCAATATTCTGAAAGAAGAAGGATTTGCTCGTCTTCCTCGGCGCAGGGATGAAGAACGGCCCGTATCGCCTCGCCCGGAAACCGCCCCTGTAGCGGATGTGCGCCAACTGGATCTTTCTTCTCGTAGTTTCAAAACCAAGTTCGGAGGGCTTTTCCTTTTCTTTCCCTACCTGGCCGCCATTCCTCTTGACAGCATCCTGGAGCAAGCCGGCTTTCCCGGCTCCAAGATGATTCCGGCCGCGCACGCAGTCCGATCTCTCCTGGCCCTGAAGCTCTTTGGCGGAGCCCGCCACACCCATGTCATGAGCGATGTCTTTGATGAAGGACTGGCTCTTTTCGCAGGTCTCAACCAGATCCCCAAGCGAGCCTTCCTCACGGAATACAGCTGCCGGATCGACCCGGCATCCTATCCTGTAGTCATGAAGCTCTGGTTCGAGGCCGTTGGCAAACTGGGCATGGAATGGGGAGAGTCCTTCGATCTCGACTTCCATACCATTCCCTTCCATGGCGAGGACGCTCTCATCGAAAAACACTATGTCTCCAAGAGAAGCCGAAGACAGAAAGGGGTTCTGGCCTTCCTCGCCCAGGATGCCACCCGGCGGGTCTTCTGCTATGCCAATGCGCAGGTTCGAAAGGCCGATCAAAACGATGAGATTCTCCGTTTCGTCGAGTTCTGGAAAGAGCGCACGGGGAAACTTCCGGCCGAGCTGATCTTCGACTCCAAGCTCACCACCTATGCTAACCTTAATCGCCTCAACCTGATGGGGATTCGATTTATGACACTCCAAAGGAGAACCGCAAAACTGCTTGCCGAGATCCGAAACGAATCCATCTCGGCCTGGAGACGCATTGAACTGGAGGCCGTGTCCCGTGCGTATCGCACCCCCAAGATCCTCGACAGGAAAATCGCCCTCTCCGATTACTCGGGACAGATCCGCCAGCTTACGATCAAAGACCTCGGCCATGAGGAACCGACCCTCCTTCTGACCAATCAGCTTACCGCCTCGCCCGCCACGCTCATCGGGCGCTACGCTCAGCGCATGGTGATCGAAAAAGGCATTCAAGATGGAGTCGACTTCTTTCACATGGATGCCCTGTCCTCCACCGTGGCCATGAAAGTCAACTGTGATGTCCAACTCACCCTCATGGGTTCAAGCCTCTATCGTCTGCTGGGCGCGAAGGTGAAGACGGGATATGAGAACGCCAAATCGGCCCATATATTTCGGGATCTCGTCGATGGCACCGCCCGGGTAAACATCTCAACCGACACTATCACAGTTAGCATGCATAGGCGCGCTCACAACCCCTTGCTCATTGCTGCCGGTTTCCAGAATGCCGACATCGCCATCCCCTGGCTCCAAGGAAAGAGGCTGCGCATCAACTTCCAGACATAGCCAATTTGTTAGCTCCAAAAAGCTACATGGAAATCCAGGCTAGCCCTGTCCTTTACCCGCATCTCTTTGGAGGGGCCGGTGCTAGAAGCCGGTCACCCCGCATGCCCCAAACTCTGTCCCTCCATCGTGCCCTAGTAGGTTGTCCCATAAGTTCTGTGTACTTTTTTGGCAACTTGACGTAAGAGAGGCACAACGCTATATTGCTGGCAGATGTTCAGCGCATTCTCTTACATTACTGTATTCAACCCATAATAAACATCTAACTCTTTGAATTCTTAATATTTAATCATCATAAAAGGGTTAGTTATGGCCATCTATATCCGTATTATGAATTGCCATTAATTGATACATAACTTCCGGGACAGGCTACTAGGAGCTTGTCCGAGAATACGCCTTCATGTAGCGCAGCCCTTCGGGGCTGCCAGTCCAGGCAGGGCTAAAGCCCCGCGCTACATACTGTCGGACAGTCTCCTAGTTCCACTCCACTCCTCGTGCCCAAACTCTGTTTGGGCACATAAGTTACCGGGAAACTCCGTTTCTTGCCGCCGAACAGCAAACTGAGCTTGCCGCCCAAGTGCTTTCCCAAACAGAGTTTGGGAACGAGGGGAGTACTCCCCGGCACCAATCGTGGGTAAAGGGCAGCGCTAGCCTGAGCTCGATGATTCCTTTTACAGATAAGTTGTGATCGCGATCAAAAAAAAGCCGGCATCCGGAAATCCCCATTCCTTTGGATGCCGCTCTTATATGGAAATCTATTTCGTCATGCCCGCGCAGGCAGGCGGGTATCCAGGCGCCTTTTTCTGGATTCCCGCTGGAAGCATGCGGGAATGACGATGGGATGAACCTTCTTCAATGATCACATCGAGCATACCGTTGATCCAGGCCACGTCGGTGCCCGGGGGTTGGTCGAAGCCATCTGCGCGCAAACTTCACCGGCTCGACTTTGCGTGGATCGATAATGACAGCCTGGCCCTCCTGCGATCAACGGCGCACAAACCTCACGCGTGGTGGCTCGTTGGCCTGATCGGTTTGTGCGGCCTTGATTTTGAGATAAGAGGGTGCTTCTCCGGGTGTCTTACGGACTCGACTGTCAGATCCACGTCCAGGTCCGGCCAATACAAATGCTCTGGCCTCGATATCTCCACTCTGAGTATGGCAGAAACAGGAGCGGCCTCAAAGCATGGGAAGCTCAAGCACGGCAAAAACTGTTTTTCTTCCCCGAGAAGAGTCCAACAGCCGTGTTCTGAGATGTTTTCGATTCGTTCCGCAATCAATCCAGGTGGCGAAATCAGCTTCTCTACTTATCTTAATTTTTAGAACCTTCAACCAGTTTTCATTTCGAGTCAACTTTCCCAAGTTTTTCGGAGGAGATGCCATGTTTCTGAAAGTAGTTAGATCGCAAGGCTTAGCTCATCTGTCTTATCTCGTCGGTGATGGCGGGAAGGCAGCCGTGATCGACCCGCGTCGCGACTGGCAGGTTTACGTCGACATTGCTTACGACCAAGGTGCGCAGATCAGTCACATCTTTGAAACGCATAGAAATGAGGACTATGTGATTGGCTCAATAGAGCTTGCGCGCCATACCGGAGCAGATATTTACCACGGCAGCCAGCTCCCCTTTGAATATGGGAATGCGGTTCAGGAGGGAGATAAGTTCGAGTTGGGAGACATAAAGCTTACTGTGCTTGAAACTCCAGGGCATACCTATGAGAGCATTTCAATCGTTCTTGCAGACATGGCATTCACCGAAAAGGCGGTAGCAGTCTTTACGGGAGATGCTCTTTTCATTGGAGATGTCGGTCGAACGGATTTTTTCCCTGATAAGGCGGAGGAAGTCGCAGGTCTTCTTTATGACAGCATTTTCCGAAAGATCCTCCCCCTCGGCGACCACGTCATCCTCTATCCCGCTCATGGTGCGGGCTCGGTTTGCGGCTCCGGGATGGCATCCAGAGAATTTTCGACGTTGGGTTACGAACGCGCTTTCAATCAATCCCTGCAGGTGCAGGATCGCAAAGAATTCATTCGGAGAAAAGTGAATGAACATCACTATCTGCCGCCTTACTTCAAAAAGATGGAAGAATACAATTTGAAAGGGGCGCCTCCGCTGGCAGGACGGCCGACACCCAAACCCTACGGGGCGAGACAATTTGCCGAAGCAGTGGACGAGGGTATGATGGTATTGGATGTAAGAAGCCCCGAAGCGTTTGCCGCCGCCTTCATACCGGGAAGTCTCGCCGTCCCGCTGGAAATGCTGCCCGCCTTTGCCGGATATTACTTATCTTACCAACAGAATATCGGACTGGTGGTTGAAAACCGACAAGAGGTCGAAGTTGCCGCTCGTTACCTCAATCGCCTGGGGTATGACAAAGTGGTCTGCTACCTGGAGGGAGGTCTCACGAGTTGGGAAACCTCCGGCTACCGATACGATAGTATTCCGGCCGTTTATGCCGGAGAGGTAAAGCGGCGGATTGAAGCCGGGGAGGAATTCGCACTGTTGGATGTGAGGACGGAGCAGGAATTCAAATCAAAGCACCTCAAGAATGCTGTCCATGTCTATGTTGGGGATTTGCCGGAGCGCCTCGACAGGGTTCCACCCGAACGACCGATAACGACCTTCTGCGGGAGTGGCCAAAGGGCGATAATCGCGGCCTCTATTCTCAAGAAAAACGGTTTCCAGCTGGTGGAAGATTGCCTTGGATCGATGGAAGCTTGCGATGCCGTGGGATGTCCATTGGCCAGCGGTGATGCATAAGCTCGACGGATCGATTTTTTCAGAGTCCACTCAGCAGGGGTTTTGAATTAACGGGAGGATGCATGTCAGGCTCACCTACACAGACAAAAATCGGCATTGGGGCTACTCTGGCGACGGCAATTTTACTTCTCTTGTGCGTTTCCTCGACCGGCCATGCTACGGAACCGACACCGGAGGCAATCACTACCTTGGGCTGGTGGCAAAGCATCTGGTGCATGCAGCGCTGGTCTCCTTACGCTTCAGGCATTGGGATCGGCATATTGTCCTGGCTCACTTTCCTCCTTTCGAACAAGGCGATAGGCGTTTCGACCGCTTACGCTCGAACGAGCGGCATGATCGATAAATGGATCGAAGGACCTCAAGTCGAGGAAAAGGAATATTACAGAGAGTATGCGCCCAAAGTGGATTGGGGATGGATGCTTGTCGCGGGGCTTTTTGTCGGAGCGTTCCTTTCTGCATACTTATCGGGGGATTTCAAAATTGAAGTAGTGCCCTCTCTGTGGGAGACCCACTTCGGTGACAATCCCTTCCTGCGTCTTCTCGCCACTTTTGTGGGCGGCACCATCCTGGGCATTGGAGCAAGATGGGCGGACGGCTGCACCAGCGGGCATGGTATAAGCGGGACATTGCAGCTTATCGTAAGCAGCTGGATCGCTGTCATGTGTTTTTTTGTCGGGGGTATAGTCACTGCTCATTTAATGGTTCATCTTTTCTAAGGAGCGTTTCAAATGCTTGAAAGACTGCATTCCAAAAAACCCCTTCAACTTGCCATCGGGTTCTTGGTCGGTATCTGTTTCGGTTTTCTGCTGCAAAGAGGTGGGGTGACTCATTACGATGTTTTGATGGGCCAACTGTTATTGACGGACTGGACCGTGGTCAAGGTAATGCTGTCGGGCATTCTCACTGGAATGATCGGTGTCTATCTGTTGAGGATACAAGGCCTTGCCCAGATTCATCCCAAGTCCGGATCGATTGGATCTACGGTCATTGGCGGTCTTATTTTCGGCGTTGGCTTCGCCATCCTGGGGTACTGCCCCGGAACGATTGCCGGTGCTGCTGGACAGGGGTCCCTGGATGCATTTGCGGTCGGCGTTCCGGGCATCATTTTCGGGACCTGGATATATGCGAATATCTACCCTCACTTGAACCGATTTCTCAAGCTCGGCGAGTTCGGACAGGTCACTTTCCCCGACCTCTTAAACCTCGAGCCTAAGGTTGTGGTTGCCGTTGCGGCCTTGATCATCCTGGACGTGCTGCTGGCTCTGGAATTCCTGGCTCCAAGATGAGCCTGGTTAATTTCTCGCAATAGCAAGCTGTGCCATCACACTCCGACTGGCTGGGTGTTCGGTGGACTCGCTGTGGACAGATGGGGCGTTCTGCGATAGCTGCAGGAAGCGCAAATTCAGGTGACCCTGAATGCTCTGAACAACTTACAGGCCGCTCAACTGGTAGACCCCGCTCAGCTGGACGCCTACGGACTGAAGGAACCAGCTCATCGGGCTAAAATCGCAACTGATGATGGAAGCTCTTTTCAGCTGCTGGTCAACCAGCCTGCTGAAAAGGGTCCCGTCTCTGCCAAGCTGAATAACAAAGCCCAGGTTTTCGAAATTGCAGAATCGAGCCTGAAAGCTATTTTGGCTCATCGCGGATTACCGTGATTTACGCACTCGGTTCGTGCTGAGGTATCGAAGCACGAACTGATGGGCTGCCCTTCGATACCTCAGGGCAAACGGCTGCAGAGCGACACGATCACGCTAATCCGCGATGAGCCGCTATTTTCACAAATCTGGAGAATCAATTGGAGCAAAGCGAACAGCAAGCCGTCGAACAGAACAAACGGCAGAGCAGTTGAAGGGGGCTCGTTGGCCTGCAATTGCCTATATAATCAGCTTCCATCCGGAAACCCACATACTCTGCATCAGCGATCTGCCGGAATGTCACCCTGAGCATTCGACTACCGGAATGCAGCCAGGCGTTTGAACCGACATAGAGGCTGCCGGCAGCAGCTCTCCGACGGGCGCGGGAGATGACTCCTGAGCGGCAAGCGCTAGATCTCGCACATGCCGTGGATCGAGTCGCATGCTTGGTTATAGAGGCCGGCGATCCAGTCTGCACTGGGCATATAGGACAAGTGCGCCGCTTGCCCTTCCAGCAGGGCTCGCTTCCGGTCCAATCGTCGCAGCAGACGATGGACGGTCGTAACGTAGGTGGCATGGCTCCAGGTGAGGGGAGATACCGAAAGCGGCTCACCACTGAGCGGGTTCAACTGCTCTGCAAGAGAACCCGACGGCAAAGCCTTCTCGGCGACCCAGGAGAGTAAGGTTTGCGCATCAGTAAGGTCCTCATCTCCGAGGTCCCTCTCCAGGTAGTAGTCGGCCAGCCATAGGGTGCA
>Ga0209164_1004971_pt1 | contig 11543 bp, 8 predicted proteins | sample MTBNYHSulfiMetaG_FD_187458 | JGI IMG/M metagenome (GOLD analysis project Ga0209164, IMG submission 187458) | Enrichment culture microbial communities from rom New York Harbor, USA that are MTBE-degrading - MTBE-NYH (New York Harbor Sulfidogenic)... | ecosystem: Environmental > Aquatic > Marine >... | reverse complement strand
CCTTTTACCAGCCTTCGGCTGGGACGCTTTCACCCACGGGCTTACGCCCGTGGTCCTCAGCGTCGTTTTGATAGACATTTCCGGGTGTGCCTATATCACCGGTTATACCGGTTCTTCTAACTTTCCAACTGCCAATCCCTATGATGCCACCAAAGCGAGCGGAAAAGATGTTTTTATCACCAAACTAAATGCTGCCGGCAACTCGCTTTCGTACTCTACTTTTTTGGGAGGAAGCAGTAATGATTATGGGTACGGGATTGCCGTAGATGGTAACGGTTGTGCCTATGTAACCGGATATACCGCTTCTTCTAATTTTCCTACGGTCAATGCTTACGATAGCTCTAAGAGCAGCACCGACGCTTTTGTCACCAAATTTACCGCCGCCGGAAATGTACTTTCTTATTCCACCTATTTGGGGGGGGCAGCACTGAGTATGGCTATGGAATTGCGGTTGACAGCCAGGGATGTGCTTATGTAACCGGATATACCGCTTCTTCTAATTTTCCTACGGTTAACGCCTACCAAGGCGCTCTTATTGGTTCTGTCGATGCCTTTGTCAGCAAATTTACCGCTGCCGGCAATTCTTTAGTCTACTCGACCTACCTCCTGAGTGGTTATTATGGAGCCATGGGCTATGCGATTGCAGTGGATATCCAGGGATGTGCCTATGTAACCGGGTATGGAGGAGGGGGGTGGATTAATAGTGATGCTTTTGTCACCAAACTTACTGCTGCCGGCAATACGCTTGCTTATTCAACCTACCTGGGAGGGGGCCTTTACGATTATGGCTATGGGATTGCGGTAGACAACTCCGGTTGTGCCTATGTAACCGGATATACATGCTCCAGTGACTTTCCTACCGCTAACCCCTACCAGGGGAGTTTGAGTGGCAATTTCGATGCCTTTGTCAGCAAATTAACCTTTGGGACTCCGCCGGTGGCTGAATTTTCCGGCACCCCCACTTCAGGCTACGCGCCTTTAACGGTTACCTTTACGGATTCCTCAACCAACAGCCCCACCAGTTGGAGCTGGAATTTCGGAGATAACACCCCTGTATCAACCGAGCAGAATCCGATTCACCCGTACAATGATCCCGGCACTTATACCGTTGCTCTCACCGCAACCAACGCCTACGGGTCAGATACCGAGACCAAGACCGGATACATTACGGTCAATGTCTGCCCGGTGCCGGTGGCTGACTTTACCGGCACCCCCACGTTCGGGTACGCGCCTTTGACGGCAACTTTTACCGATCAAACAACCAATAATCCGACCGGCTGGTCCTGGGATTTTGGGGATGAAGGCACTTCCGACCTTCAGAACCCCAGCCACGAATATGACGATCCCGGCGCCTATACCGTTTCCTTAACCGCCGGCAATGCCTGCGGCAATGATACTGAGATAAAAACCGGGTACATCACGGTTAATGCCGTCCCTGACCCCGGAGCCATTGCGGGCAAGGTTACTCAGGCCGACGGAGTAACCGCGATTTCAGGCGCTCTGGTGCAAGCATTGCAGGGCAGCACCGTCATGGGATCTGACAATACCGATTCCTCCGGGGATTATACCATCGCTAATCTTGCCCCCGGCGCCTATGACGTGAGGGCCTCTGCCGCGGGTTATATCCCTCAAATACAAACAGGCGTTATTGTGACCAGCGGACAGACCACGACAATAAATTTCAGCCTTTCCCAGGCTTCGGTTGACATTACCTACATCTATGACGAGGGCCCCAACGGCATCGGCCGGCTTACCGCCATGATCGATTACAGCGGCACAACTCTGTTTGCCTATGATCTGAAGGGAAGACCGGCAAACACAACCAGAATCATCGATGGGGTAAGCTACACCATTGAAAGAGCCTATGATTCCATGGACCGAATAACCTCCGTTGTCTATCCGGACAGTGAGGAAGTGAGCTATACCTACAATGCCCAGGGACTCGTTGACTCGGTAGGAGGCTATACGGCCGCTATCCATTACAATGAGGCGGATCAGATGACCTCCGTGACCTATCCCAACGGCGTCACTACGGTCTATCAGTACTACGCTGCAAATTTGAGGCTTTATTCCATCACCACCAACAATTCCCTTGATGGGCTGCAGAACATAAGCTATGCCTATGATGATGCGGGCAATATCATTGCCGTCACCGACCTTCTCGACAGCGCCAATAATCAGACCTTCGGGTATGATGATCTCAACCGGCTCACCCAGGCCCAGGGGCCTTATGGCCCGCTCACGTACGACTACGATCCGATCGGCAATATGACCTATAACTCCCAGGTGGGCGATTACACCTATGGAGCTCAGCCGCATGCCGTAACCACTGCGGGCGGCAATACCTACACCTATGATGAAAACGGCAATATGGTAAGCGGCGCCGGAAGGACAGTAACCTATGACCATGAAAATATGCCCGTCGGCATCAACGCGATGAATTTTGTTTATGACGGCAATAACAGCCGGGTAAAGAAAGACGATATTGTTTACATCGAGAAACTCTATGAATGCATCGGCAGCAGTTGCATTAAATACATCTTTGCCGGCGGCATCAGAATCGCCCTGAAACGATCAACCGGAGCGGTGTATTACTACAGCCAGGACCATTTAGGTTCAACAACAGTTGTCACCGATGCAGCCGGGGCAAAGGTGGAGGAGATCCATTATTATCCCTACGGAGCGACCAGAACCGATTCCGGATCGATTTCTATCAGTCATAAATACACGGGTCAAGAGCTTGACTCTGAGACCGGCTTGTATTATTATGGAGCACGATATTATGATCCGGCACTGGCAAAATTTATCTCATCAGATCCGATAGTTAGCGATTACTCCGACCCGCAGAACCTAAACCGGCTTGCCTACTGCCGGAACAACCCCATGATTTATGTGGACCCGAGTGGAAATATCCATTTAATTTTAAATGGGGGGGTTGGGGCTCAGTGGGATAGGCCGATTCCGGGCATGGGGGGATATACAGGTAATATTCCCTTGTCGCTTGGTAATTTTAATAATTTTTCTCTTACTTCTTTGACTAATTTTTCTTTTGCATTTGCTAAGTTGCCTATTACTGATTCTTTTACTATCCCACAGTTTTTTGGCAGTGGCTTTTCGGCGTCATCGAACATCGCAAATGGAGGGGGTGAAACCCTGCCAGCCTGGACGGGCTGGACGAACACCAGCGCGAATGCCGCGGCCTACGGGGCCTATGAGGTCGGCGGAAGCTTCCGGCTCATGAAGGGGGGGGATTTGAGCTTTAAATACTATCTCTCAGGATGGGCTGGTGGGAGCAGGGCGAGAATTACCACCTACAACTTATCAAAGCTTGGAACTGGCATTGGATATGGTACTTCTGCTATAGGATTTGGATTTGGTATATATAATTTTGCAGTTTCTGATAATTCCTGGGGTGACTACGGGCAGTTGGGCGTTTCGCTACTTTCTTCCAGCTTAACCCTTTTCCCTGTTACTTCCCCTGTTGGTATTGAAATTTCCGTGATTGATCTTGCAGGTGGTTTCAACGGCTTCTACAACTATCTTGATACAAAACAGCAACTTTACTACAGCACCGGTTTCTAACTATGAACCCATATTATTATCTATTTTACAAGCTATCCCGGTTCCTGAACAAGAAAGGAAATAATGAAATGGGGTCAATTTATGCGATTACTATTATTATTCTGATGAATATCGTTTTCATTTATGTGAAATTATTTCACATAACAAGGGAAAACTCTCAAGGGCTTTATAAAGTCATTTTAGGCATAGTGATAATATTTTTGTTTGTTACAAATATCATTTTGTTCCAAAACAAGAAGCGGGTAAATGAAATAATGAACCAGTACAAGAGGGAATCAGAGAGGAGCAGAAAAATTGGGAGCTTTTTGGTCATTCTTTATATAGTACTTACTTTGGCATTAATAATATTGCCGAAACCTTAAAAAGTTTTCAGTCACGTAGCCCGGATAGAGCGAAGCGGAATCCGGGACAATTAAACAACTGAACAATCATTCCAAAACTTATGGTCTACTACCGCCCCGCTCGTAATGCTGGTGCAGCCTATTTTTTCACAGTGACCGTGAGAATAGGATTGTCCCGGATTCCACGCGCTTGGTAGCAGGCTCCATCCGGGCTACGTAACTGTATTATTATGGGGCGCGGTATTACGATCCGGCACTGGCAAGGTTTATAAGCGCCGATAATATTGTCCCGGACTACTCCGACCCGCAGAACTTGAACCGGCTGGCCTACTGCCGGAACAACCCGATGATTTATGTGGATCCAAGTGGAAATTTTCATTTACCTGGATTTAACCCAAAAATATACGATACCGGGATTCCGGATTTTTGGGGATTTTTTTGTCCAATTCTTCCCCTTGACAATGAGATAAGTAGGTGATAAAAAAAACTATGACTTCCGATTTACTTTTAACCATCCCCGCACTTGACCAAGAATATCCTCGAATCTGGAGCACTGCTCATTCAGAATCTATACCCTCTTCCCCAGAAATGGAGAAAGGTGGCTTTTGGGTAAGAAGTATTGCGTATCTTATTGATAAAACCGTCCTCAGTATAGTTGGTTTACTTTTCTTCTTTGCTTCTCGTATTGCTCAAGGGGGTGGTGTTCCCTCCTTGAAAAACTTTTTCACGACTCTTATCCTGACGTATTGTGCCAATCTCATTTTTGGAGCCGCGTACTTCACGTATTTTTATGGGTATACCGGGCAAACAATAGGGAAAATGGTCTGTGGATTAAAAGTGGTGAGTACCAAAGGAGGGCTTATCGGTTACCGGCGGGCATTTCTGAGGTGGATAGGATATATCATCTCTTTTTATACTTTATTTCTTGGTTTTTTCTGGATCGCTGTTGATCCGAACAAACAGGGATGGCACGATAAAATCGCCAGAACCTTTGTCATCAAGGTTTAACGGTCTTCACGATTCACGCCTTACGCTTTACTCGCGACCCTTGACCTCTTCTTCCTGGGTTACCGTTATCTCCTTAAAATGAAGATGTTCCTTCCACATAAAAAAAAATCCGAGCAACGTTACGGGTATGTATTGGCTTGCGTGGTAAACAATGGAAAATCCAAGCGACTCGCTTTTCGGAACTCCAAAAAGCGCTAACCCGGTAACGCAGAAAAACTGAAGCGTTCCGATAAATCCAGGGGAAGAGGGGATGGCTACTCCTGTAGCGATAACGACCAATAAAAGGAACGGAGCGTAAAAGGGCAGGTTAATATGAAAAGCATAAAGGAAGACCATAAGGATTAAAGAAGCGCCCACCCAGATAAAACAAGAAAAACAACAGATCCAAAAAACTTGCTTCTTTGTTTTAACGATCTTAAGTCCTTCACAAAAAGACATGAGCATCCTTCCGAGTCGCTGGGCGAACCAGGGAGAAAAAGGCGAAACCAGTTTCTCAAAAATCTGAATAAGTTTTTGGGAAAAAAAGTTGAGTAAAAAGAGAAAGACGATTACCCCCAAATATAAAATCAGAAGAACAAGGCCTGTCTGTTTCAACCATCGGGGAAAGGAGAAAAGGAGCACGATGGGAATGAGAAAGGAAAGAATGGTCAAGCCGTCCAGAAGCCGCTCAATGATGATCGTGGCAAACGCAAGGCTTTTACTCAGGCCCTCCCTCTTCCCGAGAACATAAGCGCGTACTAACTCTCCGATTCTTACGGGAAGAATATTATTGACCATAAAGCCGACAACCGTAATATTAAACAATCGAGAAATTTTTACCGGCTTAATCGGCATGAGCATATAATGCCATCGTATGGCCCGAAAATAATAAACCAAAAAAGTCAGGATTAAAGAAGGAATTATAAAAAAATAATTAGCCTGTGCTAACGCCTTGAGAAGCTCGGCAACGCTCACGTTACGCAGGGCAAGCGCTAAAAAAAAAGCGCTGCTCAAAATACCGAGAAAAAATTTTAGTTTAACTCCTCTTTTCACTATTCCTCCAACTTTTCATCCTACCTGAGAAATCTTTTCGGCCGTTTTTTCGTAAAGCTTACCGCACGCAGAACACGTCGCGCTCTGTGTTTTCTTCTTAGATAAAGAAGAAAACGAGAGCTTAACTCCACAGGCACACATCCAGCCGTGAATTTTCCCGGGGTTGCCGTGCACAAGAGCAAAGTCCGGCACATCCTCGGTAATCACCGCCCCCGCGCCAATAAAAGAAAATCGCCCTATGGTATTCCCGCAGACTATAGTAGCGTTAGCTCCAATTGTCGCCCCTTCCTTCACCAGGGTATTCCGAAATTCGTCCTTACGGGAAATCGAGCTTCGAGGGTTAAACACATTAGTAAAAACGCAGGAAGGACCGCAAAAAACATTGTCTTCAAGCGTTACGGCCTCAAAGACCGAGACATTGTTTTGGATTTTAACGTTATTGCCGATTTTTACTTTGCGGCCGATAAACACATTTTGCCCAATGGAGCAGTTTTTCCCAATCACTGCCCCATCCATGATATGAGAAAAATGCCAGATATTCGTCCCTTCTCCAATAAAACAGTTTCCATCAACAATACCTGTCTCATGAACAAAATACTTAAGCGATGGAGTGGTGTTAGTTAGGGGGATAACCAGGCCATTATTTTTTAAAGATTTCTGAGCGGCTTCCAGGACTCTAAGGACGCGCACTCCCTCTTCAGCATCAGTAGGAGGATTTTGGCGGGTCGCTATACTTCTCACAAACTGAGCACACTCCTCATTGAGGGGTTCAGCAGATGGTAGTTCAATAATGCGTGCATCTTCCTTCCGGGGAACGGGCTGCCGGTCAATCCAGTCAATCCGATGTTCAAAAAGCAGTAATTTATCTTTGGGAGCAACATCATCAAAAACAGCCATTTTATTATCTCCGACCACGATAAGTTTCTGTTCTTTAAAGGGGTGAAGCCAGCTTACAAAAATATGTGACCGGGCGCCGCTCTCAAACCGCATATTAGTTGTTGTAACATCAAAAATTTCCGGTTGAAGATACGTCCCCCCAGAGGCTGAAACCTCCACGGGCATTTCCCCCAAAACCATAAGAATAACCGAAATGTCATGCGGCGCAAAGCTCCAGAGAATATTTTCTTCTTTCCGAAACTTTCCTAAATTGAGTCGGTTTGAATAAATATAATTAATCTTCCCTAGTTCTCCTTTCCTTACAAGTTCTTTTAATTTTAGAATGCCCGGATGGTACGCAAGGATATGCCCCACCATAAGAATTTTTCCTTTTAATCGGGCAAGAGAAACCAGATCCTCTCCTTCCTTCACGCTTAAGGCCAATGGTTTTTCCACCAGCACATCCCTCCCCATATCCAGAGCTTGTTTTACCAGCGCAAAGTGAGTTTCCGCAGGAGTGGCAATCACTACTCCCTGAATTGCAGAATCTTTTAAAACATCCTTGATATTTGTTTTTAATAAAACCTCCGGGTAGGTTTCCTTAAACGTTTTTAATATTTCTTCATCACGGTCACAGATAGTGTGTAACACGCCGAGAGCGGAAAAATTGCGGACTAAATTTTTTCCCCAATAACCCGCGCCAATACAAGCAATGTTTTTTTTATTAATCTTTTTTCCCATTATGATCTCCTTTTACAAGGGTCGTTTCCTTTTTATACTCTATATACCAAGACTTTATTTTAATCCAACCTCAACTGTCAAGAAGCATGGTTGTTGCTTATTGAAGAGAAAACGATAACAGGAAGAGATGCAATGTGAACAACGATAGCCGCGTTTGCTAAAGCAAATAAAGGCGAAATTAAATAGCTCACCGACCCGGTTGAGAGCGATGAACACCCTTAAAATTTTCCGTTTTATCTCCAGGCCTATAAAAAGAAAAAATTTATCCTAAATTCACCATTAATCCAATGCATAATAGATGTTACGAGGGGAGAGAAACCAATCTGATGTTTCTCAATAATATGCCATAGGACTTAAAATGGGTAGATAACCTAACCTTTTATAGCTTTATGTCCTCTACTTGTGCACTCGTTTAATAACTTTTTCAGAGAGAAAACTATGGAACTCTTTTAGGAGTGCCTTTTCATGAAGATCAAGTTCCCCGTCATTATGGGCGAGATGTATGATTTCTTCATATTCGGCCTGGGTGATAACATGGTCATCGATGGCCTTTTTGATCACTTCTTCCAGTTTTTTTCCACTCTTGGTGACGAGCATAATAAATACCTCATTACGGACTATTTTTTTCCGATCCCACAATAGGGGGATCCTTATAATCGTACCATTCTCGATGAAAACTCGTTGCCTGTCAAGTTAATGCCTTTCCATTTCTTTAGCCTTAACCCTTGATCATAGTTACCGTGTAAGATAAACATAAAGGTGCTCTAATGCTCTAAAAAACTCCATCAATGCAAAGCCCTGTTTCATCGCCTCTTCATGACGAAAACGGCGACCTTGCGATACCAATGCAAAATAACATTATAATACTCTATCGCGGGTCTTTGCTGGCACGCAGTCCATGGCGAATAAAGAAAATTTTATTCCTAAGTTATAAATGTGCTCTCAGATTGTTTGCGCCGAATCCATTTCTCAACACCAACCACAAACGAGACGATTACGGATACTGCCAGTATGTGAATCCAGGCTTCAGCACTAATGGGCGCGCTGTGAAACATAAGGTTCATTGCCGGAACATAGGTGAATATCACTTGGAGGATAATCATGGTTGCTACGCCCCCAAACAGCATGGGGTTTGAGAAAAACCCCAGGTGAAACACGGACTGCGTCAACGAGCGACAATTAAAAAGATAGAACATCTCAACAAAAACAAATATATTCACTGCTATAGTACGGGCTTCGTTAACCGGGACTTCTTTCCTGAGCGCCAACTCGAAAAGGCCGAATGCCCCTCCCAGCATCAACAGTCCAACAATGAAAAGTCGCCAAACGAGCACTCCCGTGAGTATAGGCATTTTCGGATCACGCGGCGGCCGCACCATTATACCTGGTTCCTTGGGCTCGAAGGCAAGCATGAGCCCCAACAGCACCGCGGTTGTCATGTTGATCCAGAGAATCTGAACCGGCAGTATAGGCAAAATAGCCCCGAAGAATATTGCCGCCAAAATCACCAGTCCCTCACCAAGGTTGGTGGGCAGAGTCCAGACAATGAACTTGGTGAGGTTGTCGAAGATGCCTCGCCCTTCCTCTACTGCGGCTTCTATGGAGGCGAAGTTGTCGTCCGTCAGTACCATGTCTGCGGCCTCTTTGGCTACTTCGGTGCCGGTGATGCCCATCGCCACTCCAATATCAGCTCTCTTCAGGGCGGGGGCATCGTTCACCCCGTCTCCGGTCATGGCCACCACATTCCCATTAGCCTGAAGGGCTTCAACCAAGCGAAGCTTTTGCTCCGGTGTCACCCTGGCGAAAACGGACGTTTGATCCGCGGCAGCGATCAACTCCCGGTCGGAGATTTCGGCTAAGTCTTTCCCGGTAAAAACACCGGACGGATGGTGAAGACCGATTTGGTGCGCAATCGATGATGCAGTCAGGGCATGATCTCCGGTGATCATTTTGACGCGAATGCCTGCTGTGTGACACTTCTGAACTGCGAGAATCGCCTCCTGCCGGGGCGGATCTATCATACCTTGGAGACCGAGCAAAATCATGCCTGATACCACATCAGGATGATTCAGTGTGGTTTGCCCCTGTTTGATTTCTCTTTTTGCAAACGCAAGCACCCGTAATCCCTTGGCTGCCATGTCCGCCACTTCATGGTTAATCTGTTCGACATCTAATGCGGATTGCCGCCCCTCATTATCGATGGATAAAGCACATCTTTCCAGGATTGCCTCTACCGAACCTTTGAGATAGATAATGCCGGGGCGGTCTGGTCCTCGGGCATGCAGGGTGGCCATATACTGGTGTTGGGATTCAAAAGGGATTGTATCGATGCGAGGCAATTCCTTGCGCATGGTATCGAGGTGCAGACCAGCTTTGGCCGCAGAAACCAACAACGATCCTTCGGTAGGGTCGCCCTGTATTGTCCAGCGTCCCTCTTTCTCCAGCAACACGCTGTCGTTGCAGAGCAGACCTGTCTTCAAACATTCCTTCAGTGCGGAAAACGCAGCGGGATCAACCGGACGTGCCGTTTTAAGAATCTGTCCCGAGGGGGCATAACCGGTGCCGGTAACATTAAATCGCTCACCGCCTGCCCAGATCTCCTGCACCGTCATTTGGTTCTCGGTCAGCGTCCCGGTCTTGTCGGAGCAGATGACGGTTGTACTGCCGAGGGTCTCGACTGCCGTGAGCTTGCGGATGATAGCCCGCCTGCGAGCCATCCGCGCAACACCGATGGCCAGGGTAATCGTCATCGCCGCCGGTAGACCCTCAGGGATTGCGCCTACTGCCAGGGCCACGGCTGCCATAAACATATCAAAAGCGGATTGCCCTTGTATCAGGCCTGCAATAAAGGTGACCGCAGCGAGGGACAAAATTGTGTAAACCAATATATGACTGAAGCGGGCGATCTTGCGGGTCAACGGAGTTCCCAGCGCCTCTGTTGACGAAATCAGCTGAGAGATGCGCCCCACTTCCGTTTGATCAGCAATGGCAACGACAACGCCGCTCCCCTGGCCGTAAGTGACCAAACTGGAGGCATACGCCATGTTATGCCGATCAGCCAATCCCGTATCATGGTCGAGCACCTCCGGCCTCTTCTCTACCGGGACCGACTCTCCGGTAAGAGCAGATTCATCTACCTGGAGATCCCGTGTCTGAAACAGGCGCATATCTGCGGGCACTTTGTCGCCGGATTGGAGGAGGACGATGTCTCCGGGCACAATTTCTTCCGAAAATATGCGTTGCTTCTCACCCGCACGGAATACTGTTGCCTCAGTTGTCATTGTTTTGGCCAAAGCTTCTATGGCTTTGACCGCCTTCGCCTCCTGGATAAATCCTATGAACGCATTGACCAGCACAACCCCGAAAATAACCCCGGCATCGACCCATTCCTGAAGCAAGGCCGTCACTGTGCCGGCTGCCAGCAGAATATAGATCAAGGGCTGATGGAACTGGAGCAGAAAGCGCACCAGCGGCCCTTGTCCTTTTTTCCCGGTGATCACATTACGGCCGAATTGTTCCTGGCGGTTGTCGACTTCGAACAGGTCCAGCCCTTTTTTCGTATCACTGTCCAGAAGGTCAATTACTTCATCCGCCGTCAGGGTATGCCAGTGTTTACTGATTAAGGTGTCCATTTTCTAAGCTTTTTCCAAAAAATAAGTTACTACAGCGTTTGGTAGGCATTGGTGTTAATGGTCAGGAGACTATTTTCTATTATAATGAAATATACTAAAAAGTAAACCTCTATTTGTAAATTTCCCCTTTCTTTATCAACCGGATTGGTTTATCCGAGTGAAGTCCTTCTACTGGGATTTTCGTGCCATTTCACTTAGCGTGCGGGGGTCATGTCAATAGGTGTGTAAAAAGCATTTAGGCGGCCATCCTTTCCAGTTTTTTTGACTCCCGTTTCACGACGCCATCAACAAACGTTTTTCCTGCGTAAACATCAGGCAACAACCAATAACC
>Ga0209164_1004965_pt1 | contig 11554 bp, 9 predicted proteins | sample MTBNYHSulfiMetaG_FD_187458 | JGI IMG/M metagenome (GOLD analysis project Ga0209164, IMG submission 187458) | Enrichment culture microbial communities from rom New York Harbor, USA that are MTBE-degrading - MTBE-NYH (New York Harbor Sulfidogenic)... | ecosystem: Environmental > Aquatic > Marine >... | reverse complement strand
CAAACCTGCTGGTAAAAGTCGGGAAAAACGATTTTCACGCCAAATTCGATGAGGCCCTCATCGGACTCGCCAAAGAGGATGAAACAGAAATTGCCATTGATTTCGAGAAGGATTTCTATCACAGCCGGCTTGCAGGGAAAAGCGTGAATTTTAAGACGAAGATTGTTGACGTCAAGGAACTGGCGCTTCCGGAACTGGACGACGCCTTTGCCAGCAGCTTAGGCTCTGATTTCAACGACCTGGAAAGCCTCAGGAAGGAGATCCGGAAGGCCATCACCTCTCAGGAAGAAAAGCGGATTGACGGAGAACTCAAGCAGAGACTGCTTGAAAGGATCTCGGAAGGGCTTCATTTCGAACTTCCCGAAGTCCTGGTAGAGGCAGAGACCGATTTCTCCGTAAACCGATTCAGGGACAATCTGGAGAGAGGCGGGGCGAGCATCGAAAAGATGGGACTTTCAGAGGAAGCATTGAAAAAGGAGTTCAGGACCGCCTCGGAAAAACGGGTCCGGGAAATGCTTATTTTGGAGCAGATTGCCAAACAGGACCAGATCACCCTGACCGACGAGGACCTTGAAGAGGGATACAGGGACCTGGCCCAACACATGGGCCAGGATATGGAAACCGTGAAGAAATATTATGAGGCCAGGGGGCAGGTGGATAGCCTTAAGGAAGAACTGATCAAGGAAAAAACATTGAAGTATCTGGCTGATCATGCTAAGGTTTTGGAAGTGGAGAAAGATGCCCTCGGCCAGAATAAGGGCCCCGACGCGGGGGAAGGATAAATTCATGTTAATACCAATGGTTATAGAACAGTCAGGCCGGGGTGAGCGGGCCTATGATATCTATTCGAGGCTTCTCAAGGATCGCATCATATTTATCGGAGAGCAGGTGGTGGATCCCATGGCCAATATCATTATCGCACAGATGCTCTTTCTGGAGTCTGAAGACCCGGAAAAGGATATCAATATCTATATCAATTCTCCCGGAGGGTCGGTCACCGCAGGGCTCGCTATTTATGACACCATGCAGTACATCAGACCTGATGTCGCAACGATATGTATGGGGCAGGCAACGAGCATGGGAGCCCTCCTTCTGGCATCCGGAACAAAGGGGAAGCGATACGCCCTCCCTCACAGCAGGGTCATGATCCACCAGCCTTTGGGGGGCGCTCAGGGTCAGGCTACGGACATTGACATCCATGCACGGGAGATACTAAAGATACGGGATAATCTCAACGATATTTTAGGCAAGCACACCGGACAAGATCTTGAAAGGATACGGAAGGATACGGAGCGTGACTATTTTATGAGCAGCGAAGAGGCCAAGGCGTACGGCATCGTGGACAGGGTCATCAGCAAGCGGGAAATAAAGGATCAGATTGCCGGCAAGGCTTGAGATGTAGTTTGACGACACTTGAAAATGCAAAGGTGTAATTATGGGCAAGAATGACGTTTCGAATGACGACCTTCTCTGTTCTTTCTGCGGAAAAAGCCAGGATGAGGTCAAAAAGCTCATTGCAGGTCCCTCTGTGTATATCTGCGATGAATGTATCCAGCTCTGCAACGAGATTATTGCTGAGGAATATAGTCAGGAGGATGAACAGGAGGCCCGTCAGTTACTGAAGCCCTCCGAGATAAAGGAGACCCTTGACCAGTACGTGATTGAGCAGGAGAGGGCCAAAAAGGTCCTTTCAGTGGCTGTTCACAACCATTACAAACGGGTCAGCACCAAGGCGGATACGGGGGACGTTGAAATCGAGAAAAGCAATATCCTCCTCATCGGTCCGACCGGTTCGGGAAAAACCCTTCTTGCGCAGACCCTGGCCAAAATCTTGAAGGTCCCTTTCACCATTGCGGACGCCACCACATTGACAGAAGCCGGCTATGTGGGAGAAGACGTGGAAAACATCATCCTGCACCTGGTTCAGTTCGCCGACTACGATGTGGAGGCCGCAACCAAAGGGATTGTATACATCGATGAAATCGACAAGATTGCACGCAAATCGGACAGCCCGTCCATTACGCGCGATGTGTCGGGAGAGGGTGTCCAGCAGGCCCTGCTCAAGATTATTGAGGGGACCTTGGCCAATGTTCCGCCAAAGGGGGGCCGGAAACACCCCCAGCAGGATTTCGTGAGGGTGGATACGAGCAATATCCTCTTTATCTGTGGCGGAACATTTAACGGATTGGACAAGATTATCAGTAATCGGCTCGGGAACAAGGTGATCGGCTTCGAGGCGGACATCAAAGGGCAAAAGGATGTGAACACCAATGAAATCATGTCGCAGGTTCAACCCGAAGACCTGGTGAAATTCGGACTGATTCCCGAGTTCGTCGGCAGAATTCCGATTACCGCCACATTAAACGAGTTGAGCCTGGATGCCCTGGTCCGAATCCTGAGGGAACCCAAGAATGCCCTTATTAAGCAGTATAAGAAGCTGTTTGAATTTGAAAATGTTAAATTGAGATTTACGGATGACGTCCTCGTGGCGATCGCCAAGGATGCAATCAAACGGAAATCGGGGGCCAGGGGGTTGAGGGCGATTCTCGAATCGGTGATGTTGGACATCATGTATGATATTCCCTCTATGCCTGAAATCACCGAGTGCGTCATCAATGAAGACGTTGTCACAAAAGGGGAACCTCCTCTGTTGATCTACGAAAAGCAGGCTAAATTTGGATAATCATATTATGTTGAATTCTATGGAAAAGGATTTCCCGGACACGACCCTCGGCGAAAGGCACTATTATCCGCTTCTTCCCTTGAGGGATGTGGTTGTCTTTCCAAACGTGGTTGTGCCCCTGTTTGTAGGGCGCGATAAATCGATCAAGGCCCTTGAGTATGCCTTGGCTCACGACAAACGGGTTTTCCTGTCCGCCCAGGTGGACGCAAAAGTCGATAATCCGTCTCCCAAGGATATCTTTGCGTTCGGGACCGTCGGCGCCGTCTTACAGCTGTTGAAGCTGCCTGACGGCACGGTCAAGGCCCTTATCGAAGGGAAAGAACGGGGCGTGATCGATAATTTTGTGGACAAACAGGGATTTTTCATGGTGGAGATCAGCGAGCGTACGACGCGCCCTGCCGCGAGCCCTGAAATTGAAGCCCTGATACGCTCCATTCACGACAGCTTCGAGGAGTATGCGAAATATAACAACAAGATCGGAAAGGAAATCGTCTCGGCAGTGATCTCCATCGAAGATCCGGGACGCATGGCCGATACCATTGCCGGTCATCTGGCCTTGAAGGTCGCGGACAAACAGGAGATTCTCGAGGCCGTCGAGTTGACCCAGCGGCTGCACAAGCTGTTTGAAAAACTGGGCGGCGAAGTGGATATTCTTCGCCTGGAGCACCGTTTGAGGTCGCGGGTCAAAAAACAGATGGAAAAGACCCAAAAGGACTATTATCTCAACGAGCAGATCCGCGCCATTCAAAAGGAAATGGGGACCAAGGATGATTTCAAGGCGGAGCTGGATGAACTCGAGAAAAAGATAAAAAGCAAAAAGGTGAGCAAAGAGGCCCACCTGAGACTGAAACAGGAATTCAAAAAGCTGAAGATGATGTCCCCCATGTCCGCGGAGGCCGCTGTGGTCCGCAACTATATTGACTGGATCATCGATCTTCCCTGGCTCGACAAGACACGGTCGAAGCTCCAGATTGAAGAGGCCGAGGCCATCCTCGACGAAGATCACTACGGCCTTGAGAAGCCCAAGGAAAGAATCCTTGAATATTTAGCGGTTCAGCGTCTGACCAAAAAGATAAAGGGCCCGATTCTCTGTCTGGTGGGTCCGCCCGGAGTCGGCAAGACCTCATTGGCAAAATCCGTAGCCAGGGCGACCGGCAGGAATTTCATCCGCCTGTCTCTGGGAGGCGTCAGGGATGAGGCTGAAATCAGGGGGCATCGAAGGACCTATATCGGGGCTATGCCGGGCAAGATCATCCAGTTCTTGAAAAAGGCACGGTCCAACAATCCGGTATTCTGTCTGGATGAAGTGGACAAAATGAGCACCGATTTCCGGGGTGATCCGTCGGCCGCCCTGTTGGAGGTCCTCGATCCCGAGCAGAATGTGGCCTTCAACGACCATTATCTCGACCTGGATTATGACCTCTCCGATGTCTTTTTCATCACAACCGCCAACAACCTCCACAACATTCCCATCCCCCTGCAGGACAGGATGGAGGTTATCAGACTCCCCGGATATACCGAGCTTGAAAAGCTGGATATCGCCAAGCAGTTTCTGGTCAAAAAGCAGATCGATCAAAACGGCCTTAGGCCTGAGAACATCGCCTTTACCGATAGCGCCATTCTCCAGGTCATCCGCAACTATACCAGTGAAGCCGGCGTCAGGAATCTGGAGCGGGAGATCTCCTCGATCTGCCGAAAGGTCGCCAAAGAGGTCGTCAAAAGAGGGACTGAAACCATGGTATCTGTCAAGTCCCAGTCCATACAGAAGTATCTCGGGGTCCCCAAGTACCGGTATGGAAGGACAGAGGAGAAAAACTGTGTGGGCGTCACGACGGGACTGGCCTGGACAGACGTGGGGGGCGAAATCCTCCAGACCGAGGCCACCATCATGCCCGGCAAGGGCAATCTGGTCCTCACGGGGAAGCTCGGAGAGGTCATGCAGGAATCGGCTCAAGCAGCCTTGAGTTACGTCCGGTCAAGGGCAAGGAATTTGAAGGTGCCCGACAATTTTTACGAAAAAGTGGATATTCACATTCATGTTCCGGAGGGCGCCATTCCCAAAGATGGTCCGTCCGCCGGCATCACGCTTGCGACGTCTATCGTTTCCGCGCTCACCAGGTACCCTGTCGATCGCGACATCGCCATGACCGGCGAGATAACCCTCAGGGGAAGGGTCCTCCCGATCGGAGGCCTCAAGGAAAAAATCCTGGCAGCCCACAGGGGGGGAGTCACCAAGGTGTTGATCCCCATCGAAAACAAAAAGGACATTGCGGAGATACCCAAGAAGATCCTTAAAAAGGTGGAACTGGTTCTTGTGGAACATATGGATGATGTCCTTCGTGAGGCATTGATTGTGGAAGAAGGAAAAGAATTGTTTGCTGCGGAAGAGGACTGCAAGCCCTTCTGTTTCACGGATGTCCCGCAGATGGAGGAAAGCCCGCCCACCAGCGTCACGGCCCACTGAGCATTCAACCGGGGCGGTGTAAATTCTCTTGACAAAAGGGAATGAAACCGTTATTTTCTCAGCTTACGTTCTTGACTCAGGCGGGTAGCTCAGCGGGAGAGCATCGGCCTTACAAGCCGGGGGTCACGGGTTCAAATCCCGTTCCGCCTACCACCCTGCACAGAGCGGAGTCCGGTTGCGATCAGATTTCGCGTTTGTCCAAGCGGGAAGGTCACGCGCAACGCACGCAACCGGGTGGATAGAAGATCATTGATACGAAGTTGTTTTTCGGGGGCGTAGTTCAGTTGGTTAGAACGCCGGCCTGTCACGCCGGAGGTCACGAGTTCGAGTCTCGCCGTCCCCGCCAGTAAACTCAAGGACTTAACCGAATTGGCTAAGTCCTTTTTTGTTTCTTAAGCAAAATTTCTGCCTTTTTTCTACCCCCTTTTTCGCTTCAACCGTGTCTGGGAACGGATAGGAGAATAAGTCCTATTTTTTGAACTTCCCGAGCCGGTCCAGGCGACCTGAATTTCTGGAGCATGAATATTTAAAGGCAAAAAACCCTTGCGTTTGCTACGGCAATGCCGTAGTATATGTGATTATGATTTTCATTGAGACATCATTATTCACAAGACTGTTGCCAGACTGTCTATCTGACGAAGATTACAGATCCATGCACTGGTATCTTTTTGAACATCCTGAGGCCGGTACCATTATTCCTGGCAGTGGCGGAATCAGGAAGATAAGATGGTCTCAAGAAGGCAAGGGAAAAAGAGGCGGCGTTAGAATCATCTATTACTGGAAGAAATCCGTCTCTGAAATCTGGTTGCTAACAATTTATGCGAAAAATGAGAAAACGACTTTACCCGGGCATATGCTCAAAAAAATTGCCGAGGAGATTAAAAATGAGTCATCGTAATCTTGGCCAGGAAATTCTGGATGGTGTGAAAGAGATCAAGGATTTCAGAAATGGTCAGAAAAAGCTGAGAACACACACTTTAAGAGAACCTTCTTCGCCAAAAATTATACGGGAAAAGTTAGCGTTGTCGCAGGCTGCATTTGCAAGCCTGCTGGGTGTGAGCGCACGGACCATACAGGATTGGGAGCAGGGGCGAAGGCAACCTCAAGGGCCTGCCAAATCACTCTTGCGGATTGCAGAAAAGAGGCCGAAAATTTTGGCTGAACTGCGATAAGCTAATAAAGAAATGTTCGAAATGAAAATCGACCGATATAGAGGGCGGACACCAAACGGCATGACTCTAATGTATTCTTATGTCTCTCTTGCAGGCATAACTTGTTGAAATCCTGTATCTATGGGGGGCAGGTGCAGATTTGTCACGCCGGAGGCCACAAGTTTCCCGCCTCAAGACGGGATCGGAGGACGCGCCCTCGCCGTACTCGCTGCCTGAAACCTGATGCCTGACACCTCAATGCCTCGCGGGCAATCGACCGCGCCAACTTGAACCGAAACCGTCACCCTGTCGTGAAGCAGATGACCGCCTCTTTTTTCAGATCGCCACCCGGACCCTGCATCCCTCTCATGATGCTGCTCGCCCTGTCGGCCTGCGCCGTGAAAGCGCCCCCTCCCTCGCCACTGCCGGCCACGGAAATCCCTCTCATGGGGTACACTATCCAGGCGGGGGCATTTTCGGACGTGCAAAACGCCATGCGTCTTACCCGATCCCTGGAGGAAAAAGGGCTCAGCGCCTATTACTTTCGAGCCAAGGACGGGTTGTTCAAGGTCCGTTTCGGAGAGTTTTCCGCGCCCTCAGAGGCCCTTGCCAGGGCACAGTCGCTTCTGTCAGAAGGGATCATTGACGTCTATTATATCGTCTCGCCCGAGTCCTATGCAGCGGCCAGGGCCACAGCCGCGGATACGGGAGCCATCAGGTCCGGTCTTGTGGAAACCGCAGAGAGCTTCATCGGGATTCCGTATCAGTGGGGCGGGACGTCGCCGGATGAGGGATTCGACTGCAGCGGGCTGGTCATGGCCGTGTACCAGCTCAACGGCTTCGACCTGCCGCGATCCTCTCGAGATCAGTACGCATCAGGGAGACCGGTGGGCAGGAACGCGATGCAAAAGGGCGACCTGGTCTTCTTTTCTTTTGTCAAACAGAATGTCGTGTCTCATGTAGGCATGTACACCGGCGACGATGCCTTTATTCACGCGCCGGGCCGGGGCAAGATCATCCGAAAAGACTCCCTTTCCGCCCCTTCCTTTTCAACGCGATTTGCAGGGGCACGGACCTATCTGAGGTGAATTCATAGGCCCTGTTAACGGATGCGGGCCACCCCAAGGGTGCCCCAGTTCAAAGGTTGAGGGGTTTAGGGGTTAACTGGGAACCCTGAACGGGGAACCCGGGACCTTTGAGCGCTTACAAATTTCCTATTTTTGTGACAGAGAACCAGGGCCTGATGGCATAGGAAAGAGAAATCTCTGCCTTTGCCTCCCCTCTGAAACCTTTCTTGCCGTTGTTTCACCGCGGCATCTTGGTGTGAGAGATTTCCGGTTGCGGCCACGCTGCGTTAGGAGATGGAGAATTCGCGTTCGAGGTCGCCCGTATCCACGGAAAGGGTCATCTCCTGTCCGGTTACCGGATGCCGAAGGCTCAGGGAGCGGGCCACCAGGCGGATGGTCTTGTCTGGCAGAAAGGCCTCGGCCCCGTACTTGACGTCTCCCTTCACCGGGCAACCGGCCTGGGAGAGCTGAATGCGGATCTGGTGTTTCCGGCCGGTGATCAGACCGATTTCCACGAGGGAAACCCCGTTTTTGCGTGCAAGGGTCCTGTATTCCAGCATTGCCTCTTTTGCCCCCGGATCCCCCTCCTTCGCCGTACGGACACGCTTCCCGGATTTTCTCAGATGCCCCACGATTTTCCCCTGTTCCGGTTTCAGCGCCCCTTCCACCACGGCCCAGTAGGTCTTTTTGACCTCACGGGCCTGCCACTGTCTCATCAAGCGGGAGGCCGCCTTGGAGGTCCTCGCAAAAAGAACCACCCCCGAGACAGGCCGATCCAGCCGGTGGACCATCCCCAAGAAGACATTCCCTGGCTTTTGATAGCGCCCTCTGATATACTCCCTGACAACGTCCATGAGGCTCTCTTCTCCGGATCTGTCCCCCTGCACCAGCATGCCGGCCGGTTTGTTCACCGAAATGAGATGATTGTCTTCGTAGAGGACCTCGAGGGCGTCTGTCGGCAGCGAACGTTTTGGAAAGGATATGGGATGATTCATGGGACCTCGGTCCAATAACCCGAAAACCGGGATTCAGCGAAGACGCGGACCCTCGCCGAAGAGATTGCCTCCGGGGCTGCCTGCCTTGAAATCATGGTTTGATAGAAGCAATTTACCCCTTACCGAAAAACAATACAAGAAGCTGTGGCAATATCATACCCTTTTGCGCGAAAAGAATGAAGCCTACGACCTGACCCGGATCTATCAATTCGACAGCATGGTCCAAAAGCACTATATCGATTCGATTCTGCCCGCCAGCCTCTTGGGCGGGCGGCTCCCCTCACCGCTTCTGGACATCGGCACCGGTGCGGGGCTGCCGGGCATTCCCCTCAAGATTGTGTGTCCCGATGCCCACATCATCCTTTGCGAGGGGAGACACCGGCGGGTGCGCTTTCTGCACGAGGTGATCGAGGCCCTGGACCTGAAAGGGATCGAGATTTATGAGGGAAAGATCTACGCCTCCCATGATCGTCCGGCAGCGGGCGTCATTACCCGGGCAGTGGAACCGATTGCAAGCACCCTGGCCCGGGTGCGAAAGTGTCTGGTGCGGGGCGGCCGGGCCATCTTCATGAAAGGCCCCCACTGCGATCCGGAGATCCGGGAAGGCCTGGACCGTTTCCCGGGCGACTACGCCCTGACCCAAAACCTCTCCTACGAGATTCCCCATTCCCCCCATCGCCGTCGGCTCGTGGTCTTTGAGCGCCTTCAGGGCGGCATCCCCTGAAAGGTATTTTGTCTTTCATCTGGATCTTCATGACCGTTCGCACCGTGAAAGGGGGCGTGTCATGATCCAGAACGCCTGCAAAGAGACCCATGTCTACAGGCCTTACCCGGGGTGCATTCCGGGGAAGGGGTTCCGGGGATCCTCATGCCTTCATCCGGTCTTTCTCTGTGGATCTGGCCATTGCCAAGGAGATCATCGAGCAAAACAGGGGCCGTATTCACGCCCTGAACCCGGAAAAAGGCCTCCAATTCGTGATTTCTTTGCCCAGAGAATGCCATGCGTTGAATGTGAGAAAATGAGTTGAGCCTCCTGCCGGGTAGGCCCGTGGATATCCGGAACGACGCCGGACCCAATGATTGCGGGAGATCGATTATTTATTCGCAGAAGTCTCTCTCAAATCCCACTGAGCCTGGAAAAGAAACGATAGGGGGTTCTGCTACTGGATCGGCGCCAGCAGCCGCGATACGCGTACCGCCATCCGAAACCAGAGAGGCCGTGCGGTCAGTTCCCCTGGATCGATCTGACGGCAGCGTGCCAGGTCGTCCCGGAACATGGCCTCCAACTCCCCGGCAAAACCGGGGTCGTTCACCACAATGGTGATCTCAAAACTGAGCCGGAAAGAGCGGTTGTCAAGGTTGGCCGTCCCCACTGCGGCCAGTTCGTCGTCCACCAGCATGACCTTGTGATGGAGAAAGCCGGGCTGGTAACGATAGATCTTAACGCCCGCCTTTTCCACCTCCTCGATATAGGAAAAGGACGACAGATAGACAAGGAGATGGTCGGTCTTTTGCGGGAGGAGCAACCGGACATCGACCCCCCGCAGGGCGGCCAACTGAAGGGCGCTGACAATCGGGTCGTCGGGCACGAAGTAGGGGCTGGCGATCCAGAGCCGTTCCCGCGCCCCGTTGATGGCTTCGAGGAAAAACAGGCCGCACGATTCCAACTCGTCTGCCGGTCCGGTGGGGAGGACCAGGATGTTCTGGTCATTGTCTTTGGCGGGTCTTGGCTCCCAGTCCAGGTCGGGAACCTCATGGACCGCCCAGTACCAGTCCTCAATAAAGACAAGCTGGATGCCCTGGACGCAGGGGCCGAAAAGCTCCAGATGCGTATCCCGCCACGGTCCCAGCTTGGGGGTCCCCTCAAGGTATTCGTCTCCCACGTTCAGGCCGCCCACAAAGGCCGTGCGGCCGTCGATGACCACGATCTTCCGGTGGTTTCTGAAATTGAGCTGGAACCGGTTGGCCTTGCCCTTTGTGGAATGAAACGGGGTGACCCTGACGCCTGCGTCACGGAGCGTCTCCACAAAGACGTTCGGAAGGGCAAAACTCCCGATCTCGTCATACAGGAGGTATACCCGGACCCCGCTCTGGGCCTTTTGAATGAGACGAGACTGCAGTTCCCGACCGGCGGAGTCGTCTTCAAGGATGTAGAATTGGACCAGGATGTAGGATCTGGCCGAGTCGATGCCCCTGAAGATGGCCTCGAAGGTCTCTTGTCCGTCGATGAGGAGCGCGGCCCGGTTGGAGTGGGTAAAGGGCATCAGGGCCAGCATCTCCAAGGCCCGCCAGCTCTTGCATCCGGATGCCATGGACGCCTGAAACATAGGGCCGAATACGGCGAGCCGGTCCACGATCCGTTTCAGATCGCGGTTGTTGCTCCGGCGGGCCGCGACATACCCGTTGAAGCGGCTTCTCCCGAAGATGACATAGAGAGGGAGGGCCACCAGGGGAATGGTGATCAGGGATACGGCCCAGGCGATGGCCCCCTGGGCCGTGCGGTTTCGCATGACCGCATCGAGCGCCATTGCGATCGCCGCCAGGTAGATCGCCCCGGCCAGAAGTCCGAGTTCAGTGGCCATATGTTCTGTCAGAAAGGATGTCATCCGTGCAACCCCTCTTTTTCAGATAAGAACTCTACCGGCATGCCATGTGAGCGTCAAGACAAAAGAACGCCCGACGGCGTATCCGCCGGTCGTTCACCCCGGACCTGCGTTCACAACCGCGCGGTACCCCGAACGCGGGGCGAAAATTCAACTTTCCTTTTGGGCCGTTTCATACTATAAAGAGTGGGGGGCCTATCCTGCGGCAAGCAGTGGGAGGCCTCTTCCCCAGTTAACGATATGTGCTGCTGACTCCAAGAAGCGTTGAAACCGAATACATGAAAGATCGCCTTGTCTGCCCCAACTGCGGGAAGATCGTGGAGAAATACCGCAATCCGTTTCCCACGGTTGACATCATTATCGAGATGGATACCCCGCACCTTGCGGGGGAGGCCTCGGGTTCAGATCCCTCCATCGTCCTGATACAGAGAAAAAACCCTCCTTTCGGTTGGGCGATCCCGGGCGGTTTTGTGGATTACGGGGAGAGCCTTGAATCAGCGGCCAGGAGAGAGGCATTGGAGGAGACATCGCTTGATGTGGAGCTGTTGTATCAATTGGGCGCCTACTCGGATCCGTCCAGGGATCCACGCC
>Ga0209164_1004962_pt1 | contig 11558 bp, 9 predicted proteins | sample MTBNYHSulfiMetaG_FD_187458 | JGI IMG/M metagenome (GOLD analysis project Ga0209164, IMG submission 187458) | Enrichment culture microbial communities from rom New York Harbor, USA that are MTBE-degrading - MTBE-NYH (New York Harbor Sulfidogenic)... | ecosystem: Environmental > Aquatic > Marine >... | reverse complement strand
CCGCGTTGAGTTATATGATGGGGATATCCAACCGCTACTGCACGTGCTATTCTTGGCATGAATGTAAGAATAAGTTATGGCATCATAATCTGTCAATTAAATAGGCGCTGTCCCTATTATTACTATTCAGATGGAAGACCCACTGGGTCATTGGGAGATGATAAAGTTTGCGATTGTAATGTTGTTTGTGGCTGTTGTTGGGGCGATTTTATTTGCTTCATTTCTGACAAATACCAACCCAATACAACTGCTGAGAGTGTTACTATGGCAGTAAGAATGGCAGAGAACTTGATCCATTTGACTTGTTTGTTCATCAACTCCATATTGAATTTATGTTGGAGTTCAATTTGTTCTTTTTCGTTTTTATGCCGTTCTTCCATTTGGCGTTCTTCATATATCAGACGGGCGATATTTGCCTTTGAGTTGAGGTTTTCATATCCTGCCATAATTTCACAAAGCTCTTGCATAGGCAAATCCTTATATTTTTCGTATTGTCCGGGAAGATTCATCGGTTCCACCTTTTGTATTTATTTCATAGATAACGCCGAACATAAGTTGCTGGCGCAACCACCTTAATGCAAAACCAAACCGGCGTTATCGCCAGTCAGCTTGATGTTATTGTTACATGCCTTTTCATTGTTTTTGTTTTTTAAGCTCCTGTTTAATTAGAGCTACTAAGGATGCGGGTTCATATATTGCACTTATTTGTAATGATGATAAATTCTTTTTCTTATTCTTGGGATATTCATAGCTGAAAATATAAGTAACTATATTTCCGTATTTGTCTTCCCAAGCACCCATCCATCGAGTAGCTTCTTCAAAATCGCTCCATCCTTTTACGTGAGACGACGGCAGCCCTGGATTCAAATAATTTTCTTTGAGGGGCCGCCAGCCAGCACCTTCCAAATGATTTGAAATTTCCTTTAAAACTGATAAAGCAGGATAATCTTCCTTCAATTTATAACTAAGTTGAATAGCCCCTCCGTCTCTAAAGTCACAAAAGATCCCTTCTGCCTTATTTAAAATAATAAAGGCTTGTGAATGGTTATAAATTTGGGGTCGAGCCTTGCAGCCCGCGAGTAAAGAAAAAAGGACAAAACAGATTATTAGGCTATTTGTGATTATTCTTCTTTTCATTTCATTTCTCGCATGTAACAATGATTATGCCCAATTGGTTTTATCTGACAAAAGTATACCACAGTAAATTTCGAAAAAATTCAATTGTCAGGTGGAACAATTAATTGGCTATCACTTTAGTTTGCAAGGCATAGATAATATCAGGATATACGCAATTGGTATAACAAGGGTTTTATGATAAAAAGAGAATATATTGCCCGAATTTCAGGCGTCCCCGCGTTCCCGTAAGCTAGTACCCGAGAAAAACATTCCCTTATTAAACCCTTGATACAAAACCGGATTCCGGGTCAAGCCTGGAATGACGGCTAAGGAAGCGAGTCTATATTATAATCCGGTCAGTTCCCTATTGATCTCCTTCTTTACAATCACTGGCTTCACTGTCTTCCTGACGATCTCTGTTGTATTGGTCACTTTCAGTTTTTCGAAGAGGAGCGCGAATTTTGCCTCAAGCTCTTTCATGATCGGCTCTTTTACCGCTGCGGGGAGGTCCCACCATTGTTTCTTGATCGGGCCGAACCCTTTCTTCCTTGTTTTGTAAATGAACTGCTCCTCAGTCTGTCCCTCTTTCTGTTCCTTTGCATATTCCTGCTTGATGAAACCATAGACCTGTTCCCTGAATTCAGCGGGAAGCGCCTTGCTGTCGTAGATGATGTTCTGAAACCCTGTGGCGAGATGGACTTCGGAGGTGCCTGTTTCCGGGAACATGTGGAACGCATCCTCGGGGAGGGTTGACGCCCCGTGCTGCACGCACCCTGAAAGGCCGTATTCCTTTCTTGCGAGGTCCGACAGGGTCCTTAAGGTATCGAAATCGATACTCACCTTTGCAAGACTGCCGTCGGGCAGCACCACACCGCCGTGGCTTGTCCCTGTCTGCACACTGAGTTTGCTCAGTCCCTTGCCTGCCTTGAACACTTCCCTGAAGCCGTCAAGATATGCCCTGAGTTCATCAGGGACGCTGTTTTTCCCGCCTATTTCACCGATCTCGCCGCCGATGGATACGTCTATCCCGGCAGGCTGAACCCCGCGAATATGGGAAGCGAGTTCCGCTGTCATTTCAAAATTCCGTCTCTGCTGTTCCTTGATCGTCTCCCTTTCGATATCGACTATGGTCGAAGTATCGATATCGATGTTATAGAATTCAGCCCCGATCGCCTCTTTTATCAGGTCTTTGACATAATCGGTTTCCGGCTTTGCATCAGCAAGGTAGTATTTTCTGACAAGCTGAAAATGGTCTCCCTGGATGAATACAGGGCCTGTATATCCTTCTTTTACCGCTGCCGCAAGCACGACAGCCGCATATTCGAGCGGCCGCTGTTTCGTGTAGCCGATCTCTGAGCGCGCTATCTCGAAAATGAACGGTCCCACTTTCATGTCGAGCGCTTTCCGGAAGATTACCCGTGCGACATCATAGGTAAGCCCCCTTATGTTGATGGCGGGGACGGTGAATCCGGGGTAGTTCCTTCCCATCTCTTCATACAGAGACTGGATTGAGGCGGGGAACGCTCCGGCGGCCTTTGCCGCTTCTTTCACAAGGGTCAGCAGTGCGGTCTTCTTGTCGTCTTCTGCAAATACTGCCTCATAGACAAGGCTGTCCATGGCATCTCTGAGCTGCTGAATGTCTTTGACCTGCACTCCATCGTTAGTCAGAGTAAGAATATTCTTTAATCCCATAGTTGACCTCCTTTTTAAAGGGTATGTTTTCTTCTCTTGATGTTTGCGAAACGGAAAATGTCTGTTCCTGGTGATTTCCGGATTACTTTTGACAACATACATTCATATTACCTACCATTCTATCACAGAAGGCCTGTGAGGATAAGCAAAAGTTTTCTTCATGGACATATTCAGTGAATTTTGGGTAAAATTATATAATTTTCCAAAGGGAGCAAGAAAGACGTATGAAAATGAACGGCGCAGAAATACTCATCGAAAGTCTGAAAAGAGAAGGGGTAAAACACATGTTCGGGTATCCGGGCGGTGTTGTCCTGGGAATATTCGACCGCCTCTATGAAGATAAAGACATTGAATTGATCCTTACCCGGCATGAGCAGGGAGCGGTGCATGCGGCTGACGGCTATTCCCGTTCGACAGGGAAGGCCGGCGTGGTGCTCGTCACCTCCGGTCCCGGAGCGACCAACACCGTAACCGGAATTGCCACCGCTTCGATGGATTCCATCCCTCTCGTGGTGTTTACCGGCCAGGTCCCGACCATGCTGATCGGCAATGACGCCTTCCAGGAAGCTGATATTGTCGGGATTTCGAGACCCTGTACAAAATATAACTTCCTCGTCAAGGACGTCAACGACCTCGCGCGTATTGTGAGGGAGGCATTCTATATCGCAACATCCGGCAGGCCGGGGCCTGTCCTCATTGATCTTCCAAAAGATGTGACCGCGGTGAAAGCGGAGTTTGTATGGCCGCAGGATGTGAAGATCAGGAGTTACAACCCTACGCTGGAAGGCAACAAGTGGATGATTACGCAGGCAGCGCATCTTATTGCCAAATCCAAACGGCCGGTTATCGTTGCCGGCGGGGGGGTTATCCTCTCGAATGCTTCCAAAGAGCTGAAAGAACTCGCGGAGATTACCGATATCCCGGTGGTTATGACTCTCATGGGCCTTGGCGGATTTCCGGGGACGCATCCCCTTGCGCTCGGCATGCCGGGGATGCACGGGTCGTATTTTGCAAACCGCTCAATCCAGGAAGCAGACCTTCTGATTGCAGTCGGCATGCGCTTTGATGACCGTGTGACAGGCAGGATCGATGCCTTTGCTCCCCATGCAAAGATTGTGCATATCGATATCGACCCCACTTCAATAAGGAAAAATGTCCGGGTCGATACCCCTATTGTCGGTGACGCAAAAAGGATCCTTGCCGTGTTGAACAAGGTGCTGAAAGAAGAGATCAAGGAACAGTGGGGAGAAGTCAGAAATGCCTGGCTGAAGCAGATTCAAGCGTGGAAAAAAGAAAGACCGCTGACGTATGCCTACAGCGAGGAAGTAATCAAACCCCAGTTCGTGGTCGAAAAGATATTCGAACTCACGAAAGGCGACGCGATCATTTCGACCGAAGTCGGCCAGAACCAGATGTGGTCCGCGCAGTTCTATAAATTCGACAAACCGAGGATGTGGCTGACCTCAGGAGGCCTCGGCACAATGGGGTATGGGTTCCCTGCGGCAATCGGGGCACAGCTGGCCCACCCCAATAAGCTTGTGATTGACATAGCCGGTGACGGGAGCATCCAGATGAATATTCAGGAACTTGCCACCGCGGTGATCAATAAATTGCCCGTAAAAGTGGCGATCCTGAACAACAGATATCTCGGCATGGTGAGACAGTGGCAGGAACTGTTCTTCAGTGAACGGTATGCCCATACGAAACTCGATGACACAGTGCCTGACTTCGTGAAGATAGCCGAGGCATACGGCGCCGTTGGATTGAGGGCTACAAAACCGAGCGAAGTCGAGCCGGTATTGCGGGAAGCATTTAAAATCAAGAGGACGGTATTCATGGACTTTGTCGTGGACTGGAAAGAAAAGGTTTTCCCGATGGTCCCTGCCGGGGCGGCAATAGACCAGATGATGTTTGATGAACAGAAGGAAAAGACCGAAAAGAAACTCAAGGCGGTGAAATAGATGCGTCATACAATCTCTCTGCTTGTCGAAAATAAATTCGGGGTATTGTCGAGAATTTCGGGGCTCTTCAGCGGGAGGGGCTATAATATTGAAAGCCTCTCTGTCGGTGAGACCATAGATCCCCAGATATCTGTAATGACTATTGTCACAAGCGGGGACGAACAGATCATCGAACAGATTTTAAAACAGCTCAACAAACTCATCGATGTCATAAAAGTAGTGGATATGATAGACCTTGATCATGTTGAACGCGAGATGGTGCTCATAAAGGTTGCCCCGAGGCAGGAGGACAAGGCCGAAGTCCTGAGGCTCACCGAGATCTTCAGGGGCAGGGTCGTGGATTCGGGGCCAAAGACCTATACGATTGAGGTTACCGGTGATGAGAAAAAGATTGCCGCCCTTATTGAATTGCTCAAGCCGGCAGGAATCAAGGAGTTCATCAGGACCGGCAAGATTGCGATCGCCCGGGAGAGGATAAAGAAACCTTCCGTGTAATTGCATCCGAGACGTTCCTGACGGAAAGTCCCCTCATACATTTCAACTCATTGCATTTTCTTTTCAAACAGGGCATACACGGGATCTCTTCTCTGAGTACCGTATGGATATCACCGTAGGGACCTGTTCTGCGCGGGTCCGTGGGACCGAAAAGGGCAAAGACCGGAATGCCGAGAGCAGCAGCAATATGCATCGGACCTGAGTCGTTGCTGACCACGAATTTCGCGTTCCGCATGATTTCCAACAATTCTTTCAGCTCTGTTTTGCCGATAAGCGAGACGGCGTTCCCCTGCGATCGTTCTATGATTGTTTTTGCGATATCCTGATCGCCTCTGCTCCCGACAATAACAGTCTTCAGCGGAAGCCGGGCGGAGAGATCGCCGAATTTTTCCGGGGACCATCTCTTGGTTTCCCATCTGGCGCCGGGAACCAGAACGGCATACTCTTCCGGGAGTGTGAACCTGAGACGAATGTCAGATGCGTCAACGGGGGGAGGGAACGGAAAGTAAACGGTATCAATCGGACATCCTAAAAAACGCGCTATCTTCAGATACCGGTCGACCGCATGGATGTCCCTGCCTCCCTCGACCGTATGCGTGTAGGAAAGCCTGCTCCCCTCCCGTGCTTCCCTGAATCCGACTCTTATGGGGGCGCCTGTGGCAGCCGTTATGAGACCGCTCCTCAGCAGGCCCTGGAGGTCGACAACAAGGTCATAGTGCTCCTTCCTGAGTTTTCTGAATAATGTGGTGATTTCTTTTGCTGTTTCTCCTGCCCGATTGATTTTTCTCCAGTTGTCTTTATGGATGATCCAGAGTTTCCCGATCATAGGGTGTCCTTCAAGGAGCCCTTCGAACCCTTTCGCAACCACCCAATGGATCTCCGATTCCGGGAAGCACTCCCTGATGGCATTGAGAAAGGGGAGGCTGTGCACAATGTCACCGAGGGAACTCGGCTTCACAACCAGAATTTTACCGGGATTTTTCGCGGTGAACATTCAGTGTCCTAATTTGCGGTATTTGTTTTTTCTCTGATCCATCGTATGGCTTCAGTAATATTTGCGGCGGTGAAATCAGCATCGGGAGATTCACCGGTTTGTCCTGTCTGCACAAGTATGCTTCCTGCGCCCACCGCTTTTGCAAGGAGCATGTCAGCCTCTTTATCTCCGACCACAAATGAGCGCCTGAGATCGATGCCGTGCTCCGCCCGAGCCCTGAAAAGCATCCCGGGTTCGGGTTTCCTGCACAGACAGTGTTCATCCGGATGGTGAGGACAGTAATAAAAATCATCGAAGCCATACTGTTCAAGAAATATATGGTTGACCTCCTGCACAAACTGTTCGCTGACAAGACCGCGTGCAATGCCTGACTGGTTGGATATCCCGATTATCCTGAAACCGGCTTCTTTCAAAAGGCCGGTCTGCGTGACGTCCTGAAAAACATGAAAGTCTTCCCGCCGGTTGATATACCCTGTGTCTTTGTTCAGTGTCCCGTCCCTGTCGAAAAATACCGCAGGAGTGTGCGGCAATATTTTTTTGATCCCGTAGTATACCTCATCAGAGGTGACCGCATACATGCATCGCATATCATTGTTCCTGCAGGTGCGCCCGAAGCAGGGACTGCACGAGAGGTCGGCCCTTACCACTACATGGCTGTTTGTATCTCCTCCAGGTGGCGGCCCGGTTAAGAGAGGGTCTGTCGAGCCGAAAAGTGCGACCAAAGGGGTTTTCACCGCATATGCGATATGCATCGGTCCGGAATCATTGGTGAGAAATACATCGCATTCGGCAATAAGCGAAATAAGGTCCCTGAGTGAAGTTTTCCCAGCCAGACTTATCAGGGACTGCGATGTACGAAAATCAGGAATGACCTGCTTGTAAATATCATCTGCGATAGCGACTTCCTTGCTCCCTCCAAAGAGTACCACACTCCCGCCCGTATCGCTGATAAACCAGTTTGCGATCTCGGCAAACCTTTCCGGGAACCACCGCTTTGCGGAACCATATGTCGCACCGGGGTTTATTCCAAGGAGGGGCCTCTTCATCCCCTTTACCATGTCCCGTGCACGTAGTCTCTCATCAATGCTGAGATGGATGTATGGCTCTGAATAGGGGGCGCTGATCCCCAGTTGAGCGAGAAGATTGAGATAATAGAATATCTGGTGTTCTTTCTTGTAATCCCCGGAAACAGACACTTTTTCGGTAAGGAGAAATCCCCTCCCGTCCCTGTTGTATCCGGCAGAGGATTTAATCCCCGCGAGAAATGTTATAAGCGCAGCATCGAAAGCGTTCTGGAAAAGGATGGCGCTGCAGAATTTTTTTTTATGGAGCATCCATGCAAGTTTTATCCTGCCGGTCAGGCCCGTATGGGCATCATTATAGAAGAGAATCTCATCAATGTCCGGATCATGATCGAACACCGCAGATACCCATGGTTTCACGAGAAGGGAGATCCTTGATTCCGGAAGGGATTTCCTCAATGCCCTGAGTGCAGGAAGGGTCATGACGCTGTCGCCAATCCAGTTTACCCCTCTTACGAGGATATTTCTGCATGAGGCATCAAACATGCGTTATTGTAACATTTCGTTGAGAAATCAATCTCTTGGCAGGTGCCGCTTCCCCCGTATGCATGCCTGTTTCTGTTTCGTGCATTGCTTGTCCTGGACCGTAGGAATATAATTCGGGTATATGTACAAAAAAATACTTGCAGCCATAAATGAATATACAAATTCGGAGATTGCGGCCCGGTATGCTATAGCTCTTGCACAATCAACCCGGGCAAAACTCTCCCTTGTTTTTGTCGCGGAAGAGAAAAAGGGCAAGGATTCATTTGCCCGGGCGCAGGCAGCCCTCGAAAGGCTTTTTATCGAGGCACAGAAACAGGATATCGAGGTCCAAAGCGTCACAGAGAGCGGGGACCCCCTGGGGAAAATAGCCGATATCGTCAGGAGGGATTCGATAGATATCGTGTTTGCTGCGACACGGCGGGAATATCGCGAGAAGAGATATTTCGTAAGGACCCTTTCAAAGGAATTTATGGTAAAACTGCCCTGCTCTGTCGCGCTCGTACGGGTAGTCCGGCTTTCAAAAGGCTATCCGAAGAACATCCTTGTCCCGCTGAGGGGACAGTCGACTTCTCTTGATGAACGGGCATGTTTTGTCGCAAAGCTCGCAGAGGCCTTTCACGCTTCGGTGACGCTCTTTCATCTGCATAAACCGATAACCAGTTTCTTCCAGGGTGAAACATGGCTGAAGTCGTCAGAGAGGAAAGAACATGTCCCGAAGGACATAGAACGGTTCACCGATTGCCTCAATAACTATAAAATCAGCTACGAGAAAAAGTCAGGGTACGGGATTGTTTCACGGGAGATTACCATAGAAGCGGCGCATAAGCGGAACGACCTCATTGTAATGGGGGCGAGTGAACGGAGTATCCTGAAGAGCATTGTACGCGGTAATCCGGTGGAGGAAGTACTCAGGGAGACCCCCTGCAATCTTATTATCCTCAGACCGGGACGCACGCATTTATGAAGATCCATAATCTTGAGAGAGAAGAGGTCTTTCACGCACTCCTCACGTCTCAGAATGGTCTTGCAATTGAGGATGCCCGAACACGGCTCAGGGAATATGGGTACAATGAGATAAAAGAGGTGCGGAAAAAGCCTCTCTTACTGAGATTCCTTTCCCAGTTCACCCATTTTCTGGCGATACTCCTCTGGATAGCTGCAGCCATGAGCTTCCTGTCGGAATTTCTCCACCCCGGCGAGGGGATGCTGACCCTCGGCATTGCGATTGTCGCTGTCATACTCATCAACGCAGTATTTACCTTTATTCAGGAATACCGGGCGGAGAAGGCACTGGCAGCCCTCAAAGAACTTCTCCCCTTCTCTGTCCTGGTGCTCAGAAACGGAAAAGAGGAAGAAATCCCTGCACGGGATATTGTCCCCGGCGATATCCTGCTGCTCACCGAAGGAGATAAGGTTCCTGCGGATGCACGGATTATCGAGACCCATGAACTGAAAGTAAATCATGCCCCGCTTACCGGTGAGTCGGAACCCCTCATAAGGGATTACGCAGCGTTTCACGGCGAATCTCTCGAGAGTCCGAATATCGCCTTCGCAGGCACAACGGTAGTGAGCGGATCGGGAAAGGCCGTGGTATTTGCAACCGGCATGTCCACGGAGTTCGGCCGAATTGCGCACCTTACGAGCGCTGTCGAATCAGGGCTCAGCCCGCTTCAGAAAGAAATCATAAAGGCGACAAGGCTTGTAGCCGCCATAGCCGCAGCGGTGGGTATATTCTTTTTTTCCATCGGCTTCCTGATCGGAAGGAATTTCTGGGACAATTTCATCTTTGCGATCGGCATTACCGTAGCGCTTATTCCCGAGGGATTGCTTCCGACAATGACACTTTCTCTTGCCATGGGGAGTCAGAGGATGGCAAAAAGAAAGGCATTGATAAAGAACCTCCCGTCAGTCGAGACACTGGGGGCGGTGACGGTAATATGCACGGATAAAACCGGCACTTTGACACAGAATAAAATGGCTGTCGCAAAGATATGGGTGAACGATGAATTGATCGATGCTGTGGACATACAAAAAGATGATGCAGTTGAACTCCTCAGGGCAGCGTATCTCTGCAACAACGCACGACTGGTTGACGGACACTATAAGGGTGATCCTACCGAGGTTGCACTCTTTCAGTTCGCAGGAGATAAGGCAGGTGATTTTCTTTCAGAAAGGGTGCAGGAAATACCATTTGATGCGGAGAGAAAGAAAATGACAACAGTGAATGTGGTAAAAGGGAAAAAGGCTGCCTTCTCAAAAGGGGCTGGAGAAAATATTTTGCCGGCATGCGATCATGTCCTGATGAGAGGGGTGAAAAGGCCTCTTACTGAAGATATCGGGAATAAGATTCGCGATGCAAGCCATGTCATGATGGACAAGGGTTTGAGAGTTCTGGCGTTCTGTTACAGAGACATTGAGCAAGACGGGGCCGGCACATTAAGCGCCGGGCAGATTGAAAAAAATATGGTCTTTACCGGTCTTATCGGCATGGAAGATCCCCCGAGGCCTGAAGTCGCTGAAGCAATCGGGAAATGCGACGAGGCAGGGATAAAAATTATCATGATGACAGGCGACGCAGAGAGGACTGCAGTCGCGATTGCCAGGGAAACAGGGTTGGTCAAAGGGGACCCTGTTGTGATAGAGGGAAGCGAGATGGATGCCCTGAGAGATCAGGATCTGCGGGAGAGACTCTCAGCGAAAGAAGTCATTTTTGCAAGGGTTTCTCCCAAACACAAGATGAGAGTTGTCTCCATTTTGAAAGAGGAAGGAGAGATTGTAGCAGTAACGGGTGACGGAGTAAATGATGCCCCGGCGTTGAAAAAGGCGGATATCGGAATTGCGATGGGGGTCTCCGGAACAGATGTTGCAAAAGAGGCTTCAGATATGATTCTCCTCGATGACAACTTTGCAACGATTGTAAATGCGATCGAAGAGGGAAGGGCGGTGTATGAAAATATAAAGAAATTTATCACCTATATTTTTGCCTCAAATATTCCGGAAGCGGTCCCTTATCTCGCATATATCCTCTTCAGTGTCCCGCTGCCTCTCACCGTAATTCAAATACTTGCCGTTGACCTTGGGACCGATATGCTTCCCTCGTTAGCGCTCGGCGCTGAAAAACCGACTCCGGGAACAATGAAACAACCGCCGAGGAAAATACAGGAACGTCTGCTGAATATTCCCCTGATCACAAAGGCATATCTCTTCCTTGGCCCTATCGAAGCGGCAGCCTGTATGTTCGGTTTCTTCTGGGTACTGCACGGAGGAGGATGGACTTGGGGAACTACGCTCCCTCAAACCGATACGCTCTACCTTCAGGCAACAACAGCGTGTCTCACCGCCATTATCATTACACAAATAGGAAATGTTTTTGCCTGCAGGTCATCAAGAGAGTCTGTGTTCAGCGTAGGATTCTTCTCGAATAAGCTCATCTTTGTAGGTATCCTGGCCGAACTGCTTCTCCAGGTATTTATTGTCTATCATCCGTTTGGAAACAGAGTCTTCGGTACAGCGCCGCTTTCTGTAACGGTCTGGCTGCTCCTTGTGCCTTTCGGCGTGGTCCTTCTGGCCGCAGAAGAGGCAAGAAAATTATTCTTACATAAAATTAAGCCTTCCTGATGAATTATGAGGGGAGATAACTCCGCAGGTGAACAGGAAAACTGCCTCCCTCTGCTTTTCGCAGTGTCTGTAAGGTATTCAAGGCGGTTTGGATTGCTGCCTGTTCGTGATAAC
>Ga0209164_1004960_pt1 | contig 11561 bp, 13 predicted proteins | sample MTBNYHSulfiMetaG_FD_187458 | JGI IMG/M metagenome (GOLD analysis project Ga0209164, IMG submission 187458) | Enrichment culture microbial communities from rom New York Harbor, USA that are MTBE-degrading - MTBE-NYH (New York Harbor Sulfidogenic)... | ecosystem: Environmental > Aquatic > Marine >... | reverse complement strand
ATTTAACTAATAAAATAAAAAGGTTGCCGGTTCTTTCTCCAAAAAATAAGGTCTCGCTGCACACGGATTACGACTTCGTGATTTTTTTCTCTTGCAAAATAATAAATCATATGTTAACAGAATTGGATTAGGTTCGTTTTATCCAAAGGAGGAAAAATGGAAAGAAAATGGAGGGTTCGATGTCCACAGTGACGATGAAAGAGCTTCTTGAAGCTGGGGTCCATTTTGGCCATGAGACGAAACGCTGGGATCCTAAAATGAAACCTTATATCTTCGGGGCGAGGAATGGAATTTATATCATTGATCTTCAGAAGACCGTCCAGCTCTTCAAGGAAGTCAATCAGTTCGTTCGGGATATCGTTGCCAAAGGAAATTATATCCTCTTCGTCGGAACAAAAAAACAGGCCCAGGATACGATCTCTGAGCAGGCCACTCGCTGTGGGATGTTCTATGTCAATCATCGCTGGCTGGGTGGAATGTTGACCAACTTTCAGACCATTAAGCGATCTATTGATCGATTGAATAAACTTGAAGCGATGAAGAGTGAAGAGATTTATAATCTTCTTCCGAAAAAGGAGGTTTTGGAGTTAGAGAAGGAGAGGAGTCGGTTGGAGAAATCACTGGGTGGAATTAAAAATATGGATCGGCTCCCCGGCGCCATCTTCGTGGTGGATCCTAAAAAGGAAAGGATTGCCGTCCAGGAAGCTCGGAAAATTGGTATCCCCTCCATCGGCATTGTCGATACAAATTGTAATCCTGAAGAATTGGACTACATCATCCCGGGGAATGATGATGCCATCCGGGCAATCCACCTATTTGCTGTTAAAATTGCAGATGCGGTGATCGATGGAAAACAGATGTACGAAAAACTTCTCCAGACGGAAGGAGCCAAAGAGGAAAAAGAGAGGGAGGAGCAGGTCCAACCCCCTAAAGACATACAGGTAGAAGAAGTGGCTGAGGAAGCGGAGGAGGGATAGGATCGAATGGAAATTTCTGTAGAATTGGTAAAAGACTTAAGACAACGGACAGGTGCCGGGGTGGTCGACTGTAAAAAAGCGCTGCAAGAGGCGAAAGGGAATGTGGATGCAGCGATCGATTACCTCCGACGGAAAGGGTTAGCCACTGCTGCAAAGAAAGCAGGTCGCATTGCAAGCGATGGCCTGGTCTCTTCTTACATCCATGCTGGCGGAAAAATGGGCGTCCTGGTTGAGGTCAATTGTGAAACAGATTTTGTGGCCAAGACGGAGGATTTTCAAGCTTTTGTAAAAAATATCGCCATGCATGTCGCCGCCGCCAATCCACAATATATCAGGAGGGAAGAAATTCCGGAAGACATCTTGGAAAAAGAAAGAGACATCTATCGTACCCAGGCCGTGGAAGCAGGGAAACCTGAAAAGGTTATTGATAAGATTGTCGAAGGTAAAATCGAGAGGTTTTATTCGGAAGTCTGCCTTTTGGAACAAACCTACATCAAGGACTCCGATCTTACGATCAAGGAATTGCTTGAGGCCATGATCGCCAAGATCGGGGAAAATATCTCTATCCGTCGCTTTTCAAGATTTCAACTGGGTGAAGGGTTATCCTCCCAATCCAACCCCACTTGCTCCTCCTCGATAAAGTAGGGAAGACCCATTCCCTTGGAATATCAAGATGGGGCAGGGAGAGGTGGGAAGAGCTCGATTGACAGTGGCATATGTTCCTCCATGAAAAGACCCCAATATAAAAGAATCCTCCTGAAGCTGAGCGGTGAAGTTTTAATCGGTGAAGGGGAATATGGAATCGATCCTGCTGCGATCCAGAAGATCGCTCAGGAGATTAAAGAGGTAAAACATTTAGGGGTGGAGATAGCGATCGTTATTGGGGGAGGCAATATTTTCCGGGGGATGGCAGCAAGCGCAAAAGGAATGGACCGAGCTTCCGCAGATGATATGGGGATGCTTGCGACCATCATTAACGGGATTGCCCTTCAGGATGCCCTGGAGAAAATCAACGTTCACACGCGGGTTCAGACAGCGATTGAAATGCGAGAGGTCGCTGAACCCTATATTCGGAGAAGGGCCATTCGCCATCTTGAAAAAGGCCGGGTGGTCATCTTCGCAGGGGGAACCGGAAATCCTTATTTCACCACTGATACGACAGCTTCCCTTCGGGCGATGGAAATTGGAGCAAACGTCATCCTCAAAGCCACGAAGGTCGATGGAGTTTATGATGCAGATCCACTGCTGAATAAGCGCGCCCATCGATATGATGAACTCACCTACCTCGATATCCTCAAGAAACGGTTGCACGTCATGGATGCAACAGCCATATCTCTCTGCATGGACCACCAGATCCCTATCATTGTCTTCAATCTGAAGAAAAAGGGAAATATCAAGCGGGTGGTTTTAGGAGAAAAGGTAGGAACCAAAGTAAGGGGATAAGTGATGGACGATAAGACCTTTGCAGAGGCAGTTGCCAAGATGGAAAAAACCCTTTCCTCCCTCAAGACCGATTTGAATAAGATCAGGACGGGAAGAGCCTCCTTGGCCCTCTTTGATGATATCCGGGTGGATTATTATGGGACACCCACTCCGCTCAATCAGATGGCTACATTGTCCGTCCCTGAGCCCAGGCTCATCACCATTCAACCCTGGGACCTCTCCGTCATCGGTGAAATGGAAAAGGCCATCCTTAAATCAGAACTTGGGGTGACTCCGGCCAGTGACGGAAAGATCATCCGCATCAACATCCCACGGTTGACAGAAGAACGTCGGAAGGAACTGGTCAAGGTGGTCAGAAAGATGGCCGAAGGAGCAAAAGTGGCGGTCCGAAATATCCGGAGAGAGGCCAATGATCAGTTGAAGGGATTGGAAAAAAACAAAAAGATTTCTCAGGACCAACTTCATCAGTGGATGGATAAGGTCCAGAAATCGACAGACCAATATATCGAGAAAGTGGATGGTGTCCTCACTGCCAAAGAAAAAGAAATTTTAGATATTTCTTAATGCTCAAAGGGGGTGATGCCAATGGCTTATGTGATTACGGAAGAATGTGTGGCTTGCGGGACCTGTGTAGAAGAATGTCCTGCTGAAGCCATTGAAGAAGGGGAACCCTATGTGATCGACGAAGAGAAGTGTACGGATTGCGGGAGCTGTTTTGAGGTATGCCCGGTCGAAGCGATTGTGGAGAAATAGGATCTCAGGGGAAGAGAATTCTTTCTGAACCTCTTCCTCTTTTTCCCTTCCTATAGCCTTTCCTGCGAACTCACCCCCCCTTGAATCCCCATGAATCACCGATTGAAAATCAATATGGTATATGCTAACTTTAAAGAGTTATTTGATCCGTGAATATTATCTAAAGACTCCTTTTATCCCGGTTCCAAAAAGGCACCTGCATCATGGAAGAAATCGATAGAGAGAGACTTCCCCATCATATTGCGATCATCATGGATGGAAATGGTCGGTGGGCAAAAAAAAAGTCCCTCAATCGGATCAGCGGCCATATCAAAGGGGTCAATGCCGTCAGGGAGGTGGTGACGGCTTGCCGGGAATTGGGGATTAAGGTGTTAACCCTGTATTCCTTCTCCATCGAAAATTGGAGGAGACCCGCCGATGAGGTGAATGCACTGATGGGTTTGCTGAAGGAATATCTTCAGAAAGAGTGCGCGGAGATGGTTCAGAATGATATTCGACTCAATGCCATCGGCCGCATCGAGGATCTTCCCCTGGATGTCCAAACGACCTTGCGAGAGACAATGGAAAAAACCAAACACTGTGATGGAATGACTCTCAATTTAGCACTAAGTTATGGGGGGCGTTCAGAAATCCTCCACGCTGTTCATGGAATCCTCTCCGACCTTCAAAAGGGAAAGATCAAATTAGAGGAGATAACGGTACAGCGTTTCCACGAATATCTCTGGACCCATGGGATACCCGATCCGGACCTACTCATCCGGACGAGCGGTGAATGGCGTATTTCTAATTTCCTCCTTTGGCAGATCGCTTATACGGAGTTATATGTTACGGACACCTTATGGCCAGATTTCGACCGAAAAGAACTTTTGAAAGCCATCGTTGATTATCAGTCCAGAGAGAGAAGGTTCGGTCTGACCAGCGAACAATTGAATGGAAGGGAAGAATAGAAGGGATGAGTGATCAGTGAATAGTGATCAGTGATGAGTTCTAACTTCGGAAAGCCACACTCCGAACTACGAACTAAATACTCCAAACTATCTGAAAGGTTGAGATGGCGAAAATAGAAAAGAGGAAAGTGGGAATGGCATTTGTCATGGTACCTCCCATTGTCCTTTTGATCGCTTGGGGGCCTCCTGAAGTGTTTCACCTCATGGTGGTGATCACCACATTTTTGGGGCTCCGAGAATATTACAATCTTGTTCTCCCTCACGCCAAATGGGTTGAACGCATGATAGGCATTGGGCTAGGACTGATCCTCTCGATCGTCATCTCCTTGGGTGATATAAAAGAAATTTTTCCGTTCTTTGTCATTGTACTCTTCACTCTTTCCGTCCTGTTCATGGCCACCTCCAAGGATCTTTCATCGACCGTCTCGAAGATGGGGATGGCGCTCTTTGGAATTCTCTATATTGGATTTCTTCTTACTCACGTCTCTCTCATCCGGAACATGGCGAACGGTAGGCTATGGGTTCTCTTTCTGGTTGCAACGGTGTGGGCCGGAGACATCTTTGCTTTACTGAGCGGTTCTTTCTTCGGGAGACACAAACTTTACCCCAAGATCAGCCCGAATAAAACCTTTGAGGGGTTGGGAGGGGCGATTGTCGGATCCATCATCGTGGCTCTTGTTTTTAGCATGATTTTCATCCCCCGATTAGAAAAGGTCCCTTGTATTCTCCTGGCCATCGGATTGGGGATTTTGGGTCAGTTTGGAGATTTTACAGAGTCGATGTTAAAGAGAGGGGCACAGGTAAAGGATTCGGGGACTCTCATTCCAGGTCATGGAGGCATGTTGGATCGGGTAGATAGCTTCCTTTTCTCTGCCCCTTTTCTTCACTACTCCCTCCTTTATCTTTTAAAGGAGACCCCATGAAACGTTTGTCCATCCTGGGCTCAACAGGTTCGATTGGCGTTAACACCCTTCAAATCGTCAGTCAATTTCCAGAACAGTTTGAAGTGGTCAGCCTTTCCGCTGGCCTGAACATACAGCTTCTTAAACACCAAATCCTTCAATTTCGACCTAAGGTGGTTTCGGTTCTCAATAAAGAATTATCAGACACCCTTCGAAGAGATCTTCCTAACGTACCTGTTGAAATCGTGCACGGAGTAGAGGGACTCATTCGGGTAGCCACTCACCCGGAGGTGGATCAGGTCGTCTCGGCCATGGTGGGCGCAGTGGGCCTTATCCCTACCCTCTCCGCCATCAAGACTGGAAAAACCATCGCCTTGGCTAACAAAGAGCCTCTGGTCATGGCGGGAAAGATTGTGATGGAGGAGGCAAAACAGAATCATGCCCAGATTCTCCCCGTGGACAGTGAACACAGTGCCATCTTCCAGGCATTGCTCGGTCACCAAAAAGAGGATGTCCATCGCCTCGTCCTCACTGCCTCAGGGGGCCCTTTCCTCAATTTATCTCTCGCTAAGCTCCGGGAGGTGAGCGTGAAAGAAGCCCTCAACCACCCCCACTGGGAGATGGGGAAAAAGGTGACGATTGACTCGGCTTCACTCATGAACAAAGGTTTGGAAGTCATCGAAGCACACTGGCTTTTTAACATTCCCGTTGAAAAGATTTCGGTTCTAATCCATCCCCAAAGTGTCGTCCACTCAATGGTTGAATATGTGGATGGCTCGATCGTTGCTCAGATGGGGATTACGGACATGAGAATCCCGATCTCCTATGCCCTCTCTTTTCCCCAACGGCTCCTTCTCAATCTACCACGACTCGATCTCTCAAGAAACGAAGCCCTCAGCTTTTTCCAACCGGACCCCGAAAGATTTCCTTGCCTCAAATTGGCTTATCAATCCATCGAGATCGGGGAGACCCTGCCCGCCATCCTCAATGCAGCCAATGAAGTGGCCGTCAACGCATTCTTGGAGGGGTCTCTCAAATTCACAGAAATCCCTGTTCTCCTTCAGAGGGTGATGCAGGAGCATGAGGTGAAATCCATTCACACCATCGAGGATGTCCTCAAAGCGGATCACTGGGCCAGGGAAAGGTCAAAACATATCATAGAAGGGAGAAGGTTAATCTAATGCCAAGCATCGTTTATTCAATAATTTACTTTATCATTGTAATAGGAATTCTTGTTTTCGTCCACGAACTGGGGCATTTTCTATTTGCTAAAAGATTGGGTATTGGGGTCGTCACTTTCTCCTTAGGGTTTGGGCCAAAAATTATTGGGAAGAAGGTCGGAGAAACCCAATATCAAATCTCCGCTTTTCCATTAGGGGGGTTTGTTAAACTCATCGGAGAGAATCCTGAAGAAAAAATAAAAGAAGAGGATATTAGTCGTTCCTTTACGGCCCAGCCCATATGGAAACGTACATGTGTCCTCTTGGCAGGTTCTTTTTTTAATTTATTTCTTGCCGTGGTTATTTTTTCGCTGATTAATATGATTGTTGGCATCCCCCCAACTCCCCCTCCCTCGCTCCCTTCAAAGATTGGAGGAATTAGTCCTGGCCTTCCAGCGGAAAAGGCGGGTCTTAAGAAAGGGGATGTGGTTATCGCCATTGACGGGAAGGAAGTATCGAAATGGGAAGATCTTGCTACAATAATTCATAATAGCGAAGGGAAGGAATTGTTGATCAGAGTGAAAAGAAATGGTGAAATATTGGATTTCGAAATAAAACCACAAGTCCATAAGGGAAAAACACCTTCTGGTGAAAAAGATATCTTTATTATTGGAATCAATGCCCCCATTGAAGAGATAACTTTACAAAAGGTTGGGCCTCTCGTAGCCATTGGTAAAGGGTTTATTCAAACCTGGAATTTCACTAAATTGATTTTAGTTAGTATCGTGCAATTGTTTACCGGAGAGATTTCTCCAAAGACAATTGGTGGTCCCATCATGATTGCTCAATTAGCGGGAGAACAAGGGAAAAAAGGGCTCTTGGATTTGTTCGTATTAATCGCTGTTCTAGGTGTGAATCTTGGAATCATCAACCTTTTCCCAATCCCCGTCCTGGACGGAGGGCATCTTCTCTTTTTGGGATTGGAGACAATTCTTAGAAAACCCATCAGTATCAAAAAAATGGAAATCGCCCAGCAAATTGGACTTGTCATTATTATTCTGCTCATGATCTTTGCTTTTTATAACGATCTGATCCGTTACTTCTTCCCGGGAGGGTTTGGGTTTTAAGATGAAGGTTCTTGGGATCGATACCTCCACATCGTGTGGAAGCGTGGGATTGATGGACAACGGAGAAGTCGTCTCCGATTACCTTCTTAACATCCCGGTGACTCATTCGGAAAGGCTTCTCGGAGCGATTGAACTTGTTCTTAGAGAGGCTCGATGTCCTATTGAAAATCTCGATGGATGGGCAATATCACTCGGCCCGGGCTCTTTTACAGGATTGAGAATCGGTATCAGCACCGTAAAGGGACTGGCCTTTGCCACTGGAAAACCCGTGGCGGGTGTTTCCACCCTTGATGTCCTGGCTTCTCAGATCGCAACCACTCCTTACCTCATCTGCCCGATCCTCGATGCCAGGAAGCAGGAAGTCTATACCGCCCTTTATCGTTATGAAAAGGGGGATATCCTCAAACGGTTATCCCTACATCAGGCCATTCGACCGGAAGACCTTGTTAAAAAGATAAATGAACAAACCATTTTCCTTGGTAATGGTGTAATCGCCTATAAGGACTTTCTCCTAAATTCTCTGTCCTCCATCGCCATCTTCCCGCCTCCTTATTTCCATTTCTCTCATGGATCAATGGTGGCAGAATTGGGGTCAAAACTTCTTAAAAAAGGGGAATATTTGGACCTGGCAACCCTTGCCCCAATTTATATTCGACCCTCAGAAGCTGAAATAAAATGGCAAGAAACTCATTCCAATTGATCCATACGACAGCTCGTTAACCTCTGCCTTTGAGGGCGGGGTAAAGAAGCCCCGCTCAGGATCAACCCTGAGCCAGTCGACAGAGCCAGTCGAAAGGGTTGACAAACTGATTGGATTATATTAGGTTTTTTTGATAAACTACTTTTTTATGGCGGAGCGTTATACACGGCTTAAAAGATATCTTTAAGTTTTTGAAAATTACGCTATGCTCCATACCTGCCCACCGAAAATATCTATTATAGGGAGGCACTTTACGATTTTCTGAATGGGGGGATAAAATGACCACCAGAGAAGAAGAATTGATTGAAAGGCTGATGAAGGAAAATGAGGAATTTTTAAATGCGAAACAATCACATAGTCAACTTTCAAAACAATTGGAAGAATTGGAAAAGAAGCCTTTTCTCACTCCTCAGGATGAGACGGAGATAAAAATCATTAAAAAGAAAAAACTATCATTTAAAGACCAGATGGAAAAAATCCTGATACAATACCGATGAAAATAAATGCCAGAGGAGCGTTCTCCTTCGGAGAACTTAAGGGAAAAGGTTGGGGGCAAATTCTTTAAGCCTCAAACCTCAAGCGAAGCGGTCCTCAAGTGAAACGTTCCTCCTTCGATTCTTATGAAGAAAACAGGTTCCCAGATTATCATTGAATGTTTAAAAAAAGAAGGCGTGGATCTCATTTTCAACTACCCGGGCGGGGCCGTCCTTCCTCTCTTTGATGAATTGCAAAGTGCTCCATTCCGACAGGTCTTGGTCCGGCATGAGCAGGCTGCAGTTCATGCGGCAGATGGATATGCCCGAGCCACAGGGAAGGTGGGAGTGGTATTGGTCACTTCCGGGCCTGGAGCGACCAATACGGTGACAGGGATTGCTACGGCCTTCATGGACTCTATCCCGATCGTGGTCATGACGGGTCAAGTCCCTACCCTGCTGATCGGAAACGATGCTTTTCAGGAAGCGGATATCATCGGGATCACCCGACCATGCACGAAACACAACTATCTTGTGAAGGATACAAAAGATTTGGCCCGAATCTTGAGGGAAGCCTTCTATGTGGCTCGAAGCGGAAGACCCGGACCGGTTCTTATTGATCTCCCCAAAGATACATTGGTCAACTCCGCTGAATTAAAATATCCTGAAAAAGTATTTATCCGCGGCTACCAGCCCACTTACGAAGGGCACCTGGGTCAGATTCAGAGGGCTATAAAGCTTATATTGAAGTCTAAGAAGCCCATTCTTTATGTCGGGGGCGGGATCATTTCTTCAAATGCCTCGAACGAACTTGCCCTGTTTGCTGAAAGACTTGGAATTCCTGTCACCATGACATTGATGGGATTGGGGAGCTTCCCGGGCAATCACCCTCTCTCTCTTGGTATGTTGGGGATGCATGGAACCTATTGGGCCAATATGGCAGTCATGGAGTCCGATCTCCTCATCGCCATCGGCTGCCGTTTTGATGATCGCGTGACGGGAAAGATCGAGGCCTTTGCCCCCCAGGCAAAGATCATCCATGTCGATATCGATCCGACTTCCATCAGTAAAAATGTGAGAGTGGATCTTCCCATTGTCGGTGACTGTAAACGGATTCTGTCAAAAATTCTCACCCTCCTTGAGGAGGAGGATATTACCTTCTTCAGAGCAGGGTTGGATAAATGGCATCATCAAATCCAAAAATTTAACGCCACCCATAATTTGAATTATGACCAGAAAGAGATCATCAAGCCTCAATACGTCATCGAAAAGATTTTTGAACTGACCAAGGGCGATGCCATCATCTCCACTGAAGTGGGCCAAAACCAGATGTGGACAGCTCAGTACTTCCCTTTTCTCAAACCGAGGACATTACTTACTTCAGGAGGATTGGGGACGATGGGCTATGGACTGCCAGCAGCCATGGGGGCGCAGGCGGCCTATCCAAACAAGCTGGTCATTGATATTTCAGGCGATGGAAGTTTTCAGATGAACTCCCAGGAGCTAGCCACCATCGTTCAATATCACATGCCGGTCAAGGTGGTCATCCTGAACAACGGGTACCTCGGAATGGTGAGGCAGTGGCAAGAATTCTTCTATGGGAAGAAGTATGCATCCTCCTGTCTGGAAGGAACCTCTCCTGATTTTGTCAAACTGGCCGAAGCATATGGAGCCGTTGGCTTCAGGGCAAAGAAACCGGAAGAGGTCATCCCCATACTCAAAAAGGCATTCTCGATTCCCGAACCTGTCATCATCGATTTTGAGGTCGATCCGGAGGAAAATGTCTATCCCATGGTCCCGGCAGGAGAAGCGCTGAATCAGATGAGATTAGTATAAAAGGAAAGATGGAATGATGGAACAATGGAATAATGGGAAGAAGAAAAGAACATTGGAAAACTAAACGATGGATTAAAAAGAAAAAATTTCTTTACTGTTTTAAACCCAATATTCCAAAATTCCATTATTCCACTATTCCAGTCTTTGAGGCTTAAATGCGTCACGTTATAACGCTTTTAGTTGAAAACGAATTTGGGGTTCTGACCCGAGTAGCAGGACTCTTTAGCGGCAGGGGTTTTAATATCGAAAGCCTGTGTGTGGCTGAAACCCTTGACCCGACTGTCTCGACGATGACCATCGTCACCCGTGGGGATGACCAGATACTCGAACAGGTCCTCAAACAATTGAATAAATTGATCTCGGTGATCAAGGTCGTGGATCTCATCGAAAAGGATTTCATCGAGAGGGAGATGGTCTTAGTCAAAGTTTCAGCGACTTCTGAGACACGAGAGGAAATTCTCAGGGTGGCCGATATTTTCAGGGGGAAGGTGGTTGATGTAGGGGCCAAAACTTACACGATCGAGGTGACAGGGGATGAAAAAAAGATTGGCGCCCTCCTCTCCCTTCTCAAGCCTCTTGGCATTAAAGAATTGGTTCGCACAGGCCGTGTGGCCATGATCAGAGGAAGCAAAATCACCACAGAACCTGGCAGTTAAAGACTAACAATCCCTCCTGTGAAAAGCCTGCCTGCCGGTAGGCGCAGAGGGGAGGGGGGGATTGGATAGCCTATTTCTATTAAGGAGTGATCAATGAAAATCTATTATGAAAAAGATGCAAATCTCAACGACCTGAAACGGAAAAAGATTGCCATTATCGGCTACGGGAGCCAGGGACATGCCCAGGCCCAAAACCTTAGAGAGAGCGGCCTCCATGTCACCGTCTCCCAGAGAAAAGGGAGTGAGAATTATCAGCTTGCCCTTCGAGATGGTTTTAAACCAGTCTCAGCGGATGAAGCTGCCAAGCAATGTGATATCATCCAAATCCTCACTCAAGATCATATTCAAGCGAGACTTTATGAAGAGGATGTCAAACCTCACCTTCGCAAAGGGAAGACCCTCTTATTCTCTCACGGGTTTAATATTCATTACAACCAGATTGTCCCTCCCAAAGAAATCGACGTCGTGATGATTGCCCCGAAAGGTCCGGGCCATTTGGTAAGAAGAGAATTTCAAAAGGGAGCTGGCGTTCCATCCCTGCTCGCGATCCACCAAGATTTTTCAAAAAAGGCTAAACAAACGGCCCT
>Ga0209164_1004955_pt1 | contig 11565 bp, 10 predicted proteins | sample MTBNYHSulfiMetaG_FD_187458 | JGI IMG/M metagenome (GOLD analysis project Ga0209164, IMG submission 187458) | Enrichment culture microbial communities from rom New York Harbor, USA that are MTBE-degrading - MTBE-NYH (New York Harbor Sulfidogenic)... | ecosystem: Environmental > Aquatic > Marine >... | reverse complement strand
ATGGGCCAGGAGGTGGGGCTCTCCGCCGGGCTGGCCTACGAGGCCCTGGCCGAGACGGCCGTCTTCTGCCACCCGGACCGGGAGGAGGGGGTGGAGGCCTTCTTTGCCAAGCGCCAGCCCAGGTTCAACGAGGACTAACCCGGATATTTCATGAAGGCCGCCAAAAGGAAAGGATAATAGGCCGGTAATTGAATCTATTACGATTGTGTTAAGACGGTTTTGGCGGGTGACAGTTTGTATCCTTGGCCTGGTGAGAAACCTTTGGCGGCTTTCACCCGGCGGGCGAGCCGATTTGGCCGCATCTGCTTCGCCCAAGTGACAATCGGCCTAGGGTGACTATAGCCTCATGTCCCGCGCCTTGCATCTGCGGCCAACTTAGGCAAGTGAAATATCCGGGCTAACCCCCTTAAAAAACTGGCCGATGATTGACAGACTTAGGCCAGGGGAGTAGAAGTATAACCCTCAACCAATAAGCCCGCCTCCTGGACCAGCTTCCAGGGCGCAATCGCGCCGACAAACAGATTGCAAGTCAGGCTCGTTGGGTCAAATGCCGGGTTGCCTTTCAAGGGCGACCCGGTCTGGGGAGTCGGCTTGCCGAACGGAAAATATTCAACCCATCGTGAAAGCTGCGGCCGCCTGGGGTCCTGGTCCACCCCGCTGATTTCACCCTGATCTTTCATGACCAAACCCCGCGGCCGGAGACCTCTCCCGGGTCCGGACCGCCGAACCAAAGGATAGTGATAATGCCGATGAACACCTTTGCCCAGCTCAACCTCCTCCAACCCATCCAACGGGCCCTGGGCGAACTGGGTTACACCACCCCCACCCCCATCCAGGTCCAGGCCATCCCCCACCTGCTTCAGGGCCGCGACCTCCTGGGCTGCGCCCAGACCGGAACAGGCAAGACGGCCGCCTTTGCCCTGCCCATCCTCCAAAAACTGGCCTCGGAGAGACGACCCCCGGCCCCCCGCACGGCCCGGACCCTGGTCCTGACCCCCACCCGCGAGCTGGCCATCCAGATCGCCGACAGCTTCAAGACCTACGGCCGCCACCTCCGCTTCAGCCTGGCTCTGGTCTACGGCGGAGTGGGCCAGGCGCCCCAGGTCCGGGCCTGTGCCCGGGGGGTGGAGGTGCTGGTGGCCACCCCCGGCCGGCTCCTGGATCTCATGGGCCAGGGTCACCTGGGCCTGGGCCAGGTCCGGTTCCTGGTCCTGGACGAGGCCGACCGGATGCTGGACATGGGCTTTCTCCCGGACATCAAGAGGATCCTGGCCGTCGTCCCCCGGCAGCGGCAAACCCTCCTCTTCTCGGCCACCATCCCTTCAAGCATTGCCGGACTGGCCGGGACCATCCTCACGGATCCGGTCAAGGTGGCGGTCACCCCGACGGCCACCCCGGTGGAGCGGATCAACCAGAAGGTCCTCTTCGTGGCCCAGGCCGACAAGCGGGCCCTTCTGGGCGAGGTCCTCAAGGACGAGGAGGTCACCCGGGCCCTGGTCTTCACCCGGACCAAGCACGGCGCCGACCGGCTGGCCCGCCAGCTGGCCCGCTTCCAGGTCCAGGCCGAGGCCATCCACGGCAACAAGTCCCAGAACGCCCGCCAGGCCGCCCTGGCCAGGTTCCGCAACGGCCGGGCCCGGGTCCTGGTGGCCACCGACGTGGCCGCCCGGGGGATCGACGTCGAGGGCATCAGCCACGTCATCAACTTCGACCTCCCCAATGAGCCCGAGAGCTACGTCCACCGGATCGGCCGGACCGCCCGGGCCGGGGCCGAGGGGGTGGCCCTCTCCTTCTGCAACCCCCAGGAACGGGCTTACCTTCACGATATCGAGAAGCTGATCCGCCGGACCGTACCGGTCATGGACGACCACCCCTTCCGCGCCGGGGAGAAAACGCCGGCCCTTCCGCGGCAGGTCTCGTCCCCGGCCGGGAGGGCCGGGAAAACCTGGCCCCGAGGCCGGAGAAGGGGCCGGCCGGCCGCCTAGCTTGGATACTTCCCGAGATTAAGTTGGCTTCAAAGGCAGGGCGCGGGGCTTGGAGGCTGGAGGACGGGCCGGCCCGGCGCCGCCCGCCTTCCCCTCATGACTTTCCAAAGGTCGGCCGGGGCCAGCCTCCCTCTTGGTCCAACCGCAGGTATCGAGTCTCGATTATCTTCATATTGGGCGGGGCTCACCGGACACCAGGGCCAACCCGGACCCGCCTTAGGCGATCTTTGACCGTTCGGGTTAGCCCTGGTCAGGTCCGATCCACCGCTCCTCGGGCCGCCTCGGTCCACCCCATCGTCCTTCCCTACTTCCAAGGCGGGGCGAGCGGTCCAGGGTTTCCACGAACCTGTTGGCCGTCAGCCGGAGATGATAGCCGGTGGCGGCCAGGTTCATGGCCTGGGGCAGCTTGGCCGGCCGGGTCAGGCTGATCATGGTCAGAAAGCGCCAGAAGGCCCTCCGTCCCCTGGCCCTGATCCCCAGCCGCCACAGGACCCTTAAGGCCGCGGCCAGGTCGGCCCGGGAGATGGGGCGATGGAAAGGCAGTCTGGGGACCTTGATCTTTCCGGATTGCTTCAGAAAGTCCCGAACCCGGCGGTAGTAGGCCCTGGGCTCGTAGAGCCGGCTCAAAACCTGGCGGTAGCCGGCGATGAGCTGCTCCCGGCCCATCTTGGGGATGAAGTTGAGCCCGCCCAGGTCCATGATGCTGTCCCCGGTGGGCAGCCCCAAAAGCCGGCCCTCCTTCTTGACCCTCTCATGGAGCCTGGTTCCGGGGATGACCGAGAGGAGGCCGATCATGGCCGTGGGGATCCCGGATCGCTGGATGAAGTTGATCTGGTCCTTGAAGATGGAGGGCGAGTCGGCGTCGAAGCCGACGATGAAACCGCCCATGACCTCCAGGCCGTAGCTCTGGATGGTCTTCACCGCGGCCACCAGGTCCCGGTTCCGGTTCTGGTGCTTGTGGCACTCCCTGAGCGAGTCCGGGGCCGGGGTCTCGATCCCCAGAAAGACCTGGTCGAAGTTGGCCTGGGCCATCAGGGAGAGCAGCTCCGGGTCGTCGGCCAGGTTGACGCTGGCCTGGGTGATGAAGTTGAAGGGCTGGTGGTGGCTCCTCTGCCAGGCGATGATCTCCCTCAAAAGCTCCTTGGTCTTGGCCTTCTGGCCGATGAAGTTGTCGTCCACGATCATGAGGTTGCCCTGCCAGCCCAGCCGGTGGAGGTTGTCCAGCTCCAAGAGGACCTGGGCCGGCGACTTGAGCCGGGGCTTGCGGCCGAAGAGCTTGACGATGTCGCAGAACTCGCAGTCAAAGGGGCAGCCTCGGGAGAACTGGACCGACATGGACCGGTAATTACGCGGCTCGACGAGGTCCCACCGGGGGGCCGGGCTCGAACCCAGGTTCGGATGTCCCCCGGCCTGGTAGACCGGTTGAGCCTCGCCCCGGGCCAGGTCCTCCAGAAAGACCGGCATGATCTCCTCGGCCTCGCCGACGATGAGATGGTCGACCCCTTGGATCTCCTGGTGGAGGTGGGTGTAGAGCGGCCCGCCGGCCACGGTCCTGACCCCTTTGGCCCGGCAGCGGTCAACGACCGCATCGGCCGACTCCTTCTGGATCATCATCGCGCTGATGAGGACCAGGTCGGCCCAGTCCAGGTCCAGGTCGGTCAGGGGGTCGACGTTGAGGTCCACCACCCTGGCCGGCCACTGGTCCGGAAGCATGGCCGCCACGGTCAAAAGCCCCAGGGGCGGATAGGCCGCCTTGGCCCGGACGAACCTCAAGGCGTGCTTAAAGCTCCAGAAGGTGCTGGGGTAGGCGGGATAGACAAGCAGGACGTTCACCACTCAGGCTCCTTGATCTTTGATCCGCCAAAAGCGGCCCCGGGCCGGGTTACTAACCCGGATATTTCACGAGTCGCTTTGGTTATGGATGCAAGGCGCGGGACACCAGGCCATGGTCTCTCTCTGGCGAGTGCCGCGCAACGCAGCGGATTCGGCCGAACCGGCTCTTCCGCAGAGTTATCCTCTTCAAATTTCTATCACCCGGTGAAGGTTACAAGCAGTCACCGGGCCAAACTACCTCCAAGTCAATCCCATCTCTTGACTTATTTCCCTATCCCCTTCACCTTGGGCGGTTTTCATGAAATGTCCAGGTCAATCATATCCCAAGTCAGCTTCCCTTGCACCAACTGGATTTGGACGGACCCCCGGAAGATCAGGTCCGGGGGGGAACCTATTCCCAACCTCCCCGGCCTCCCCGGAGCCCGGGAAGGTTCTCCGGCCAAGGGCCGGTCAGCGGCTGTGGCCGGTCCGGGAGGTCTTGGCGGGTCTCCGGCCGGCCGGTCCGGGGGCTCACTCCTCCCTGGGGCCCGGTCCCAGCCAACGGAAGAGAAGGATCAGGGCCAGGGTCCAGACCAGGAGGATGATCAGGAACAGGTTGTAGTGGACCACCCCCAGGTGAAGCCACTTGATGACCATCAGCATTCCGGCCGTCAGGGCCAGGGCCAGCCAGCTCAAAATTTTTCTAGCGGCCATCTCAATGCTTCCCCTCACCCGGCGGCCGGGGCCGGCGCCCCGGCTTTTCTCAGGCGGCTCAGGTTGACCCAGACCATGATCGCCAGGATCACCCAGCCCAACAGGTCGGTCATGAGGTTGGGGTGGAAGAGGGCCAGGGCGCAGACGGCCATGATCACCCTGGTCAGCCAGCCGACCTTCTCGAACATCCAGCCCTCGGTGGTTACGGTCAGGGCATAGATCCCCCCGAACCCTCCGATGATCCCCATCACCGAGTGGAGCCAGTCGCCCTCGAAGAGCATCCCCGGGGTGTAGACGAAGACAAAGGGAAGGACGTACTTGGCGATTCCCAGCCTGAAGGAGTGGAAACCGGTCTGCATGGGGTTGGAGCCGGCAATCCCGGCCGCGGCAAAGGAGGCCAGGGCCACCGGGGGGGTGATGGCCGAGACCAGGCCGAAGTAGAAGGCGAACATGTGGGCCGCGATGGGAACCACCCCCATCTTGATCAGGGCCGGGATGACCAGGGCGGCCAGGGTGATGTAAACCGCGGTGGTGGTCAGGCCCATCCCCAGAATCAGGGAGGCCAGCATGGTCAGGATCAGGGCCACGGCCAGGTAACCCCCGGAGAGGCCGACGATGACCGTGGAGAACTTCAGCCCCAGCCCGGAGACGAAGACGCAGCCGATGATGATGCCGGCCGTGGCGCAGGCTATGCTGACCGAGACCGCCCCCCGGGCCCCTTCCTCCAGGGCGGAGAGGATGTCGGCCGGGCTCATCCTGGTCTCGGGTCTGACCGCGCTTAAGACAAAGATGGAGAGGATGGCCCAGAAGGCGGCGAACATGGGGGTGTAGCCCACTACCAGAAGGACGATGATGACCAGGATGGAAAGGAAGAGGTGCCCGCCCCGCTTGACCTCCTCCTTGAAGCTGGGCAGCTCCTCGGCCGAGATGGTGGCCAGGTTCTTCTTCCGGGCCTCGAAGTGGACCATGACGAAGATGGAGAAGAAGTAGATCAGGGCCGGGAAGAGGCTGGCCACGGCCACCTGGAGGTAGGGCAGGTTCAGGAACTCGGCGATGACAAAGGCGGCCGCGCCCATCACCGGGGGCATGATCTGGCCCCCGGAGGAGGCGCAGGCCTCCACCGCCCCGGCAAAGTAGGGCCGGTAGCCGACCCGCTTCATCAGGGGGATGGTGAAGGACCCGGTGGTGACCACGTTGGCCACCGCCGAGCCGGAGACCGAGGCCATCAGGCAGGAGGCCACCACCGAGGCCTTGGCCGGCCCGCCCACCTTGGAGCCGGTCAGGGACAGGGCCACGTTGATGAAGAACCGCCCGGCCCCCGACCTGACCAGGATGGCCCCGAAAAGGATGAAGAGGAAGATATAGGTGGCCATGACCATCAGGGGGATGCCGTAGATCCCGTTCTCCCGCATCCAGATGTAATCCACGATGGTGAACAGATCCGACGGGGGGCCATAGAAGATGCCGAAGAAGTAGTCGGAGAAGGCCGTCTGGAGGAGGAAGAAGCCGGCGATGATGACCATGGCCCAGCCCACCGTCCGCCTGGTGGCCTCCAGGAGGAGGAGGATGGAGATGGTCCCCAGCCAGATATCGACCTGGGTCAGATCGCCCCGGCGGAGGATGTACGCCTCCAGGTCCCACAGCTTGTAGATCTGGATGGCGATGGTCAGCGTGATCAGGACCAGATCCACGGCGAACCAGGCGTTCTTCTTCTCGATGAAGGACTTGCGGCCCAGGGGCCTGATCAGGAAGCAAAGGACCATCACAAAGGCCAGGTGGGTGGAGCGGAAGGCGTGGGCCTCCAGGGAGCCGGAGTAGGCCACGAAAAGATGGTAGATGGACAGCCCGATGGACAGGAGGCAGATGGCCAGCTCCACCGGGTAGTGCCAGGGGCTCCTGCCCCGCCGCTGGAGCCACTCCAGGATGCTCTCTTTCCGTTCCTCCTGGTAGACCAGCCGCTGACCCCGGCCGGCCCCGGCCCCCTTCTTCTCTGTCTTCAAAGCCCCTCCAGGCCCCGCCTTGAGATGATCGTTCAGGCCGAGACGGGGACCGGCCCGCTCCAGGGAGCGGGCCGGCGGTCATCCTCACCCGGTCGGCCTACTTGGCGTAACCCTTCTCCTGGTAGTACTTCATGGCCCCGGGATGGACCGGGATCGAGGCGCCCTGGAGGGCCATCTCCGGCAGGGACTCCTCGATGGCCTTCTTCTTGACCTGCTTGAGGTCATCCCAGTGGGCGTAGAGGGTCTTGACGATGTTGTAGACCACGTCGTCGGGAACGTCCTTGTTGACGATGATGTTGGTCACCGTTCCCACGGTGGGTACGTCGGCCGGAAGCCCCTTGTAGGCGGCCTGGGGGATGACCGTGGGCATCAGGCCCGGCTCCAGTTCCTGGACCTTCTTCTGGTACTCGGGGGGAATGGGCAGGAACCTGACCCCGGGCCGGAAGTCCAGGTCGATGATGGTCGCCTGGGGGCAGGAGGTGACGGCCATGTAGCAGTCGGAGTGGCCGTCCTTCATCAGGGCGGCCGCGTCGGCGTAGCCCACGAAGCTGACCGAGCCGCCGTCCTTCTTGATGGAATCAAAGGTGAGGCCGTAGGCCTTGAGGACCAGCTCGGCGATGGCCGTGCCGGTGAAGCCCACCTTGCCGGGGACGATCCGCTTGTCCTTGAGATCGGCGTAGGACATGATCTTGCTGGACTTGGGCACCACCACCTGGAAGACCCCCGGGTAGAGGGACATGAGATGGCGGATGTTGGAGTACTTTTTATTGAAGCTGCCCCGGCCGTTATAGGCGTTGTAGGTGGTGTGGGTGTAGGACCAGCCCAGGTCGGCCCGGCCGGAATCGACCACCTTGCAGTTGCCCTCCCCCCCGCCCGGGCCGTTGGAGCTGGAGATCTTGAGCTCCTTCTCGATGATGGACATCATCGCCGAGCCCAGGGGGTACCAGGAGCCGCCCTCGGGGCCGGAGGCCATCCGGAGGAACTTCTGCTCGGCCTGGGCCGAAGACACGGCCAGGGTCAAGGCCAGGACCGCGATAAAAAGAAACCAGACCAATCTTTTCCTCATTCTTCCCTCCTTGCCCATGGGAACGGGTCGATGGTTTATAATGCTACGGTAATATTGAATTTTATTTATATTTCGCGGCAGGCCCTTGACCGCGGCCGCGAAAGACCCTGCTTGAGGTAGTTCAAGATACCTTCCGCCCCGAACCGGTGTCAAGGGAGGCGGGAAAGTCGGATAAACCGGGCTGCCCCCGTCCGGTGGGGACGGGTATAATCGGTCCAGGGTAGGAGCGCCGGGGAAAGGAAGGGACGGGCGAGGATGAAGAAGGACCAGAAACCTGTTGTAGCGGTTATCGGGGCCGGGACCATGGGCCACGGCATCGCCCAGTGCTTCGCCGCCAAGGGCTGGCGCGTCCGGCTCCACGACCTTGACCCGGCCGCCCTCCGGCGGGCCCCGGAGAGGATCGCGGCCAACCTTGAGACCTTCCTGGACCTGGGCCTGATCGGACCCGGAGAGGCGGAGGCCTGCCTGGAAAACCTGGAGCCCGAGCCGGACCTGGCCGCGGCCCTGGCCGGGGCCGGGCTGGTGATCGAGACGGTGACCGAGGACCTGGAGATCAAGCGCCGCCTCTTCGCCGGGATGGAGCCCCTGGCTGAACAGAAGGCCATCCTGGCCACCAACACCTCGGCCCTGCCCATCGGCCTCATCAGTCAGGGCCTCCGCCGGCCCCAGCGGGTGGTGGGGACCCACTTCTGGAACCCGCCCCACATTCTGCCCTGCGTGGAGGTGGTCAAGAGCCGGTTCACCGACCAGGAGACCTTCGACCGGACCGTGGAGATAATGGAAAGTATCGGCAAGGAGCCGGTCCGGGTCCTCAAGGACATCCCCGGCTTCCTGGGCAACCGCCTCCAGCAGGCCCTCCAGCGGGAGGCCCTGAGCCTGGTGGAGAGCGGGGCGGCCGAGGCCAAGGAGGTGGACCGGGTGGTCAGGTCCGGTTTCGGCCTCCGCCTGGCCCTGATGGGTCCCCTGGAGCGGGCCGATCTGGGCGGGCTGGACGTGACCCGGGAGGTCCAGAGGACCATTCTCCCCCACCTGGCCTCCGGCTCCGGGCCCTCCCCCCTCCTGGAGGAGAAGGTCAAGGCCGGGGAGCTGGGGGTCAAGACCGGGCGGGGGTTCTATGACTGGCCCCCCCAGCGGGCGGCGAGGACGATCAAGGAGCGGGACCGGCTCCTGCTCCGGATCATCCGGCTGATTAGGGGATCGGGGTGAAGGGAAGGGCTATTCAGGCTCTTACGGTAAGGGGTAGCGCCCGTACTCGTGGGCCGCGTCGAACATGGCCGCGATGTTCTCCACCGGGGTGTCGGGCTGGATGTTGTGGCTGGAGGCAAAGAGGAGCCCGCCCCCCTGGCCCAGGGTTTCGATCAGCTCCCTGACCCCGGCCCGGACCTGGTCCGGGGTCCCGAAGGGCAGGAGCCGCTGGACGTCCAGCCCCCCGTAGAAGGCCAGCCGGTCCCCGTAATCCCTCTTCAGTCGCCAGGCCTCCATTTTTTTGGCCGTGGTCTGGACCGGGTTGAGGATCTCGTAGCCTGCCTCCAGAAAGCCGTCCAGAAGATCAAAGCATGAGCCGCAGCAGTGGATGCTCAGCTTGGCCTTGGTCATCTTTTTGGCCAGCCCGGTCAGCCGCCTCTCGTAGGGCAGAATCCAGCGCCGGTAGTGGTCCAGGGAGACCATGGGCCCGGTCTGCATGGCGATGTCGTCGTAGAAACAGAGCACGTCCAGGTAGTCCCCCACCTCGGCCAGCCAGCGCTCCAGGACGGCCAGGCTCAGCTCGGTGATCTTGCCGGCCAGATGGCGGTAAAGGTCGGGGTTGGAGAGGGGGTCGGTCAGCCACTTGTCCAGCCCCCGCAGCCAGGGGTAGATGAAGAAGGGCGCCCCGGCGTAGGAGGCCTCGCCCAGGATGACCTTGCCCGTGTCGTGGAGGCGGCGGGCCACCCGCCCCTGATCGGCCCAAAAGACCGGATCCTCCGGGTCGGGCCAGAGGGGGTGATCCTCGATCTCCCGGATGGTCCGGGCCTGCCTCAAGGGGGCGATGGAGTCGGGGAAGGCCCGGTGGTCGCCCATGTCCTTCATCAGGAAGCCCCACATCCGGTCCTGGATGTAGCCCTCCTCGGTCATGGCCCGCGGGGGGGAGCCCAGGAGGAGGAGCTCCACGTCGCTGTGGAACCTCTCCTTGAGCCTGGGGTGGAGGTTGACCGTGCCGAAGTCGCCCACCGGGCGTTTGTAGCCGGTGACTCCCAGCTCACCGCAGAGGCGACCGTAAAAGGAGGGGACGATTGAGGAGTTGGTCCCGCCCCAGAAGATGGGGACCCATTCCGGGCTCTTCCGCTCCATTGCCCGCCGGAAGTTCTCCCGGGGGCTTAAGACCCGGCCGGCCACGGTCTCTCCCTCATTTCGCGAGACTCCATCAGGCTCCCCCGGAGGATGGCTGGGACGTGGCTCATCGATCCAAAAGCCCCTCCCGGGCCATGATCTCCACCACCCAGGAGGCGCATTGGCCGCAGACCGAGGGGCACTTGTCCGAGTGTCCCCCCAGCCGGTCGAACTCGGCCATCTGCTCGGGGTCCAGGAGATCGAACTGCCGTCCGAAAAGGCTGGAGTGGATCGTGCCGCAGGTGATGGCCCCCAGCCGGTCCATAAACCTCTGCCTCAGCTCCCGGACCAGCCGGTAGGCCTCGAACCTCCGGCCCGCCTGGTCCTTGAAGTCATCCCTCTCCCGGCCCACCAGGCTGCCCAGGATCAGAGAGCCGGCCATAAAGGCGCCGCAGCTCCCGTCCCGGACCATCCCCGCCCCCCCGGCCAGGCCGCTGAGCGATCTGAACAGGGCGTCGTAGGGCAGATCAAGAGCGTCGTAGACCGCGGCCAGGGTGCACTGGCCGCAGCCCCGAAAATCCCGCTCGTAGCCGAAGCCCAGGTCAAAAGCCTTTTGCTTTACCTGCTCCAGGTTCAGGTTCGGGGTCATCCCGCTCCCCCTTGAAATCTAGGTGGAAGTTCCGGGGGCCTCAAGCCCCCGGCTTCGTGCTCCCCCCTGGCCCGGGGAGGCGATCGATCAGGTCTAGTCATCCACCATGGGCATCTCGAACTTTCTCCGTTTGACCAGATCTTCCCGGGTCGGGGAGAAGCACTCCATGCAGGCCGCCCTTACCTTTCCGTCGTTGCGCTCGCCGTGGGGAACGTTGGAGGGGATGGTGTAGCAGTCACCAGCCCGGGCCGGGTAGTCCTTCCCCTCGATGATGAAGACGATCTCCCCCTCGGTGACGATGCCCATCTGCTCGTGGGGGTGGGTGTGGGCCCCGAACTCCGCCCCGGGCTCCCAGATGGAGATCAACCCGGTCATCTTCTGGCCCTCGCCCACGATCAGGGCCTGAACCCCTTCGTGGATATGCCACGGCTCCATGGAATCCGGCCTGACGATGTAGTCCACTTCGCGCCTCCTTACTCTGAATTTTTCGTGAAGCCCGTTGATACGAAGTCAAAGTGTGAAATAATCCGATCGCTTGTTCCCATGCTCACAACCAGACCGCCCCGCTCTCGGCCCCGCCCACGCTCCGCCGGTAGGCCGCAAGCATCCCCTCCGCGGGATGATCGGGCCGGGCGGGCGGGGTCTTCATCCTCTCGGCCAGCTCCTCCTCCGGGACGTGGAGGTTGAGGAGGTTTCTTTCCAGGTCGATCTCGATCTCCTCCCCCTCCCGGACGTAGGCCAGGGGTCCGCCTTCCCAGGCCTCTGGGCAGACGTGGCCCACGCAGGGCCCCCTGGTGGCCCCGGAGAAGCGGCCGTCGGTGACCATGGCCACCGAGGTGTGGAGGCCCATCCCCACCAGCATGGCCGCCGGGATGGACAGCTCCCGCATCCCCGGGCCGCCCTTGGGCCCCTCGAAGCGGACCACCAGGACCGAGCCAGGCTTGACCTCCCGCTCCAGGAGAAAGGCCCTGACCTCCTCCTCGGAGTCGAAGACCACCGCCGGTCCGCGGTGGACCATCATCCCCGGCTCCA
>Ga0209164_1004954_pt1 | contig 11566 bp, 5 predicted proteins | sample MTBNYHSulfiMetaG_FD_187458 | JGI IMG/M metagenome (GOLD analysis project Ga0209164, IMG submission 187458) | Enrichment culture microbial communities from rom New York Harbor, USA that are MTBE-degrading - MTBE-NYH (New York Harbor Sulfidogenic)... | ecosystem: Environmental > Aquatic > Marine >... | reverse complement strand
GCGGCCATCCCGGTCGATCACGTTGGCCAGGGACAGGCCCAGGTGTTTGGCCAGGAACTTGTAGGCGCCGATCCGCTTGGACCATCCGTAGTCATGGCCCTCGTCGGGCAGGTGCAGATTTTCGACGCGGTCCTGCGCCGCGTACAGGCGATAGACATCGCGGATATAGGGAAACTCGACGTCGGGAACATTCTTCGTCCAGTCCTGCCCGTCGGAGATGATCAACTGCGGACGCGGCGCCGCCATGGTGGCAATGTCGGTGTTGTTCGTCTCGTGGGATCGGCTCTTGTGAATGGGCATGCCGCTCTCGCAGACGCAACCGCCGAAGAAGTGAGCCGAGACCATCACGACCGGGACTGAAACCGCGATGCGGTCATCCACCGCCGTCAGCAGGAACGTCTGCGTGCCGCCTCCAGAGGCCCCTGTGATGGCGATTCGCGACGAATCGACGTCCGCTCTCGCGCAGAGGTAATCCAGCAGACGAATGCTGTTCCATAGTTGCATCTTCAACGCATCGGGCCGGCGGTGCTCCCAGCCGGCGTTGGCCCAGTCGCCGTAGCCGACCATGTCGTAGGACAGCACGATGGCCCCCATGCGGGCCAACGTCGCACAGCGTTTCTGCATGTCGGGACGAAAGCGTCCGTAGTCCTCGCGGTTGCTCCAGTGCCCGTGCGAACAGAGAACCGCCGGGAATGGCCCAGCGCCGCTGGTGGGACAATAGAGACTGCCGGTGACGAAGACGCCGGGAAGGCTCTCGACGGCCACATTCTCGACGGTATAGCCATCGTATCGTCGCGGGCTGTGGACAATCGGGTTCAAGGGACATCTCTTGGGCAGAGGCAGCAGGCCAGCGCCCCGCAGGATGGCCTCGCGATTGGTCCTGGCGCGCTGCTGCCATTCGGACAGATTCGAATAGGTCTGTGCGAATCGAGCAAGCTGGGCCTTGGCCTGTTCGGCGCTCTGGTAGTCGCCGACACAGAGCTGCGGCTCATCATTGTCCTGGGCCTGTACCGGCCCGCTTGCCAGCGTCACCACGACCAACACACAGATCAGGCCGTCCCATACTCGTTGCTGCATCGTCGCGTCTCCTTTGCTGTTCGGATCGTGTGGACCCTCTGTCACCACTGCGTCAGCGGTTTGATCTCGGTGCCTTCCGCCTGCGGCCGATCGGCTCGGACGGGCGAAAACAGAACGGCAATGCGCTCATCGCCATGCGCCTCGGCCAGTCGGACCAGCAGACGCTTGACATCTCTATTCGTCTTCTGCGGCGGCTCCTGCTCGGCCGACCCCACCGTGAACACCGCTCCGCCAGGACCGAACAGACGCACGACAAGCTCTTTGCCCTGAAGCTTCAATCTGGCGAGTGAACCACCCTCCACCTGGATGTCGGCGTCGGTCGTCATACCCCACACCAGGTCACAGGGTTTCTCGATCGTGAATTCGTCCTGGACGAGGACCGCCGTCCTGTCGCCGACCATCCTCACGCCACGGGAGGCGGACTGGGCGAAGCTGGCATACGCTTGCGTCAGATCGACAACCGCCGAGGGATCGGTTTGGTTCACCTTCGTGCTGGTGAAAGCCGATTTGGCCAGAGGGTCCTGGTCCTGGCCGCCCAACATGCAAATGTTGTGACTGGCGGAGTTCAGACGATAGTACGACCAGCGCTGGCCACCCCGCTTGCTCTCCCAATAGCCGGGCAGATTGTAGTTGTCCGAACCGAGATCACGGGCCCACCGCACCCCGAGGGCGTCGATCTCGAATGTGCCCAGGTCGAGGTGTCCGTGATTGACCTGGTTATAACCCGCCTTGAAGCCTACGAAGAGCGCGTCGGGGTCGTCCCAGGCGCTTCGCATCGTGACTACCTCCACGGGACCGCGAAAATGGGCGTCGAGCCGGCGCCGTGCGGCGCGAGCCGGAGGCTTGGCCGCATACCAGACCAGGTGGGCCGCACCAGCCGATCGCTCGGCGATCTCCTCGTGCTCACTATACGCGTAAAGCGGATTGTGAAACGTGCCCGCCAGCCAGAACATGCAGGCCATCGGCCGGCGGGCGCTGCGCTCTCCCACGTCGGCGAAGTTCAGGTACAGGCCGGTCGGCCCGGTTGCATAAATGGGGAAGTCCCCGGCCTTTGAGAGTCCTTGGACATCGAGCAGCCCGAACGTGCTGCCCAGCGCCGTGTCCAGCGCAGTCAGTCCGTATGCGGTATAGTGCGTCGCATAGCTCCAATAGCCCGGCCCCTCGCCCCACGCACCATCAGGCGCATAGGTCTTCAGCGCGCGAGGCAGCGACTTGACCGCTGCCGGGATGATCCGCTCGGCATAGCTCGGCTCGATGTCGGCGATGGCCAGAGCCCCGACGATCATGCCACCGTTGCAGACCTGATTCCAGTTGTGATCGCTCTGGGTCCACCAGCCGTCTGAGTCGTAGACCTTCAGTCCCGGCTTCAGGCCGTTCTCGATCAAAGCCCGTACGATCGTATCCCGCGTCTCCGAATCGAGATAATCATACAGCCAGTCGTATCCGACTCCCACCGCGTGGGACATCTCGGCGGTATCCAGAAAATGCGAGGGGTTCCAATCTGCGAACGCGCAGACCTCCAGAAGGTCCGCCTTGGCCCTGGCGGCGTAGCGATCTTCACCCGTCCAGCGATAGGCCAGGGCCAGGGCATAGATGCGATGAAGACAATCCCGACTGACGCTGAGCAGACGCGGCCCAACCTTCTTGTAGACTAACGGCGGCTTCTCCAGACACGCCTCCGCGTCGGCCTTCACATCATCCCAGCATTTCTGCAGGGCGGCATCATCGACTATGCTGGCCTTGAGTGAAAGCAGATCTCTGTCCTTGAGCATGAGCCTGGGATGGGTCTTGTCCAGCAAGACGAGGAAATTCTCAATCAGGGCGGCTTGTTGCGCCTGGGCAAAGGTCGGCAGAACGAGCGAAACGACCAAACAGAGAACCGGGAGATCCCGTATGCGTTTCATCGCGGTCCTTTCCATGTGCCACCCCTTACGGCCGGTGTCCTGATCCCGGGGCAAATTGCAGTCGGAACCTACGACGTTATAGGGACAACGCAACGGCAAACGCAAGACAAATTCGCCCGCCTGCGAGGTTGGCGGCAGGCGGGATTGACAGGCGTGGCCCGACGCTCTATGATCGCCCCAGTCGTAACCCGATTCAGGAGCCCGCCGTGAAGAAAGCCATCTACAAGACCAAGGGCGACATGGGGGCCGCGGCCGGCAGCACCGCTGCCCACGCCATTCGCCGAGCCATCGCCGACAAAAACCAGGCGAGCGTCATCCTCGCCACCGGCGCCAGCCAGTTCGAGATGCTGGAGCATCTGACCACCGTGGACACCATCGACTGGTCGAAGGTAACCATGTTCCATCTGGATGAGTACATCGGCCTGGGGCCCGACCATCCCGCGAGCTTCCGAAAGTATCTGCGGGAACGCTTCGTCGATCGCGTCGGCCCGCTGAAGGCGGTGCACTTCGTCAACGGAGACGCCAAGGACCCGGCCGCTGAGTGCAGGAGACTCGGAGACCTGATCCGCGCCTATCCGATCGACGTCGCCTGCGTGGGGATCGGAGAGAACGGTCATCTCGCGTTCAACGACCCACCGGCCAATTTCGAAACGGAGGAACCCTATCTTGTCGTCGATCTCGACGAGCGCTGCCGACAGCAACAACTGGGCGAGGGCTGGTTCGATTCGTTGCAGGCGGTCCCGGCGCGGGCGATTTCGATGAGCATTCAGCAGATCCTCAAGAGCCGGCGCATCATCGTCACCGTGCCGGACCGTCGCAAGGCCGAAGCCGTCCGAAATGCCCTCGAAGGGCCGGTGACTCCCAGGTGTCCGGCGTCCATCCTGCAACAGCATGAGAATTGTGCTATCTTCCTCGACGAGCCCGCGGCGTCGCTGCTTGCCGCGAATTCCTGACCGCTGGGTGAGGCATGGATACCCCCGGACTGATCGATCTCCAGGTCAACGGTTTCAAGGGCGTGGATTTCTCCGGCGCCCACCTGAACGAGGAGGATGTTGTCTGCGCCTGCCGGGAGCTGTTTGACGCTGGCACCACCGCCTTTCTGGCGACCCTGATCACCAGTCCGACGGAGATCTACGAGCGAAACCTCCCGTTGATCGCGAGGATCGCAAACGCGGAGGAGTTCAAGGACCGCCTTCTCGGTATCCATCTCGAAGGCCCCTTCCTTTCTCCGATCGAAGGTGCCAGGGGAGCGCACAATCCGAAGTGGATGAGACCGCCGAGCATCGAACACCTGGATCGACTGCTTGCCTGGGCCGATGGAACCGTGAGGATGTTGACGGTGGCGGCAGACCTCGACGGGGCCGAGGAGCTGATCCGCCATGCCACGAAACGGGGGATCGTCGTCGCGTTGGGCCACCACATGGCCAGTGACGATCAGCTTAAGCGATGCGTAGCCGCCGGAGCCAAGGCGCTGACCCATCTCGGCAACGGTGTGCCCGCCCTGCTGCCCCGCCACGAGAATCCCATCTGGGCCGCTCTGGGCAATGACGACCTCGTCGCAACGATCATCCCCGATGGCCACCATCTGCCGCCGGCGCTGTTGAAGACCATCATCCGGACCAAGAGTCCGGCCAATTGCATCGTGATCAGCGACGCTTCAGAACTGGCGGGACTGGCTCCGGGACGCTACGAATCCATGGGAGCGGAGGTCCTGCTCGACCCGACTGGTCGGCTCTACAACCCCGCCACGGGCTACATGGCAGGCTCTTCTGCGACTCTGCTGACGTGCATGAACCATCTGGCCTCGCTGAATCTGGTCACCCACAGGGAACTTCTGTCGATGGCCTTCGACAACCCGCTCCGGTTGCTCGGAATCGACCGAAGGCAGGTCCGGCGTGGCAGAGTCGTCTCGTACGACGAGCGACGTCGTCTCTTCTGTGTGAAGAATCCATAGGCGGTGCATCCCGCACGGTTCCCGAGTCTGACAGGACCATTTGGTTGAGGAGAGACAATGAGAAGCCACCCCACTCGATCCGCTGTCATCGCGTTGAGCCTCGGCATTGTTTCGGTCGGCCAAGCCGGCATCGGTAACCAACCCGACCTGAAGCTGTGGTATGCCGAACCGGCCCAGGCGTGGACGCACGCGCTGCCCGTGGGCAACGGGCGGCTCGGCGCCATGGTGTTCGGAGGCACCGCAGAAGCGCGCTACCAGCTCAACGAAGACTCACTGTGGTGCGGACGGCCTCATGACTACGCCCGCGACGGCGCCGCTCGATACCTGCCTGAGATTCGCTGGCTGCTCCTGGACGGCCAACAACGCCAGGCCGAGCAACTGGCGATGGAGCATTTCATGTCGTCACCTTTGCGCCAAGTCCCCTACCAGCCGTTCGGAGACCTCAAGCTGAGTTTCCCAGGACACGAAAAAGTGGAAGCCTACCATCGGGAGCTGGACCTCGACACCGCCATCGCCACGACGACCTATCGCGTCGACGGGGTGACCTACACACGACAGACCTTCGCCAGCTTCCCCGACCAAGTGGTCGTGGTCCGCGTCTGGTGCGACGAGCCTGGCGCGCTGGGCTTCACGGCCACGCTGACCAGCCCCAACGAAGAGGTGCGAACTCGGAGGGTGGATGACCGGACGCTGGCGATCTTGGGACGGGCGCGTGACTTCAAGATGCGAGACGAAGAGATCGCGATACCCGGCGCCGTGCGGTTCGAGGGCCGTTGCTGGGTCCGAATCAGCCGCGGTCAGGTTGCAGTCGACGATGGACAGATCAAGGTCGAAGGCGCTAATGCCGCAACGTTGATGATTGCCATGGCCACCAACGTCAAGACGTATGAAGATCTCTCAGCCGATCCCGGACAGCGATGCGATGAGGTGCTCCGCAAGGCCGCCGAAAAGACACCCCGACAGATCCGCGATGCCCACGTGTCCGATCACCAGGTGCTGTTCCGTCGCGTCTCGCTCGATCTGGGCCTGGCGAACACGGCCGAGTTGCCCACCGACCAGCGGGTGCTGAAGTTCGCGGAACGCGAAGACCCGCAGTTAGCTGCGTTGTTCTTCCAGTACGGACGATACCTGATGATCGCGAGCTCGCGAGCAGGTGGCCAGCCTGCCAATCTCCAGGGGCTCTGGAACGAGAGCACCAGCCCGCCGTGGGACAGCAAGTACACCGTCAATATCAACACCGAGATGAACTACTGGTTGACCGAGCCGACCAATCTCAGCGAGTGCGGCCAGCCGCTGTTCGAGGCGCTGACGGAGGTTGCTGAATCGGGCCGATCAACCGCGAAGAAGCACTACGATGCATCCGGCTGGGTGCTCCACCACAACTTCGATCTCTGGCGCGGCACCGCTCCGATCAACGCGTCGAACCATGGCATCTGGCCCACCGGAGGCGCCTGGCTCTGCCAGCACCTGTGGTGGCACTACGTCTATGGCGGGGACAGGCAGTTCCTCAGAGACCGGGCGTATCCGTTGATGAAAGGAGCCGCCGAGTTCTTCGTGGACTACCTGATCGAGGACCCGCGAAGTGACCAGCGATGGCTTATCAGCGGTCCCAGCAACAGCCCTGAGAACGGCGGCTTGGTCATGGGCCCGACGATGGACCACCAGATCATCCGCGAGCTCTTCGCGAACACCGCCGAAGCGGCGCGCGTGTTGGGTGTCGATGAAGAGTTCACCAGGAAGCTCGATGCATTGCGGGTCCGCATTGCTCCGAACCGAATCGGCCGATATGGCCAGCTCCAGGAATGGCTCGAGGATAAGGATGATCCGAAGAACGAGCATCGCCACGTCTCGCACCTGTGGGGTCTGTTTCCGGGCAGCGAGATCACCGTCGACACGCCGGAACTGCTTGAAGCGGCGAGACAATCGCTGATGTTCCGGGGCGACGGCGGCACCGGCTGGAGCCGCGCCTGGAAGATCAACTTCTGGGCTCGCCTGCTCGACGGCGACCACGCCCACCTGATGCTCAGGAACCTGTTGACACTGACCGACTCGCCGCTGACGGACTACAAGGGTGGCGGCGTGTACGCCAATCTCTTCGATGCCCATCCGCCGTTCCAGATCGACGGCAATTTCGGCGCCACCAGCGGCATCACGGAAATGCTGATGCAAAGCCACCGGCGTGACGCCGAGGGCCACTACATCATCGAGCTGCTTCCTGCCCTGCCGAGCGCCTGGCCCGAGGGCAGGATTTCCGGCCTGCGGGCTCGCGGCGGATTCACACTTGACATCGCGTGGAAAAATGGTATGCTCTCGGAAGCGTACATCAAGGGCTCAGGCGACAATTCGTGTACCGTGCGGTATGGACACAAGACGGTGCAGATCAAGCCTGCTGCCGCGGGCATCCGGCTCGACGGGAATCTGGGGTCATTTTGATTCCGTTGTTTGCCTGGTCGTGGACTGCATCTTCGCTGCGGCGTAACAGATCAGGGCTTTGGATGTCCCTGGGCCTCGGACAACGGAGTGGGTTCGGAAACAAATTGACAAGGAGGTTGATGTCATCTCGTATGTTCATTTCTGCTTTCGATGTGGCGGTCGCCCGATAGGTCGGCTCTCAGACCGCGCATCCACACGGGATCATCATCGGCCGGGAGCACAGCCATATCCCATGCTCACTGGGGACTCCGGACTGGCTGGCACAGAGGGTAATGGAAAGGAGGGTTCGCACAGATCACAAGTCCCAGCTTAGGAGAGGGTGATGAGAAGGGAAACTCAGGAGGAAACCTTCACCTAAGAAAAGGAGGACGAAATGAAACGGATTTCTATTCTCGTCGCCGTGGTGGCGTTGGCGCCGGCTGTCGGCCGGGCAAGCTGCTGGAATTCGCAGCGACACCAGATCATCTACAGTCCCTATGCCTTCAGCTACAACAATCCCGGCCTGATTCCCGGGAGCATCAAGTACTCGCCGTACGCGTTCAACGCGAACAACGCCGGTCTGGTCTACGAAGGCACGCGGTACACGCCGTATGCCTTCAATTACCGCAGCCCCGGTCTGGTCGTCGACTACTACTGGTGGCAGTTACCGTGCTGCCCTCCCTGCCGCGTCGTTGAGCCGTGCCCGGCTCCACAGAACGTCTCGTCGGCCGGCCGCGCGAGACACCGCGCGGTTGCCTCACGAGGACCGTCGGCGTGGACCAGAAGACTGCAAGAGATCAGACAAACGGACGGTGAACAGATCGTGCGCCGGTACCTCCAGGCTCAGGGATTGGACGATGTTCGCATCGACCGCCGCCTCAGCATCGAGAACCGGACCGCCGGTGCGGCCTTCATCTTCCACGACAGGAACCTCGTCGTCCGGTACACCAACCCGGAGATCATGGAGTCTTTCGAAGCCGAGGGTGGGAGCCGGATGAAGGTGGTCGAACGCTACGAAGAGGGTTGGGCAACCTTTGCGAGAGACATCGAGGCACGCGGCGGAACCATCTACTGTGTCAATGCCTCGGAGCCGGACCAGATCGTCGCGGCATTGGATGCCTGCGACGCGCTGCGCCCCACAGGCTTTCCCGACCAGACCACGATGGTCGCCAAAGAGTAGTCTTCGCCCGGAGCGTAAGTGAACTCTCGAAGTCACGGCGTGCCAGGCGTGGGTGGTGACGGATACCAGTTCTCCGAGCTGTTCCAGGCCGCCGCCGGGACGGTTACGTCCTCGATCGCCAAGGACCGACCGTCCCCATCCGTGGCCGGGTACCAGTCATCCTCGTAGCGGAAACGCATGATCGCGGCCTCCAGAGGCGCTGCCAGGCTCAGTACGATGTCTTCTCCGCCGTCGCGGAGGTGCCCGGTATATTCCCCCGCTACACGCAGCTCCGTTCCGTAGGCGGCATGGAAGGCTGCGAGGTTGTCGACAACTACGACGCACTGCCCTGCTGCCAGCGTCACCGAATCGAAGGTGAACTCAATCCCGTTCGTGAAACGCAGACCCGTCAGGTCCAACGGCTCGGCACCGATATTGCACAGCTCGATATAGTCCAGGCGGTCCCCGGCCGGCGAATGGTACATCAACTCGGTGACACGCAGGAAATCGAGCAATCGAAGCTCCTCCAGATAGGGGTACTCGCTGTCGCCCCCTTCCGCCACGGTCGCCTCCAGCGCGACGGAGAAGATCAAGTCGCTGCTTGTTGCCGGGGTGTTCAGCCCGTGAATCGCCAGGAGGTTCTCTCCCTCGCGGAGGCGATCGGCATATTCCGAAATGTCGAAGACTGCGTCGAACGTCCGGCCGTACGACTCATGGTCGGCCTCCGCTTCCGAGTCCCACTGCGGCGCTCCCGTGAAATTGGCGCGAGCCACTTCCGCACCGTTGAGATAGGCGACAAAACCGTCGTCGAATCGAACGCCCAGCATCAGCTCGCTGAAGTGACCGGCCAGGCCCGTTGCCATCGTGAACGGAACGCGGATGTAACAGGTCGTGTTCCGCCCGTACATCTGATTCTCGATATCCAGGCTGATCCAGTCCTCGTACCCTGTGCTTCGCTCGTAGCCGATTCCGCCGGGACCGCCGGACGACCAGAGCCAGGCCGAATCGTCGAACGCCGGATCGGATTTCCATGTCTCGCCCACTTCGTCCGCCGAGGCAGGAACGATAACCCTCTTGTCCGTCTCTTCAGGGACGAGAACAATCCGTGTCGCGACGAGTTCCCGCCTCACAGGATTCCACATCCCCGGCGTGGGCAGCTCAAGCCAATCCAGGCGATCCGATCCATCGGGCGCACGCCCCTGCGACACGTCAGGCGTCTGGGGACCGAACAAAACCCTATCGACCTCCCTCAAATTGTGGTCGAACAACCCGAGCATCTCCCCGTCCGGTGAGAGCCTGAAGCTGACATGGCCCGGGAGGTCCTCTCCGTCGGCGGCAAAGACCGCGAAGCCCTGGTCCTGGACGAAGCTCAAAAGGGGAATTCGGTGTCTGTCGGGCCGTACTGCCGGATGGTCTGTGAGGTAGAACCCCCCGATATCGACAGGATCATTGTTTGGATTGTGCACTTCGATGAAATCGCGTTCGAAAAGCACCTCCGCTTCGGCCAGCCATTCGTTGAGCCGGATAGCCGATGGATCTCCGAGCGGCTGGGTCACATTGGCGAAGCCGAACGTGGGGATCGCCAGACGCCATTCGGCGTCGCGTCCCGTCCGCCCAATCGAGAGATCGGGCAACTGCGGCCCGAACTCCGCCGAATCGATCAGGCTCCCATCGCGGTCGTAGAGACTGAGCTGCCCTCCTCTCTTGTCGAGGGCAAAGCCAAGGTGCACGCCTGATGTCGTGACATCGGCATCCGCAAGCAGAACGAGGTAATCGCCCGGATTCATCATCACGCCGGTGGGGAAAACGAACCTGTGCGGCTGCCGTGGATCGTCGCTGAGACTCATGCCGGATAGACTTACCGCCGACGGCCCATCATAATACAGCTCCACGAGATCGGGATAGGTCCCCTCGTGCCCGAAGGTCTCGTTGGCAGCAAGAATCTCGTTGAGCACGAGCCGCCGATACGCGGTGTCGACGGTCCAAGTCTCCGACGCTTGGGGCTGACCCTGCCAGGCGCCGGCGGAGTTCTCGCCTCGAACGTAGACCGTATAGGACTGCCCGTTCCTCAGGCCAGCCAGCGAGATTGAGGTATCCACGGAATACTCCTCGCTCCACGGACCATTCGGCTCGTTGACGCTATACACGTAATGGGTGATTCCCGGTCCGCCGACGGTCAGCGTTACTTGCGTCCGATACGTCCAGCCCTGGGGTTCACCGGCAACCGAGGCCCCCGCCGGAACGAACGCGCCCATGTCCAGTCCGAGCATTCCCGTCCCGCGCGCCGCCGACGACGGCTTCAGATGGAAATCGTCCTCGCCGCCGAACAGCGGATCGGCGTCGACATTGCCCTCGCCCAGCGCGTGCCAGTCGATCGGCAACAGGCACCGGTCGACCGCAACATCCGTCGTGCCCCAATCCGCATCGTTCACACGGAGACTGCCCAGCAGCGTGGGGCACTGCCGGAAGATGCACGAATCGATGTGCACGCCCCGACCGGGCGAGGTCGTCTGGCCAGCGATCTCGAAGTAGAAGGCGGCCGCGTTGGCGTCGACCACGGTGTTGTTCTCAAACCGCATGAAGGCCCGGTCTTTGATCTGCGCGACGTGCTGGACGTGATGAAAGACGTTTCGTACGACGACGTACTCCCGCCCGGCGCCGGCCGAGATCACGTTCGACTCGCGCGGCGTCGTGTTGAAGCGGTCCTCGATATAGTTCATGAACACATTGCCTTCAATGTGCGCATCCGTTTCCAGATCGAGTGCCTCATCGCCCCCACCCGTGAAGATGTTGTTGAGGATCTGCGGAATCGCGTCGGGTCGTGTCGCACCGTCGAAGTCAACGGCATCGTTATGGCCGGGCGTGCGCCCAAAGACATTGCCGTCGAGAATGAATCGGCCCGTGGCAGGGACACCACGGCCCCAGATGTGCTCGCTGAGATTGTCCGTCGATGGAGGCTCCCCCGGCGCGAACATGTCGGTGAACAAGCAGTTGCGAACGACCAGTGACGAGTCAATCGTGCAGATGCGGCGAAGGTCTGTGTGATCGAAGGTGACGTGA
>Ga0209164_1004953_pt1 | contig 11566 bp, 12 predicted proteins | sample MTBNYHSulfiMetaG_FD_187458 | JGI IMG/M metagenome (GOLD analysis project Ga0209164, IMG submission 187458) | Enrichment culture microbial communities from rom New York Harbor, USA that are MTBE-degrading - MTBE-NYH (New York Harbor Sulfidogenic)... | ecosystem: Environmental > Aquatic > Marine >... | reverse complement strand
AAAAACCAAACCTCTGAGCAATCTACGATTCGTTTTCATTCTCTTCCTTTCTTTCTTCTGGGTCATCAATTCCAAGGGGCATGGTGTCAGATAATTTGGTTGCGCACTTCTCACAAACAAAGTGGCTATGCTCTGCCTGAGCAGTCCCGGATTGATTCCCACACCATGGGCAAAAAGCAGGGTACTTGCCGACCAAGGACAAGAGAGAGCCGGGGCAAAAGGGTTTGAAGGGCGGGTTCATGCTATCCACATCCATACGGCCACTCCGATAATCGCAAGAGCAGGAGTTACGATAAACAGTGCGTTCACCCAATTCCGATTGTTGGCGATCATCCGTTCCAATTCAACACTCCTTTTTGCCAGCTGGCCCTTCTGTACCCATTCATCCCGTTTCCTGCCCTCTAATCCATGGAAGCCGGAATCTAAGGGTTCGACCTGGGCAGGTGACTTACAATTAATGGATCCAGGAGTCCCGTAGCTAAAGTGTCTTCGGTTCATGGACTTTGCCTTTAGGGAAGAAGGTTGAGTGACAAAATCACTTTTGCAAAAGAATCCTGTACACCTGGATCGCCACCGGTCCTAATGTCACCACAAACAAGCAGGGGAAAATGCAGAGGACCAGTGGGAAGATGAGCTTTGTCGAAATCTTCGCGGCGATCTCTTCGGCCCGCTGATATCTCGCTGTTCTGAAGGAATCGGAATAGACCCTCAAGGCATTGGCAACGCTCGTGCCGAATCTGTCTGTCTGGATGAGCAACGTGACGAGGCTCTTCACGTCGTCTATTCCCGTTCGGTCAGCCAGGCTCCTTAGGGCTTGAGGGCGGGCCTTTCCCGCTCTCAACTCCAGGTTCAATACTTTCAATTCTTCGCTCAAATCAGGGTGGGCCAATTCCACCTCCTCCCCGACCCTCTGAATCGCCGCGTCCAGACCCATTCCCGCCTCCACGCAAACGACCAACAGGTCTAGGGCGTCCGGAAAGCCCCTGACGATCCTTTTCACCCGTCCGGAAGACCTGACACTGAGCCATAAGTCCGGCAAAATCAGACCAATCATGGCCAGGAAGACAGCAACCAACAATGTATGCGAAGGGCTCAAGGTCTTCAGAAAAGAGGCTGCCGCCAAAAGAAAAGCTCCCGGCAAGGATGCGGCCAAAATGAGTTTTGTTCCCCAGAACACAAATGGCGCGTTTCTCCCGCGCAAACCTGCCCTCTGGAACTTGATCTTCAGCTGGGAGCTGTCGGCCGGTTTATAGGGGTTGGTCCTCAGCCCTATCGCGTGGAGGAGCCTTACCAGGCTGCTGGTCGATTTCTCGGAGTTATTCAAGGAAGGGAGTGCCGTTTCGGCTGCATCCCACTCGTTTTTCTCGTTTGCTATTTTCCGGATCATCTCACGGCGGCGGCTCAGGTTCTTGATGTATGTCATAATCCCCATGGCGAGGAGACAGATCACGAGGAACGCCGTGATAGTCAGCAACAAAGGCACATTCGCGTCTGAAAGAGACATTTTTTCCCCCTGAATTAAACTTCCACCTTGATTACTCGCTTGATCACAGCAATACCGAGAATCATCATAACCCCTGCGATTCCCGCCAGGACTTTTCCGATTGGATCGTCAATTAGCGGCGTCAGGTATGGACGATTAATCGTAAATAGGATCCCAAACAAGACAAAAGGAATCAATAAAAGGATAACGGCCGATAACCTTCCCTCTGCGGAGAGTGTTCTCACTTTCCCCCTGAACTTAAACCGTTCACGCATGAGACCGGCCAGGCTCTCGATGATCTCGGCGAGATTGCCGCCCGTTTCCCGTTGGAGAATTACGGAAACCACAAAAAAGCTCAGATCCGGACAATCCACGCGGCGGACCAGGTTCTTCAGTGCGTCCGGCACGCTCATACCGAAATTGATCTCATCGAGCGTTTCCCCTAATTCGGGACCAAGGGGATCTCCGAATTCGTCGGTGGCAAGCTTCATGCCGCTGGTGAACGCGTGTCCTGCACGGAGCGCCCTGGCGATCAACCCCAATCCGTCGGGCAGTTGTTTTTCGAAACGGGCCATGCGTTGTTTCTTTTTCCTGCGTATGTACAGAAAGGGAAGGGCCCCTGACACAAGTGCAGCTGCAGCCAACAAGAAGGAATTGCGGACCAGGATCGAAAGAACCAGATAGGCCGTGAATGCAAGGCAAATACTGGAGAGGAAGAAAAATCCAAATGTATATTTTAGATTAGCCTGCTTGATCAGCAGGTCCATACGGGCCGCACCGGGGAGGTGGAGGAGGATTTGATTGAGTAAAGGGACCTCGCTCAGCACCCTCTCTTTCGTGAGAAGTGTCTCTCCCTCGACGTGCTCGTCCATGACGGCTGTTCTCAGCCTTCTACGTACTTCAGCGCGATCAGGGTTTTGAATGGTGCGGTAAGCGTGAAAGCTCAGCTCTATGACGAACAGTGATAAAAGAAAGATGGCCAATCCTATTGCCAGCATACCTTGGGCCTCCCCTCGGTTACAGTTCCATAAATTTCGTGGGATCAAACAACTCCGGCGATACCTTGACGCCGGCTGCCTTGAATTTTTCTATAAATTTCGGCCTTACCCCGCAGAAGGCAAACCTTCCCCTGACTTTTCCCTCAGTGTCTATTCCCCTCTGCTGAAATGAAAAGATCTCCTGCATGGTGATCGTGTTCCCCTCCATCCCCGTGATCTCCTGGATGCTGACCACCTTTCTTGTCCCATCCGTCAATCTCGCGAGCTGAATCACTACGTTCAAAGCGGAGCTGATGTACCGCCTCAGGAACTCACTTGGAATTTCGAAGTTGGCCATAGCCACCATGGTTTCCAGCCTCATGAGCGCATCACGGGGAGAGTTGGCGTGTATCGTGGTCAAAGATCCGTCGTGGCCCGTATTCATGGCCTGGAGCATGTCAAAGGACTCTTTTCCACGAACCTCCCCCACAATAATTCGATCGGGCCGCATCCTTAAACTGTTTATGACCAGTTCTCTCTGGGTGACCTCTCCATTGCCTTCGATGTTGGCGGGCCTCGTCTCGAGCCTCACTACGTGATCCTGCTTGAGCTGAAGTTCTGCGGAGTCCTCGATGGTGACAATTCGTTCATCTGCCGGGATGAAACGAGAAAGCACGTTCAACATGGTAGTTTTTCCGCTGCCGGTGCCGCCTGAGATCAGAACGTTCAACCTTGCTTTGACAATCCCCTTCAGCACCTCCCCAATCTGGGGAATGAGTGTTTTGAACTTGACCAGGTCTTCCAACTCGTAGGGATCCACAGAAAAGCGTCTAATCGAGAGCATGGGACCGTCCAAGGCAAGGGGAGGAATCACCGCGTTGACTCGGGATCCGTCGTGAAGCCTCGCATCCACCATGGGGGAGGATTCATCGATGCGCCGCCCCACAGCGGACACAATCTTATCGATGATCTTTCTCAGGTGAGCGTCATCCTTGAACCGAACATCCGTGGCCTCCAGTTTGCCGAATCTCTCGACGTAGACCTGCTTGTAGGTGTTTACAAGAATGTCCGAAACCGTGGGGTCCTGCAAAAGAGGCTCCAACGGTCCCAAACCCAGGACTTCGTCGAGGATCTCTGTAAATAGCCGTTCTTTTTCATGGGCATTAAGAGGCAGGGCGCGGGGATCTTCCCGGAGGATTCTATCTACAATCCCCTTTAGTTCAGGCTTAAGGATGCTCGGGTCAATCCGATCCAGAACGGAGAGATCGACCTGATCCAGCAACCGATCGTGTATTTTGCTTTTGAATTCAAAATATTCTTCCGGCAGGAATGCCCCTTCAGTTGCTTTCACCGGTTTGCCGAGTTGCGCGATCATGTAATGTCCCTCCCCCGATCAGGATTTAACTTTTGTCTCGTGCGGCTATCGTTTAAATAAACTCCACTTCTTCTTCTCTTGTTTGCGCTCACCGCCCGCTCCGAGTAAATCTCCCAGCGCTGCCATGCTTTTCGTTATGGGGGCACGTGGGGCGATTTCCCGCAGGGCTTTACCCTGATTTATCGCAGACATGGTCTTCTTATAGTCATTGGGGATCGTCCAGAAAATCTCGTTTCGGACGCTCTTTTCCGCCTCCTTGAGGCTGATATCCGTCTTTTTGAGGAATCGGTTGATTACAATCTTAAAACGATCTTTCGGATCGATGCCCATATTGGAAAGCGACTTGAGCACCTTGTTCGTATTGGCCATGCAGGGCAGGTTTAACAGCGTAATGAATAAGATCTTGTCGGACATCTCGATTGCCTTTAGGCAAGGCCCGTCCAAGGACTGGCCTCCGTCGATGACTACGTAGTCGAAAGTCTTCCTCATCAGGCTCAAAAGCCGGTCCATGGTTTCGGGAGTTGCGGGCGGATGCCCGTTGAGATAATTCGGGGATGGGAGAATGTAGACGCCGGAAGGATGTTTGGCGAGCACATTCATCAAAAAGGTCGTGTCCAACCGCTGCACGTTTCTCGCGATCTCTCCCCAATGATAGGTCGGCTTGATGGAGAGGAAGAGAGGGACTTCACCAAAGACGCTGTTCATATCCACCAGCGCAACGGACCCGGGACCATTCTTTTCAGCAAGGTTCATGGTCAGGTTTACGGCCACGGTTGTGGCCCCCACCCCGCCCTTGCTGCCCATGACGTAAATGATTTGTCCCTGCACGTACGGTTTCGCGGGGATCACCTGCTGCTGTTTTCTCGTTCTTACAGAGGCCAACGCCCTTTTTAGCTCTTCTTTATTAAAAGGCTGTGACAGGAATTCTTTAATCCCCAGTCGTAAAGCCTTGAGGAGCAGATTAGACTCCTCCTTCCTCGAGGTGACAAAGACTTCCCCCACCCCGTCGGCTGCCAACAGGGACTCGATTAATTTGAATTCCGCTTCGAAGTTTTCGCTTAATTCAAATATCAAGAGGTCTGGTCGATTTACTTCTTTCTGGCCGTAAAGCCGAAATCCTTCTGTTGAACAGATAATTTCTCTCAACTGGTTGACCAGTTCCGTGGTTCTGGCGTTGATTCTGACACAAATTTCTTGATCCGACATGATATAAACTCTCCAAAGATCTTAAAGGTGAATGCACATAGTCTTTACTATTTTACAAGCACTGGGATTTTTGCCAGAACGCCGAAGTTTTCACCCCCGCTATTTCCTTTTAGTTCGTGAGGTGTGCAGTCAGGCAGAAAATAGATGGATTTCTTTGCATATGGAGCGGGGCTCTCGTCGACATTCTTCAGGTTAAAATGGGAAACGAACGAAGCCCACCTTTCCGAACCGCTTGTGGAAGTATTGCTCCAGTCACCCATTTGGGTCGGAGCCTGATCATATCCAGGATCTTCACCGGCTTCGGTGATCCAAACGATGTTTATGTTGACTGCTCCTAGAACTTCCTCACAAGTTCCGACATTATTTTCTGGACAGGAGATTACCGGGAGTGTCAAATTCCATGGAGTCAAACCATTCTTGGTCAGATGATCCTGCCAGCAATCAATCAGGTTGTTAAAGGCACTTTGAATTTCTCCCCCGTTTGTAGCAATCGGCTGCCCAAGGGATATCATTTCAGGATTCCCTTCCCCGCAGATCAAACTCGAGACTTCCTGGGCGTTTGTACCGCCGGTACAAGGGTCGTCCTGATTGAAGCTTGTCCATCCTCCTGTCTCGCTGCTTTCGACTTTCTCACCGCTGTTTATCATTCGTCCTATATTGCATGAGTACTCACCATCCAGAAGAATGCTTTCCGCGCATATTGCAATCGGTTGATCGACTTCGCCAGGCCCCAACGTTCCAGCAAACCCTATATACCCAATTGCCTCAGCCGACATTTCGAAATCCCCGTACCCGAATACTCTTGCAAAGAATGACGCAGCACGGGTTGCCTGTCTTCTTGCCACTACTTTGACCGCATTGATATAGGGAGGGTTGCCGTCCGAACCGTCCATATTGTCCAGCTCCTCGGTTGTGAGCCCCCAGAGGTCTATAACGACCGTCGAATCGCTCGGCGTAAAAGTGTGTGTTGCAAAATTCCAATGTCCCCGCCGTACATCCAGACTTTGCCCATCCCCAAAATTGACATCTACCGGAATTGCTCCACCTGTGTTAGCAAGCGCCTTGTTTGCGCGCGCGGCATCGTATGCGATCGCGTTGGCGCCTGCATTTACCTCGGTCCCGTACTCATTGTACAGGAACCTCCCTCCTGCCAGGGCCCCGGCATCCGCTGCATTTTGAAGCTCGTTGCGAACGACCATCAGATGAGAACCGTCGATCGCCAGCGCAGCGACACCAAGAAAGACTATCATTAAAAGGGCGACGAGAATAACCGTCACTCCCCGTTCATCTGCGAATCTATTTGTGACGCTGAACTTCAATGCTTTTCTCATGGTAATCCCCTGATAGTCTATTCCAGCCGCATGACAGTTTCGGCTCTCAAGTTAACGAGGTCCTCCAGACCACCCCCGATTAGCGCGATAATATTGGAAAAGACAAGGAAGTGAAAAGGGTACCCGACGGACACAACGAGGGGTTGGCCGGCCGCTCCCCCTATGGAAACCGCCACCGTCGGTTCGGCCCCGGATTTAAATGAGACGAGATTGTCGGCGCAGTAATCGGCAACTACCTGATTCACCTTCTCCTGAACCGCTCCAGTATTTACTGAATGATCCTCATTTCTAAGCGCGGTATCAAACACGATCCCTGCCCGAGCGCCTTCCCTGCTGGCATTGGTGATCATCGCCTTGTCGTACAACAGAATACCGAACTCGATAATGCCGAATAGAATAACAAACAACAATGGTGAGATTATGGCAAACTCTATGAGAGATCCTCCGCTTTCATCACGCTTCTTTATATTGAACATAGCAAGGAGACCTCCGGTTCAAGGGGAATGGGGCGAACAATTTCATGTCGGGACATCTTTCTACTTGGGTAGTATTTTAACTGTTTCATAATTACTCGTACTCCGTCATTCCGGCGGAGGCCGGAATCTAGTCTTATAGGCTTGGTGGAGCGAGGCTGTATGCCCGAAGTATTACAAAACGATTAACAGCTTCAGGTGCTACTTTATTTTCCGGGAGTTTTGCCTTGCTGTATAACCATGTACTCCGAGGGTGGCTGCCTTTGGGTCTTTCCACCGGTAATATATCTTTCCATTGTTATTTCCTCGGCAGGACCTACAAGACCGACAACGGGCTCCGAATTCTTTCCCGCCTCCGGGTTCAATATCTGCATGTGTTTCGCCGATTCAAAGGATCTCCCCCAGCTTCTGTCCAATTCAGTCTCCCTGTAATTGTGACTTCCTGCACAGCCGAAGACCGTCATTGCGAATAGGAGTGTTAGAGCCGTTCTGGTAGTTATCTTGAGCATAATCTCTCCTTTATTTATAGGGTCCATGCTCACAGAGCAGACCCTAATTCTTCCCTGGCATGGCATGCCCGAACTCCCCGTCCAGCTCACCGGCAAAGCCGCCGGTTCGGGGCCGATCTCTACCCTGCATCAGCCCAAGGATATAGAAGTCCACATCATTGGGCTCGCTGTAGTAATCGGTGGGCAGGCTTTGCTTTGCAGTGTCGAGCGGCTTGACCAGGTGAGGGGTGACAATGATGATCAGCTCGGTTTCGCTCCTCTGGAATGAACGGCTGCGGAAAAGCGCTCCTAATATAGGTATATCCCCCAGCAGAGGAAACTTGTCCATCACGTCCCTGACATTGTCTTTCAGCAGCCCCGCGATAGCAAAGCTTTGTCCATCTGCAAGCTCCACTACGGTCTGCGCCCTTCTGCCGCTGATCCCGGGGATAACAAAACCTGAAAACTGTACGGCTGTCGTGAAGTCAAGCTCGGAGACCTCTGGGGATACTTTGATGTTGATTTTGTTGTCGCTCAAGACCGTGGGCGTAAAGGAGAGACGAACACCGAAGGACTTGTACTCGATCGCCACGCTGCCCAGTCCCTGGGGCACAGGTATCGGGTATTCCCCGCCGGCAAGGAAATAGGCGTCCTGTCCACTTAGGGCGATGAGGGTCGGTTCGGCCAGCACCTTCACCAAGCCGTCCTGTTTCAGAGCGTCGACAAAACCGGTCCACGTAGCGCCGCCTGCTCTAAACCTTAGTAAGGCGTTCACCGCGGGCGAGACGAAGGTGGCAAAAGGGCCGGCTGAGCCGATGTTGCCACTCGAAGGGTCCACTAACTGGGTCAGACCTGCTAATTGACTGATTCCGAACTTGCCGGAGTCGGTGACGTAATTGAAATTGATACCCAATCGTCTGACAAGGCTGCGCTGCATCTCGGCGATCCTCACCTCGAGCATCACCTGCTGAACGCCTCCGACCTCGACCAGGTTGTTGACTTTCGCTTCAGGCGCATAGGCTCTTGCCAGGGCCATGGCCTCGGAAAGTCGGACAGCGTTCGAAACCCGTCCGGAAAGCGTGATGGAATCATTTGCAGCCGTTACTCGCAAATCATTCTCACCGGGCAGAATCTCATGCAGTCTTTGCTTGAGCATGGAGACGTCAAGCACCACCTCTAGGTCATACAGAGTAAAGCCGGTCTTGTTCTGCCACAATGTCATATTTGTCATGCCGATCGCTTTGCCGGTTATGTAGATTTCATGCGGAGAAATCAGGACAAAATTGGCGATGGCGGGGTTCGCAACCGAAACACGCTTGACAGGTTCAGGGCTCTTCAGTATCACCGATTTGCCGACCTGGATCTGCATCTTGTTCGTATCTTGTATCTCCGGCGCTGCATGAACCAAAGGCCGTGACGAACATATCAAAGCAATTACCATTATTGCTGTGACCAAAATTACCATCACTGTTGTGAACGACCGACTTGTTACTAATTTTTGAGGCTGTATCATGGGTCGATACCTCTCTTGAGTTAGAAGCTGAATTTTTGCTTGTCGATTTTATCCCCTTTGATGGTTTCAACCGTGAAGCTCGTTTCCCTGGGAATCCATTTCTTCACCTGTGCAACTGGGGCAGGTTTGGCGATTTCCCCGCGTAGGGAGGCGAGCGTCGATGGAATGGTGGCTCCCTTTGTGAGCACAGTTTCGGTGTCCATCACGTTCCGGAGAGCGAATTGCAGTTTCCCTTCGGCAGCAGCCAGGGCCAACTTCTCCCCTTCCTCGGGATCCACCTCCAGGGTGTAAACATCCACCGGGCTTGGCTTCCCATCGTTCTTTTCCTGGATTTCAGTCCCTGTAGCGAGGACCATGACATTCGAAAGCATCAACTTTGTTACTTCTTCCTTGGTCTGGGGATTCTTGAGTGTGGCCAGCACGTCCACTCTGTTTCCAGGCTGTATAAAGCCGGATATCCCGATCACCTTATCCCCTTTGACCGCGATAGCCCGCTTGCCCTGTTTGAGAACTGCGGACACTCCGCCGGCAATCACATTCTCTGGCGCCAATCTTGACTCCAAAACAGGTTCTTTTTCCTTTAATGGCGAAATGACCACTCTCCCTACGAAGGACTCCGGATCCGAAATGTAGCCGCTCGGGAGACTCTCCTTCAGGAAGGGGACCGTTTTGAGCATTTCCTTTGTAAGCTTGGTACCCCAGGCTAGATCGGTTGAGGCTACGACAACCGGAACAGCTTGCGCTTCCACCTGCACTACTTTCTTTGGCGCAGTCTTAAGCTGAAGCCATTTATATAGGAACATACTGCCCCCTGCCGCGACGACCAGTGCGAGAAATATCGGAATAAACGCCTTGGATCTTCCCATAACGAGTCTCCTTGTCATCTAAATGCTGAACTGAAATCCCAATAGATCCTGAATAATGTTGCTCCCTGTGATCTTCAACACGACATAGCTCATGGTCCCCAGGGCAATGGGTAGCGCATAGCGCAATACCGGTTGTTTCTCGCCCACCCTCGGTGGAATGGCTATCAACTGACCTGTGAAGAAGAGGGTCTTAATGGTCATCCCGACTCTCAGAAGAAAGGAACGAGCGTAATCGAGATGGATAAGCAGAAGCACGAGCGCGTAAACCAGGCCCATAAGGATCGAAAGCACACCCGCAATCACGACCCCCGTTGACCCCACCATCGAGCCGACAGCCCCCAAGAGCTTGGCATCTCCTGCTCCCATCCCGCCCATAAGGTAGAGAATCAACAGCATGCCGATCCCGAGAAAAAGCCCGCCTGCACTGAAGCCCAGCCCGTCCAGCCCTGTCGATGAGGTGTGGTAGGCCATGCCGACCAGCATCATCGGGAAGGTGAGAAGATTCGGAATTTTTCCGGTTCTCAAATCGCAGAAAGCGGCGGTCGTCATTCCGAAGCATAAGAATGAAATAATGAGAACATCCATCTGAGACCTTCCTTTCTTCTAGGCTCCGAAGGTTTTTTGAAACAACCCCCCAATTGAGGGGTTGTTTCAATGGTATTCGTTATTCTCCTGCTCCTGCTCCTAACTCGGTCACAATATTTGAGAACTGGGTATTTACCCAGGTTCCAAGTTGGGTTATTAACAGAACCGTTCCAACCACGATTAAGCCCAAGATGATCGCATATTCCACAGTTTCCAATCCATTTTCGTCCTTAACAAAATTCCAAATCTTTTCCATTTTCATTTCTCCTTTCAATTTGTTTTCCATTCGCCAACTTCAATAACTGCTGTACAACCAATCCAAACGCCGTTTCCATTGTAATAAAATTCGTCTATCACCTCCTTTTTGTGTTCTCTGTAGCACGCGGAACGACTCGTTCCGAACAAACACAGTGGTAAAAAATCATGCATGGGATGATCTTTTTTGGAACCGAGGAAAAAAAGTATCTTTGATGTCTGAAAATGATCGGAGGGGGAATGCGGGTGTTGCAGGGATGAGGATTTATCGCGGCACGCACCATGCGAAAAGAGGAAGCAGCTATTGAGGTCGCAGTTTGCATTTCCCATGAGAGTCGAATTCCGATCAGTTCAAATTCAGTTCCGTGCGATTAATGCTCAAATGCTTGCCAGGCCCACTACAGTTCGATTCAATTCCGATATAGAAGCAACGATCTTAGGCTCGTAATTAAATCGAGAATCATTCCCTGTGCAAGTGGCTCCATCATGTATTCAAAAATAAAGTCAATATGTATACACGCCTACAGAAGGCCTGAATAATCACCCGAAGCATCCTCCCTCGATCGCCTGGACCAGCTCTTCCGCCGAAGACAGGTGGAGCCGCCCGCCCGACAAAATCAGTATCTCATGATTTTCAATGTCCACCCCTATCAGCGTGAGATTCGGGTGTTCCCGAAGCAAACAAGCAAGATTGGGCGGAGCGCCGGCCAGGTCAAAGAGGATGACTTCAGGATAAGAACCGCCGTTTTCAGCGAGCTGCTGCTCGAGCTGACAGACCTGAAACTGGGTTTTCCCCTGCAGGCTTGTTGCGATCGCCGAAATCACCAGACTCCTACCGTAGACCCCGACCATCCTTTTAATCGCCATTTGTGCCCTCGCGCGGGAGATCCCCCGAGTGTGAAAAGCGGAACTCATAGTGTGTATTATTAAGACGAACTCTGGGAGGAAGCAACTGTACGTAGGTACGGTTAAAGTACAGTGTGAAAGTACAGTCTTGGCATGTTCAGGTAGGGT
>Ga0209164_1004952_pt1 | contig 11568 bp, 8 predicted proteins | sample MTBNYHSulfiMetaG_FD_187458 | JGI IMG/M metagenome (GOLD analysis project Ga0209164, IMG submission 187458) | Enrichment culture microbial communities from rom New York Harbor, USA that are MTBE-degrading - MTBE-NYH (New York Harbor Sulfidogenic)... | ecosystem: Environmental > Aquatic > Marine >... | reverse complement strand
TGCATCCGGGAGACACGCTCTACCTGTACGGCCGGGCCTCGGTCCTCACCGACCTCGACGTACGGCCGGCCACCCCGGGCGGCGACGAAGCCCACCGTGCCGCCATTGCCGAGCAGGAGGACCTGGAGGCGCAGGACGAAGGCCAGGACTGAGGGGGCGCGGGTAGCCCCTTGGAATAGCGAGGCCCGTTGCCTAGCAACGGGCCTCTCTCGTAGCGGGGGGAGGATTTGAACCTCCGACCTTCGGGTTATGAGCCCGACGAGCTACCTGACTGCTCCACCCCGCGTCGTGTTTGCCATCTTACCCCCTGAACCGGTGAGCACAACCGGTGGCCAGGCGCTGCTGAGCCCGAGTCGCTCCCCTAACCCTCCGCCGGCGGTCTCAGCGCGGCCAACTCGGCCCGGATCTCCTCGAGCATGCCCACCTGGGCGTGGAGCAGGGTGAGCACCTCCTCCACCTCCAACTCGGCGTGCTGGTTCACCGCGTAGTCGGCTCGGGCCATCATCCGGTCGAGTTCAGTGACCCGGTTCTGGCTCATCATGATGATCGGGGCGGCGTAGGCCGCCTGGAAGGACAGCATCAGGTTGAGCAGGATGAACGGGTAGGGGTCCCAGTGATGGACGGCGGCCGTCACGTTGAGCGCCACCCAGATCGCCAGGATCACCGTCTGAACGCCGATGAACCTCCAGGACCCCACCAGCCGGGCGAAGGCGTCGGCCGCCTGGTCGGACCGGGTCATGCGGCGCTCGAACTCGGTGGCCACGTCGACGGCGCGGGCGGACTTCCGGCTGCGGCGCTCCTCGGCCAGGCGGAGGGCGCGCTCGACGGAGTTGCGATGCTGCGGTCTCTGGGTCACGGCGGGCTCCCGGGGTAGCGTCCGGCCAATTGTGGCCCCACCCGGCCCAGTTGAGGGGTACCGTCGGCCTCCCCGCCCGCCTAGTGGACCTCTACCCGGTAGTCGGTTCCCTCCCAGCGGTCGGCCCAGTGGAAGGTGAACACCACCTCGGCCCCGGCCTCCAGGGACCGGGTGGGAAGGTCGGCCAGGTGGACCCCCAGCCCGGTGTCCCCGGTGGGCGTCTCGGCCACCGTCTCCCAGGCGTCGGTGGTCCAGTGCACCACTGCCGGCTCGAGCACCTCCACCCGCAGGTCCCTCCCCGCCGCCAGCCGCCGGGTGCGCAGGTTCCAGCGCCAGATGGTGTGCTCAGGGGCCGGCGCGCCACCCCGGTAGCGGGCCACTGTCTGGGGGGGACAGTCGAACACTGCGCCCTCGGCCAGCGAACGCATCAGCTTCACGTACTCGGCGTGAGCCCAAGCCAGGGGCATGGCCGACCCGGTGGGCCCGCCCGGCTCCAGCTCCCATTCCGGCCGCGGCGGACCGTCCCACACCTGCTCGGGCAGCAGCAGCTGGGCCCCGGCGAAGGCCTGCAGCGCCTCGGCCAGACGGCGGGCTTCTGCCGGGTTCCCCGCCGCCAGTTCGAAGTGGGCCCGCTCCCCGGTGAGGAGCGGCCAAGGCCTCCCCACCCCCGAACCGTCGAAGGGCGAACCGTCGGCGTGCTCACCGTATCCGTCGTGGTTGTAGCGGCGCCAGGCCGGCCCCAGCGGGGTCTCCACCCGCAACAGGCGGTCGATGACTCGCACCGTCGAGACGATGCGCTCATCGTCGGGGGCCCGCAGCCCGAAGCGCACCAGGGCCAGTGTGTCCGGACTGACCACCTCGGCGGCCGGCTCACTGCTGTCGCCCGGGGGCCGGTTCTTGATGGGCACCCACCCGCTCTCCGGCGAGGGGGCCCCTCCCGATTCCTGTGGCGCCAGGCGCACGTAGTAGCCCTCCACCCCGGCTTCGGCGGCCAGGGCGGTGCCGACCACGTAGGTCCACTGATCGATGCCCTCGTTCCACAGATCGGCGGTCTGGCGCAGGTAGGGACCCAGGCCGGGCTCCCCGCACCGCTCCGCCAAGTCGGCGGCCACCAGCAGGGCGGCCACCTCGACGGCCAGGGTGAAGGGGGCGTAGCCACCGTCCTCCTCCCAACGGTCCTGGCCGGTCACCGGGCCGTTGCGCACCAGGTAGCCGGCCGCACGGCGCACCATGGGCCAGAACTCCACCGGGTCCACGGGGCAGCCCCGCCGCGCCGCCAGGTCGACCAGCAGGATGGGCAGCGCCGTCTCGTCCATTTGCACCCCCGACCAGTAGGGGGTGCCGTCGAGCCACATGTTCTGCGGCCAGTGCCCATCGGCCTCCTGGGTGGCCCGTAGGTAGCCGAGCGCCCGGGCAGCGTCGGCTCGAGCACCTATCGCCAGCAGGCCACCGGTGCACTCCACCAGGTCGCGGGGCCATACCAGGTGGTAGCCGCCCATGTCGTCGTCCCCCTTGGTGAAGCCCCAGGGGATGGAGAGCGAAGCGATCATCCCCCCAGCGAACGATTTCGCCTCGTGCACCCGGAGCACCGCGGCGCTCGCCCGGAAGAGGTCGTCGTCGGCCGTCGGCCCCTCCACGCAGCGCCCCCACTCCCGCCACTCCGCGACGAAGCGGTCTTCAGCCGCGACGAAGCCGTCCAGCAGCGAGGCCCGGGCCCGCTCCCCGGCCTCGGCCCAAGTGCGCCCGAAGGCCAGGGCCAGCACCACGGTGCCGCCGTGGGCCGTGACGTCGATCTCCCCGGCCAGGGCCACGTTCCCCCGCCCCGCCCGCGAGTACGACCAGGTCATCACCCCGTGGAGGTGCAGATCCTGCCAGGCGTCCGAGACCCCCACGTACCCGACCGACCGGGCCCGCCAGGGGACGTCGGCGGCCAGGGCCAGCGCCGTGCCCCGGGCCTCGGCGAAGAGCATGGGCATGCCCTTGTAATCGGCCACCCACGCCAGGTTGTCACCACCCCGGTTGGCGAGGTGCGGGGCCAGCAGTGCTACCAGGTGGTAGGCCTCCGGGCGGTCCGAACCCGACGCGAAGCGCACCCGCTGCAGGAGCACGTCGCGCCGGGGGTCGGTGACGATCTCCTTCTCGATGCGGTAGTGGCCCGAGCGCTCGTTGGCCACTCGGAAGGTGGGGACCCCGGGCTCCCACTCGACCCGGTGGGTGGTGTCGCGTTTCTCCTCCGAAAAGAACCCGCCGGGCCCGGTGACAACGAAGCCGAAATCCCGGGTGCAGGCTTGGTCGATGCGGGGGTAGTAGACCTCGTCGACGATCCCGTGGCTGAGGGTGAACCACACCCGGCTGGCTGGGTTGAGGGCCGCCCCAACCCCCGCCTTGGCGCTCGAGGTCCACCGCGGGGGAATGCCCGGCGCCCCGGGGGCGTCGTCGCCCCCTGGGACGGGCTGCTCCGACGGCGAGGTGCTCACACCGCGAGTCTGGCATCAGTGGCCTCTCAAGGGAGCCGATCGCCCCGGCTAGTGGAATCGGTGCCCTACCGTGAGAGGGCGTGCCCGGCCGGCGGCCCGACCGTCGGGACCGCCCGGGTCGGGGGCAGGGCGGAGGCGGTCATGGACGTCGGGATGGTCGGGTTGGGGAAGATGGGCGCCAACATGGCGGAGCGCCTGGTACACGGGAGCCATCGGGTCGTCGGCTACGACCTTTCCGCCGAGGCGGTGGTCCGAGTGGTCGGGTTCGGTGCCCAGGGAGCCGAGTCCCTCGCCGCCCTCGCCGACGCCCTGCCCACCCCGCGCGCGGTATGGCTCATGGTGCCCGCCGGCGACCCGGTGGACCGGACCCTGGGCGACCTCCTCCCCCACCTAACCCCGGGCGACGCCGTGATCGACGGGGGCAACTCCAACTTCCGCGACACCCTGCGGCGGGCCGAGATGTGCCACGCCGCCGGAATCCACCTCATCGACGCCGGCACCAGCGGCGGGGTGTGGGGGCTCGCCGAGGGCTACAGCATGATGGTGGGCGGCGACGAAACGGCGGTGACCCGCCTCACCCCCTTGTTCCAGACCCTGGCACCGGGCCCCGAGCGCGGCTGGGGCCGCGTGGGTCCCAGCGGGGCCGGTCACTTCGTGAAGATGATCCACAACGGCATCGAGTACGGGCTCATGGAGGCCTACGCCGAAGGCTTCGCCCTGCTCCGGGCAAAGCGGGAGTGGAACCTCGACCTGGCCGCCATCGCGGAGATCTGGCGGTACGGCAGCGTGATCCGCTCCTGGCTGCTCGACCTCACCGCCGCCGCCCTAACCGACGACCCCACCCTGGCCGACGTGGCCCCGTACGTACCCGACTCGGGCGAGGGGCGCTGGACGGTACTCGAGGCCCTCGAGTTGGAGGTGCCGGCGCCGGTGATCACCCTGGCGCTCATGCAGCGATTGGAATCTCGCGATCGTGAGGAGTACGCCGACCGCCTGCTGGCGGTGATGCGCGGCCGTTTCGGAGGCCACGCGGTGAAGCCGGGGGACTCGCGATGAGTCCCGACCCGCACCTCTTCGTGGTGATGGGAGCCACCGGCGATCTGGCCCGCCGCAAGCTGCTCCCCTCCCTGGCCCGGATGCTGCACCAGCGCGCCGCTGCCGGGACGTGGGCGGTGCTCGGAGTGGGCACCGACGACCTCGACGACGCCGGATTCCGAGCCTGGGTCCGGCAGGCTCTCGCCGAGGACGGCGGCGCTCCCGGGGGCCTCCCCTACGACCGCTTCTGCTACCAGGCGGCACCTCCCGCTGGGCCCGACTACCCGGCTTTGCGACGGCACATCGAGGACCTCGAGCAGGTCCTGGGCCTCCCCGGGAACCGGGTCTTCTACCTGGCCCTCCCACCCCGGGCCCTGGGCCCCGCCCTCGACGGCCTCGGCGGTGCCGGGCTGAGCCAAAGCCCCGGGTGGACCCGTCTGGTGGTTGAGAAGCCCTTCGGCACCGACCCGGCCTCCGCCCGCAACCTGAACGACCTGGTGCATCGGCACTTCGCCGAGTCCCAGGTGTATCGCATCGACCACTACCTCGGGAAGGAGACGGTGCAGAACCTGCTCTCCTTCCGTTTCACCAACCCCATGTTCGAGGCGATCTGGAACCGGGACCACGTAGCCCGGGTAGAGATCATCGTGGCCGAGGACCTAGGCATCGGGACCAGGGCCGGCTATTACGAGACAGCCGGGGCCCTGCGCGACATGGTGCAGAACCACCTCACCCAGCTGCTTGCCCTGGTGGCAATGGAGCCGCCCAACTCCTTCGATGCGGCACGGGTGCGCAACGAGAAAGTGAAGGTGATCGAGGCCATCGCCCCCATCCCCCTGGGATCGGTGGTGTGGGGGCAGTACACCGCCGGGACGATGGGCGGAGTGCCCGTTCCCGCGTACCGAGACGAGCCCGGGGTGGCTCCGGGCTCTACCACCCCCACCTTCGTGGGCTTGCGCCTGCACCTCGACACCTGGCGCTGGCACGGCGTGCCTTTCTACCTACGCACCGGCAAGCGCCTCCCCCGACGGCTCACCCAGGTGGCGGTGACCTTTCGTCCCGCCCCGCTCTGCCTATTCCACGCCCGTGGCGATGACTGCGACTCCAAGCGCAACGTGCTGCTGATCACCCTGCAGCCCGACGAAGGCTTCTCCCTGGGGTTCAACGTCAAGACGCCCGACCGCCCGGCTACCCTCGACCTGCGGACCCTGCATTTCCGCTACAGCGAAGCCTACGGGTCCCTGCCCGAGGCCTACGAGACCCTGCTCTTCGATTTGGTCGAAGGCGACCAGTCTCTGTTCGTGCGTGCCGACGAAGTGGAGGCCTCCTGGGCGGCCTACGCCCCGGTGCTCGACCCCCAGGTCGAACCCCGCGCCTACCGCGCCGGTACATGGGGACCCCCGGAACTCGCTCAGGGCGTGCCCCTGGCCGGAGCCCCCTGGATGGGCCGCTGAACCGGACCCCCATCGCGCCTCCGCCCTCAGGAAGACCGCTGCCGGGCCCGCGCTCTCCCCCGCAGCAAGGGCAGCAGAGCCGGCGCCTCCGGGTCGAACACGCGGTAGGCGGCCAACTTCACCACGTCGTTGAAGAAGAACCACACCAGGGCGTAGGCCCACACCAGCAGGGCGGGCCCCCAGCCGATGGGGGTCATCAGGAACCCGTACACCGCGATCAGGGTGGCCGCCGCCTGGGTGCCGATCACCGCCGCCAGCAGCACGGGAGCAGGCCGGATCGACCAGAACGGACCGCGGGTGCGGGTGACGAACACGGTGAGGTGGCCGGCCACCGACAGCTTCAGGTACATGAGCGTCTGGATCTCGGCGCGAGACATACCGAACACCCGATCGGCCAGGTAGAAGAGCAGGAAACTGGCTACCACCCCGGCGACACCCAACACGGTGGCCACCCCGAGCACCAGCCGCATGTTCCACACCTCGGGATGCTGCGCGTAGCGCACCCGGTCGTAGGCGATGGAGAGAATCGCGCCGTCGTTCAGCAAGGCGAGCAGCACGATCATCACCGCGGTGACCGGGTAGAAGTTGAACACCAGGATCGACAGGGTCATGAAGAGCAGCACCCGGATCGTCTCGGCGATTCGGTAGAGGGCGTAGCTCGTCATCCGCTGGAAGATCTTGCGGGCCTGCTCCAATGCGGCCACGATCACCGAAAGGCCCGGGCTGAGCAGCACGATGTCGGCCGCGGCTCGCGCCGCGTCGGTCGCCCCGGAGACGGCGATACCGGCATCGGCGCGCTGGAGCGCCGGAGCATCGTTGACCCCGTCTCCGGTCATCCCCACGATGTGGCCCCGGCTCTGCAAGGTCTCCACGATGCGGTACTTGTGCTCCGGGTAGACCTGGGCAAACCCATCGGCCCGTTCGATGGTGTCGGCCAGGCGTCCGCCCGGTTCCTTCCCCTCATCGAAGACCCCGGCGTCGAGGATGTTCGTGCCCAGGTGGAGTTGGCGGGCGGTCTCGCGGGCAATGGCGACCTGGTCCCCGGTGACCATCTTCACCCGCACGCCCATGTCGGTGGCCGTCTGGATGACCTCGGCGGAGTCCTCACGAGGCGGATCGAAGAGCGGCAGCACCCCGAGGAAACGCCAGTCGCCGTCCCCGGCGGCGCGAGCCACCCCCAGGGCCCGGAAGCCGCGAGCGGCGAACTCGTCGATGGCCCTCTCGATTTCGAGGTGCCGCGAGGGGGCATGGGCGGCCAGGCCGAGGATCACCTGGGGAGCCCCCTTGCTCACCCGGAACTCCTGCCCGTCGGGCCCCGTCACCCGCGCCTCGGTACGCTTGCTCACCGGGTCGAACGGCTCGAAATGGCTCACCCGGTAGCCCCGGTCCCAGCCCTCCTCCAGGCCGCCGAGCACAGCGAGGTCGATGGGATCCTCGTCCTCGGCCCGTGAAGCCAGGGCGGCGCTGCGCACCACCTCATCGGCAGAGACCCCGTCCACGGTGAAGGCCTCTCCGAGGGTCAGCCGGTTCTGGGTGAGAGTGCCCGTCTTGTCGGAACAGAGCATGTCCATACCGGCCAGCTCCTCGATGGAAGCCAGCCGGCTGACGATGGCCTGCTGCTTGGCCAGCAGGTGCGACCCCACGGCCATGGTCACCGAGAGCACGGTGGGCATGGCCACCGGGATGGCCGCCACGGTCAGCACCAGGGCGAACTGCAGGGTGGTGAGCACCCCATCGCCGCGGAACACGGCCACTCCGATGATCACCGCCACCAGCACCACCGCGATCACGATCAGGTAGTCGCCGATCTTGAGGACGGCCTGCTGGAAATGGCTCGGCGTCTCCGCGCCCTCGACGAGCCGGGCGGTGCGGCCGAAGTAGGTATCGCTCCCCGTGGCAAAGACCACGGCATCGGGCTCGCCGCGGCGCAAGATGGAACCCGAGTACAGAACCTCACCGGGCCCCTTCTCGACCGGGAGCGACTCGCCGGTGAGAGCCGACTGGTCTACCTCGACCGTCCCCTCGGTCAGGAGCTTCACGTCGGCGGGCACGATGTCGCCGATGCGCAGCCGCACCAGATCGCCGGGCACAAGGTCGCGAGCCTTCACCGATCCCCAATGCCCGTCTCGGCGCACCCGGGCGTGGCGCGCCAAGCTCTGTTGCAGCGCGGCGATGGCATTGCCCGCCCGGTACTCCTCCCAGAAGCCGATGCCCGCATTGGCCGCCAACAGGGCCAGGATGATCCCGAAGTCCTCCCAATGACCTACGACGCCGGAGAGCACGGCGGCTACCTCGATCATCCAGGGGATGGGGCCCCAGAAGTGCTGCAACAGGCGCAGCAGGGCGCTGGTCTTCTTCTCCTCCAGTTCGTTGGGGCCGTACCGCTCGAACCTCTGCTGCGCTTCTTCGCTGCTGAGGCCGTCGGCAGGGGCATCGAGGCTCTGCCGCAACTCGTCTGCCGAGAGGGCCGCCACCCTCTCCGGACTCAGCAGCGCGGGCAGGCCCTCACGACCATCCGACATGCTTCCCGCCTTTCCGGGCGCGCCGATTCGCGCTCCCTACCCGTCACGACGGCTCCTGAACCTCGAACCCCAGCTTCACCAACAGCCGCAGTGTGGCGGCGACCGGGTCGGAGTAGACGTCGGCGTGGATCACCCGGTCGAGCCGTTCCATGAAGGCGACCATGATCTTGAAGATGTGCTGCAGGGACATGGTGTGCAGGTCGTTGACCGGACTGCGGCCGAAGGCAACCAGGCGGGTGCGAATGTGCCCGCCCCCCCGTGCCGGGGCCACCGAAAGGCCGTGGCGCTGCAGGTCGGCCACTACCCGGGACAGCGGCTCCTCGTAGAGCCAGCCGAAGCGCTGCAGCACCGTGTCCAGGGTCTCCCGCCGCTTGAGCCCCGGGTTGAACACCGCTTCTCCCTGCTTCACCTCCCCCAGGATCAGGTCGATGGTGTCCTCTCGCAGGTGCAGCTCGGGGTCATCGATCAGCAGGAACCGCGGGTCGGGGCTGTCGAAGGGGTCGGCAGCGTAGACCTTCCCGGGAAAGCGGATCCCGACCACATCTACGTCGGTGAGGGCCTCGTAGGTCCCGTCTTGGAGCCGGCGATGGATCTGAAACTCCGCCAGCGTCGCATATCCGTTCAGGCGTAGGTACGACTCGACTAGAGCGACGCCGGCGTCCATGGCCCCATTCTCGCCTTCGCGTGATCATGATGCTCCACCGGCAGCCGATGGGGATCCGCCTCGAGGGAGAAACCACCCACTTCCGGCATTGCGCTCACCCCCGAGTCCCCTTTCCCTCCAGGTGCAGCTCCCTGCCGCTGATCCGCCTGTAGGCCACTTCGATCACCAAGGCCGACCCGATGAGTACCCCCAAGGTGACCAGATCTCCCGGGGAACGCTGCAGGGTCACCGCCCCGAGCGCTCCCAGAGCGCCCAGGCATCCCACCAAACCCAAGCCGGCAAGAAGACGGCTTCCGGTGAGCCGCCATGAGGCCAGGTTCACCGCACCGAACACCACCAAGAACCCGGCGCTGCCCATGGTGGAGATGGGGCCCACATCGAAGGCATTCACCAGGGCCAGGCTCGCCGCCGCGGTGATCAGCAAGCCTTCGGCCGGCCGGTCCCACGCTTTGCGAGTGAGCTGGGCCGGCAGTTCTCCGGAGCGGGCAATCGCCCAGCTGAGGCGAGCCGAGCCGTAGAGAGTGGCGTTGATTGCCGAAGTCGTGGAGAGCAGAGCGGCCACGCCGATCATGGTGAAACCGGCGCCGCCCAGGGAAGGGCGGGCCGCTGCCGCCAGCGCGTAGTCGGCCTGCCGGGCCACCTCGGCCGGCGCCAGCGAACCCACCGTCACCGCGGAGATCAGCACGTAGAGGAGCACCACGAACCCGACGCTGGCGAAGTAGGCGATGGGCAGCGTGCGGCGGGGGTGGCGGGTGTCCTCGGCGGCATTGGCGATCAGCTCGAACCCCTCGTATGCGACGAAGATCACCATCCCCCCTCCGGCCAGGGTCAGGGGCCCCGGCCAGGTGGAGACGGCGAGACGCCCGGCATCGATCGAGGAGACGCCGACGCCGATGAACACCATGAGGATGGCGATCTTGGTGGCCACCACCCAGCGCTCCGCCCGCCCGACGACATCGGCCGAAGCGAAGTTCAGCAGCGTGAGGCCGATCAGCACCCCGCTGGCGGCCAGGTGCTGTCCCACCCCCCGGAAGCCTGCGGGAAGGAAGCGGGCCCCGTAGCTGCCGAAGGCCGACGCGTACAAGGCCAGCATCACCACGTAGCTCAGCCAGAGGAGAACATTCAGCGACCCGGCGGTGACTCCCGCCCCGAACGCCCGGTTGAGGAACACCACCGTGCCCCCACGATTGGGGAAACGGGCCGAGAGCCGGGCGTAGGAGGCCGCGGTGACGGCAGCCACGAGGCCGGCCAACCCGAAAGCCACCGGGGTAGCCCCACCGGAGAGTTCCACCGCCAGGCCCAGTACGGCGAAGATGCCGCCCCCCACCATGCCGCCTACCCCGATGGCGATGACGCTCCAAGTGCCCAGCGCTTGGCGTTCGCCGTGGGCGAAGGGCGCCGTAGACCTTGCGCCGTGCCCGGGAGCCTCTCCGGCGCTCATCTGCCCCGCGGCCTCAACTCCCCGCCCCGGGGTAGGGAACGATGACCACGGGGCGAGTGGCCCGCGTGGCGCACACCCGGCCGACCGAACCGAACACCGCTTCCCCCAGTGAAGAATGCCCTCGGGAACCCAGCACCAGCATGTCCCACTCCGCGCTCAGGCTCAGCAGGGTCTCGGCCGGATCGCCGCCCAGCACAACGGTGTCGACCGCCACCCCCGCCGCCTCCGAAGCATCTGCAGCCAGCGTCCCCAGCCCATCGACCACCCGGGCTATCGGGGCGCCGCCGGAGTCTTCGAAAGCGGGCTGCTCGCGCCAGAGCTCGGAGGGAACGACGCACGCCGCTCTCGCAGAACCGCCCAGCGCCGCCGCCTGCCGGGCCGTCCAGGTGAGCGCGCGGCGCGACGCCGCCGAACCGTCGACTCCAATCAGCAGGCGTGGGGCCGCCGGCAGCATCGGTGCCGGATCCGGCACCACGGCAATCGGCCGCCTGCTGTGGTGGATCACCTTGGTGGTAACGCTCCCGAGCATGTGCGGCGACCAGCGGCTGTGGCCGTGAGCCCCCAGCGCAATCAGCAACGCAGCGTCCTCCTCTGCCGCCTGCAGCAGGGCGTCGGGGGCTTCCGCAAGGAGGAACCGAGTCCGATGCGGAATGCCGGCGCGAGGCAGCGGGGCGCACCACTGTTGCTCGAACTGCCCTCGCAGGAGCTTTCGCACATCGTCGGAGTCGGAGGGAGGGACGCCGAAGAAGGTCGCGGCCCACGGTGAGTAGCCGAACACGGCGCTGACCGGCAGACCGAGGCGCTGCGCCAGCTCGATGGACCACTGCAGAGTGCTGGCGGAACCCTCGGAACCGTCGACTCCCACAACCACTGAATTGCTCATGAGACGGCCTCCCTTCCCCGGCCCGTCCGCCGGCATGCCCTCGCACCGTACCCCACGGCACCGCCTTGCTCAATCGCCCGCCGTCGGATCACCAGACGGCGCTTTCGAGCGGGGCTGGTTCAGGTCACGCCCCGCCGCGCCGCACCCGCGCTGCCGGGTCCTGGCGGTAGAACCCCGCTAGGGCGGCGTACAGCTCCGGGCACTGCTCCTGCAGCGGAACCGGCAGGTCGAAGAAA
>Ga0209164_1004951_pt1 | contig 11568 bp, 9 predicted proteins | sample MTBNYHSulfiMetaG_FD_187458 | JGI IMG/M metagenome (GOLD analysis project Ga0209164, IMG submission 187458) | Enrichment culture microbial communities from rom New York Harbor, USA that are MTBE-degrading - MTBE-NYH (New York Harbor Sulfidogenic)... | ecosystem: Environmental > Aquatic > Marine >... | reverse complement strand
TTGACCGCCCTGCTCCGAGCCTATGCGGTCAGAAAACCCGAAAGATCGGCCTCGGTTTCCGGGGCGCAAGCCTGCGCCGAACGCCTGTTCTCTCAACAGTATATCTCGACTTTGGGAAAAGCAAAGGCTGGCAAAGAGCGTCAAGGAGCTCCCTCGGCCCCCCCTTTTTCCTCGTTCGCAGGAGAGCGCCGGAGGATGTAGCGCAGCCGCCCCCGGCTGCGCGGGACATCCAGTAGGCCACGCGAGCCGAGCGTGGCCCAGGGTCGAACAGCTCGGGTCCGCCTCGGCTCGGCGGACCTACCGACGGAAACAGTGGGCGCAGCAAGCAGCGCCCCTACCTGCACGACGGACATTGAGCCAGCAGCCATTGAACTCAGGGGTGAAAAAGCGTAGAGTATGCGTGGCCCTTACCTTCGAACGCGAGCGGGTTTGATGCGAAGAGGAGGATCCGGATGGACGCTTGGATGGAGCTGACCCTGCTGGGCAAGGTCACCCTGGCGGTTGTCCTGGGAGGCATCGTCGGACTGGAGCGCGAGGTCCGCCACAAGGCGGCGGGCCTGCGGACCCATATGCTGGTCACCGGCGCTGCGGCGCTGTTCACCTGCCTTGGAGAGCTGTTGATCCGCTACTATGCAACCCTAGCGTCGCCGAGTCTGGTGCAGGCCGACCCGACGCGGATTATTCAGGCCATCGCGGTGGGCATCGGCTTCATCGGCGCGGGCACCATCATCCAGCGCGAGGAGGAGGAGCGGGTCAAGAACCTCACGACCGCCAGCTCGATTCTGTTCACGTCGGGCATCGGCATCGCCACCGGCCTGGGGTCCTACTACCTGGCGGCAGGCGGAACCGTTCTGGCATTGATCGTCAACAGCGCGCTTGGCACTGTAGAAAAGCGTTACAAGAGCAGACGCAAAGAGAGAATCGAGGCTGAATAAGCGCCTCTCTGCCGGGGTATTCCTATTGTGAAGTGTCCAGTATGTGAAGCATTGTTAGTGACTTACGAGCTGGAGGGGGTTGAGGTGGACCACTGTCCCTCCTGCGGCGGGACTTGGCTGGACAGCGGGGAGCTGGAGTTCATCGTCGAGCGGGCGGGGACTTCCCCGGGCCAGCTCAGCGAGGCCCTCGAACATACCGGCGAAGGGGACCGCACCGAGCGGCGCTGCCCCCGCTGCGGCCGAAAGATGAGGCAAGTCGCCGTAGGCGAGTGTCCGTCGGTCCAGCTCGAGCGCTGTCCCTGGGGCCATGGCCTCTGGCTCGACCGGGGAGAACTCAAAGCGGTCACCGAGGCCTTTCACACCGGGGAAGCGGGAAGCGTCGCCCGGTTCTTCACCGAGCTGTATTCAAGCGAACTGAAAAGCGAAGCCGAAGGAGGATAAGATGGGAGCAGGAGCAGGGATTCTGGGAATTGGATTGGTGCTCGTTCTGATTGTGCTGGCCTTTGTGGTGGTCATCGCGCTGGCGGTGATTGTCATTTACAACGGCTTGGTGCGCATCCGCCAGCAGGTGAAGAACGCCTGGTCGCAGATTGACGTGCAACTGAAGCGGCGGCACGACCTCATCCCCAATCTGGTCGAGACCGTTAAGGGGTATGCCGGGCACGAGCGGGAGACCCTGGAGAATGTTATCAAGGCGCGCGGCGCGGCCGTCCAGGCGCAGGGCGTCGAGGCAAAAGCCCAAGCCGAGCAGATGCTCAGCGGCGCTCTCGGCCGGCTGATGCTCGTCGTCGAGCGCTACCCCGATCTCAAGGCCAACCAGAATTTCCTGGCGCTTCAGGAAGAGCTGACCTCGACCGAGAACCGTATCAGCTTCGCCCGCCAGCACTACAACGATACGGTGATGCAATACAACACGAAGATTCAGACCGTTCCGACGAACATCGTCGCCGGGCTGACCGGCTTCAAGCAGGAGCCCTTCTTCGAGCTCGAGGACGCCGCCGAGCGCGAAGCGCCCGAAGTGAAGTTCTAGAAGCCTGTCGGAGAGCCGCACGGATTTGTCATTCTGAGCACCAATTCATCGGGGTTCGGAATGCCAGACAGGACTGATCTCGCCGTGTATAGATTACAACTCAGTCCCTCATGCCAAGACGCAAAGATCGCCAAGGGATTAAGATCTGAGCGACTTGACGGCTTTGCGAAAGCATTCTCAGCCGAGTCTTAACCATGTGGGAAGCGATTCGAAGTAACCGTTTGAAGTCCCGCCTGCTCCTGGCGCTGCTGGGCTCGGTCCTGGTGGCCTTGGGATTCATCATCGGAGCGGCCGCGACAGGCGATCCTTACGTTGGCGGTCTCGGCGGCGCCCTCTTCGCCCTGGTATTGTGGCTGGTGATGCTGGTGACTGCTCTGGTGGGAGGAGATCGCATCCTTCTGATGAGCGTTGGCGCCCGGCAAATCCAGAAAGCCGACATGCCCCGGCTCTGGAACGTCGTCGAGGAGATGACCATCGCCTCCGGCATGGGGAAGATGCCCAAAGTGTATATCATTGACGACAGCGCGCCCAACGCGTTTGCCGTCGGGCGGAATCCCGACACAGCCTCCGTGGCGGTGACCTCGGGGCTGCTTCGCCGGCTCAACCGGGACCAGCTCCAAGGCGTGGTGGCGCACGAGATCGGTCACATCCGCAACCTCGACGTTCGGTTTATGACGATTGCCGCCGTCACGGTCGGTACCATCGCCGTCCTCGGCGACGGCGTGCTGCGCTGGATGTGGTGGACCGGCGGCGGGCGCAGGCGGCGTTCCAGCGGCCGGGGCGGGGGCCAAGCCCAGCTGATTCTTTTGCTCGTAGTGCTTGTCGCGGCGATTGTGGCCCCGCTGTTCGCCCAGCTGCTTTACATGGCCTGCTCGCGGCGGCGGGAGTACCTGGCGGATGCTTCGGCGGCGCGCTTCACCCGCTACCCCGAGGGCTTAGCCTCAGCGCTGGAGAAGATCGCCGCGCAGGCATCCGGGACGGAGAAGAAGAAAGTCAACCGGGCGGTGGCCCCGATGTACATTGTCAACCCCCTTCAAGCGCGCCGGGCCGCGGGACTGTTCTCGACGCATCCGCCGACCGAGGATCGGATTCGAATCCTGCGCAGCATGGCCGGCGGGGCCGGTTATATGGAGTACGAGGCGGCCTACCGGAAAATCCACGGCAAGGAAAAGCATTGCCTCGGCGACAGCACGCTAAGCTCGGTGAAAGAAAGCGTCGCCGTCCGCGAACCTTCCAGGGAACCCGAGCCGGCAGAGGAGGGTCTAGAGCAGCTGCGGGAAGCATTTGACTTTCTCGACCGGGAAGCGGGGCTTCTCGTCATTCCTTGCGCGTGCGGCGTTCGCATCAAACTGCCGCAGGGCTATAACCAGCCAACGATTCAGTGCCCCCGCTGCGGGCGCGTTCACGAGGTTCCGAAGGCAACGACGAGCACGCCGGTTGCGGCGAGCGAACAACCGGCCGGGCCTTTGACCCACTACCGACGCAGGGGTCAAGGGTGGGAGTCCTTTCAGTGTTCCTGCGGAAGGACCATTCAGCTCAGTCCCAACTTCGCCGGCAAGTACGTCCGCTGCCCCGAGTGCAAGAATAAGATTGAGATTCTGCCGAGTGCGAACCAGGATTCCCAACCCGGGGCCAGCGACTCTCTCCATTGTTAGCGCAATGCACTGTGAGCAAGAGGTCAACCTATGTCAAAAGTCTTCTATCGTGTCCTTCACTTTTTCGCTCTCTTCATATTTGTCGTTTCGAGTGTCCCGGCTTTTCCGGCAAGTCCATCGGGTATCACCCTGACGAATGACATCTGGGCAATCGCGATTCGACCCACGACGCTGGAGGTGCTCGCACAGCCGAAAGCGGGGGCCCCGATTCTTCTGTCCGCCAGCCAAGCCGATCTCGGCACCGTCAGCGGCTTGGAGCAAGACCAGGATCGGCTGAGCTGGGAGCTGCCGGAGCAAGGGATTGCTGTCTCTTTGCAGTTGAAGGCCAGTGATTTTATGGTTCAGATCCGCTCCAAGAACGTGGGCGCTTTCACTTGGCCGATCCTTTCCCTGCGGGAAACCGCCAAAGCCTTGATTTGGCCTCATTGGGAAGGCCAGTATATTCCGCTGGATGACGAACGCTGGGTGAATCATTTGGTGGACTATGGCGCGTGGGATACCCTGGAAGGGCTAACGATGCCTTTCTGGGGCTTGGATTGCGGCGATTATTCACTCACCTATATCGTAACGAACCGGTACAACAATGAGATTCGATTCAGCAAAGAAGAAGAGCAACTGCTGGCCCGGTTCACGCATGACTTTCCGCCGAATCATGCGCGGCGGGAATATGGCTTCCTCATTCGCTTGGGCGACAATCGGACGCCGGTGGAACCTGCACTGAAGTTTCGCCAGTGGTTGATCGACCAAGGTAAGTTTGTCAGCATGAAAGAGAAAATGAAGAAGACCCCCGAAGTGGAGCGGCTGCTGGGTGCCCCTCATATTTATCTCTGGGGCGACGCCTATCTTTCCAGGAACGATGTCCGCAGCCCGGAGAACCGCTGGACCAAAATCTGGAAGCCCTTCTGCCGGCAAATGATCCGGGAAAGTGAGTCGGAGAAACCGGCTGTCGGCAAACGGATCAAGCAGCTGATGAAACCGGAGGGATGGAACCAAGTCCTGGAGATGACGCAAGTCCCCTATGATTACGTCTATCTCCAGCGCGACCTCGCCTATGGATTGTCCCGGCTGCTTGCGCTTCCCGATTTTTATGACGAACTGTCCTGGCAGGACGTCGTGATACCGGATGAAGCGAAAGAGCTTCTCGCTCAAGAGCGGGCGTCTTTAAGCCCTCGCGAGCTTTGCCGAGTGAACGGGCTGCTGCTCCGGGCGGCCTATCCCGGCTATCTATCGCCGGTGGACGACTGGGGAGGCGGGCTGTCAGTGAAGATGCTGAAACAGCTCAAGGAGGCTGGCTTTGATCGGTTGCGAATCTGTCTGGACGGCTGGGAGGGGGTCGAGAAGCGCCCCGAAGTGGCCGCCCGAGCCGACGAGATGGGCTACCTGTTCGGCATCTATGATTCTTTTCACAGCATTCACCCTCCAGCGTGGCAAGGGACCGACTCAACCTGGCCGACCGCACAATTCAACCAGGAACTTTATGACACAGGCGGCATTACTCGAAGAGATGGGAACAAGAGAAAAGGATTCAAGCAGCAAGGTTATATGCTCAGTCCCATCGCTGCCCGGCCCTATGTGGAGGAACGCGTGAACAGAAATTTCAAAAACGTTCCCTACAACTACTACTTCGTGGATTGCGATGCCTACGGCCAGGTCTTCGACGACTACACGCCGGGTCGGATAGTCCCCCAGCGGCAAGACGCGATGGCGCGAAACGACCGGCTCGCTTGGATCCGGGACACTCACGGCGCCGTCATCGGCTCCGAGGGAGGCAGCTCCTACGCGGCGCCGGTCATCCATGTCGCCGAGGGCATGTTCATCCCGGCTTTCGGTTGGGGGGACCCGGACTTGAAAGACAAGGAATCCGAGTATTATCAGGGCGGTTACTATCCGCCCGAGGGGCCGGCCATCTTTTTCAAAGCGTCCCAGCTAAAAGAGGAATATCGCTATTCCCATCTCGATCCCCGCTTCAGGCTGCCTCTCTACGAAGTGGTCTTCCATGACTCAGTCGTTTCCACCAGTCATTGGAGCAAGGGCAACCTGAAGTATCCCGAAGAGCAGGATCTGATCTTCCTGACCCAGCTCTTGTATCAGGTGCCGCCAATGTACCATGTCAACGCGGATGAATTCAACAAGCGCAAGGACACGATGAAAACCCAGTATGATTTCTTCTCGCTCCTTCATCGCGAGTTGGGCTTTTCTCCAATGACTGACTTTGCATGGTTGACGGCGGACCGCCTGGTGCAACGGACGACTTTCGAGGACCGGGTGGAGATCATCGCAAACTTTTCAGAGCAGATATTCACTTATCAGGCTCAGGCCGTTCCTCCGGGAAGCGTTCTGGTCTATTGGAGGGACTCCGCAGAAGTGTGGGTCTACCCGCGTCAAGGTTAGCCTTTCTTCACCAGATGGTCGGAATATCAGAATTCACCAGCGCGCGAAAGATCCTCCGGCTTCCAAAGATACCAAATCGCCCCGTGTGTGTCGGCCAACGCCTTCATGAGCGGGGCCACACTTCCCGTCGCATTTCGGCGATGTCCGCTTCACTGGGGACCGGCCCGGTGTCGCGGAAAATCCCCTTCCAGCTGCCGCCCGAAGGCCGAGTTTCGGCACTCTTCTCCGCCACGATAGGTTCAACCGTTACCGGTGTCCCTTCCGGCAGGGGAATGGCTTCATCGAGGATGACCATTCCGTTCTTGATACGGCCGCGATATGGCATCACTATCCACCTTCTTCAAGCAAGTAGAATCTATTTCACATTATGCATCAGAAACTTCTGCTCCGTCAAGATGGAAATCGGGGAAAAGGGGACGGACCCTTTTTCTGGCCGTGTTTGTCCTCCTCTCGGGCTGCAGTCGGGGGAAAAGGCTCTGTGCCCTTTTCCTCGATTTAGTCATTCCTCCCTGTTTCCCTCGATTGGGTCATTCCCGCGAAGGCGGGAATCCAGGCCTCTATGCAATCCCGGCTACACCTGCGTTAGCAAATCTCCTCGTACAAATCCCTCCACTCCGGGTTGCTTTCCTCAATAAGCCGAATCTTCCACGCTCTTCGCCCCTTCTTGATCTGCTTCTTCCGAACAATCGCATTTTGAGCATCCTGATGCACTTCGTACCAGACCAGCCGGTCGATGCCGTATCGACTTGTGAAGCCTTCGATCTTTTTCTCCTTGTGTTGCCAGACACGCGCGACAAGATTTGAAGTGACGCCGATGTAGAGAGTATCATTACGTTTGCTTGGTAAGAGATAAACATAGTATTGCCTGTCCAATTGATGCCTCGTGGATTCCCGCCTTCGCGGGAATGACAGATTCTAAAGAAGCGTTAACTGATAACCGGTGAAGACAGACTGCTGCCGGCTCTCGTGTTGCGCCTTCTCTACCCCCTTTACAGAGAGACCTCCCGGCCGGAGACCACAACTTTGTCAATATCCATCCTACCGTGTTTGACCTCAACAAACGGCTTGCCTTTTTTTAAACCGACGGTGCCGAAGCCGGTAGCCGTCGAGAGAAAGCATCGGAAGTTGCCGCCGATCTTCGAATCCATGTAGAGCGTCTTATCGAGCGTGTCGTACCGAACGCCGGTCAGTCCTTGAAGCAGACCGTAGCTCGACAAAGCCCGCGCATACCAGTGACCGCACTCGTATTCGTTGAAGGGGTTGCGCCGGGCGCCGTCATAGCGGTCGCGGCAGACCCGCACAATTTCCAAGCCTTCTTCCACCAGGCCTTCGAGCATCAGGTGCGAGGCGACCTGGTATTCGATGCCGGTCCACACTTCGTCGCTGTAAACAAAGGGAATTGCCAAAGCGCCGCCCCGGGGCCAGGTGCAAAGCAGCAGGCCGCCGTCGTCCCCCATTGCGAAGGAAGGCCGCTGGGGGTTGGCGTGTGTGGAGAGATCGCGCTTGAGATTGTACTTGTGGATCGCCCGGAGGTTGCTCTTGATTTTCTCCCCGTTAACGATGTCCGCATCAAGGCCGCACATTCGGGCGATCCAGAAGCCAAGCACACCATCCGACAAACATCCGGTCCCATACTGATACTTCGGCCCTTGCCGGTTGAGCTGCTCGACGATGGACCGGTAGCCCTCGCCGTTCGCTGCCACATCAAGAGGCTGAAAGGTCGCGTCGAGACCCTCGGTCATAATCTTCTGATAGAAATACTCCCCATTGTAGAGTTCCTTCTCCAGATACTCGCGGCCTCTTTCCAGCAGCCGCTGATAGCGTGAGACATCGTCTCCCAAGGCGCTTCCCATCCGAACGGCGGCGGCCAGCGCGCCGAGGTAGAAACTGGTGCAGTGGCCGTCCGGGCCCCAGTACTCGATGTCATAGGTGTTATGATGGGGTTCTTCCAGAGCACCCCTTTCCCGGGGATCCCAGGTTCGGATACAGTAATCGAGGCTCTGCCTCACCTTCGCCCACAGCGAACGCAGCCACTTGGTATCGCCCGAGATGCGCCACTCCCGGTGCACTTTCATAATGCCTCCCAGCTGCCCGTCGGCGGCCGCGTGAAAGGTATGCACCACGGGTCGAATGGGGAGGCAGGAGCGGAAGGTTTGATGACCGTGCTCGTCCTGGCTGACAAAGAACTCGGTCTCGCGCAGGGTCCGCTCGAGCTGGGGAAACAGATGGGGAATGGCCTGAGCGTAGTTCCAGACGTGCGTGCAGGTGCCGTGGCAGCAACCGAAGTTATCGCTGCATCCCTCGAAACACCACAGGCGGCCGTCGGTCTGCCGGTACACCGTGGGCGATTTCAGAATCGTCAGGTTGGCCGCGACCGCCTCGACGACCTCAGCCGGCAGCGTGGTGTCGTAAAACGCGTCCCGGAACAGCGCGCTCTTGGCTCGCAAGTCGTTGTAATGGGTGCGCCAGTAGGCAGCCACTTCCTCGATACTCTTAAAGCGCCCCGCGTACCAGGGGACATAGTATTCGCTCTGCGGCAGGCACTCCTTCGCCTCGGACTCGGACGGCTCCCCGGTGGCACAGCAGGCAACCGCGCCGGGCCCTTCGACCACCCAATCCCCATAACTGTCCGATTCGAAGTCCTGAAGAACCTTCACATCCGCTCCGGCGATAAGGGCGTTATCCCCCGGGGCTTCCTTGTCCCGCAGCTGCTCGATGGGCTTGTCCGACAGGATGATGTGGTCAATGTTGATATGTCCCCAGCTGGTCGAGGACTGATCGACGATCTGAATCCGGGCCGCCTGCCCTTGAAACTCGGACACTTCCCAGCTATCCCATTCCAGCCGCTCGGAGTTTCGACCGGTCGAAGTGCGCACCACCTGATCGCCGATGAGCAAGTTGATGCAGGTCCGCTGCGGCAGGTTGCCTCCTCCGATCAAGAAATGAATGTACTGCTTGTCAATAGTGAATACCGGAGAAGTGAGGGTACCGGTCGGGGCATCGCCGCCGGGATCGAAGGTGTTCACCAGTCCCTTCCCCAAGAAGCCCGAGACGGGGCTTTGCCCCTTGGCGGTTCCCCGGGAGGGGCCTTTGCCGAAGGCCGGTTCGAGTCCGGCTCCCAGGCGGATTGTGGTGTTCGGCACATACCAGGCGAACCGCAGCCGCACTGTTTTCTCTTCGCCCGGTTGGAGCGGCACCGGGACGAAGAGCGACGCGCCCGGACAGGCTCCCTCAGCCGGAGGATTCCTCATCAGGCGGCCTTCCGCGACGTTCCTCCAAGCCAGCGTCAGCGAGTCCCACCAGCCGCCCTTGAACCAGCAATGATCGACAACCACGGCAGGATCATCCACGAATACGGCGAACGCGCCTTCATTCTCGGGGTTCTCAGTGCCGTCCTGCCGGAGAATGAAACCGTTCTCGAGGGGCAGGATGGTGTTCCCGCTGCGGCCGACGGCCATAAAGTTCTTGGTGTTGAAAGAGAAAACCGAGTCAACCGCAGCGCGGGTCGGGTTCTTAAACCGGTACTCCAGAGCGCCGACCGGAAGGCTGGAGTGATCCGCGTCACCCGGAATGAAAGGACTCCAGCCGGTGACCGACACCTCGAGCGGAATGTCCTGATCGGATAGAGTCACGCTTGCGAAGGGGAACCGGGCGACAAAGGCGGCCTTGCCGAAGCGCGGCAGGCCATAGGTGGTTCCCACGGCACCATTGCCGGTGCCCGGCTGGCCGAAATACTTCCACTCGGAAATAGGGCCTTCGAGGACCCGGGCGACATTCTCCTCTCCCTTGACGCATAAGGCGGCGAAGGTGCAAGGCTCGTTGAAGAAGTCCATCCGGTTGCGGACCGAAACGTGGGAGAGCGCTCCCGAGCCTTCGAGGCAAACCATTCCGGCGCCCATGCCTCCGATCGGAAACGCCACCCGGCTCAGGTGCCGGCCGGTATAAGGACCGTTGTATTCATGTTTTCCATTCATGATTTTTCCCCCGCTCATCGTCGCACAACCCATGAGGCCAAGCGCAGCCAGCCCGAGTGCCGCAAACGCCAGCTCTCTCTTAAGAAATCTCCAGCTCATGATACCCCTCCTCTTTGCCGCCTGTCGGAACGTCAGGTGAGCGCGGATTCGCAAGCCCCTTTCCGCATACGTACTGTATCGGATTTCAGCAGCATCGCCAAGAGCAGATAGCCCGGCACACTGAGCGCCCATCCCGGACAGAAAGACCCTTTACGTACCCATGACCCAGAGCCAACCGACGAGAATCAGTAACGAGGTAAGCGTCACAGGGATACCGATCCGGGCGTGCTCGCCGAAGGAAATCGCGATTCCATAACTTCGCGCCTGCTCGATGACGATCAGGTTGGCGATGCTCCCGATCACGATCAGGTTGCCGGCAAAGGTGCTTGAAACCGCCAAGGTGTACCACTGCACCCGCATCGAAGGGTCGAGGAAGCGGGTGAGCAACATCGTCGCGGGCACGTTGCTGACCAGATTGCTGAGCAGGGCGGAGACCGCGGTCAGCACGACGGGGCTACCCAGTTCAATCCCCGCGCCGGTCAGCCCCTCCACCACTGTCGAAGGAAGGCCCACCCGCGCAATGGCTTCGATGACGACAAACAGCCCGCAGAACAGCGTGATCAGGTGCCAGTCCACCAGCCCCAGAATGTGGCGGGATTCCATCTTCCGGCTGCACAGCAGCACCCCGGCGATGGCGATGCTGCTCAGCTCCCGGGGAATAGACGTGAAGAACAGGGCGACCAGGACTCCTGTCGCCGCTAAGCCTTTGGTGCTCTGCCAAGAGTTGAACGCCGGCCAGGCGGGTTCGGCCGGCGCTGCCACTTCCGCCCCGCGGCAGCGCAAATCGCTTCGGTAGACAAAGCACATCAGCCCATACGCCACTCCCAGGGAAATCACGGCTGGGGGCGCACACCAAGACAGGAACGGGCCGAATCCCAACTGCCCGATCTGGCCGATCAGCATATTCTGGGGATTGCCGATAATGGTGGCCGCCGAGCCGATGTTGCTCGACAGGGCCAAACCCAGCAGGAAGGGCACCGGATTCAACCCCGCCCGGAGCAGGGACACGGCGAGCACCGGCGTGAACGCCAGGCAGATAATGTCATTGGCCAGGATCGCCGACAGAAAGGCGCTCAAGAACATGGTCGCAAGCAGATACAAACGCGGGCGCTCGAGCAAAGGGATCGTCCGAAGCACCACCCAGGTGTAGAAGCCCCCGAGGCGCAGCTGGGCCGAGACCACCATCAGGGCGTACAGCAGCAGGATGGTGGGAAAGTCCACCGCCCTCACCGCCTCGGACAGCGACAGCACGCCGGTGATGATCATGCCAATCGCCCCGAGCAGGGCGATGCCTGTGCGGTCCAGCATCAGTCCCGGCACGCGCCCCAGCGCAATGCCGGCGTACGTTACCACAAAAACGACAAGGGCAATGATCGCCATATCTCGCTCGGAAAAGCAAAAGGCGGCAGGCGCGCACCTTCCTTTCGAAGAGGGCATCCCTCAATGCGCTCGATTCTACTCCTTCCGCCGGGCGAGGCAAGGAC
>Ga0209164_1004950_pt1 | contig 11569 bp, 11 predicted proteins | sample MTBNYHSulfiMetaG_FD_187458 | JGI IMG/M metagenome (GOLD analysis project Ga0209164, IMG submission 187458) | Enrichment culture microbial communities from rom New York Harbor, USA that are MTBE-degrading - MTBE-NYH (New York Harbor Sulfidogenic)... | ecosystem: Environmental > Aquatic > Marine >... | reverse complement strand
GACGCTCCTCGCATGTTTTCGGCATGCCCTGATCGCTCATGCACAAAGCCACCACTTTCAGATCCGTTCCTGCAATTACGGGAAGAAGGGCGTCATAACGCTGCTTTTCGAGGGAAATGGAATTGATCATCGCCATGCCCTGGTGGACGCTCAGGGCGGCTTCGATCGCCTTAGGATCGGGGCTGTCCAGGCAGCATGGCGCTTTGACCTCCGACTGAACCGTCTCGACAAGCCATCTCAGGTAGTCCGCCTCCCGGTCCACAAAAACCCCGGCATTGACGTCAATGAATTGGGCGCCTGCCTCGAACTGGTCTTTTGCAAGTTTCTTTATGGCCTGGGCGTCCTGGGCCTCGATGGCTGCGCCTACCGCCTTTCGGCTCGCATTAATCAATTCTCCGATGATGATCATCAATAATGTCTCCTTTTTGGCGCCGACCTATATCACGGCAAAGGCTTCAATTTCAATCAGCCAATCCGGCGAAGCGAGCCTTTTTACCTCTACCAGCGTGCTTGCAGGGTAATCACCTCCAAAGAACTTACGGCGTGCCTCGGCGACCGACCTATAAGCTTCATCATCCAGAGCGGTGAGGAAAATGGTGATCTTGCAGATGTCCGCCACTGTTCCGCCTGCCGCCTCAACAGCAGTCCTGAGGTTTGACAGGACCTGAGCGGTCTGGGCCACGATGTCTCCTTTGCCTACCAGATTCCCTTTTGCATCCTGGGGGACCTGGCCTGCTATGAACACCCACTTGGCGCCTTCACCGACGGTGCATTGAGAATAGGGCCCCATGGTTTTTGGGAGCCCCTGGGTGTTCATCACCTTTTTCGGCATGTCTTTGCCTCCTATGCTCAGCCCCTGATTACGCTGGGAAGCCAGGTAGCCAGCCCCGGAAACAGGAACATGAGGATAACGTTGACGTAGATAGCAATGATAAAAGGAATGGCGCCCCGGACAATGGTTCCCACGGGATGCTGGGGGACCACGCCGTGCAGTACAAAAAGGCTGAGGCCGAAAGGCGGCGTGATCGTGCTCTGCTCTCCGGCCATGACATAGACAACACCCCACCAAATCGGACTGATCCCTAGGGCGGTGATAATGGGCATCACAAAGGGAAAGGTTAGAAAGAGCATGGACCAGGAATCAAAGAACATCCCCATTAAGAAATACATGGCAAAGAAGAGGATAAGGATTGCATTTTTTCCAAGGGGAAGGGCAATCACGTACTCCTTGATCATGGGGATGACCCCTGCTGAATTGAATACATGCGAAATCAGAGAGGCCATGGCCATAATAAAGAGAGAAAAGGACGTCACCTTGATGGTGTCGAGAAGGCTCTGCTTTAGAATCGCAAGAGTCAGTCGACGATAGTAGAGGCTCAGAAGAATGCTGAGGAAAGCGCCGAGGCTCGCGGCCTCCGTGGCCGTCATATACCCGCCGAATATGGCGCCCAAAACGCCGACGATAAGCGCGACGAAGGGCCATATTTCACCGAGCGCTCTGCAGCGGGCACCCCAGGAGTGTTTAAAGGGGTGCGGCGCCAGGCGGGGATTCAGTTTGACCAGTACGAAAATGGTCAGGATGAACAGGCCGGTCAAGGTGAGACCGGGGAACACCCCTGCCGCCAGGAGATCCACAATAGACAAACCCTGCCAGGCCCCGTAGATAATGAGCAAGATACTGGGGGGAATGAGAGGCGCAAGAACCGTGCCTGAAGCGATAGAACCCAGAGCCAGGCGTGGATCATATTTCCTTTCCTCCATGACGGGATAAGCAATTTTGCCGAAGGTGGCCGTCGCTGCGATGGTCGAACCCGACATGGCTGCGAACACAGCGTTGCCGAATATGACTGAGGAAGCAAGGCCTCCGGGCAGATGTCCGACCCACTTGTCAATGGCATTGAATAGACGCTCGTTGACGCCCGTGTTACCCAAAACACAGCCCATCAGGATGAAGAGAGGCATGGCCGTGAGGGTGAAGGAATTGAGCGAGGCCCAGATCGTGTAAGCGATCTGGTTTATAGGCTGATCGACATACCAGATCAATCCAATCAAGGCGACAACCCCGACCGACCAGGCGATTTCCAAGCCGATCATGAGAAGCACGAACAACCCTGCAATAAGGGCTAGGGCCACAAAAATTTCAGAGCCCATCACTTCGTCTTTCCTTTTCCGGGATGAAGTTCACCGATCGCCCGTTTGATTTCTATGATCAGTTGAAAAAAAAGAAGCACTGAACCGATGATGATGGTGATCTGGGGCCAGGCAACGGGAGTTCTGATCCAACTCCCGCTCCGGGTCCCGAACATGAAGGAAAGCGAGACCAGTTGATAGCCGGCAATGACCATAAAAACCGTGAATCCAAAGGCAATCAAAAGGGTGATTACTCGCAACCATTGTCTTCCTCTTGGTGAAAGCCTCTTAAGCAGGATTTCCACCCGGACATGGCTTCCTTCTTTCCAGGTAAATGCCAGGCCCATGCACGTAATCGCAACCAGCATGTAAGCGGCATACTCTTCAGCTACAGACAAGGGGTTTTGAAGGACATATCGGGTGGTAACGTCCACCAGAACAAGGATCATCATGAGAAAGAGAATCCAGCCCTGCACGGGGCCGCTCAGAAAGGTGATGAAAGAATCGATGATTCTCAGTGCGCGCTTCATCTCCGACCGCCTCTTGTTGACCCGTGGTGAGAGATGGGTACCCACCGCTCACCACGATAAAGGAGCTTACCTGCAGGGAAAGTCCCGGTACTTCTTTACGGCTGCCTTAATGACGTTCAAGAGCTCCTGCCCTTCCTGCCCGGTTTTCTTCAGCCATTCCTCCTCCACGATCTGGCAAGCGGCAAGGGCTTTTTGTTGTTCTGCTCCCGGCAGACTTGTCCTTTTGACACCGGAAAGATCTACGGTGTCAATGCTCATGACGTACTCAGCCGTGGTGGACAGACTGACCATCTGCTGAAGTTCCCGCCCCACGTCCATGACGACCTTCTGAAGATCGGGCGGAAGGGAGTTGAACTTCCGGGCATTGATCAGGGTCACCGCGGTCCACGTGGGGGAAAGAGGTGTCAGGGTGAAGGTCTTAGAAACCTTGGCAAGGCCAATGGAGTAACCGTAGCCCAGGCTGGTAAGAACACCGTCTACCGTGCCCGCCATCATGGCTGGAGCCAGTTCGGATCCGGCAATTGTTACAGGGCTTGCCCCTAAGGCCTTAATACCGAGGGTGGGGAGATACCCACCAGCCCGGATTTTCATTCCCTTGAGGTCATCCAGCGTTTTAACCTCCTTTTTGGCCCACACGCCATTTGCCGGGTCCCATTGGGTAATGAACCAGAACTTCAAGTTGATTTTGCTCATGGTCCGGTCATAGATTTCCATGACTTTGGGGTCCTGATAGACCGCCAACTCCTCGGCCAATCCGATTACGGGGTCTTCATTAACAATCCCCGGAATTTCTCCCCAGTTCCATAACGGGTAAGTCCCGGATTCCCAAGGCATGGCAACATCAGCGATGTCCGCTTTTCCGGTTGCAACAGCCTGGAGGAGTTGATCTGTGGGGAACATGCGGGAAATGATCTTCAGCCTGATTCTCCCGTTGCTTCGCTCATGAAGGAGCCGCTGCATTTCCCCACAGGGGCGATAGACCTGGGAGGCGCGGAACTTGGGACCCCAGATATCATTCCAGGCAAAGGTAAGTTCGTAAGTCTTTTCGGCGGCAGTCACGGACACCGGCGCCGCCAGTGCGGCGAAAAGGGCAAGCGCCACAACACACAGGGCCAAAGCAATAAAACGTTTCATGGTAAACCCTCCTTTGGTTCATAAAGATTTTTTGCTGCTGCGTACTTCTCTTCTCCTGCAGGCCTGTGAGCCTGACAGCGAAATGCCGGGGAAGGCGGGTAGGTAGAGTTTGTCATCGCCCGAGAAGCCGCCTTACAAGCGCCACAGCGCCTGGGGCATCATCTGCATATCCGTCGGCGCCGATTTGATCGGCAAAGGATTGGGTCACCGGTGCACCGCCAACAATGATTTTCGATTTTACGTCTCTTTGTTTCAGTATCGATAGGGTTTCCTTCATGGCCGGCATGGTGGTTGTCAGGAGCGCGGACAAAGCGACGACATGAGGCGTGTTCTCTTCCACGGCCTTCAGGAAAGCCTCCGCATGGACGTCCACCCCCAGGTTGATTACCCGGAAGCCCGCCCCTTCAACCATCATGGCGACCAGGTCCTTTCCGATGTCATGCAAATCGCCCTGGACCGTGCCGATGACCATGGTGCCGGCAGATTGAGCATCCGCTTCTGTTAGCAGTGGCCTGATCACCTCCAGCCCTGTCTTCATGGCCTGGGCGGCCGCCAGCATTTCAGGCAGAAACATATCTCCTTTTCCAAATCTCTCCCCTACCTCATCAAGGGCGGCAATAAGCCCTTGTTTGAGGATCATTGAGACATCCGTATTCTGACCCAATTCCTTCTTAACCAGGCCGGCCACGAGATCGCCGTCAAAACCAAGAACAGCTTGGTATATATCTTGTGTCGCCATATCGATTGCCTCCCGTCATCTTATCCTTGTTGTCGCATTTATTGTCTCCCCACCAGGGTGAGGCGGATGCCTCTTGATAAAACCGGGCTAATGGGCCAGTTTGCGATCGGCCTCTTGAACGACGGAATCGATTTCTTGTGCAATCTCGCTTTGCAAAAGGCCCTTGTTTTCACTCACCATCAGAGTGCGGTACCTTTCCAGGAGTCGCTCTTGAAAATCTTTGCTCCCTTCGCGCTCAAAGGCTTCTCTGGTTAAACGTATGAAGTTTTGAGGCATCAATGCGTCCCGGCAATGGCGCAAGGTGTGCGGGGTCGTCAGGAAATGGTCTCCCGGTTTGCCCTTTGCAATGACTTCCCATGCCAGTTGATCATCATTCAAAGTGAAACCTTTTAGAAGCTGTCTCACCATGCCGAAAACCTCGTTGTCCACCAATAGCTGCAGAGGGCTGACAGCCGTAGCCACCTCGAGTTGCCCCGCCCCCCCAAGAATGTCTAGGCCGGAAAGGCCCATAAGAGTGGTCAGCATAGCCCGCTCACTCATCGACTGGCCGTCAACAGCGGGGGAGTCCGCACCGGACCCGTAGTTGTGAGTGGGCAGATGGAACGCCTGCTTGATGAACTGCACTGCGGCTGACGCTGCTTTCATGGCCTCCACGCTCGATTGGAGGCTTCTGCCGGTTCGCATGTCGGTCGAAAAGATAATGGGACACGCAACAAGGGGAGCGCCCGGCCTCACCGCTTGAGCCATCGCAAGCATCGCAAGAATTTCAGCGGCTGCCTGCATGACGACTCCGGGCAGGGTGGCGGGCGCCGTACCCCCGGCGCCGGGAAGAGAGCACGCATGGATAGGGATAGAGGCGCGAGCAGACCGGAGAATAATTTCAATGTCCATGAATTTGAACGCCCTGGGGGATAAAGAACAAGCAATGATGCTGATCACCGGGTTGGATTTCAACAGGGAAGGTCCGCCTGCCGCAATTTCTCCGAGCTTGATAAGATACGGGACGCTCGCGGCGCTATAGGGTTGAACCCAGATATGCTTGTCCGTGTTTTTCAGCAAAACACAGAGACCATGGATGTCCGCGGTCTGGGTCGGCACATCATCGCAAAAGAGGTAAGGCATGAAGTGAATATCGCCGAGTTGATTGATTAACTGTGCCCAGCCGGCCAGATCGTCCTTCTTTACCTTGCGGTAGCGGTTGGTCTCCGGCTCTATCCACCCGTGCGCTCCCGTGCAGGTTCGGGTGTAAAAAGTGCCGTCCGGACGAGGGAGCGGGAGTTGCTGCTCTTTTGTCCGCGCACCCAGAGCAAAGCTCTTAGGGGCCTGGTCAAGAAAGCCTTCGATCACTGATCTGGGAAAACGTACCATGCCGGTGGATGGATCGACCTTGGCCCCCGCACGGGTCAGCAGGTTAAACATTTCGTTGTGCTGGTCCAGTTTAACTCCATGGACCTCCAGCAGTTCGAAAACTTTGTTCCGCAAAAGGTCCACTTGAGGCGAAGAAAAGTAGGAAAAGAGTGTTCCGATCATGCTGAATCCTCCTTAAAGGATGGCGTGCAGCGGTGATTTTGCCGATGCCTTACCAAGAGGGCGGACTGACCACCCAGATGATTTTGCAAGTTTTCTTCCCTTTGTTTATCCAAGAGTGAGGTAAAAGGGATGAGTAATAGAAAGATGAGGTGGGCCCCACCTTATAGGTCTCCTCTCCCACCGTGATCGTGATCTCCCCTTGGAGAACGAATCCGAATTCCTCGCCCGGGTGAGAGTAAGGTTCTCTGCTTTTGCCCCCCGGTTCGATGGTTGTGAAAAAGGGCTCCATTCGCTTTAAGGCGACGCTTTGAACCATGCGTCGTGTATTGGATTGCCACCCTGGGATCAAGACTTGAGTCCACTGGTCCGGAGTCGTAACGACCGGGTCATCGACGAGTTCGTCCGCAAAAAAATCGATGACCTTTGCGTCAAGGGCTTTAGCGATGGCTTTTAGCGTTGCGATGGACGGAGAGGCTTTGTCATGTTCAATCTGAGAGATGAAGGGAGCTGTGAGGTCCGCTTTGTCGGCCAAGTGCTGCAGGGTGAAGCCCTTCTCCTTGCGCCACTGCGAGATTTTTTGACCGATGGAGGCGTTGTTTGCCATGAAAATCCTCCATGAGAGATTAGGCAATATGTTAAAACATACTTAAAAAAATAAATATAAAGTAAACGACGCCTTGTCAAGAAAAAAATGTAGTATGAATTAATTTTTTAGATAATGGTAAAAATTGAGGTCTAGGGCGATGAGATTTTTGAATCCAAACAAATGCGGGCGTCTCAGCCGATGATGTTGTTTTGCTTAGACATAAAGGCAAGAGCCTTAGGCCGGCCCGACAAAAAAAGACATTCCTCCCGGCTCTTTGCACGAAGGGGCCGGATGTGGTAAAGGGTACAAACAAGAAAGGAAGGGCTGAGCATGCAATCAGATCTGCCGGAAGAAAGAGCGGCGTTTTTGGCCGAGGATTACGCCAGGGGCTTCATCCAATACTGCGGGTTCGAACCTGAAGTCGTTCGAAAAGGGTATTTTCAGTCCAGGGTGGACATTCAGGACCACCACCGCCAGCAGGACGGGTTCATCCATGCCGGCGTCATGGCCACCATGGCGGACCACACGGCAGGCTATGCAGCGTTTACCACGGTCCCCGATGAATTTCAGATTCTCACGATTGAGTTCAAGGTCAACTTCCTGAGGCCTGCCTACGGCCACAGACTTGTGTGCCGTTCCAGCGTCATCCGGCCGGGCTCCCAGATTATTATCTCGGAATCAGAGGTTTTTGATCAGAGGGAAGGGGACGAAATCATGGCGGCCAAGGCCCTGGTCACCCTGATGGCCGTATCCAAGGAAAAACTTACATCAAAGGGCTGATTCGATTTCTTCGGCCACTCTTTTTGCGGCGCCTCTGGGGTCCTCGGCGTCCCGGATGGGTCTACCCACCACGATGTAATCGGCGCCGTTCTTGACGGCTTGAGCCGGCGTTACAATGCGCTGCTGGTCATCCCTGTTGACCACCGACCACTCGGGCCGGATTCCCGGAGTCAGGGCGATGATATCGCTCATCTCCTGCTTGATGAGGGCCACTTCGTGGCCCGAGCAGACAATGCCGTGGCATCCCGCCTCTTTGGCAATCCGGGCACGGAGCAAAACCAGCTTTGACAGGTCCCTGACGTATTCGTCTACGAAACCGAGTCGCGCAAGGTTCTTGCCCGTAAGGCTGGTGAGGAGGGTGATGGCCATGATCTTGGTCTTTCCGGGGTTATTCTCCGCCACGTCCTTGAGGAAACCGTCGCCCTGGTCGCAGTGAACGCTGACGAATTCAGGACCGTACTGCGTGGCGGCCAGGAAAGCCCTTCTCATGGTTTCAGGGATGTCGTGAAGTTTCAGGTCAAGAAAAACCTTGGCATTCGTCATCTCCCGAATCCCTATGAGAACGGCGGGACCCTGGCTCGCGAAAAGCTCGAGCCCCACCTTGAAAAGTCCCACACTGTCTTTGAGGAGGGTCACGTAGTTCATGGCCTCGTCATAGGTGGAAACATCCAGAGGAAAGATGATGTAGTCTTTACCTGTTTTCATAGGAACCCTCCCCATCGGCCGATTGGTGATGGCCGTTTCTGCGTTAAGAGATCGGTGTGGCACCTTTTAAAGGCGCGATGTCCTTGTCCGAGGGAAAAAATAGGAACGCATGCGCTTTTGACGTCTACAGCAAAACGCGCGTGAAGTCAACAAGGGGCAATTCTTTGCCGATTCCTGGATCCTGGTTCCTGGATTCCGGATTTTGTGGATGTCATGATTAAGGAAGTCCTGGGTATCCGGCATCGAGTATCAAGCATCCAGCATCAGCCCGTAAAGTGTACCCATCTAAGCATACGGACAATGCCGGCTGAGAAGATCTGATGCAACGTTAGGGGGTATATTGACTTGAAAGAGTATCGACATATTTTCTTGCAGAGTGTATGAAGACCAAATCAACGGACTAAGATCGTTTACGATTTTGCGTTTTTGCAGGAGGGAAGTTGGCGTGCCCAATCTGCTGCTCACAACCGTTTGTCGTCCCTTTGGGGGAAAAGGTGAAGGGGCTTCGGTCGCCGCCGAATTGTTTCATGCTCAGGTGACTCGAAGCCAGGGCATTTTCAGCTATCGTCAGGTCATCCGCTGCTGGGGCCTGGATTACATCGCGGAAAATGTGAATGCTCCTTCCGTGGTCCTCCATTATCCTTCGGAACGCGAGTTTCTCCGGGAAATTAAAACACGGTTTTACGATTACATCGGCATCAATTTTGTCGTCGCCAGCTTCCATAAGCTGCGTCGCATGGCGGCGCTGATCAGGAAAGTCTCGCCCGGGTCCAAGATCGTCCTCGGCGGCTATGGCACGGTGCTCTCCGACGATGAACTGGCCCCTTTCGGGGATTTCATCTGCCGGGAGGAAGGCATCGGTTTTATGCGCCGGCTCTTGGGGGAAAACCATGACCGGCCTATTCGCCACCCCTACGCACCCATCGAATCACCCCGGGTTTTTTCCTATCCCATGAAAACAAAAGTGGCCCATATCACCGGCGGTCTGGGGTGCCCCAATGGATGTGACTTCTGCTGCACCTCCCACTTTTTCAAGCGCAAATACGTCCCCTTTGTGCAAACCGGCCGGGAACTCTACGAAGCCATCCTGCTGATGGAGCAAAAGGCAAGGGATGCGGGCGAAGAACTGAGCGGCTTCATCATCATCGACGAAGACTTTTTCATCCATGCCAAAAGAGCGCGGGAATTCCTTGCCTGCGTGCGGGAAGGGGGAAGGCCCCTATCGCTCATGGGATTCGGGAGCGTGCGAGGTTTGTCTCAGTTCACGGCCGATGAAATCGCAGAGATGGGGTTCGACATCCTCTGGACCGCTTTTGAAGGGACAGGATCAGGATATGAAAAACTGAAAGGGCAGGACCTGCCCGCGCTTTATCAAGGCCTGAAATCCCGTGGGGTGGCGATTCTCACGTCCGTGATCATCGGGTTCCCGTTCCAGGATCGGTCAAGGGTCTTGGAGGATTTCAGGAAGCTCACGGAGCTGGGTCCCGCGCTCTGGCAGATCCTGATCTATTTCGCTTTTCCCGGAACGCCCTTTCACCGCCGGGTCCTCACAGAGAGCCGCTATCTTCCTGCGTACCGGAAAAACCCAGACTACCGAACCTTTGATGGGTTTTCCATGCACTTCACGCACCCTCACTTTTCGCCAAAGGAGCTTGAGGACCTTCAGCGTGAGCTCTACAGGAAATGCTTTGAAGTGCTCGGGCCCTCCCTGGTCCGCGTTGTGAGGGCCTGGTTCGATGGATACCGTAACCTTAAAGACTCCTCCAATCCCCTGCTGAGGGGGCGGGCGGAGCGGATGGGCGGGTATGTGCGGAGCGCCGTTCCGGGCCTTTTCCCTGCGATTCACTTCGGTCCCAACGCGGAGCAGCGACAGGAGGCCAGGAAGTTCCTGGAGGAAATCGAAAGAGAGCTTGGTCCTCTTTCCCTCAAGGAGCGCTTATATTGCTGGGCCACCGTGCCCTTTTCGGCCTGGACCTGGCTCGCCGAAAGGCTCAACATTTTCCAACAACCGCGGCTGTTGAGGATCGAGCACGGGATAAAGGCAACGTTGTTGAACCTTACTATGGAAGAAACAAAAGAACCTGCAAAAGACGGGATGTTGCCTGCACCACAAAGGGGGTCAATAATCTGATGGACATTTCTGAACGGGAAGTCTATACTCCAAAATCTGCGGGAAGCCACCGTAGCTCAGTCGGTAGAGCACCTCACTCGTAATGAGGATGTCCGCGGTTCGATTCCGCGCGGTGGCTCCAATGATTCTAAGCACTTACGCCTCCCCTCAGCTTTCCGCCTGCTCAAAAGTCTCCAAAAAGTCTCTACTTTGTTCCATTACTGTCGAAAATTGCTGAAAATCGTGTTTGACATCAAGTTGATTCAAAGGGTTCAAGAGGAGCGAAGCGTTTTCTGTTTTCCGGTTGGTCATGAGGCACGATACGCTCCGGAAAAGGGACATTCCCTCTGCTTCGCTCGCTTCGCCGTCCATGGCTGCGCTCGCTGCGAGATTTCGGCCCTTTCGCTGTCCTGCTTCAGGGCCGAAATACGCCGCAACCGAAAATATCCCTTTCCCTCCGCTCATGCTTGAAACCGATTTTGGACAGGCATGACTTTTTTCTTTGTTTGAAAACAGGCATATCGAGCCTCCTGGCCGACTCCTTGTTGACCGCCTTCATAAGGTGGCCATAGATGTCCATGGTGACGTTTATGGAGGAGCGTCCCATTTGTTTTTGGATGCACTTGGGGTGGGTGTTCCCCCTGGTCGATCAGAAGGTTGCGTAGGTAGGTCTGAGATCGTGAAAGCGGATCTTCCGGAGGCCCGCCCTTCGCATGGCCGGCTCGAAATGCCTTTTCACAATGTTGTTGTTGTCGATCGGGGTCCCCTCATCGCTTGGAAATACAAGATCAAGCCGATCCCGAGGGCAAGCGAGCTTTCATTGCTTCAACTGGGCTATGACGGTAGGCCACAGGTCGATTTTTCGCCTGGAAGTGGGGCTCTATTCAAGTCAAGATATCGGCTCAGGCCGGAAGCAGAGGTCGATTAACGCGGATGAGTCGGCCTGACAGGCTGGATTCCGAGCTAACTGCCGCGTGGATGCGCCGTGCCAGTGCAACGAAGTCGGCATCGAAGGAGCATACGATGATGCCTGCGTGATCAGGCCTTTTTTTGTGAAGTTGAATAAAATGCTTTCGATTAAGAGTGAGCAATGCCCTTTCTTCATTCAAGGCAAAGCTCAGAACTTCTTCATCAGGTATTGACTGATTGGACCTTCCGGACTCATGGGAGGTGAGGGTGTCGTGACCTAAACGCCTAAGTTCTTCGACAATGGGCATCGGGAAGTTTTCGTTTGCGTAGAAGTGAGCCATTATCCTATGCTTCTTCATTATCCCGAATTTGCTGTTCGATTTCTTCGCGGTGGCCTCGATAGTAAGCCCAAGCAT
>Ga0209164_1004948_pt1 | contig 11583 bp, 11 predicted proteins | sample MTBNYHSulfiMetaG_FD_187458 | JGI IMG/M metagenome (GOLD analysis project Ga0209164, IMG submission 187458) | Enrichment culture microbial communities from rom New York Harbor, USA that are MTBE-degrading - MTBE-NYH (New York Harbor Sulfidogenic)... | ecosystem: Environmental > Aquatic > Marine >... | reverse complement strand
GCATAGCCCCGTCAGGCAAATGTTAACGCGATGGACCTTGAAAGGTAATTTTCCGAAGCCAAAGGCACGGGCATTTTGCACCATAAAATCAGACCAGATCAAATCTTCAATAGCCCCGCAGCGCTCACAGAGAATATGAACGTGTTCGCTGGTTTCCGGGTCATAGTGGATCCTCTTACTATCGATGGTCAGTTCCTGGATTTCACCCATGTTTCTGAGAGTTTGAAGGGTCTTGGACACGGTCCTTAAGGAGGCTGATGGATGGATTTTCCGGATCTCCCGGTGGACGTCCTCGGCCGTGGGATGATTCCGGTTATTTTTGAGAAACCGAAGAATGGTTTTTCTCTGGTTTGTGATTATAAACCCGGCTTTTTTGAGCCGCTCAAGGCACTGCTCTAATTTTTCCATAGCTTGTCCGAATATCTCTCTTCTAATGGGTAAGGTTTTTATGTTCTTTTACAATGATGTTTAAAGGAGTTCCCTTGCCTTCCCCAGGAACTGAATTGCCACCCGGGGCGCTTTCAATGATGATGGTTTCCCCTTTCGAGGTCACAAATGAAGCCGTTGCGGTGTTTGAAATGACTTTTGGGGAAGGAACATCCTCGGCCCAGATGATTTTCGGATGAAGTAAAACAAACCCAAGAAAGATTAAAAGAGGAATGAACAATAATTTTGTCACGAGTTACCCTTTCTTTTAAGTGATTGGTTTTTCAACGCACTCCGGGAAGCGTTTTTCGTCTTCCATTCCAGGAACTACTCCTAAAAATAGGGCAATTTCTGTGCCAAGGGGATTTCTAATATTTTATTATCTTTGTTGGAAAAAGGCCTGAAATGGACCGCCATTCTGAAAGCATTCCAGTTAAGTTTCTCAAAACCACACCCTTAAAAATGGTTGAACAAAAAATGGTGCAATCCTGTTTTGACTAACTTATCCTGCCGAAATTATTAAATAATTTATCTTTAGGAGGGCAAAAGAGACTGATATTCCGTGCGGGTGCACAAAATTTTGTGCAAATATCGAGGACCCAGGAGAAATTCTCTTATTTTTTAAAAGGTTAGGTTAATCTTTCTTTCCTCGAAATGGCCGAGATCAATCCCTTAAAGCAATTCCGATAATTTTTGCACTATTTAGTGTGCACACACAAACCCCAACTTGGATGATGAATCTCATAACGAAATCGTTTGGCCCCATTACGGCTCCATTTTATTTCCAGGAATATGATTTGGTATTAAAACGTTATGGTCTCTAATTATACTCAGTGTTCTTTTCTACCGCCGTAATAAAAGGCTCAATCAATTCCGGATCAAAGTATTCTCCGGCACCTCGCCGGATTTCTTCCAGGGCCTCCGTAATACCCACAGGATCCCGATAGGACCTCTGGGAAGTCATTGCGTCAAGAGAGTCGGCGAGGGCAATGACGCGGCTCCCTAGAGGAATTTCATCCTCCCTGAGACTCATGGGATATCCTTTGCCGGTCCACCTTTCGTGATGGTGCATGATGATCTTCAGATTGTCTTCGGAAAGGATGGGGGCCAGCACCATGCATCCCTTTTCGGGATGCTGTCTGATGACGGCGAACTCGGCTTCGGTCAACGGACCGGGTTTGTTGAGGATGGTGTCCGGAACATTTAGCTTGCCTATGTCATGAAGCTGCGCGGCCAGGTGGATATCCTTAGCCTTCTCGAAATCAAGTTCCAGTTCCTTGACCAGCCACATCGCATATCTGGTGACTCTTATGGAATGGCCCTTCGTATAATCATCCTTGGCCTCAATGGCGTTGATCATCGTCTGAATAGCCTCGTAGAAAAGGATTCTCAATCGGTCCTCCTGCGCCTCGACCTTCCTCTTCAACGCATTGTTGAACTCATTCGTGATTTTTTTCATTTCCACCCGTTGAAGTGCTTCATCCACAGTGCGGCGCAGATCCGACATACTGAAAGGTTTCGTAATAAAATCCCCGGCGCCGAACTTCATGGCGCTGATAGCCGAATTTAGGTCCTGGAATGCCGTGATCATGATGACCTCCGTGCCACATCTATGGCCTCTAAGCATCTTCAGAAATTCAAGGCCCGTCATTTCCGGCATCATTAAATCGCAAAGAATCAGGCCGAAGGTGCGCCCCAGTGCCATTTCCAAGGCCTGTATCCCATTACTTGCCTCGAAGACTTTGTATCCCGTTTCCTTCAGCGCGTCGGCGAGAATTTTCCTAATCAGTTTGTCGTCGTCTACGATCAGGATGTCGCATTTTGTCTCAGAACTTTCCGAGGAAAAAAGGTCGAGCGCTGAAAGAAAATCAGTGCCCGGATTATCGTTGTTCGAGTGATGTTTCATTGTTACCTCCCAATTTTTCTGGTGACACTTCCCAAAAAACGGGTAGTGGCGGTAATGAATCGGCTTCATTCCTTGAAATTACTTCCCTCGATGTACTTTTGAATCTGTCTCTCGTCTTCCCATTCAAGGTTGACGAAGCGGACGCCCATCCCCCTGGGCAGGTCTGGATCGATGCTGGAGGAAACCCATACGACAACTGCCTTCAAAAAATATTGGTGGAAAAAGGGGAGAAGCTGGAATGACAGCGTGATTTCCTCGCCTGGGTCGGGCAGTTCCCTGCCCTTAAGCATGAGCCCGCCCCGAGAGATATTTACCAGACAACCTAAATAGGTTTTTTTCGAGGACTGGAGCCTCACGAGACCGAAAGCAGGAACTCTTTGATAGGTCTTCGGATTTTTTTCCTGGTCAGATTTCAAGATCTGCCCCCGTTTCCAGGATTTCATATTTGGAATTGATCCTTCAAACAATGTGTTTGATCATTCAAATAACGTGCCAGAATGTCAAAAATTTGAAATTAACAACGAACCCATTTAAAATTATTTTTACTGTCCGATTTTAGGGGAAGTTGAGGGCGGCAAAATAAAACGTTTTTTTTACGAAATGGAAGCAACCCATTTAACCATGAGGCTGCGAAAATCGTCGTTGGCTTGCGAGAATTTTTGACAGGGAACGAAGCACGAAGTTGGAAGAATCCACCCAAAAGAAAAAAGCGGCGAATTTCCCCCGCTTTTTCCTCTTGGCCCCATCCATGGCCCCATTACGGCCCCATTTTTCAGAATCTACTTTCTAATAATTTCCATAGCTTAGATTCAAAAACAGGTCGACCCCAACTGGTTCGAATCCCGTTGGGGTCACCATTTGAAGCATAAAAATTCGTCCGCCAGCGGGCGAATTTTTTATCCGCGCAAGGCCGCCTGTTAAAACTTCCGCCGTGTCGGACGCCGGATCACCCCGGGGAAAAAATGAGTCCCGGGCACGCGGATCAGGGCTTTTCCGGGGGCTTGACCGCCATCTTGATCTGGTAGAGATCCCGTTCCATGTCCTGGATTGCCTCGGCCAGGTGCATCAAACCCGCGTAGAGGTTGTACTCCTTGGGGTTGACCGTGGCGCTTATCGTGCCCAGGTTTTCGTTAAAAAAATTAAGCGCCTTTCTGGAAGCATCGGACATTTTTCCCTCCTTTCGCTTTTTGACAGGGTCGCAAAAAGTCCGATCCGGGACTTTTGCCAGGTCATCAATTTACCTGAGGACTATATCTCCATCAAATGTTCATCACCGCTTCATGAAATTTTACCACGGAATCAGGTACGGCGGTTATTGACACCTGATTCTCCATCGCCTACACTCAGGCAACCTAAATTCCCCCTATTTTCAAAGGAAATCAACCTATTGTGACAGGCCTCGAACAAGGCAAGAGAACCACACCCCCATCCGTCCTCACCGAAACATACCCTTTTTCCTCCCTGGATCTGCCCGGAACCGTTTCCTCGGGAATAAGCGATGCCGGTTTCGTGGCAATGACCCCGGTTCAGACAAAGGCGCTGCCACCGGCCCTGGCAGGGAAGGATGTCTGCGCCCAGGCCCAGACAGGGACGGGGAAGACGGCCGCTTTTCTCATTTCCCTTTTCACCAGCATCCTGAGGGAGGAAGCCTCGCCTGGCCGGACCAGGCCCCAGGCCCTGGTCCTGGCCCCCACGAGGGAACTGGCGCTCCAGATCTTCCGTGAGGGGGAGCTGCTGGGGAAAACCACTGGAATCCGGATGGCCGCGGTCTATGGGGGGGAAGGGTTTCACCAGCAGGAGAAGAAACTCCGGGCGGGCACGGATATCGTGATCGGCACCCCGGGGCGTCTCCTTGATTTCATGAACCGCCGGATCCTGGACGTGGGGAGCATCGCCTGCCTTGTCATCGACGAAGCGGACAGGATGCTGGATCTCGGCTTCTGGGACGAGCTTCGCAACATCTTCCGGCGCCTGCCTCCCCCGACGAAACGCCAGACCCTTCTCTTTTCGGCGACCCTGGATCGCCGGACGCGGAGCATCGCCCGGGAATTCATGAACCACCCGGTGGATATAGAAATCGAACCGGAAAGGGTGGCGGCGGAGGGGATCGATCAGACTGTCTACCACGTGGACAGGGACTCCAAGTTCCCCCTCCTGCTGGGGATCCTTCAGGGAGAAGAAATCCCCAAAGGGCTCATCTTCACCAACATGAAGATCACCGCGGCATGGCTCGTGCGAAAGCTCATGGAACACGGCTTTACCCACGTGGGCCTTTTAACCGGGGACCTGCGGCAGCAGCACCGCAACAAGGTCCTGGAGGATTTCAAGAAAGGGAAGATGCCCCTCCTCGTCGCCTCGGATGTCGCCTCGCGGGGCCTCCACATCGACGACGTGACCCACATCATCAACTACGACGTCCCCCAGGACCCGGAGGATTACGTCCACCGAATCGGCCGGACGGCCAGGGCGGGGAAACGGGGGAAGGCCTTTACCCTCGCCTGCGATCAGTATGTCTACACCCTGCCCGCCATTGAAGGTCTTCTCGGCAGCAAAATTCCCTCGCGGATCCCCTTTGACGAGGACCTGGGAGTGGACAGGACACCGGACTTCACCATACGCAAGATGGCGGCTCTGGAGAGGGAGGAAAAAAGAAAAAAGGCTGCTGCCCACTCCCATGGCCAGCCCAGGCCGGGATCCGGCACCCGGGCAAAGGGGCAAGGCCGGTCCGCCGGGGAGAGACGCCCCAAAAAGACCAGGAGATGAGAATGCATCCTTCTGTCCGGATTTTGTTCCCAAAGGCCGCAATCCTTTTGCTGCTGGCCGCGGCAGGCTGCGCCGGGCCGTCTGAACCTCCCCCGCCCCTTTGGGACCCCGACCTTTATCAGACCGCCGCTGTCCTTCCCGTTCGCATGACGATCCTCACGGGGGCGGAACACTTCCAGTCAGAAAGCGCCCAATGGTCCAACCGGATAGGTGCGGCGATGCAGGAGGCCATCTCCACAGTCATGCGGCTCAAAGGATATGAGGTCCTGGCCCCGGAGGATCTGAGCGAGAGACTTCTGGAGGAGGATGACCTTGCGGAGGCCTTCATGGCCCTTGCCGGTGCCCACGGCTTCATGGATGAGGGGATCACCCTTGCGACGGAGGAAGCCGTGCGGGGGGGTGCTCTCATCGGGGAAAAACTCGGGGCCGACCTTCTGGTCCTGGCCCACGGAAACGGAGAATATCACAGGATCCAGGAGAATTTGTTCCAGGGAATGATCACCGGATTTTTCAGCGATGGAAGGGACAACCACCACACCCAGTCCTCTTTCCTCAGAACGGAGATTTTTTTCCTTGACGCCGCGGCAGGGACGCGTCTTGCCAGGATACCCCCCAGATCTATCCCCTTCGAGAAATCCGCCATTCCCCTGACGAGATGGGTCGCCGGCATCCTCAAAAGGGTGCCTGAAAAAACCCCGCCTGTTTCGGAGGCTCTTTCCCCTGATTCCTAACGGTTCCAACGGGAAACGGCAAAATCGCTCTTCTCCCGGGCCTGGTTCAGGGCCGCTTCAGCGGTTTCAATAAGCCTTTCCATGGTGGATGCGTCCTCCGGATAGGAGGAAAGCCCCACATGGACAGAGGGAAGAGAACCCCCTTTTCCCGCGGAAGCGGCCTCGAAAATCCGGTCCATCACCCCGAAAACCTCCTGGATTCCGGCATCGGGAAGGATGAATGCGAGTTCACCCCGGCTGTATCGAACAAGGGTGTCGAAGTCCCTTAACTGGGTCTTCAAAACGCCGGCCATCCACTTTATATCCATTTCCTCCGGTGCCCGGGATCCCTTTCCCCTTCCCAGGGACAAAATGCCCAGAGTCACCTTTCCCGCGCCCCTTCGGCTCCTCGAGATCTCCTTGCCGAGGGTCTCCAGAAGCAGGGGGAAATATCCCAGGTCGGTGACAGGGTCGCGGATATTGGATCCGGCTTTTTCCTCCTGCCCCGAACCGGACCGTGTCTGGAGGCGCAGGACATGGACGATAGAGGCAAAGCGATCCCCTTCAGCCTGTGTGAAGGCTTTGCAATCCCGCCGGATGGCTAAAATCCCCGCAAGTTCCTCACCGGGACCAAAGGGGACAAAAAGAACGTTTCGGGCCCCCTCCCCGGACAGAAAAGGGTCATCGGCAAAGGGTCCCTCAAGGGAATAAATTTTCCTCCTCTTCCCGTCCCCGGGATCTTTGGGGAGCGCCAATGCCGGGAAAGAAAAAGGGGGAATCCCTTCGGGGGATGCGGCAAGCCCTCTGCCGGCAAAAACGGAAAAAGCTCCATTGATCCCGGGGCCTTTCAACAGAGCGAATGCGTCGCCACGGATGGTATCTTCCAGCACATCGAGGCAGATCCCGGGATTCGACAGGGCGAGACTTTCACCTATGGGGATGGCAGCGAGGCGCCCGATCAGGACTTCAAGGGGCCAGACCCTGTCCGAAACCATCACCTCGTCCCTTTCTTACCGAAAGAGGGGAAGATTCAAAATCCACTCCACTTCGAACACCTCTCCCAGTGTCCCCAATCCCAGAAGGAAAACGTACAGGACCAGGGCCCCTAGAAGCAGGTTTTCCCTGAGTCTGGAAAAGCCGTTTTCCTTTCCCGCCGACACCCCGGCAGGGGAGCCCGTTTTCTCTTTTTTTGAGGTTTCGCGCTTCTTTTTACCCATGGTCTTCCCTGGAAAAAATCCGTCCGCCTTTTTTCCCCGGCCTCCGGGCCGCCGTTTTCCCGGGCCCTTGACCCGGCTCCGGACCCTCAGGCAATGAATATATCACCACTATATTATGTCTTCCAGCGCCGCCAACAGGCCCGGCAGCCTTCCTGGCCCTTGACCGCGACCTATTGCGCCCCCTTTCTTCTCCCCTTTTCCCTTTCCCTAGTCCTTGTCCCCATCCTTCCCTTCCCTCTTGAGCTTCCAGTGGACAAGGGGCTGGACCAGGACCCCGAGGAGAAGGCAGACAGGGAATATCCATCGCCCCTGGAGGGCCCAAGCGCACAGAAAAGCCCCCAGGGAAGCGGTCAGGAATACGGCAAAGAATGGTTCGAAGAGGATGTAAAGGACACCGCCTGCCAGACCCACGAGGATATTCATAGGGTCGGGGTTTGAAAAGAGGGACACCGCTTCCATGGGGGGGACGGGAGACCCCGCCAGCCACGAGGGGCCCATTCCGGCGAGGATGACCCCGGTTCCGAAACCGCAAAGGAAGGACAGCACGCCCCTGAATTTGGTGACCAGCAGCATTCCGGCGCCTGAAAAAAAGATCAGTAAAAGGATGGATGTCGCGCCGGGGTGCTCCCTCAGACCGGGGAGGGTGACGAGAAAGTGGCGGGTCAAAACCCACAGAGCCAGGCCGGCCGCAAGGCCCAGGGCCTTGAAGAACTGCCGGTACGCCGCTAGCCCGAAAGAAAGGAGAAAAAACCCGCCAACCAGTGCCGCGAACTTTGCGGGGTCCATTTAAACCTCCGGATCCACCACGAACAGGAATCCAAGCTCAAGGTGCCTGACATCTAGCCTTCTCCTGTCGATGCTTGTAAAATCGCCCAACCCTTTCGGGGGATCCACGGGGTCGAGGGACCGGATCGTCACTCTCGAATGGATGAGATACATCCTGCCATCCACGGGATCCAGAAAGACCTGGGGCCTCTGATACGTCCGGAAGGCGGAGATCTTCAGGGCAAAACACACGGCGTTGTCGGGTTCCCGCAGATACAAATAGATCCTGAAAAACCCCTTAACCTTCAACTGACGCCTGAGCCCTTCCTCCACTTCCAGGATGTTCGCGTAATTTAACCCCATCTCACTGGGGCCGTGCTCCTTGAGATGCCTCTTCCTTGACTCGATCCCCTCCCTCGAGGCCGTCCCCACCAGGGCCATGAACACCGCCGACCTAGACATTGGACGCCCTGCCCGGCAACCACAGATCCATCTGGGACTCGTCCTCCCGGGGGAAGGGGACCGGGTAGTTACCCGAAAAACACGCCTCGCAAAAGCAGGGCCTCTCCAGGGAAAAATCCCCCTGGACGACCCGCCTCAGCCCATCAAGGCTCAGGAAACCCAGGGAATCCGCGGTGACATAATTTTTTATCTCATCCACGTTGTGGCTGGAGGCGATCAGCTCTTTGTGCGTCGGTGTATCGATCCCGTAGAAACAGGGGCTTTTTGTCGGGGGGGAGCTGATGCGCAAATGCACCTCCCTGGCCCCGGCGGCCCGGACCATTTTGACGATCTTCCGGCTGGTCGTCCCCCGGACGATGGAGTCATCGATCAGTATCACCCTTTTCCCCCGAATTATCCCCGCGGAGGGATTGAGCTTGAGTTTAACCCCAAAATGCCGGATTGACTGGGAAGGCTCAATGAATGTCCTGCCGACATAGTGGTTTCTGATGAGCCCCCATTCGAGGGGGAGACCCAGCCTCTGGGCGTATCCTAAAGCAGCGGGTACCCCTGAGTCGGGAACAGGCACTACGATGTCCCCGTCCGCCGGGGCCTCTTCGGCAAGTTTCGCCCCCAACTTCTTGCGCACATCATAGACATTGAGGCCATCGATGGTGCTGTCCGGCCGCGCGAAGTAAATATATTCAAAAACACACGGCGAGGCCTTCATTTTCGGGAAGGGGAAGGAGGAGCTGACGCCGTGGCGGTCCGCGACGATCACCTCACCGGGGCTGACATCCCGGACGAAATCGGCCTCGATGAGATCGAGGCTGCACGTTTCGGAGGTGAAGACCCAGGCATCCCCCAACCGACCCATGCACAGGGGTCTGAAACCCCGCGGATCGCGGACGGCAATGAGCCTCTTTTCGGTCAGGATCAGGAGGCTGTAGGCGCCACGCACCTGGTGGAGGGCCTCAACGAGGCGGTCAACCTCATTGACCCCCCTCGACCTCGCCATGAGGTGGATGATAACCTCGGTGTCAGAGGAGGAGTGGAAAATAGCCCCCTTTTCCTCAAGATCCTCCCGGATCTCCTGCGCGTTGACCAGGTTCCCGTTATGGGCAAGGGCCATCCCCCCGCGGGAATTCTGGACGGCAATGGGCTGGATGTTTTCCGGGTGGCTTCTTCCTGTGGTGGAGTACCTGTTGTGCCCGATAGCGGAGGCCCCCGGAAGACCCCCGAGCACCTCCGGCGTGAAGATGTCGTGCACAAGGCCCATTTGTCCGTAACGGTAAACCCGAGATCCATCCGAGGAAGCGATGCCGGCGCTTTCCTGCCCCCGATGCTGGAGGGCATGGAGTCCAAGGTAGGCAATGTTGGAAGCTTCCTCATGTCCGAAGATCCCGAACACTCCGCATTCATCCCGGAACTTGTCGTTGTCCATTCTTTCTCTTTTTCCCGCGGTATTCAGGGATAGCTCCGGATCAAGGAAGGGCCTGCCTGACATATTCGCACGCGTTTTTGAAAACGGGGACCCCCCCGCCCTCCTCGGGCAGCGATTGCCGGGTCCATCTCGGGTGGTTGACCCTGTGGAGATAGGCTTCGGGGTGCGGCATGAGGCCGAAAAGGAGCCCCGACGGGGAACAGATCCCGGCGATGCAGCCCGTGGATCCGTTGGGATTATGGGGATATTCCATGGTCGGCAGCCCGGTCAGGGGATCCACATACCTCAGGGCGGCCAGTTTCCGCGACTCGATCCCCTCCAGGATCCCCTCATCACGGACGACAAATTTCCCCTCCCCGTGCCGGACGGGCAGGGTGATTTTTTCCATTCCCCTGGTGAAGATGCAGGGAGAGGATGGATCGGCCAGGAGATCTACCCAGCGATCCTCGAACCGCCCGGAATCATTGAAGGTTAAGGTGGCTACACGTTCTGCCGATCCGTCCATTCCCGGCAGCAGTCCCATCTTGACCATAAGCTGGAATCCGTTGCAGACGCCGAGGATCGGTCGTCCCTTCCCGATGAAGCGATCCAGCTGCTCCCGAACCCTTTCCCCCGAACCCTTCACAACGGCATAGGTCAGCCGGTTGGCCTGGACCATGGCCGAGCCAAGGTCATCCCCGTCCAGGAAACCTCCCGTGAGGTTTAAAAAATGGAAATCCTCAAGGCTGACCTCTCCCGAGAGGATCCCGGAGATGTGGACCTTGAAGGCCTCAAATCCGCCCAGACGGCATGCCTCGGCAGCCTCCTTCTCGCAGTTGGTCCCGTTTCCTGTGATGATGATGGCTTTCGGTCTTGCGAGCATGATTCCCCCGGTCCATGAGGTTCAGAGACATTCCGGGAGGAGGATTGTTCTCGCTTCTCCCTTCTCCCTTCTCCCTTCTCCCTTCTCCCTTCTCCCTTCTCCCTTCTCAATTCCCTTTCCCTTTACAATCCCCTCAGGGTTTTCTGCCAGGATTCCTTCATCCGGTCCAGGGAAAGACGGACGAGTTCCCTCCGGTCCCGGGAGATGAGCAGGTGCGGCCGGGCAACGCACACACCGATCCTGCCCCATCGGTCCTGGACAATCAGGCGTTCAAAATCGGAGGCCCTTTCTGGCTCAACTTCCACGAGGAGCCGGCTGGCCGATTCGGAGAAAAGCAGGGCCGCGTCGTCAAGGTTGCCCCCCCTCACCGGGACAGCACAAAGATCGACTTCGGCCCCGATTTCCCCCGAGAAGGCCATCTCCGAAAGGGCCACGGCCAGGCCGCCGTCCGAGCAATCGTGGCAGGACCGGACCAGTCCCTCCCGCGCGGCCCGATGAACGGCGCGATAGCGCTTCAAGGCCCGATCAAAATCCACGCGCGGGATGTTTTTCCCGACGCAGCCGAGACGCGCGTAATATTCCGAGCCGCCGAGCTCGTTTGAGGTCTCCCCAAGGAGATAAAGATAGTTCCCCTCATTCTTCAGGTCCATGGTCACGGCCGCCCTTACGTCGGGGATCCGGCCGATGACCGAGACGAGGAGGGTCGGCGGGATGGAGATCTTGACGTCCCCCACGAGATAATCGTTCTTCATGCTGTCCTTGCCGGAGATCAGGGGAATGCCGAAAGCCGTCACGGCGTCGAAAAGGCCCTTGTTGGCCCGCACAAGCTGGGCGAGCTTGAACGCCCCGTCCGGCGTCTTTTCAGACTGGATGGGGTCGCACCAGCAGAAGTTGTCCAGGGCGGCGGCGGCGGACGGGTCCCCCCCGGCGGCAACGAAGTTCCGGAGGGCCTCGTCCACCGCGTTGGCCGCCATATCGTACGTGTCGATATCGCTGTATCTCGGGACGATGCCGTTGGAAACGACAACCCCCTCAAAAGAATCGAGGAT